>Ga0272443_10000019_pt1 | contig 360215 bp, 270 predicted proteins | sample SSMAcet12_FD_193581 | JGI IMG/M metagenome (GOLD analysis project Ga0272443, IMG submission 193581) | Marine sediment archaeal communities from Little Sippewissett salt marsh, Falmouth, MA, United States - SSM-Acet-12 | ecosystem: Environmental > Aquatic > Marine > Wetlands > Sediment ... | reverse complement strand
GAAAGGCGCGAGTGGATGTACCTGATGTACGGCGACCATCCCTGCACCACCCCGTACCGCCGGACGGAGCAGTCGATCAATGCGATCACCCGCGAGGATATGATCGCCTTTCACGATAAATATTTCTTCCCCGGCAATTTCGTTTTTGCCCTGTCGGGGGATTTCAAAACCGATGAGATAATCGACAAGCTCGATAACATGTTCGGCGGCTGGCCCGATCACCAACTCGATCTGCCCGCCGTTTCGGATCAGATACCCGACCCGAAACCTTGTGTGTACATGGTTCCGAAAGAGGATGTCAACCAGTCGCGCATAAGGTTGGGGCATATCGGCATCAAGAGAGACATCCCGGATGAATTCGCCCTGAAAATCATGAACGATATTCTCGGCGGCGGCGGATTTTCTTCGAGAATCGTGCGCCGGGTGCGTTCCGACGAGGGTCTGGCGTACAATACCGGGAGCGCCTTCAACACACCCGTCCTCTACCCCGGAACTTTCCGCGCATGGTTCCAGACCAAGCACGCCACCGGGGCCTTCGGTACCAGGCTGATCGTCAATGAGATCGAGCGTATCCGCACCGAGAAATGCGACGAAGAAATAGTCGCCAACGCCAAAGCCAGTTTTATCGGCAATGTCGTCAATCCTTTCAGCAGCAAGAAAGACATTGTCAACACGTTCGCCGGTGACGACTACACCGGGCGGCCGGACGACTACTGGCAGAATTACGTGAAAAACATCGAGGCGGTGACGCCGGATGATGTTCTCGCTGTGGCGCAGAAATATCTCCACCCGGATAAGCTTGTGTTTCTGGTCGTCGGTGATCCCGAGGCGGTGCAAAACGGATCGGACAAGCACGACGAGCGTTTTTCCGATTTCGGTGAAGCGGTTATTATTCCCTTGCGCGACCCGATGACGCTCGATTTGAAATAGTGTCGGCCTATCATAAGTTTTGACGAAAGGCCCCCCGCCGTGCGGGGGGCTTCTTTATTTAAGACTACAAGCGTGACAGCATTATGCCCTATGGACCGGCAAATGATTCGACGTCATCGTTTGCGATATCAGCGATAGTAATCTCGACCATGTTTAAGTCAAAATAAGATTAATATTGTTGCTTTTTTCTTAATTAGCCTCTATATTTCAACCAGGACAATCTTGGAAAAATAAAACGACATCCGGTGTGTAAGGACAATCTCGTGATTACGATGCCAACCTGTATTCGATATTATAATACTATCGCCAGATTAGTTACGCCCCTATGCAAAATATGACAACTTCTGAAAAAAAAACCGAGCATCAGTTGTGATGCCAAAAAAATTGGAGGATCAGCATGAGGCTTCTCAAAGCAGCGTTTTTAATTGTCTTCCTGCTGCCTGTATTTATCGGTATCGGTTGCAGCGACAACGGCACCGATTCGACCGACGAAATACCGGCCAATCTGGTGGACACCTGGTATTACCTGTCTGCGACCATGAATGGTGTCCCGATTCCATCATATTCGGAAATCAGCCATGACGATCTGGCCACATCGAGCTCTTTAATATTCGAGGCTGACGGAACCTGGGAGAATTTCGAATATGCCGGTTCTCCAACTCCTATTTTCTCCCAGAGCGGGACCTTTACCGTGAGCGGCAATACTCTGAATATCCGCCGAACGATGTATGATGGTGTTCCGGAGGATCCGGCCGAAGAATATACGTCACAATTTTTGGTCAGTGGCGACGTATTGACGCTTACCCAAACTGAGACAATTCTCGATGAGGAAATGATACTGATTGCTCAATACTCGCGGGATTAAGTAAAAAACAACCTCGAAAAAAATATCAGGGGCTCATACGTACCGTCTTAAATTAAGATTGAAGAAAAATTAATAGTTTCCGGGAATTTGGAGATTTTTATGAAGTTTTTTAAATTAGCTTTCTTAATCGTTTTGCTGATGCCGGTCTTTATCGGGATCGGTTGCAGCGACAACGGCAACGACTCGAATAACGAAATACCGGCCAATCTGGTGGACACCTGGTGGCTCAACTCGGCAACCATTAATGGTGAACCGATGGACGAAATAAGCATCTACTGCCACCTGGAAGAGGCGGCTGAATTTTTAGAACTAACATTAAATGACGACGGGACCTGGGACGCAAAAGGATACAGAGTTAACATGTCCCTGATCGGCACCGAAACCGGGACTTTTACCATCAACGGGAATTTGATAAGCATACTCATGACGGCCTGTGATGGGACACCGATCACTGATCCCGCAAACCGGGAAATGACAGCGCAATTTTCGGTCAACGGCCACATTTTGACTTTGACCGTAACCGAAGATGATGCTTACATGGGCGAAATAATCGTGATCCAGATATTTCACAGAGATTAAGACGGATATCCGTAATTACCGACCCGGTCTCGCTAACGAGATCGGGTTTTTATTTTGTCGATGATAATTCCTTTTCGATTTGCGCGTAAGACCTGTATATTGCACAGGAACACGAATACGCGGAAAGATAAATCATAAGCATACGGGCACTTACTCTCCGGCCCGGTCAAGTGAGGTCTTTTGTTGGTATAAGGAACAGATGGATGAACATCCGTAAACAGATGGACGACATTTACGGCGGTATGTCGCTCGAGCAAATCCCCTGGAACCTGACACAGCCGCCGCAATTATTGGTCGAGGCGGTCGAGAGCGGCCAAATCAAACCGTGCAAAGCGGTCGATCTTGGCTGCGGCGCCGGGAATTATGCCGTCTGGCTGGCCGGTATGGGATTCGATATGACCGGTTTCGATATCAGCCCGAAAGCGATCGAGATTGCGCGGAAACTGGCCGAGGACAGCGATGTCTCATGCCGTTTCGAAGCGGTTGATATGCTTGGCGATATGTCAAAATATTACGGCTATTTCGATTTCGCCTTCGACTGGGAGGTGTTGCATCATATCATGCCCGAGGATCGTCCGCGGTATCTTGATAATATTCAGAAGATTCTCAAGTCGGAGGGAATTTATTTTTCGGTATCTTTCAGCGATAAAGACACCGCTTTCAGCGGCGGCGAAAAATATCACATGACACAGCTTGGCACGACATTGTATTTTTCGTCGGAAGAAGAACTGCGAGAATTGTATCTCCCGCGCTTCGAGATTATCGAGCTGAAAGATGTCGAGATCACGGGCAAACACGGTCCGCATCGGGCCAACGCTGCCCGGCTGAGAGCCAAAGCCGTATCAGTCGATTTATAGTATATCAACAGCCTACTCCCATGCACCACAACAGCTTATTAAATTAGCAGTCGCGAGATCGATAGAAATAAGAAAAAAAGATAAAAAAATATGCAACTTTCGCCTGATATCTTCGTCATATCATAATGATATCACTTTTTTAAGGAGGTTCTATGATTAAAGAACAAACTCGCAATGTAGCTTCGGGATGGGCGATGCTGTTTATCTACATCGCCACCCTGCTCGGGGCTGTCGCTCTGATTATTTTTACCCCGCCAGTGATAAAAATAATCGCCGGCGTCTGGATTCTTATTGACATTTTCCTGATGGTCGGTTTCTTCTTTGTCAACCCCAACGAGGCCCGTGTCCTGCAGTTGTTCGGTAAATATAAGGGCACGACAAAACAAGAAGGTCTTCGCTGGGCCAATCCGTTGCTGACCAAGAAGCGCATCTCGCTTCGTGTCCGCAATTTCGAGACGGGCAAAATGAAGGTCAACGATGTGGACGGCAATCCTATCGAGATCGCGGCTATCGTCGTCTGGAAAGTTGTCGATACGGCCGAGGCCTGTTTCCAGGTCGATGACTACGAGCAGTTCGTCAAAATCCAGAGCGAATCGGCTGTTCGTAATATGGCCACACAGTACGCCTATGATTCGAGCGATGACGATGTGGTTTCGCTTCGCGGCAGTACGATCGATATCTCCGACAAGCTCCGTGTCGAGATTCAGGAGCGGCTCGACCAGGCGGGTGTCGAGGTGCTCGAAGCGAGAATCAGCCACCTTGCCTACGCCCCGGAGATCGCCGAAGCGATGCTTCGCCGCCAGCAGGCCGGCGCCATCGTGGCGGCCCGCCAGTTGATTGTCGAGGGAGCCGTGGGGATGGTCGAAATGGCCCTGGAGCAGTTATCGCAGAAACATATTATAGAACTGGATCATGAACGAAAGGCGTCGATGGTGTCGAACCTGCTGGTCGTTCTGTGCGGTGAAACCGCCACCCAGCCGGTGATCAACACCGGGACGATGTATCAATAATCGTGGCACAAAAAAAGTCATTTCTCATAAGAGTCGATCCCGAATTGCTCAAGCAGTTGCAGAAGTGGGCCGACGATGAATTTCGCAGTGTGAACGGGCATATCGAATACCTGTTGCGTCGGGCACTTCTGCAGGCGGGAAGATTGAAGAAAGACAAAGACGGGCCGCAATAGCGATAAAAAATACGAAAAACTATCAAACGACTCGGGGGAGGAAGTAAAAAACGGTGCCGGAAAAGCAATCCGGTACTATCAAGGTGAACAGTATCAAATCCGAAAGGAGACTGTATCATGCAGAAACCTCTCTACCTCCACGAAGAGTTCATGCTTCTTGCCCTGCGGGAAGAGACCGGCACGGAGGCGGTGTCGGAATCGATCGAGTATCCGCTGGCCGCGGCGATACTCTCGGAACTGCTCCTCCAGAAACGTATCGAACTCGATCGCGTGAAAAAGAAAAAGCAAATAGTCAACCTGATCGACTCGACGCTTTTCAGGGAACCTATTCTCGATGAAGCGCTCGAGAAGATAAAGACAGCCAAAAAACCGGCCGATCTCAATAGCTGGGTCGAGCGCCTGGCCGAGTTGAAGAAGCTCAAACACCGTACCGCCCTGCAGCTCTGCCACCGCGGTATTCTTCGGGCCGACGAGGACAAAATACTCAAAATCTTCACACGCAAAATCTACCCGGAAATGGATCCCCGGCCGGAACGGGACCTGGTGGAGAGACTTCGACGTGCCATTTTCACCGACAGCGAAAATATCAACCCGCGCGACACCATTCTTATTGCTCTGGCCGACCAGGTCCATCTCCTTCAAAAAAAATTCGACAATAAGCAGTTAAAAGCGAGGAAAAAGCGTATCGAGCAGATCGCCAACGGCAGCCTGACCGCAACCGCTGCAAAAGAAGTAGTCGATGCCATGAACGCGGTTCTATTCATCGCCGTAATTATGCCGATTATTTTCGACTAGTCCGATCTATCGGAAAAAATGGCCTATTTGATTCTTCCTTATCTGGATAAATTTTTCATTTATTCCATTTTCCTAATGATATCCTAACAAACATCCCGTTTACTTCTGTCAATCACCATTATCAAGGAGGCTTTCTTATGGGCAAATCGAAAACATCGATCCTGTGGGTTTCTATTTCAATATTTATCTTCGCCTTTGGCGCACCCTCTTCTTCTCAGGATAAAGCAGGAGATATCCCCGAGGACCTCATGGCTCTTATCGGCAGCTATAACGGAGAATGGACCGCCTACGGGATAGACGACAGCGGCCGGGTCGTCGAGGCGGCCGGCTGGATCGATACCATCACTATGAGCGACCCGGTCAACGACGGCAATCGCGTCTATGCAAAAACAACCGACATTATGTATTTCGATGGCGGGCACATTCCGCCGATGACGGTTACCGGCATCGAGGGATATATCCTTAATGAAGACGGCAGTCCTGGAGATTATTTTTTCGAAATGTACGGACAGGTTTACCACATGTATAAATTGAATGAGAATACCTGGGTATATGTCATGCCTGCTTCGCCGCAGGAAATGATGAATTTCGGTTTCACCGACCTTATTTCCGCCCAACATATTTCGACTAAGGTTGTTACAAATGAAGACGGCATCGAGACTCACCGGATAAACCGGATAACCACCGTTAACTGGAAAGACAAAAGCGGCGAAGAAAAATGGATTCAGTACAACAGCCTCGAAGGCTTTCATAAACGCCTGCAGTAAACTGATCAGATTCTCCTGATCCATTCAAAGCCCTTGTACACCTCGGTGAAACCGAGCGAATCATACAGGGCGTTGGCGGCTTTCTGGTCGCCGGTGCCGACATACACATCGGCCACGCCGATTTTTCTGAAAAGATGAAGCGCCTCGATCATCAGCCATGACGCCAGCCCGCGGCGGAGATGATCCGGATGGGTGCAGACCGGCTCGAAGACGCCATAGTTATTCTCCTCGCAAAACAGCCCGCCGACATAGGCTGCAAATGTTCCATCAGGCGCCACCGCCACCAGATCGAGGTCATTGCGAAAGCAGGGCGCATGATGGGTGAATACGTGGTACTCCCCGGCGTTGTGAAAATCCCGATTGAAAGCGGCGTTGAGGAAATCGGCCATTTGTTGACATTCATCCATATCATCCGGCCGGGTGGTGCGGATGGTGTATCCCGCCGACGGTTTCGGTTGCGGCGGCGGAAACCGCCCGCAACGCATCCGGCGTATAACCCCGCCCGAGGCCGTTTTTTCATAACCGCGGCGCTCCAGCATAAACTGCCGCGCCCGGTCGTAATCATAGACGAAAATACGCAATTCGTGCTGTTTGCCGTCAGCGGTCGGCCGGGCGAGATTTTCCTCGGCCCAGACCACCATCGCCTCCTCGATATGGCGATAATCGGGATGTATCTCAAGAAAGGCGTCGCCTTTTCCCTCGGGATGCACCGCCCCGACCAGAGTTTCGTCATCGGTCAACCACAGATGCACCTTGTTCTCTTTATCCTTATCGAGAACCGGATTGGCATCATAAAAACGCCAGCCGTCCCAGCGGCGGACCTCCCAGTTTAACCCGGTCGGCGTGATCGGATAGCTGTCGATCAGAAGACGCCGCACGCGCAGGTAATCCCTGTCACCGTGAAACGGTCGGTCGATTATTTTATTCGATACATGATCGGTATTCATCCTGTCCCCCGATCGCAATCGTGTCAAATACGAAGTTTTCTGTTTCTATTATGTACTTTACGTTTTATGCAGTATGTGGTTTCTTAAATAATTCCCCTATTCTTTATGTTGAATATATTTACCTTCTTTGCTATAATTACAATATGCTTGAATCCAAAGATCTCATATTGCGGGAAATGACCGAGGCTGACACCGATGATCTTCTGATCATGTTCAGCGATCCGAAAGTGATGGCTTCATTTGACGACATTATATTCGACCGCGCCATGATGAAAAAATGGGTGCGGCGCAATCTCGATCATGTCGCAAAATACGGCTACGGTCTTTTCTCGATTATCCACAAAGCCGACAATGTCCTGGTCGGCGACTGCGGTCTGGAGCGTATGGAGGTTGACGGTTGTCCCGAGGTTGAAATCGGCTATGACCTTCGCAGCGATTACTGGAATCGCGGCTATGCCACCCAGGCCGCGGCGGCGGTTCGCGATTTCGCTTTCGAACAGCTTCGTCTTCCCCGAGTAATCGGCTTGGTTCGCCCCGGGAACATTGCCTCGCAACGTGTTGCCGAGAAAATAGGCATGACCGTAGAAAAGGAAATCAGCAGGGGGAGAGCTCGTTACCAAATCTATGCCTTGTCAAACAGGAATCTTCAAAAAGCGGATTAACCGATATAAGCCCGGCATTCCATAGAGCCGGAAAAATGAACGAAATTAAATTATCATTGTAAAATTAATTGGAATCTGCGATTTTGGAAAGTGTACACTATCACATTAAAAAAGGGAGGAATGTGATGAGGTCTTATGTTAAAAATCTATTGGTCGTTATTATTCCGATAATAATTATTTTGTCGGTTGCTCTGCGGGCGGAGACACCATTACCGTCAGTGGATGAGATATTAAATCGCTATATCGATGTCCTCGGGGGCCGTGAAGCGATAGAGAAGATCGAAACGAGAGTTATTTCCGGAAAAGTTACGACCGATCTTACCTCGCGAAAATATTCCATTTACGAGGTCCATTACTTCGAGGCCTATTCAAAAATCCCCGATATGATGTACACGATCACATATACCGATGCCGGTAATTTCGAAAGAGGTTATGATGGTCGTATCGGCTGGGTTAAGGATCGTTGCGGTGTCGAGGAAAAAGCCGACTCGGGCAAAAGAAGACTGGACTGGCTTCTTAACCCCCAAAATGCGCTGCGTATCGAGGAATATTACCCGAGCCTGACGGTGAAAGGCACCGAGCGGGTGCGCGGTATGGAGGTATATGTGCTGGAATCGCCCGAACTTCATCGGCCGCTTTTTTTCGAAATCAAAACCGGTTTGCTGATCGGTTTTGGCCACAACTGGGAAATACACGATTACCGCGATGTCGGCGGCGTGCTCTTTCCGCATAAAATCGCCATGAGCCGTAAGGGCGGATCGACCGTCTATGAGTTCGAAAGGATCGATCATAATCTGCCGGTCGAGGATTCTTTGTTTACCATACCCGAATAATTTTATATTATTCGCTTTAGCACTGATCAAACATGTGGGGGATGACTGTTATGAGTGATGCAACCAACGATGAAAAACTGATCGACAATTTGACGGTTGAGCTGTATAGCAGTATCTGTTTTGCCGCCGGCGGAAAACCGCCGGTCGAGAAATTGCGCCGGCTCTTTATGCCGGGCGCGCGGATGATCAACAACGACGGCGATGAACCGACGGTTATGCCGGTGAATGATTTTATCGCCGCCTACGGTGAAAATATCGAGTCGGGCCGGATAAAATCATTCGAGGAAAAAGAAATCGCCGCGATAACCGAAATCTTCGGAAAAATCGCTCATCGTTTCAGCACCTACGAGAGCCGGTTCGATTTGAACAGCGATGAACCGATCGCAGTCGGCATCAACAGTATTCAGTTTGTCAAAATCGGCGGCGCATGGCAAATATCATGTATGGTCTGGAACAACCAGAACGACGATATGACAATCCCGAACAGATATTTGCCAGAAGAGTAACGCGCCAAAAATCATCGACGGCAATATTGCATCATCCGTTTATTCTTTTTCGGCGTCGGTGCCGAATGAGAAATGCATCTGCGCAATCATCCAGTTACCGTCGATTTTTTCCATCACGCCGGTCCAGCGGGCGTTGACCCATGATGTTGATTTGCCGTTCCACTCGCCGAAATCATCGAGCATACACGACCACCAGGCAACATCGCCGCTCTTCGAGATATTGACACGCAACTCCTTGACCTCATACCCGGTCGCCTTAAACGCATCGTTCATAAAAACATTTTCGGTCAGATCACGAAACGCCTCGAAACCGTGGATGGTGCTGGCATTATCCGGATGATAAATAAAGAAACTGGTGTCCTGGCGCATGGTGCTGAAAAGCAGTTCCTTGTCTTTCTTGAGCGCCCAACCGATTGAATCCTCGATAACTTTTTTGATGACGGCTTTTTCCTCGCCGCCGGCCGCCTGTGAATCCATTTTTGCACTCTCCTTAACCGCAATATTTTGATTATCCGAGCGCCGGTCCGTATTTTCGCTTTTTCCGCAACCGGCCGACAACAGAACTGTCGCTAATATCAATGATACTATCAGAAATCTGAACATAACGACTCCCCCAGTTAATATCGAATAAAATTATCCCCTGATGTTCTCATACGTGAAATATATTATTAAGGTTCGAAAGTGGTTCAAGCCTTGCAGATTTTAGTAAATAAGTGATGTAGATCGTTAAGTCGTTTATTGTCTTGGGATTAGAATTTATTGAGCAATTTACTTTAAAAAAATGAAACTTTTTACAAATAATTGTTGTATATTTACAACAATTGGTTATATTAGCAATATGAAAAACAGGAAATTATATAACAGGATCTCGGTCCTGCGCGAGGAGCGTGGGATTTCGAGACGGGAATTAGCCGAGAAAATCGGCGTCAATTTCCAGACGGTTGGCTATCTGGAACGTGAGGAATACAATCCCAGCCTCGATCTGGCTTTCCGGATCAGCGAGTATTTCGGGTTGCCGGTCGAGATGATTTTTTCCACTGAACCTATGAAACCGATGTCTCAGGAAATTCTTGAACACAAAAAGAGGATGGGAGGATAATATGTCCCGGTCGAATAGAAGAATCTGGGTATTGATCAATTATCTGTGCATTGCATTACTGGTTATGTCGTTTTATTTCGGCAAAGCGATGGGCATGACCGCGGTGATTATCGCCGGTCTTGTTTTTTCGGTCGTGGTCGGCGTGATAAGTTTCAGCCTCGTGCATATCGGCAGCGGCCTGTGGAAACTCACCCACAGCAAATCGGAAAAACTCGATGAGCGCCAGATACTGGTTACCCATGAAGCGTTGAGATACTCATACAGCATTTTCGCGGTCATAAGTCTGTTGGTTTTGTTGTCGCTGGCCCTTCTCGAGGGTAAGTACGATATAACATTGATAGTGATTTTCGCGTCGCTTCTTTATCTTGCTCACACTCTCCCCTCCTCGATCCTCGCCTGGACCGAGCAAGAGGTGTGAGAAATATCTAATTGCCGGATTCAAACACCGGATCCGGCAATATCCATGTATTTTATGCAAGATAATTGATATCGACATTCCATAAAATTTAGTAGTATTGTGCGAAGGCTATCCTGTTTAATTATATTTGAGAACTGAATTATCCGCGGAGGTTTTATGTGTGGAAAATCCATATTGATTCGTTTAATATCGGCGCCTGCTCTTATCATCCTGCTTTTCACGGTGGGGTTGTCGGCCGCAGAGCATCAAGATAACGATGATATCATCATCGGCAAATACCGCATCATCCATTCCGAAATTCTCGACGAGGACCGGCAGATTTCGGTTTATCTGCCATATAACTACGACAAAAATTCCGACAGCTACCCGGTGCTGTATCTTCTCGACGGCGACACCGACTCGCGCCTGATGCTGGCGGCATCGACGATGGAAGATATCGACAGCCGCGGCGCCATGCCGCCGATGATCGTGATCGGCATCGATTCGCCCAACAGCAGCCGCGACTATTTTCCCTTTCCGTATCGGAACCGCCCCGGAACCGGACAGGCCGACAATTTTCTGAAATTTATCACCACCGAACTTATCCCCTGGGTGGGGAATAATTACCGCACCGTAGATTACAGAATTCTTTGCGGCGGCTCCAATGCCGGGCTGTTCACCGTCAACACATTTCTGACCGTACCATCGGCATTCAATGCCTACATCGCCGCCAGCCCCTCTGTCGGCTGGTTTACCGATTCGATGACGGTCCGAACAGAAAAATCACTTGCGGGCGATGGTCTCACCGATCGTGTCATATATATGAATTATGCCTCCGATGATCTGGAAAGCATAGTCACTTCGGCGATGCCCGCATTTGTCGCCGCCTTCGATAAAAACGCCCCGGCCGGGCTACGCTGGACAATGGAGATGCTCGAAAACGCCGGTCATGTGCCATATATCAGCTACCACAACGGTCTAAAATTTATTTTCGAAGGCTGGAGATATCCCGACACCAATCTAACCGCGGGCGGCCTCAAGGCATTACAACAGCATTATGCCGATTTGTCAAAGATATACCGCTTCGATGTGAAGGTCCCGGCCGGCCATCTGACCGATCTTGGCATGGATTATTTTCGCGCCGGTGAATGGGACAGCGCGCTGGAAGTCTTTGATTTCTATGCGATCGAACACCCGAATTCGGCGCGGTGCCGTTATTTGATGGGGGCGACATACGAGAAAAAGGGCGACACCACGGCGGCGGTTAATTATCTCGAAAAGGCGATCGCGATTGATCCCGGTTTTGTCCCGGCGCAAAGAAAACTGGAGCAGTTGAAAGTGGGCGATTAATCGGCAGGCGGTTATTTAATCACTTGAGAAGTATCATCTTGCGGGTATCGACAAATTCCCCGGCCTCAATCCGATATAAATAGATCCCCGATGACAGCGACATATTGTGCTCATCGGTTCCGTCCCAGTTGATATAATAGACTCCGGCATCGAAATCGGCATCGACCAGCTCGATCACCTTTTGGCCGAGCATATTGAAAATACTTACTCTTACACGGCCGGGTTCGGGAAGCGCGAATTCGACCACCGTCGCGCCGTTGAACGGGTTGGGATAATTCTGGTTAAGGCTGTAAACTTCCGGTAATTGCGGGCCGGGCTCTTCCGAATCATCGCCATCATCACCTTCTTCGTCGTCCCCCTCTTCCTCCTCTTCTTCTTCCTCTTCTTCCTCCTCCTCATCATCATCCGGGTTGACTGTACCGCATCCTGAATCGTACGCCCCCATATTCACTCCATCGATACCGGCGCCGATACAGGCCGAACCATCAGCCAGCCGGAAATCCATCGCCGCCGTATCGCAGAACATCGGGTCGGCCCATATACAGCCGTTGCTGTCGGCGTATTTTTCGATACAACCGCCATAATCGACCGTATTGCCGTACACATCGCAATTATAAAGGGCAACGGCTCCGCAGAACGTGAGGTCATCATAATGAAAACAATCGCAGAGCGCGGCGTTTGATCGGTTGTAGGCAATGATTGAATTCTTCACCCGAAAATATCCTTCTGATGCCATATAAAGACTCTTTTCATTACCATAAAATGTGCACCGGTCAAAGATGCTGCTGTGGCATATATTTCCAAGGACAACATGGCCGTTATTTCGGGCAAACAAACATCTCAGGAAATTACTTCCATCACCGGTCAAATATACCACTCCCAAATCACCCTCGTTCCCGATAAACGAACAGTCGGTGAAAGTATTTCCCTCAAAAGGACTTATAGCGCCTCCTCCCCCACCGGCGGTGTTGTATCTGAAAATGCAACCGACAACGGTTGATCCGCCCAGGGCATCGATCGCACCGCCGTTTTTACTCGCCGAATTGCCGTCAAAGATGCAGTTTTCGAACGTAAAGCCATTCGGACGGCCGCCGATAGCGCCGCCCGACACGGCATGATTATTCACGAAGCGGCAGTTCTTAAATATAGTTCCGGAAAAATAGCCGTACATGGCCCCGCCCGAATCGGCATAGCCGTTCTGGACGGTAAAACCGATTATCTCATTATATTTCTCCGAAAGAGAACGGATATAAAAGCCCCGATGCGGATCGCTTTCGCTTCCCTCGCAGTCTATCGTCACCAGCGCCGTCCCGTTGCTCGATGTCAACACCAGTGTTTTCCCGAGAAACTGTATATCGCGGTTTCCATCGCCCCGATAAATACCGGGCGCGACCATGATGGTATCCCCCTGGGATGCCTTCGCAATCGCCGCCTGAATCGTCGGTTGATCATCGGGCACATGTATCACCGAATTACCGGCCTGGGTGGCAAAGGACCTGAAATCGGACCAATCGGAATATTCATAATAATCAAATGCACGGGCGCGCCACCAATATTCCTGATCCGGGGATAATTCGGCAAAAAATTTCGAGTACCTGTTACGGCTGCCGGCATGGGTATCGATCGGCTCAGCCAGATAATCATCATACAATTCAAAATCATAACTGACCGAGTCGTTGTCGGGATTGAAAGCGGTATCGACCACAAGCTGAACGCCGCCGGCAAAGACGGTATCACTCTCCAGCGGCGAGATTTGTACCGGGACACCCGGCGGGAGGTTCATTCTGAAAGATGAATATTTCCAGCCTCCGGCGCCATTTTCTCCGGTCAGCCGAATCCGCAGATAATATGTCATATAATCCTGCAACTCACTTCCACCATACACCGCCGATGTATCATCGGTCGCGACATATCCGGATGACCACATATCGGCCGTGAACGGATCGACACCGGTTCCGACCTCGAGTTCATAACCGAGCTGAACAGTCAGGGCGGTATCGTGATATCGCCAGTAAAATGTCGGCGTGTGATCGATTATTCTTTCCTGATATTCATTTCCGAAATTGACTTCCGCGGCCACCGGCAGTTGATGCAAGTGTGGAATGGCGCCCATATCGTTACGGGTTCCGTCGGAATCGATATAGACCGAATCGGGCGAACCGGCATCGATGCAGGGAGAAAATATTTTGAGAGAAAAGTCACGATTCGGCGCATCGGCAAACATCGGGTCTCGTCTCATCCCGTGCCAGATATACTGGTCATCGCCTGATTCATTTCCCCAGAAGTTGCAGTAAACCGGACAGGTATTCCAATTATCCTCGTAAAAGCCGTAACCGGTGTTGTTGGCAACTATGTTATTGTAAAAATAGCCGTAATCCACCAGCCTTAATTGCACACCTTTATTATTGGCAACGATGGTATTGTTTATTACGGACACCGGCATATTTTGAATATAAAGCCCGCCCCCGAAAGTACTGTCCGCATCATTGCCGTAAATAATATTATGGTGGAATTTTACTGCGATACTTCCGCCATACGCGGCGATACCACCGCCGTATTTGGCTGTATTGTCATAAATTTCATTATAGCATATTTCCGCGCCGCGACTGGAACGGATATAGATGCCGCCGCCCAGGTTGGCGGCACTGTTATTGGATATTTTATTATGCCGGACTATGGCGCCTGATCTGTACAAAAATATTCCCGCGCCGTCATCCCTGTAGTGCAACACCTTGTTACAGTCTCGCACATAACAATTTTGAATGACCGGCTTGGTGTAATCGCAGTATATCCCGCTGGCCCTGGTGGCGTTTCTGATTGTGAATCCATCGAGAATCGAGAACGTGTCCTCGCCATTGGTAAAAGTTACTATCGGAAACGTATCCACCGACGGTTCGATAAAGGTGCTGTCGGCGCCGCCCGATGATGTCAGCAGAATCGCCTTGCCGTCGAAATTGATATTTTCGATATACGTCCCCGGCGCGACCATAATCGTGTCGCCGCTAACGGCGGCGTCGATTCCGGCCTGAATCGAAGGGTGCAGTGACGGAACATGACGAACATTTGCAGAAATAGACGATGGGAGGATAAAAAGCCCAAACAGAAACAAAAAAAGCAGTCTCTTCATGGCGGTCAATGAAATCATATAAAACCTTACAAAAGTAATATACAATATTGGATTGGTGTGTCAATGTAATTTTTCCATATAAGTGACGCACCCGTAAGCATTTCGTTCAAAAGATGTTTGGCTGTTCCACCCCGGCCGGCATGTTTATCCCCTCAGGTAAATCGGGACTCGATTCCTCTCGTTATCCACGCCTGTCCTTTATTTGAACAACCGGACCGAATTCGGCCGGTCGAATATCACATACATATTTACCGGGCATTTTGTTTTGTAAGAATATGGCATAAAAGAGACCATAAGCTATACCAAATATTGGTCAAAAGCCAAAGCTGTTCTGTCAATAACTTCGATTGCGGCGAAACAACTTTTTGAAAACGGCGTATATCGACACAGAGGTTAAGCGCTTCTTACCCTTAAGTGAGAATTCTCACCGAAGCGGCTTAACCCGGGCAAAGGGGAATGGGATTCCGAAGAGAATTCGAAAGGAGTCCGAAATGACAACAAGCAAAAGAGGTCGGGGCAAATCAATCACGGCGTTAATCGCCATGAGCCTGTTAATCATTGGCATACCGGCGCTTACAGCGGCCGAATCAACGCCCGTTTTTAATCCGTCACTCCACATCGACAAAACCGACGCCGATATCAGTGTCGACGGCAAACTGGGTGATGCCGGCTGGTACGGGGCGGCACACGTAAACAATTTCGTGGAGCGCAATCCCGGCGAAAATATCGAGCCGCTGGTGGAAACCGAGGTTCTGGTGACCTACGACGACGACAAACTGTATGTCGCCTTTATTTGTTATGACGATCCCGGAGCGATACGCGCCACCATGTGCCAGCGCGATCAGTTCAACGGCGACGATGCCGTGATCGTCCTGCTCGATTCCTACAGCGATGCCAACTGGGCCTACGAATTTCGGGTCAACCCGTACGGCATCCAGAAAGACCTCCTGTGGACCAACATCGCCGGCGAAGACTCCGGCTTTGACCTGATCTGGGAATCGGCGGCGCATATAACCGATTCCGGCTATCAGGTGGAACTGGCCGTACCGTTTTCAAGTATCCGCTTTCCCGGCAGTGAATTACAGAACTGGAAAATGGATTTCTGGCGGTCCCACCCGCGCGACAGCTATCACCAGTACTCCTGGTCGGCCCATAACCGCAACGAGCAGTGCTGGCCCTGCCAGTGGGGAACGGTGAGCGGTATCCGCGATGTCAAACCGGGTAAGGGCCTCGAAATTCTGCCCTCGATTATCTCCAACCAGTCGGGAAGCATGAATTACGGCGACTCCACAATCTCACCCTATGACGACGGCGATATCGACGGCGAAGTGTCGCTGGGCGGTAAATATTCAATCAGTTCCGATATCACGATGGAAGCTACATACAACCCGGATTTCAGCCAGGTCGAAACCGATGCCGCGCAGATCGACGTCAATTCGACCGTGGCGCTGTTTTTCCCGGAGAGACGGCCCTTTTTCCAGGAAGGAACCGATATTTTTCGGACATTGTTCAACTCGTTCTACACCCGGACAATTAATGACCCTCAGTTCGCCGCCAAATTGACCGGGCGCTATGACGGTTACCGTTTCGGTTTTCTCTCGGCGCTCGATGAAAACACCCAGTACATCATACCGTTCGACGAATTCAGTTCGGGACCGATCAATGTCGGCGAAAGCTATGTTAACGTGCTTCGCGGTGTCAAATCGCTCGGCAGTTATTCGCATGTCGGCTTTATCGTCAATGACCGAAGATTCGAAGACGGCGGTTACAACACCATCCTGGGAGTGGATAAAAATTTGCGCCTGACACGGAAAATCAGCTTCGACGGACAATACCTGGTGACATTGAACAAGGAACTGGATAATCCGGCCATGTCGGGATATTACAACTACTTCACCTTCAATTCGGATAAAAACACAGCAACATTCGACGGCGAAGAATTCACCGGATACGGCCTTATCTCGCGCCTGCGCCACAACAGCCGGACATGGAACTCGAATATCACCTACAGCCAGGTCGATCCGACCTACCGCACCGAACTCGGCTATGACCCGTGGGTAAATTACCGCGACATCTCGACATATCACAACTTCAATTTCTACCCGCAGAGCGGTATTTTCGAACGAATCACACCCGGGATGTACGCCGAAAGCCGCTGGAAATACGACGGCGAACACCGCTGGTATCATGTTTTTGTCGGAGTCGAGAGCCGCCTGCGCTATGCCCAGACGAATATAAACTTGAATTTGATCCGGGCCAAAGAACGCTGGTCGGGTGTCGATTTCGATAATCTCTGGAAATTCGAACTGGATTTCAACAGCCGGCCCTCAAGCAAACTCGGATTGTATATCGGCTATGACCGTGGCGTCGAACCTGCCCTCAATCAGCTCGTCAAGGGCAACATGAATCAGGTGGATTTATCCGTGGACCTGAAACCGATCGACCGCCTGACCATCGAGCCCAACTTGAGTTATGTCGTCAGCCACAATGTCGACAATGACGATGAACTGTATGAGAATCTTGTTTCGAGAACACGCCTGCAGTACCAGTTCACCCGCGCCCTGTCGCTCCGGCTGATTTTCGAATACCGTTACCGCGAGTTGTGGTACACATACGACGATGCCGACACCGGCGAAAATGTCCGTTACAACAGGGCCCAGAAGAATTGGAACATTTTCCCGCTCCTGACCTATCGGATCAATCCGTTCACCATTTTCTATGTCGGTATGACCGGTAATTACAACGACCTCGGACAGTCGGCTTTCGACGGCTATTACACGCCCGAATATTACGATTACAACCGCAACATCGACCGCGACTGGTCGCTGGACAACCGACAGTTCTTTATGAAATTGCAATATCTTTTCCAGACCTGATCGGACCGCAGTATTGAATCGAAAAAAAGCCCTCGCATACGCGGGGGCTTTTTGTATTTTATCCGATGCTGTTACTTAATCATCACTGGTCATGAAAAACAGCGGCTTCATCTCGAAGCTCTGGTATATCGGCCGCAACCTGTCGGTGTTATAATGTTTCTTGACATTGACGAATTTTTTCGTACTGGTCACAACATCGATCGGCATATTGTCATAGCGACCGTTCTTGAGAACGACCAGCCGGCCGTGAACACCGGTAAGGAGCAGGTCCAGCGCCAGGTTACCGTAGGCCATCGGGACGATCGAATCGATGGCGTCGGGATCGCCGCCCCGGACAAGATAACCCAGTTTCTGCGTGATCACATTGATCGGTTTGCCGTTGTTGAATTTCGGCGACAGTTCCTTGAGTTTGGCCGACACAAGATCACCGATGCCGCCCAGTTTTTTGTGACCGTAGGCATCGAGGGTGGTATCCTGAAAAGTCATCTCGCCGCCCTCGAACTTGGCTCCTTCCGAAACCAGCACCACCGAGTACTTGCTCGGATTCTTGAAGCGGTCGCCGGCCAGAAGTTCGGTCAGATGCTCGATATCGAATTTATATTCCGGGATGACGCACCGGTTGGCCGCGCCGGCCATGGTCGGCAGCATAGCCGTGAAACCGGCATAGCGCCCGAAAACCTCCAGAATAAGAAACCGCTCATGCGAGCCGGCCGAGGTTCTCAGAAGGTTGGTCATCGAGATGGTCCGGGTGACACAGGTCGAAAAACCGATACAGTAATCGGTTCCGGGGACATCGTTGTCCATCGTCTTGGGAATCGCGATCACCTTGACGCCCTCTTTATACAGCCTGACACCGTAACTAAGAGTATCATCGCCGCCGATCGGGATAAGGTAGTCGATACCGAGATAATCGAGATTTTTGATGACCTCTTCGGTAAGGTCGTTCATGTCCTCGTTATATTTATCTTTCAAATGCTCCGGGACCTCACTTTTAGAAACCTTGCCCGGATGGGTGCGGGAACTGTGCAAAAAGGTTCCGCCGGTCCGTCCGGCTTTGTTAACGATCTCCTCGGTAAGTTTCTGGTACCAACTGCCGTTATCGGCCTCTTTATCCCTGATGATTTCGATCGTTCCGGCCCAGCCGCGCTTGATGCCTATTACTTCATATCCCTCACGGATGGCCCTGATTGTTACCGCACGAATAGCCGGGTTCAAACCGGGAACATCGCCGCCGCCGGTTAATATTCCTATCACACCTTTTTTATTTTTCACGTTTGCCACAGCAAATACCTCCGTTTTCGTTCCATTGCCGGAAACAATAAATATCGGGACACTCAGTATAATAGTATACGGCTTTTTCTTCAACTACTTTAGCGATGGATATAATGATAATAAATGTCCATTTGGTCCGGAATTGGGACCTGAATCGTTGCGACAGGAATGTTGCAACCGGCATAATCAATAAAATATCAACGACTTATATACGATTCATCCGCCAAATCGAAAAATTGAGCGCCGCCGCAAAAGTCAGCCAGACGAGATAGGGCAAAAGAAGCGCCCCGGCCAGCGGACGTTTCATCCAGAATAGTATTAAAGTAACCAGAACCACCGCCCAGAGGACGATAATTTCGGCAAAGGCCAGTCCCGGTCGATGCAAAAAGAAAAATATATACGGCCATAAAGCATTCAGGGCCAACTGCAGGGCAAAAAAGATAATCGGGATAACCGCCGCCGCCAGGCCGATCTCGCGCCAGATTATCCAGCCCGACATACCCATCATCACATAAAGAATTGTCCAGACCACCGGGAAAACTCCACCCGGTGGCGTCCAGCTCGGTTTGATCAGATTTTGATACCATGTTCCGGGGCTGAACCGGCCGGCAATAAAGCCCACCGCAAGGCATACCCCCACCCAGATAATTATGGCCAGAATATTGTCTGTCGTGCGTATCATTTTTCCAACTCGTTTTCTTCGATTTTGGCCGCCCCGATCCAGTCGATCATCAGGTTAAACGCCCCCACCTGTTTATCGGCTGTCAAAGAATCTATCCGTCCTCTATCGATATATCGAGCGGCTTCAACCGCCCGAAACTTCCCCTCAAAAATGACGATTCGAACCTGTCGAACGGCAAAGATATATTACACCGCCCTCGACAGTCATATATCAGAAGATATCGTCGTCCGAATCAAAATTATAAAGTGTTTTTTTCCTTCCATTTGACCCCCGCCGGCAGTTATTGTTAACATCGCGGCCGATTCATAAATGCCCGACGTCGCCTAACGATTCCAAACAAGGATCGCCATAATATAATTCTTTTTTCAGATATTGCATACCATTATTAGAACATAACAGGACAATATTAGTCCCGACTTGACGCCGTATATTTTCCCTTGCGATTGCCTTCAACTTCGCGTAATCTATGAAAACAAATCTCGAGACAAATAAAAAGGGAGAATATCGGCATGGAGTATCGCTATTTGGGTTCATCGGGGCTTCAGGTTTCGGCGCTGTCGTTCGGCGCCTGGGTAACATTCGGCAATCAGTTCCGCGAAGATCTCGCGCATGATTTAATGCAGGCGGCTATCGACGCCGGTATTAATTTTTTCGACAATGCCGAGGTTTACGCCAACGGTGAGGCGGAGACGATTATGGGTATCGCTCTCAAAAAAGGCGGCTGGAAACGCTCCGACCTTGTCATCTCGACCAAAATTTTCTGGGGCGGCAGGGGGCCGAATGACCGCGGGTTGTCGCGCAAACATATTATCGAGGGAACCGATGCCGCGCTGGCCCGGTTGCAACTCGATTATGTCGATCTGATTTTCTGTCATCGCCCCGATATAAATACGCCGATCGAGGAAACCGTCCGTGCCATGAATTTTATTATCGATCAGAGTAAGGCGTTTTACTGGGGGACATCGGAATGGAGCGCCGAGCAGATCCGCGCCGCTTATGAAATCGCGCGGCAGGAGCATCTTATCCCGCCGACCATGGAACAGCCGCAGTACAATATGTTCGTGCGCGAGAAACTCGAAAACGAATATATTCCGCTGTTCGATGAATTCGGGCTCGGGACGACTATCTGGAGCCCGCTGGCCAGCGGTATTCTCACCGGTAAATACAGCGACGGCATTCCCGAAGATACCCGGGTTACACTCAAGGGTTATGAATGGCTGAAAAGCAAAATCGAGAGCAATGAGGGTAAAGAGCAGATCGAGAAGGTTCGTAAACTGACACCGATCGCGGAGGAACTCGGCGGGAGCATGGCGCAACTGGCGCTGGCCTGGTGCCTGAAAAACAAAAATGTCAGCACCGTCATCACCGGCGCCACCAAATTGAAGCAGTTGGATGACAATCTCGGCGCGCTTGAGATACTCGAGAAAATCACCCCGGAGATCATGACCCGCATCGACGATATTCTCGGCAACAAACCGGCCGGCCCATTGGATTTCCGCACAGCATTTGATTGATATGATAAAAAGATTGTTAACAATGGGTACCCGGTATTTGTGCCACACCCCTTGTCGAAGATCCCGATCTCATCGGGGGGTGGGATTGTTGACAATTCAGCGCGTTGCCGAGACCTGTCCGCAAACCCGCCGATACCTGTTATGACATTTTTGCATAAACTTCAGATATTAAACCGTTTTTTTCCACATTTGGAATCCTCAAGATCGGTAAAAGGTCGCCTAAAATGTCACTCTTTGTCATTCTAATCCTCAATTTCTTGCTTTTGCCACTCGTCTTCCGTATTTTAGCCGCAAATATTTGAGAATTTTCGTACCGCTGGAGAGAAATATGGAATGTAATAAAGAACGTAACCTGAAAGCATGCAATTGCAGCTATGAGCCATGCTCGCGCAAAGGTATCTGTTGCGAGTGTATCAGCTACCACCTCAAAATGCGCGAACTGCCTGCCTGCGTTTTTCCCGATGACGCCGAACGCACCTACGACCGCTCATTCGAATATTTCGCCCGGCTGGTCAACGACGGCAAAGTATAAGAAAAGTCATTTGCATATACCGATTGGTCTGTTTATCGCGCAAAACAGGCCAAAAATAAATTGCGCTCTCCTTCGTATTCTTTATAATATCGACCTGATGATTTTTTGATAGGGGCAAAAAAAGGGATAGCCGGCAGTTTGAAAAAAGTAATTCTCATAATGGCAATGATTCTCACCGCCGTTTCGATCTCGGCGCAGATTCCGGAGAATCCCGACGGCCCGCAGGGATTTCTTTCGGTGCGAAGCCAGTCGGTGATCCAGCAATTACGATTCGGAATGCAAAACCACAATCCGTGGGTGGCCCCCGCCGGAACGGTCAATCTCTATCTCGAACATCACTGGAACAATCTCTGGATGTACGAACCCGATTTCTACCGTTTCGACGCCGAAATCCACGAAATCGCCCTGCGCGGTTGTGTTGGGCTCGGCCGCGGATTCGAGATGTCTTTCGAGTTCCCGATGCGCTATGTCTCCGGCGGCGTGCTGGACAGAACAATCGAGGGTTTCCACCGCACCATCGGAATCGGCAACGCCAACCGCGACTCATTCCCCCGCAATCAATTCTTTTTCGCGCTTCGTCCCGATGAAAACAGCGAATGGATAACCGCCGGGCAGGAACAGATCGGCTGGCATTTTGCCAATACTATTCTGTCGGCCAGCTACCGGTTCATGGATCGATCGACCGGCGATATCACCAGTGTCATCACCGCCAATATCAAAATACCATCCGGCTCGAGAAGCGATATTTTCGGCGGCCAGTCGGTCGATATCGGGCTCTCGATAAGCACTATGGCCCGCTGGGGAGATTATTATTTTTACGCCGGCCCCGGTATGGTTTATTATTTCGACGACAACATGATAGGTCTCGAACTGATCAAATATCACCTGAGCGCTTTGCTCGCGATCGAGCATCACCGCGAAAAAAGCCGCAATTCATGGATCGTGCAGATGCTGGTCGAAAACGGTTTCGCCCGCGACTATTTCGAATTCTCGCAAAATACTTATGAACTGATGTTTGCCTTCAAACGCCGACTAAGCGCCAATACTACTCTCGAGATCGGCGTCCTCGAAAATCTCTTCTTTTTCGACAACAGCCCCGATATCGGTTTTCACCTCGGTGTCACCAGACAGTTGAAATTTTAAATAAATTTCCGTTTATTGACAACCATGACCGACACCAATATGCAAAAAATACTCATAATCGGTATTCCCGGAGCCGGTAAATCGACCCTGTCGTTCAAACTCGCGGAAATATTGAACCTCCCGCTTATCCATCTCGACCGGCATTTCTGGAATCCCGGCTGGGTGGAAACCGATCGTGATATATGGCGCGAGAAAGTCAAGGAACTGATTCTCGGCGAAAAATGGATAATCGACGGCAACTACGATTCCAGTCTCGATCTGCGAATCCCCGCCTGCGATACGATTATATTTCTCAATTTTTCCACCATGCTGGGTCTGTGGCGGGCGCTTAAGCGAAGCATATTCTTCCGCCATCGTCCCCGCCCCGATATGGCCGAGGGGTGCCGGGAGAAAATCGATTTCGAATTCTACACGTGGATATGGAATTTTAGAAAGCGCATCCGGCCGCGCGTTTTCGAGATGCTCGATAAACACGGCGACGGAAAAAATATTATCATATTCAAGCGACAATCCGAGGTCGATCTTTTTTTAAACCGGCTTGGATCGTCTAAAATTCAATCTGCTTCTTGAACATCAATCTATCGATCGAATATTTTCCCGGCCCACTGAGCAGTATTGTCAGGAACGGCACAAGATAAACCAGCGCCAGTTCCATTTTCTTGAAAGGATCAGCGGCATGGATCACAAAAGCCGCCATAAGCATCGTGATAATAAGCGGAATCGCCGCCACCCGTGTCAAAAAACCGAAAATAAGCGCCAGAGAGCAGAAAAATTCGGCAAAAACAGCCAGGCCCAAGCTGACACCGCTCCCAAAACCGAGCGGATCGGGGAAATTGGGCGCAATCGCCGAAAAATTACTCAATTTACCCCAGCCGTGCCCGAACAACATCAGCGACCCAACGCCGACACGGAGAACGAGCAGACCCCAGGCGTTCAAAAAAGATTCTTTCATTTGGTCGAAATATAAAAACATCGGCATAAAAATGTCCCCTTTTGATTGTCAGAAATTAATACCGCTATAACAGCGCCGCCTGTGTAAATGTTTCAACACTTTTCAAACTGATTCGTCGCTATTTATGAGGGCTGACTTCACTGATCCGTCCCCGCCTCCACCGCCCAAACCGCCGCCTTCCTCGTTTTTGCAGCTTTTGCGCGGTTTTTTACCGGTTGTGCCGGGGGGTATTCTGAACACTCCCCGGTTTCTTGTGTACAGAGTTGAAATATTTGACCCGATTTTGTATAATAAAGTAGATGTTATATCTTTTGGGAGGATCACTTTGTGAAAAGTAACAATTTTCTGCTAATCATGCTTCTGGGCTTCGTCGCGATTTTGATTATCGGCCCGGCCTGTGACGACGACAATCCGGTCGCGCCCGAAGAAGCCGAACCCAACACGATGATATTCCGCAGAAGCTGGATGGCATCATCCAAACCGGCCACGCTCGACCAATCGCATTTTCGCGGCTGGCTCAATTGGTATAACCCGTATGATATGGTGCAAACCGCCGAAATCTGGCCCGATTCGGAAATGACCGCCGGAGAATCGGCATCGCATGTTCTGCATCTTTATTTCGAGCCGGGAACAACCGACCGCCGCTGGGGCAATGCCGACTATGATACAACCGGCTTCGATCCGGCCGCATCATGGGCCGGAATCATGTTTGGTCTGCACTATTATGAAACGGATTTCAGAAATGCCATCGGCGCCATTATACGATTAAAGGGAAACACCGGCATTATGCATGTCGATATCGGCCAAATATCCGAGGATATCAACGGCAACGGCATATTCGACAGCGAGGATGACGCGGTGGGTCTTCCGAACAACATAGTCGACGATGGCGAGGATATCGGGCTGGATCTGTTGCAGGACCATGACGAGCCGGGCCGGCGTGGCCCGGAGCTCCGCTCCGGGTTTCAAACAATGCGACAATTCGCCATAAGGGTTCATCTCTAACATTGACCCATCTACTCCATCCATCCGGTGGATTAGTCAAAGCAGGTCGGGTTCGGAGTGAATGAGCGTCAGCGAATGAATGAGAAACCCGACAAAATAATATGAAAACAAAATGTGGATTTGATATAATATGGAGAAAATGTCGGGTTTCTCGTTCGTCCGGAGACTCTCTCGGAACCCGACCTACTCGGACTGCAGGAAATTGTTATTCTTTTTGGGGAGAATTTATATATGGAAGCAATATATAATATACTTTGTGATAGGCATCCAAAGGAAATTGCGCTCCTTTTTTTAATGCCTTTTTTATAATACTTTCTTGTGCAAATAGCGAAAAATGCAGTTATAATAAGGCGGAAATATACTATATTTCATTACAGGTACGTGGTTTTCCTATTAAATCCTGCGCGGAGTTGGAACGCCGATTTGATGACACAACTGTCGGCTATCTGGAGATAAGTGATATTGACAAGGTCTGTGAGCTTGCCCATGAATATGAAAATGCAATTGGTGATGAATTTTATAATAAAGACTATTTAAATTATATTAATGTTAGAATATGCTGTTATTTGCATAAAATATCCGAGCCCTACATTGATACAATAATAATAGGTCGAAATTCCGTTATAACAAACGGTAGTAGGCTAATTAAAACTGATTCCTCATTTTATAATTACATATTGAGCTTGCTGGATGAGGATATCTTGTATTCAAGAAAGCTATTCCGTTCAGTGGATGACCGTCATTAAATTGTAAAAGTCAAGAACTTCCCCTGCAATATAAACCTCATCGCCGGGCATAGGCCGGGATTTTACCTTGGTATTGCCATCAGCCTGTTTGTCTTAAAAAAGTTCGAAGATCTTCAATGAAGGGACGCCAAAATTTACGAATCGGCGGTTCAGGATTGAGCCGCCGATTTTCATTTGATTATGTCTCCAAAATGGCTTATTTTACATAGAGTCGGTATGAATAATTGATGATTAAATGATAGCAGGGGTAGGTCGGAATCATCCAAGTCACCCTCCGGGGGACGGTGGGGTTCCGACCTTCTTTTTATAGGAAAAACGAAACGAACCCATTTCACCGTACCCGTATGAAAACAATAACATTACAGCGAAAAAAGGTATGGCAGAATATGGCGATTATATCGAAAACGGGTGGCAGCCTCAAACATGGGGCATGCACAGCCTGCGCCATGTTTGGGGATGTGGATTGTTTTTATCAAAACGCCGGGTCTGTCGCCCCGGCGCGGCGGGTCTGAAGACCCGCCGATCACATTATATGTTGAACAAAAAAACGAAACGAACCCATTTCACTGCAAATGCATGATGACAATCATCGCTCAAATGCCGGTTTATTCCTTGACCAGAAGGACATTGACCGCCTTTATCACCGCTTTGACCGTGTCGCCCTCTGTGATATTGAGATGATCCAGCGATTCCACCGTAATCACCGAACTCATATCGGCCCCTTCGGGAAGCGTGAACTTGATCTGGCTCATCACGGTTCCGCGTTTAATTTCGGTGACTTTGCCGATAATCTGGTTTCTCGCGCCGTATTTCATGGTTGTTTCTCCTTTAATAGTATGAAATTAGTCGGTTGAGTGCGATTGATTTGCTCTCTCGATACAACTTAAACGAAAAAAACGCCGATTTCGAGGACTTTTTCACCCGCATTTTTTTGCCGCCGCAATATTGACAGATCGAGCCGCATTTATCATATTTAGTCAGGTTGGATTTCGGACCGGACATGGCTGCCCGGGCTGACAATTTTCTGACGTTCCGATACCCGGGCCCGATGTTTCTGAAAAATATATTTGCTTAATTCGGCAAAGGTGTTGTTATGCATCTAAACTGGATCAGATATAACAGCGGCAAATGGTGCCAGTTGAATTCGCTGGCGCTCGACAATTCGCATTTCGACGGGCTGGGCGGTATATATATTATCTGGCACGGCGGTAAAAAACCGGCCACGGTTAAAGTCGGCCAGGGTAATATTCGCGACCGGCTCACCCATTACAAAAATGACTGGGAAGTACAAGTGTACAAAGAGCTGGGGCTTTATGTAACATGGGCCGCCGTCAATCTCGAATACCGCGACGGCATCGAGACTTTCCTGGCCAAGAGGTTGAAACCGATGGTGCGCCGGAGAATCACCAGCGCCAAGGATATACAGGTCAACCTGCCCTGGGAGAAAAAAGGCGAAAAAGCCACCGCCTGATTTTTATCGACCTCGCACCGCCCGGACAACATACTCAGGGACAAAATCAACCGCTTCTTCGCCGCTGTAACCGCCATAATTGCCGGCCGTGGAAACGACCACCATTCTGAGTTCGGGGATAACAAAAATAAACTGTCCCCCGTAACCCCAGCAAATTTTGACATCGTCGGGCGACGGCGAGTGCCCCATAGTATTCTCGAGCGACATCAGCCACCACTGGTACCCATAATGAAATTGATCGTTGACGCGGACATGATCGGAGGTGGAAAGCTCCACCCACCCCGCCGGGACAACCTGCACGCCGTCCCATCTGCCGCCGTCGAGAAACATCTGTCCGAAACGGGCCATGTCGCGCGGCCGCATCCACAAGCCCCAGCCGGTATTGGTTAAATTTTGCGCCCCGCTCTCCCACTCATAATCATCGATACCGAGCGGCTCGAGCAGATGTTCGTCGGCGAACTCGACAGTCTGGTTTCCGGTCCGGTTACGAATCACACCCGACAATACCATTGTCGCCCCGGTGTTGTATCGAAACCGGCTCCCCGGGGGTTCAACCATGGGAAGATCGAGCACGAATTTCACCCAGTCCGTGCTTTGTCTGATACGATAGATAGAATTGCGCGAATCATCGAATGGGTAATTAAACTCATTCCATTCGGTTCCCATTTGCATCGACAGGATATTTTCAAGCGTAATATCCGCCTTGCCGCCGCTCATGTTTTCATAGAAATCGTACTCGGGGAAAAAATCGAATATTATCCTGTCGAGCCTGTCGATCACGCCCTGTTCATGCGCGATCCCGACCAGCGCCGAGGTGAAGCTTTTCGTCACCGAGTACAGCCGGTGGCGGCGCTCGGAATCATAGCCCCGATAGTATCTTTCAAAAACGAGACAGCCGTTGCGGATCACCAGTAGGCTGTGCACCTCGCCGTAATCGCCCGCCTCGATCCGGCTGTCCAGTATCGACAGCATTGCTCTATCGAGCCCCTGTGACTGCGGCGAGCCTGTCGGCCAGTCGCCGTTTGAATATCCGCTTGAGTTGAGTCCGCAGTAAACAAATAGAATCACAATCGCTGCGAGCGGCAGGAAAATAATTCGGCGGTTGTTGAGATTTTTGATTAAATGTGTCATTTTTCACCCCCTGCTGCCCTGCAGTACAGACGCGGTGACAGCCGCATATGTTGCATATTCAGGCCGGTTATTTAAAAACAACCCGCAGAACCAACATGACCGCGTGATCTGTTTTTGTTCAATAGTCCAATGCTGAAAACGTAATACATATAAGCGGAATCACTTTCGCCCGAATGAACAAAAATGTCAGCCGGAGGGGTTGTCATGAAAACAAGCATCATCTTTACAGGATCGGGCCCCATACTGATTATCACGAGTTATACGTCGTTGACAGATCCCGAACTTGTCGAAAAACTCGAAACGAAGGGCATCCAGAAATTCATCGCCTGCGAACTCGATCCGGACCGTGTCCGGGAAAAATATGGCGCGCAGTTTACGGCGGTGATGAATGATGTCAAGCAGAGTGATGACCTGCGCGTTCTCGACTACAACGGCCATAATGTTTTCTACAATTTCTCATTCGCGGAAATGGGCGAACCGATCTATCATGAGCCGGAATTGGTGTAAGGCGCGTATCGCTATTCCGGACGTATATCAGGTTATGTCGATATTTTCAGAGGCATAACCTGATTTTTATATATCGCCGCTTATCCAATATTAATATTGACATGGATTTTCTATTAAATTAGATTTATACAATCGTAATTTGTCGGCTATCTGATATTACGACGGCTTTGTTCAATACCATATTATATCGAAATAAGAACCGAATTGCCGATTCGCCGGATATTTAAAATATTTAATCTGCGGGGTTTACTATGAGAATTTTATTTTCCATACTAATTGCGGCAATATTGACCATTATTGTCGGCTACTTTTTGTTTTACCCGCCGAATACACCGCCCGATTATGTTTACCTGCTTATTTTTCTGGTTTTTTTTGGAATATTATACTGTGCACTGACACTTCTTAAAAGGAGGAAAAAGGATGCGCCTTCCCAAAAAAATTAGGTTGTTGCTTTTGCTTCTGGTTATGGTTCTGTCCGTAGCCATAATAGTGAATATCGCCTGTAAGTCGAGTGGTGATATGGCGGCCGAGGAAGAACCGCCGCCGCCACCGCCCGATGATGAGCAAACCGCTGCGGAAGAGCCCCCGCCGTATGATGATGATGTGGAAATGGGTATGCCGGAAATCGAGCTGACCATAAGCAAATACCTGTTTAAAAACGAAGACGAGGACCCCGATTTCGGGCTATTTTCCTATTTTCTTATGCCACGGAAACCGATTACCGTGAAGGATACGAATCGTTATATTTTGACGCATCAGGCGTTCAAGACACTTATAAGTTACGCCGAGTACAGAGCCGAGGCGGGCGAAGACACGCTGCCGCATGAGAATATCAACGTTTCCTACTGGCCGATCAATGTGGAAAACGATTATACCATGGAGGCCGAGGATATCAGCCGGTCGCATAAGCCCGATTTATTCTATGTCGAGAATTATAATTATGTCTGCGCCAAATTGATTCTGATGAAAGTACCCGATCTCAGCGGCAACGGGCCATATATTATATCTTATGCCGACCCCCTGCGCAATATCGAGAATATCGACAGCACGAAACAGATGCTGGTTATCGACATGTCGCGGATCGAGGACAGCCTTCTGGTCGAGATGGTCGATTATTTTCAGCGGAAAGTGGCCGACAATCCCGACACCTGGCAGGATGGCTTCGACTGGGACCTGATAAAGCTCAAATTTTATTCGGCGCTCAAGATTCACGGTCGCCCGGTTATATATGCGGCCACCTGGGTCAAGGACTTTTTCGGTTTGAAGAATATTTTCGGCAGCGGTTGATCAGTTTGCTTGACATTTAATCAGGAGTATATATATTCTCTTTCAATTATGACAATGACTAAGGTTTTACTGCTCTCTCTATTTATATTTATGTTCGCGGCCGTCGCGGTAACACCGCAGGCGGTCGAGGAATCAAATGTCTCCGCATCCGGGGGGGAATCGGCCGAGACGCTGCCCTCGAATATGACCCCGGATGAGGAACCGCAAACCTCTCCCGGGGTGGCGTATTTTCTTTTCACGGGAAAATATCTTTTCTTTTTGATCCTGGCGCTGCTTGGACTGGTGTTGCTTCTCGGCCGCTGGATCAACCGTTGGGTGCGGATCGGCATGCTGGCGGTGGCGTTTATTCTTTTCGGTCTTGATGTTTTTTTCCCGCTTCACCCCAGCCCGATGTGCGGGATCACCAAGCTGTTTATGTTCAAGGTTATCTGGGGGACATTTTTCGCCGGGTTCGTGGCGCTTTTTCTGGCTATTTTCATTCCCAGCCTTATCGGTCGCAAGCTGTTTTGCGGCTGGGTCTGCCCACTGGGTGCGCTTCAGGATCTGATCAACAAAATCCCGCATAAATTCAAATACAAGCAGTTCAATTTCAGCGCTTTCAACACCATCCGCATGGGCCTGCTGGTGCTGTTTGTTCTGAATTTTTACATGATCAGGGATCATGTTGCGATGCTTGCCGAGGGTGTTGGCGGCGATCTCACATCCGAAATCTGGATGGCCTATTCAGCCTTCAATATCTACGAACCGGTGAATTTCTTCGAACTGCTCCACTGGAGTATCGACTGGATCTGGATCGTCATGTTTGCTGTGCTGGTTATCGCCAGCCTGGTTCTCTACCGCCCTTTTTGCTATCTTATCTGCCCGATCGGCGCGCTCACCTGGCTGTGCGAGAAAGTCGCTCCGGGGCGTGTGCGTGTCGACCACGAGGCCTGCACATTGTGCATGGAATGTGTCGAAGCGTCACCCTGCCCGACTATCGCAAGATTAATCGATGAGAGCACCAAATCGGCGCCCGACTGCACCTCATGCGGCGAATGTCTCAGGTCCTGCGACCAGAACGCGATCACGTTCGGGTTTAAGAAGTAACTCTAATTCCAAATTGATATGTATATGTGTCATAGGACAGAACATTGTTCTGTTGAAAATCCTGAGTGCAACGAAGGGTCCGTCTTATGGCAATCATGTTGCTATTGCAAACAAGAACAGGGCACTTCCCTGTCCCTACGCCCATATCGTTGTTACGGTGGGGTGGAGAAATCTGTAGGGGCGTATTGCAATACGCCCTTGTTGGTATCCAGGCGTGCACGGGTAACGTGCCCCTGTGGTATATAGGAATGGATACCCGCCTTCGCGGGTATGACAATTGTATGTTAATATATGGGAATGATACAATGTGCGATATGGCAATATGATGATTTATAAAGCAATGAAGCATCAACATGGCGTAGGGACAGAACAATGTTCTGTCCGTTTTGATAGCAACCATATTGCTTTTACGGCGGACAGCACACTGTGCTGTCCCTACTTCGCATTGTTGTATTTTGCTAGAAGATGATCCCTCAGCTCACCCGCTTGGAGAATCTTATCCAGGAGAGGGTGAACAGCACCACCGCGAAAATCGCCATAGCCAGGATTTCCGGGTATAGTATATCGACCGAGGCGGCTTTCATCATGATCGCCCGGACGGTGGTCATGAAATAACGCAAGGGATTTAGATAGGTAAGGTACTGCACCGACTGCGGCATATTCGAGATCGGCGTGAAAAAGCCGGAGGTCAGGATGGCGAAAATCGAAAAGAACCATGCAAAAAACATCGCCTGTTGCTGGGTTTTCGTCATGGTTGAGATAAACATGCCAATCCCGAGCGTGGTCAATATATACAGGAAAGATAAACCATAGAGAAGCGTCCATGAGCCGGCGAACGGTATCCCGAACCAGAGAATCCCGATCAACAGCGCAATCGACATTTCGACATAGGCCAGGAAGGCATAAGGTATGATTTTGCCGAGTATCAGCGCCGGGGTGGTTATCGGCGTCACCATGAGCTGTTCGAGCGTCCCGATCTCGCGCTCGCGGACGATGGCCATCGAGGTCAACATGATGGTGAGCATGGTTACCAGAACCGCGACAATTCCCGGAACCATAAAATAAACCGATTCCCCCTCCGGATTATAGAGTCGTTTTTCGTTCATGCTGACCGGCATATCGAGACCGGAAATTTTCCGGTTGAAATCGGCCGTGATCATACCGGCATAACCGAGCGCCACCGCCGCCGAGTTGGCGTTGGTACCGTCGATAATATAGCCGACCCGGACCGGTTGCGAATTCAGCAGTTGCTCCGAGAAATCTTCGGGGATGACGACAATGGTGCGGTACCTGTTGCGGAGAAATTCATCATTTGATTCGAGAAGCGGTTTATCCGACGAAGCGACATCGAAATAATCCCCGGCCGACAGCGAGCGGAGATATTCGCGCGACTGCTCGGAGCGGTCGAAATCATAAACGGCGGTATCGATATCTTTGACATCGGTGGTGATGGCGTAACCGAGTATCAGGAGCTGTATGATCGGCATGACGAAAATGATCCGAAGCATGATGGGATCGCGTATGACCTGGTAAAGCTCCTTTTGCATTATGGCGATAATCGACCGTAACATAATATCAACCTATTTTCAATTTGAAGCGTTTCGATGCGATCGCCAGGAGTAGGACACACATGGCGATCAGGAAAGCGGCCTCGACCCACAGCACACCCAGTGTCGAGCCCTTGAGCAAAATACCGCGTATAATCAGAATAAAATATTTGGCCGGGACAATGTAGCAGATACCCTGCAATACAAGCGGCATATTTTTTATCTCGAAAATGAATCCCGACAGCATCACCGACGGCAACACAGTCACCAGCATCGCCGTCATCATGGCCAACTGCTGTGTTTTGACAAGGGTTGAGATGAGTATGCCCAGCGAGAGCGCGGTGGTGATGTATATAAAGCCGAACAGCACCATCAGGAGAATCGAACCGATAAACGGCACCTCGAAATGAAAAACGGCGAACAGGATAATCAGTAAACCGTCGAGAAAAGCCAGCTCGATGTACGGCAACACCTTGCCGATGATGATCTGCTGCGATGTTACCGGGCAGGTCAGGAGCTGTTCCATGGTGCCGGTCTCTTTTTCGCGGGCGATGGTCAGCGAGGTGAGCAGGGCGGAGATCATCATCAATATGACCCCCATCAGCCCCGGCACGAAAAAGTGGGATGATTTCAGGTCGGGGTTGTACAAAATCTGTTGCGAAATGCTCACGCCGGGCGACTGGAAATCGATCGGCATTTTCGAGACAAGAAACTCCATCAGGATAATATTGGAATAGCTCGTGACCGCCGAGGCGGTGTTGGCATCGGCGCCATCCACCAGCAAACCCAGTTGAAATTCGCTTCCTTTATGAACCGCCTCGGCAAAGCCGGAGCGAATTGTCAGAACGGCCGAGGCATCGCCCGCTTTAAGTACCCGCTCGGGATCGGTAATATCGGCCGTCTCATCCGCCGGCCGGAAATACCCGGAATTGAAAAACCGGGCGCTCAGGTCACGCGATTCATACGATTTATCGAGATCGATCACGGCCAGTTTGATATTTTTGATATCGAGATTGATGGCATAACCATAGAGAAACGTCATCACCACCGGCATGAGGATGGCGATAATCAGTGAGCGGACATCGCGAAGGATATGCCGCACCTCTTTGGCGGCGATGTTATATATTTTGCGCATCGGTTTCGCTCTCGGTAATCAATTTGATGAACAGTTCCTGCAGGTCGGGCTGATCGTATTTTTGCACCAATCGCGCCGGCTCGCCCGCCTCGATAATCTGTCCGCGGTGCATAATCGAAATGCGCCGGCAGAATTCGGCTTCATCCATATAATGAGTGGTAACAAATAATGTCGTTCCGGTATCGGCTAGTCCGTAAAGTATATCCCAGAAACGGCGGCGGAAAACCGGATCGACTCCGCCGGTCGGCTCATCAAGAAACAGTATTTTGGGACGGTGTAACAATGCCGCGGCCAGCGCCAGTCGCTGTTTCCAGCCGAGTGGAAGCGAACCGCAGGGGCGGTCGATAAATTCCGACAGCGAGAGAAAATCGGCCAGTTCCCCGATACGCTGCTTGATATCCTTATGTATCATCCGGTAAATCGAACCGTAGAAAGTCAAATTCTCGCGCCCACTGAGATCACCATACAAGGAAAATTTCTGCGACATATAACCGATGCTTCTCTTGATATTTTCGCTCTCTTTGCATATATCCAGCCCGGCCACAGTGCCGCCGCCAGAGGTCGGCAGTAACAGCCCGCACAGCATCCTTATGGCGGTGGTTTTTCCCGCACCGTTGGCGCCGAGGAAACCGAATATCTCGCCCTTTTCGACATCAAGGCTGATCCGATCGACGGCGGTAAAACTGCCGAATTTCCGCGTCAGGTTGTTTATGGTTACGGCGTATTCCATTGTCATTGCCCCATCTGCTGTATGAAAACATCCTCAAGATCTGGATCGATCCGTTCGATCATATCCGGTGCAATCTCAAAAGATGACAATTGGTCGTGGTAAGTTTTGATATCTCGGTCGGCCGTGGTGTAGAGATGAATGGTCGAGCCGAACCGTCTCGAACCCAGACCGTCGATACCGTTCAACTGCCGCATTCGTTCCGCCGACGGGAAATAATCGGCGCGGTACACATTACCCTCGAAACGATCGATCAGCTGCGCCGGGGTGCCCTCGGTCAATTTGCGCCCCTGATAAATAAATATGGCACGGTCGGCCAAAGCGACTTCATCCATATACGGCGTCGATACGACAATCGAGGAGCCGCTTTCTTTGAGATTTTTAAGAATATCCCAGAACTGGCGGCGCGACAATGGATCGACACCGGTGGTCGGCTCGTCGAGCAGAAGAATTTCCGGATCGTGAATGAGATTACAGCTAAGAGCCAGTTTTTGCTTCATACCGCCCGAAAGCGCCGAGGCCCGCCGCCCGGCAAACGGTTCCAGACCGGAGAACTTGTAGAGCGCTTCTTTTTTGCGATTGAATTGCGCGCGACCGAGCCCGAACAAACCGGCATAGAAAGAGAGATTTTCCTCGACCGAAAGATCGGGGTAGAGCGAAAACTGTTGCGGCATATAGCCGAGGATGTCTTTGATTTTATCGAAGTCGGCGTCATGCCGATAACCGCCGATAGTAATATCGCCGGACTCATAATCGAGCAGGTTGCACAGGATGCGGAAGATGGTCGTCTTGCCGGCTCCGTCGGGCCCGACCAGCGCCAGCAGTTCACCTTTGCCGGCATGGAACGTAAAATTATCGACAGCGGTCAGGTCGCCGTATTTTTTCGACAAATTATGGACTTCGATTACATTCATGGTATGGATACCGAAACGGGCATGCCGATTTTGAGCCTTTCATCAGGATTGGGGATGGTTATTTTCACGGCGTACACGAGATCGGCGCGGGCCTCTTTGGTCTGGACATTTTTGGGAGTAAATTCGGCCTCGGATGAAATCCATGTGATGTACCCGGTCATGATTTCGCCGCCGTCCTCGGGATCAATTTCAGCCTTTTCACCGAGCTTGATATCGGTCAGATCGGCGGGCGGCAAATAAACCTTGACCCAGACCGTGTCGAGCCGCGACAGTTTGACCATAGGGGCGCCGGGCCCAACCAGCTCACCGGCATCGATAAATTTATCGGTCACGCGGCCGTCGATGGGAGAGGTCGGAAAACAGTTCCCGAGCTGATTATTCAGTATGGCTATCTCGGCCTCGATTTTGCTAAGATCGGCGTGGGCCGCATCGAGCGCCACATCGGATTGTTTCATGGCCAGCGAGGCGAGGTTGTAGGCGTTTTCGGTTCGGTCGTACTGTTGCCGGTTGATCGATCCCGATTCGATCAGCGCTTCCACCCGCCCGAACTCTTTTTGTGCCAGGCTGAAATTATACTCGGCCTGCTCCTTACCGAGTGACGCCTTATCGAGTTGTGTCAGCGCGGCGCGGTGCAGGGCAGAGGCCTGGTTGAGCTGGAGGGTGACGGTGGTGGTGTCGATTATGCCGATGGTATCTCCGTTGCCGATGTGATCGCCCTCGTTATAATAGAGCGCCTCGAGCCTTCCGGCCGTTTCGGCGGAGACAATAATCTCGGTCGATTCGATCAGCCCGGAACCGCCGGGCGCGGCGCTGTCACCGCCGCATGATATAATCAGCAGGGCGGTCAAAATAACCGGTATCATAAAAATATTTCTCATTTTATAGTCCTCCATATATTTGTTCGGAGCCGACGGCATAAAGATACTCGGTTCGAGCCAGGTAATAATTTATGATCGAGGCCCGGTACTGCTGTTCGGCGGCGGTAAGTTCGGCCTCGATTTCGAGCAGGCGGTTGACGGTCAGCAGGCCGGATTTTTGTTTATTGTCGGCCAGGCGGTACTTCTGGCCGGCGATATCGAACTCACGTTTCGAGGTGACAACCGTCCGGTACGCCAGCTTGATATTTTCGACGGAGGTTTCGGCGCGAATCACCAAAGCGCGCTCGGTGTCGTTGCGGAGCATGCGGGTCGATTTGGCCGTCTGTTTCACCGAGTTTATGTTGTGCGATGTTTTCCCGCCGAGATTCAGGCTCCAATTAAGTGTCAATCCGGCCACCCAGTAATCTTCCCAGTCGGCATTGAAAAAATCACGGTTGGGTTTACCATACGAGTAACCGGCAAAACCGCTCACCGTCGGGAAATATTCGGCCGAATTCAGGCGCGACAGATAATCGGCGGCGCGGATTCGGCTGTCGAGCATTTTCAACTCGGCCCGGTCGATTTGTACCGACTCGTCGGTTTTTGATATCTCGCCTCTCGGTGGAGTAATTTTTTCTGTCAGTTTCAGTTCGGTGTCGGGCGGAAGCGCCAGTATCAGCGCCAGATTTATCATGCTGTTGGCGGCGCTGGTGCGTTTCTCATCGACGGCAAGCTGTGTCTTCTCATGGGCCAGTTCCGTTTCGAGTATGTCGATCGAGTCGGCCAGACCGCTGTCGTACAGACTATGCACATCGCGGCGGATTATATCGACCCGTTCCAGCGATGCTTCGGCGGCCAGCACACCGGCCTCGGCCAGCAGAACATGCAGATACGCCCGGCGGCTGTCATAGGCCGATTTAAGACGTTCCGCCTCGAGCGCGAAGGTCCCGGCCCGTAAATTTTCCGAATTGATTTTTATCTGCGAGGATATCCGCCCGCCTGTGTAGAGCGGAAGCGACAAAGTGAAATCGGCCTGATAGATGTCTTCGGTACCCAGTTCCATAGTACTGCCCGGCGCGAATCCGATCTCGGGAACATTATCGACATAACTCGAGCGGGCTGCGAGAGCAAGCGACGGGTACCGCATCGACCGCGCCGCGCGGTAATTGTACATGGCGGCGGCCGAGTCATACGCCGAGGATTCGACACCGAATGATTTCTTTTCGGCCATTTCGATCGCCTCGGAGAGCGACAGCGTCTCGGCGGCGCGAGCCGGCATAAACGACAGCAGGGCCGGCAGGAGTATCAATAAAAATATTACTTTATCGCGCCATGAGACCATACAGGAAGAGATCCGGTATCGCCTTTTTGCGCTTTTGAACAAATTTTTCCGCATCTTTTATCTCCCACATTTGATTTACAACCGGAGCCGCGATGAGATAGAAAATATTCATGCCGATGAAGGATATGACGGCGTGGACGCTGTCGACATTCCGAAACATCCCCGCCCTTTTGCCGCGGTCTATTATCGCTTTCATTTTAAGCTGTATGCCTTTTTCGGATAGAATCGAGGCGAAGGATTCCTTCAATCGCCCGCCGCCCTCGGCCAGTTCGCGCAGGAAAATCGGCCGAAATTCGGCTACATCCAAAAACATATCCTGATAAAAACCGGAGATCTTTTCAAGCATCTCCACGGGATCATCCGCCTCGGTCGAGGCCCGGTCTATAAAATCGGCGATACCGCTCAGGACGAGATTGATGACCTCCTGGTACAGCTTGTCTTTCGAGTCGAAATGATAGTATATCATCGCCTTGTTGACACCGGAGCGCTCGGCGATACGGTCGACCCGGGCGCCGGCGAGCCCATGCTCGGCGAATTCGGTTCGCGCGGCGGCAAGGATTTTATCGGCGGAGCCTGCGGGCGCCGCTTTCTTATCTGTCCTTTTCATCTTTTCCGCCGTCCGCCTATTTTTGTTTTTCGTCTCTTTTTTCTTATTTTTCTGCTTATCCATACTAAATAACCAACCATTTAGTTTAACTAACTATATAGTTAATATATTTATCGGCAGTTGTCAAGAGTTTTTTTAGCCAAAAATATTTTTCATGTTTGTTTTGATGATCGAGTATAATATAAACCCAGGCATAAAAGGGTCGCGCGGCGTATAAGAACATATTATATTCGGGCAAAGCAACAGGAGAAATATGGCCAACCCGTTCAAAGCATTTATGGATATCAAACGCGAGGAGCTTCCGCTCTCACTTTTGATGTTTTCATATTTCTTTCTCGTCATCACCAGTTTCTGGATTCTCAAGCCGCTCAAGAAGGGATTGTTTATTCAGTTTTATGACCAGGGCGGTTTCGATCTGCTGTCGTGGCACATGAAAGCCTCGCAGGCGGAGCTTCTGGCCAAAGTACTCAATATGGTGGTGGCTTTCGTTGCTGTTGCGGTTTTCACCTATCTTGCGCGGCGGCTTCGCCGCCAGCAGTTGACGCTGGTTTTCTCCGCGTTTTTCATGCTTTGCTATATCGGCTACAGTTTTATAGTCAATAATCCGGGTGATATCACGGTTTGGAGTTTCTATCTTTTCGGCGACCTGTTCAGCACCCTCATGGTGGCGACTTTTTTCGCCTTTCTCAACGACAGTGTTACCGCCGATACCGCCAAACGGGTTTACGGGCTGGTTGTTTTCGGCGGTGTCGCGGGCGGCGCTTTCGGGGCGACCGTGGTTTCGGTGTGGGTGAACGCGATGTCGATGTCGAGCTGGTTGTGGATATGTTTCGGGACCGCTTTGCTGATTATAATCATCGCCGTCGCGGCCGGGCGGCTGGTGGCCAAAAACCCGCCGGTGGAGATTGCGGCGCCGAAAACGAAACCGGATGATGCTGATACATCTGGCGGCAACGCGGCGTTCGAGGGTGCAAAACTTGTTTTCAAATCGAAATACCTGCTGTCCATTGTCGGGATTGTAGGGTTGTATGAGATTGTTTCGACCGTGATGGATTTCCAGTTCACCGAGACGATCGCTTATTATCTCGACGGTGACGATATCGGCAAACAGTTCGGCACCATGTACACCATCACCAATTTGACCTCGATGTTCGTCCAGTTGTTTCTGACCGGTTTCGTGATGAACCGGCTGGGGATCAGGACGGCGCTGATGGTTCTCCCGCTGGCGATTATCATGATGTCATGCGGCTTTATGGTTCTGCCGGTGCTCTGGATCGGTTCGTTTTTGAACACCGCCGACAACGGTTTTTCGTATTCGATCAATCAGTCGGCAAAAGAGGCGCTGTATGTTCCGACCTCGCGCGACGAGAAGTACAAGGCGAAAGCGTTTATCGATATGTTCGTACAGCGTTTCGCCAAGGCGGTGGCGGTCGGGGTGTCGCTTCTGATCACATCAATTTTCACATCGTTTACCTCGATACGCTGGTTGTCGCTGTTTGTCATCGTGATAGTGGCGATCTGGATAATCGCGGTGCGTTATGCCGGGCGTCGTTTCGACGAGTTGACGGTATAGATATACTCCGGACTTTATAATATATTGATCGTACAAAACAAAATCGGCGGTTCGGAGATGAACCGCCGATTCGTAAATTTTGGCGTCCCCAAGGGGATTCGAACCCCTGTTGCCGCCGTGAAAGGGCAGTGTCCTAGACCTGACTAGACGATGGGGACGCAAAAGCGTGCCCAAGTATATAAAATTTTACGATTTTGTCAACACAAAATATAGCCAAATGTTCCGTATTCGACGCCGTTTCGGGCCGATCCACCCCCTCTCAAGCCGCCCGGGGTCATAATATTACTTCAAAAGAACCATTTTCCGGGTCAAATTTCTTTCGCCCGCTTTCAGGCGGTAAAAATACACCCCGCCCGCAACCCCATTGCCGTCGGAGTCGCGGCCGTCCCACTTCGTTTTATAATCCCCGGCCGGCAATTCCTCGTCGATCAGACTCACCACCCTGCGGCCCAGCAGGTTATATACACTCAACTCCACCCGCGCCCGCTCCGCCAGCGAAAATCGAATAGCGGTCGTGGGATTAAAAGGGTTGGGATAATTCTGATCGAGCTCGAATGCGACCGGCAATATATCATCTTCGACAAGCTCGACATCGGTTACGATATCATACATACTCCGCGCCTCGACCGCCGCCGCGATCAGATTATCGAGCGTGGTGTCGGCCGCCACGACCGCAAACACCGCCGTATCGATCGCACCCGGCGCCAGACTGAACGGCCCGGTACCTACTACATGTGCGACATCGTACCAAAAGTTTACCGTGGAATCGTAACTAAGAGTTATCAGAGCATTGTATTTGACCGAATCCTCAAAGGATAAGTCCTTAATTGTGGTCCTTTCGATTATTCCATGTCCTGACATTCCTTCGTGATTAAGTATCCCAACAGCTCTGTATTTGGCAGGGGTCGGTGTGAAACCGCCCACCTGTTGATGATGAATAGAACCAAGGTTCTCAGCCAGGAAATATCTGGCGGAATCGATCAACGAGTTATTCAGATCCCAGTCGAAAAAGAGACCGGCATAGATGTCGTTTATCGTGCTATCGGAAATATTTTTGATAATATACTGCATGATAACGAAATTGTCGGCGGGCGGGTCGTTCCAGCTGTATGTTTTCTGTATTATTTCCAGACCGATCGGGTTCTCCGCCTTGCTGTCGTCGAATTTCGAATAGGTTTGCTGATCCGCTTTCGTGCCGGGCACCGACACCAGCATATCGCCGCCGGGGGCCACCGCAAAATCATTGTCCGGTTCCTCGGCCACATTGCGGATACCATCCGATATATGCGCCGAATCGGTGCCGATAATAAAAGCGGCCTCGAACAGGTCATTTCGCACTTTATCGATATAGCGAAAGCCGCTGTAACTGAGCGGATAGAAACTGTTGAACCCGAAACCGTACTCCCCGAAATTGGAGATGGTGAAATCGAGGACATCGTTGGTGTGCGTGTAAAATGAAATCTCGGGGGCGGTTCCCACCCGCACATAGAGGTGGGCGGTCCGCGAATATCCCCCGCCGCCGGTAATTTCGATATCGATTGTCAGCATGCGGCCGGCGGTCACCGTATCATGCACCATCACCTGCATAGGTACATCGCTGTGGGCGGTGTCGCCGGATAGAATCGTACCGAACTGAAGCGTATTGACCAGAAGATCCAGCCCGCCGCCGGAACCGGTTATATTTACGACGACACTGTCGATGGCGCTCCCTATATTGCTTAAAATCACCGTTCCTTCGACCGTACCGCCGGGAGCGGTTTGCGGGTAATCGAACGAATAGACACGAAGGTCGGCTGTCGGCGGATGGATTATCGAATCGAGCGCCTCCATCGCCGAGGGTATATACAGCATACCCCAGCCGTAATCGTTGTTGGGGTATGGTTCGCCGACCGGCGGCCGCGCCGCGCCGGCGATTAGCGCCTGCTTGATTTCATCGACCGTGGCATCCGGCGCATACTGGCGAAGTATCGCCACTGCGCCTGAGACATGAGGCGCCGCCATCGAGGTGCCGTTTCGGCGGGATATGTAAACCGACCCGGTCGATGACCAGATACTGTCGCCCGGGGCGACAAGATTCGGTTTGATCATCTCGATCGACATCGGGTTGCAGTCCGACGGCCCGCGCGAGGAATATTCGGAGACAACACTGTCACCATGATAGATCGATCCGACCGCAAAACAATCCAGCGAATCATAGGCGCCGTTGGCCGGATTGACAATGGTGCCCGGATCCGAACCGCTGTTGCCGGCCGCAAATATATTGACAATACCGAGCGCCTCGGTGTTTTCTATCATCTCACGGAAATAATCGTTGCAACCGAGATATTCATAGCCCCAGCTGTGATTGATAACATCGGGAACATCGCTGATCGTGTTCGGGTCGCCATCGGGATCGGCCGCCCACTCGAAAGCATCGAATATCGACACGCCCAGAATATTGATTACCGCCGCCGCGATCCATTTCGCGCCGGGCGCGACACCGATACTGTCTTTTTGAAATTGCATATCTTCACCGGCGCCAACCATAATTCCCATCGTGTGGGTCCCGTGCTCCTCAGTATCATCGGGAAACGGTGTCTGATGGATCGGATCATACCACGCCGCCGAGGTGTCCCCGTCGTGTCCCTTCCATTTATCATAGAGTGAGGGATGAATTCCCTCGACACCGGTATCGAACGAGCAGACAATCCGGCCGGCGCCGTTATACCCGAGCGCCCAGGCCGAGTCCGCGCCAACCATGTGTAAATTCGGTTCCGGCGCCGACGGCAACAATTGAGATGAGGCGGATATACTCTCGCCCGATTCGATCAGTTTTATTTCGGGTTGCGCATAAACAAAAGCGACATCCGGCCGCGCCGCGATGGTCTCGATTTCGGATGGCGAAATTTCGGCGGTAACACCGTTGATTATCCAGCGGCTTTTTATATTATCCGCCAAACCATCGGTTTGCAATCGATACAAAGCATCCAGCAGGCCCACCTGTGTCGATAAAGCATAACTTTTCAGTCGTTCCATACCGGCCCGGTGACGGCTCGCGGCTGTTTTATAATTACCGATAAGATCGTTTTTGAGACTCGTTTTGTATAATGGTTTCTGAATCTGAATAATCACCGGGATTTTGTTATCGCCCGATGATCCGGAAATTTTCGCGGCCAGCTCAGGGGCGATTTCCCCCCCAAAGAGATTATTAATGCCGAAAATCAAAAAAAGCAGTAAAACCGAGACAGGTATCCTGAATTTCATGATATGTATCCTCTAAAATTATTTTATTCCCAATTTAGGCGGCCGGATCGATGCAGAGACCGCCGCCCCCGACAATACTCATTGTCCCTCAACATGTTAAGTATAATAAAATGCGTTCCTCAATGCAAGTCCATATTACACGTTTAAATTCGCGCCGGTTATCCGGTGGAAGTTTTAATCTCAATATTTCCACACTGTTATTTTATTAGTCCGTCTTTATTGCTATATTGTCGTATTAGAAACGTCATAATAGATAAACGGGAGAAAAAATGAAATTGACATATTTATTGATAATAACGCTTCTGGCGCCGGGGCTGTTTTTTGTTCCGGCCGAAGCTGGTTGGACGATTTACGACATCGATAACGGCCTTGCCACCAATTATATCGTGACGATGCACACCGACCTGTCGGGCAATGTATGGATCGGCACCGATAATCAGGGCGTTCAGCGGTTTGACGGTATCGACTGGAACCAGTACACCGAGTATGACGGTCTGATCAACAACAGTATCAACGAGATAACGATTGATCCGATGAACAATATCTGGTTTGCGACCACATTCGGGGTCGGTTTTTTCGACGGTGTTTCTGTCTGGGATGAATTCAACGCCGAAGACAGCCTGCTTTATGTCGATATCAAGACGATGGTTGTCGATGACTCGGGGTATCTCTGGCTGGGCACTTTCGGCGCCGGGGTGATCGTGCATGACGCCGACACCACCACGGTCAAGCATTATACTATCGACAGCGGATTGGCCAGCAATAATATGTTATCCTCAATGATCGACCGCAACGGTAATATCTGGTTCGGGACGCGCGACGGAGTCTCGATGATCGACCCGGACGGCAACTGGACAAGCTATGATCACGCCGGAAGCGGACTGCTCGACGATACTGTCAATATCATGATGCAGTCGCCCGACGGCGATTACTGGTTCGGGACAAATCTCGGGCTGAGCCGTTTCGACGGGGTTTCGGTATGGACTAATTACACCGAAACCGGCGACGGTCTCGCGCCGGGCGCGGTTACCGCGCTGGCGGCCGACAGCAACGGTTATATCTGGATCGGACATGAGTGGACCAGTCTGGCCGATGTCTGGGTATCGCGTTTCGACGGCTCCGGCTGGGAAACATTCGACCTTTACTATGGGCCCAATAACAATATCACCGTTTCGGGCATAGCCGTCGATACTTCGGGTGTCGTGTGGTTCGCCACCCGGGGCGACGGCGTGAGATCATTCGAGCATGAACCGCTCGATGTGACCGATGAAACCGACCCGGTTATACCGGCCGGATTCAGTCTGGGGCAGAACTATCCCAATCCGTTCAATTCCTCGACTGTGATTAATTACTCGCTATCGAATGCGGCCGATGTTCGGATTTCGATTTACAACGCTCTCGGGCAGAAAATAATGGAACTGGTCGATGCCGCACAGGCGGCGGGCGAATACATGGTTCATTGGAACGGCGTCGATTATGACGGTGTTTTGGTTTCATCCGGAATTTATTTTTATGAGATTCGCGCCGGTGAGTACAGTTCTGTCAGGAAGATGGTGATGATGAAATAGGCCGGCCGGGTGTACGGTGCATGCATCATGTTTGAAGCTGCCACCCATGTTGATTTACGCCACCGCAACAACGTTATGGTTGTAGGGACAGCGTATTGCGCTGTCCTTGTTTATTAAAGCAACCATTTTGCCTTAACGCGGACAGCACACTGTGCTGTCCCTACGCCATGTTGATGCCTTTTTGGTTTAATAATTATCATGTTGCCATATCGAACATTGTCTCATCCCCAAGCTCGATCAATGCAAAGCATCGATCTCTCTTGGGAATGCCACCCGACGTAACAATGATATAATTGTCATACCCATATACAATTGTCATACCCGCGAAGGCGGGTATCCATCCTGATTTTCCGTAGGGGCACGGTGCCCGTGCCCGTGCAAATTCCAACAAGGGCGTATCTCAATACGCCCCTACCGAATTCTCTACCAAACCGTAGCCCGGACATTCCTGTCCGCGGCCGATTTGATATACTCCATATTTGAGACTGCCACCAATGTTGACTTGCACCACCGCAACAACGATAAGGTTGTAGCGACAGGGAAGTGCCCTGTCCTTCTTATTTGAATCCGTATTGCCTTAACGCGGACAGCACACTGTGCTGTCCCTGCGCCATGTTGATGCTTCTCTGGTTTATTGATTATCATATTGCCGTATCAAACATTGTCTCATCCCCAAACTCGATCAATGCAAAGCATCGATCTCTCTTGGGAATGCCACCCATCCACCCACAGAACCTTCAATAAAAAAAGGACAGGCATGCTGCCTGTCCCGTAAATCATCTGCAATTCAAAAAGATCAGAACTCGAATGTCACCCCTATCTGCGCCGTCATCAAATCGGTTTTCGACTCGCTGACATCATAGATCACTTGCAGCCCCTCATAGCTTATCGAGCCCTCTTTGAGATATTCCGCCTCGCCGCCGATAAGGTAGCGCATGCGAAGATCGAGCATCAGCCGCCATAAATTCCCCCCGGTGGGATCGCCGGAGTACAGTTGTATCATCACGCCGCCGCCGACACCATAGCTTAATACGGCGTCATCGAAATTGGTCGAGCTGGCGATATCCTCCCCGATATCACCCTGGTCGCTGATGGATGTTTTTGTGTACAGGTAGTTCAATCCGATCAGGCCCTCGCCGTACGGCCGTATGGGGCCGACTTTGGGTTGCATCCGCAACAGCAAATGCCCCATAAAAATATTGTTGTCGGTGGTCACATCGACAAAAACATCGGGGATAGTATAGCTGAACGGTTCGGTGCGCGTTTCGTGACCGTACACCATGTAGGCCAGCGACACCCCGATACCGAATATCGAGTTTCCCGGCGAGTAAAGAAATTCACCCGCGATACCGACACCGGTCGCGTCCACTTCATCTTTGAAATCTCCCTGCGGAAATCCGAGCAACAGGTTGACGCCGCCCTGGAAATCGGTGAGCGGGCCCGCCGAGACCGATGAAAATATCATTATACCCGCCGCCAGCAAAAAGATAAATTTGACTGCCTTCATTTTTGGTCCTTCCTCTTTTTTGACATGCCTTCCTCTGCAATTTCGGTAATTTTAATTAATTGTTGGATTGGGGGAAAGAAAAATATTTAAAATAGACCGAAAATTAGAAGAGGTAGATTATGTTCAGTGTAGGGGCCGGTCTTGCGCCGGCCCGTTTTAAAAATAGCGGGCGACCACAAGGGTCGCCCCTACAATCTCTTTACAGCAAAATTGCCCGCACCCGGGCCCAAATCTAAAACTCGAGTCTGGCCAGCACGCGGAACATCCGCGGCCGGTAATAATTATTCGGGTCATTCAGTTTGAGCGTGTATTTTTCGGCATAACTCAACCCGGAATTATCCTGCGGTTGGCCGTCGGGTGAATTGGTAATAGCATCATATTCCGCGGTTTGATCATACCCGTCATAATCCGCCTCGCCGGTAGCGCCGTACACATCGAGATAATTGTCGCGATCGAACAGGTTCAACACCTCGAAACTGAGCGACATCCTCGCGCCGCGGAAATCGGCCACACGAGCGGTCACGGCAAGATTGATCTCGAAGAAATCTTTGGCTTTCTCCGCCCCGAAAGCGGAGGTGGGTTGTACCTGTGCGTAATAAAAGGAAGCCGCCGGATAAGGCCTCAATGTGGTATAGCGGAAACCGCTTTTGTAATTGAATGATACATTCATACTCAGCCGCGACAGCACCTTGCCGAACATTTTATCACGATCGAGATCGAGGGCGTTCGGATTTATTCCGACCGCGCCCGATAATCTGTATGTTGTGAAATCCAGTTTCGATGATGACCCGCCTCCGGAGCTAATCCAGGCAATATTATAATCGGCCATAGATATATAATTATCCCGCCAGACAACTTCGCCGGCTATCGAACCGCTGAACAGATGATTTCCCGACCACCGGCAACTGAACACAATCGCATGATCAGTGTTTTTCTCATTTGTCGAACCCAACATATCATAGGAGTAAGGAAATTCCGAAATATGATAAATCCCTATCAGGTCGCCTGTTTTATGATATTGATAAGAAACAGCGTTTTCGACATCGCCATATCTACCGTTAATTCCAAGCTCCAAATTGGTGTATTGCACCGGGTCAAGGTCCGGGTTAGAATGCGGATAACTGGAACCGGACGAAATCCTATCTTCAAAAAACTCATAGCCCAAATAAAGAAGATCATACGAAGGATATTCATAGCTGATAGAGCCGTTACCGAACAGACCGAATGACTTATTCAACGACAGACCGGCCGCCGCCCTGAAACCGATATTGGTTTTAACATCGGCATCGGTCATATCGCTTTCATCGAGACTGTAGTCACCTGTTTCATCGGGATCGAGAGGATTGCCGAAATCGCGAAACGTCAAAGTACCGGGGTCGAACAATTGAAAATCGACCGCACCTTTCAGGAAATATTTTTCCTCCAGAAGATTTCCGCCGAGCGATGCCGCAAACCATGTGGGGTTGGGGATATCGGCAAAATAATTATTATCGGTGGTTTCGTCGCCCAGGCTGTCAAAACCGATATTTTCGTCATAATGGGTATATTTCCTGAATATCGATTTTGAATATGTGAATTCGGTCCAGATTTCGAACCTGTCTTCGATTTGTTTTTTAAGTTTCAGAAAACCGCCCGTTGTACTGCTCTTATATCTGTCATAGCCGTCATAATAATGTGCCTCGTCGATGTCCTCGGTAACACCGTTCAGGTCGTCCCAGCTATAGAAAATGTTATGGTAATCCGAGCCGGGATAGGAGTATTCACGCTCGTATGCCGCGACATCATCGAACAACACACCGTCGCCGGTTTTGCTGTCATCGCCGGCGATACCGAACCCGGCATTGATAAATAAATCATCGCGCAGGTTACCGTAAATCGAAAAATCTCCGCTGTATATATATGATTCCTCGCGCGGGGCATGCTCGGTGTTGAAATAGTAGGCGTGATCGTAATAATCCCGCTTGACCGATTTATAGTAAATATTGAGGTTGGATTTGAAACGGCTCAGAATATCGAATCCGGCGCCGCCCATCAGCTCGACATTTTCGGCGCCGTTATGCGGCAGGCGGGAATCAACATTCCATTTCGGGTCGGCATCGCCCAGATTCTCGAAACTGAGCGCCCCGAAAGCATAACCGACATCGCGCGGCAGGGCATGTTTCGCCACCACCCGGTAGAGCCGCTGGTCGCGGGAACCGTAGGTGTAATCCCCGCCTATTTTTTCCGGCCCGGAATAATTTGATATAAGGCTGACATCCGCGCCGCCGAAACCGGCAAACGGGTCGCTGATATTGACCAGCGCCAGATCGGGCATACTTTTCGAACTCGGTGTGAACGCCCGCCCCCGCGACGGATCGATAAAACCGAGGCCCTCATACGAATAGAGGACACTGTCCCGCCCGGCGGATGATAAAATGCCTAGCCCATCCGACAATTCGCCCGGAAGGCTGTTGATTCCGTCCCGGTCGAAAGCCAGCATATGGCCGCCCTGATCGAGAAAACCGTCATCGACCAGAACGTAACTTTCCCCGCCCGGAATAATATGAAGTTTGCTGGTCAGACCGGGATAAACGTCGATTTTCACCGACACCGATTTGCGATCATCGGGAAAAGCCAACTGGACCTCGTATCGCCCGGGCTGTATGTTCCAGAATATCACTTTTGGGTTGTTATCGAAAAACCGAAGCATCGGTTCACCCTGGAGTTGTATTCCCATTCTGGAAAAATCCTCGGTGACGGCACTGTCCAGATATATGGCCATATTCCCGAATTGCCCGGCCCCTGCTGTTTGCCCCGTAAAAATCCCCGTCAACAAGATAACCGCGGTCAAGACAAACACACGTTTCATACAGACAACCTCCTCAGATTAGATGCAGTTCGCCAATTTTTCACAATATGCTTGTTTTAGGATATTTTTGCAAGCCGATAGTTGTACCCTGCAATCGAGAATATACGATGATCGAATCATAAGCAATATATATCTCTTTATAACCGGGACTATCTTCTTTATTCTTGACAAAATGTACCATGCCGGGTATATTTTAATCAGTCGGGAATTTCTCGTATTTGCATCAGGAATTATCATTCCCATCAACATCGAATCGACACCCAAAAACCGGGAGCCATTTTGCATTCAGTCGGTTGCGTGTACAGGTGTATCCGTCCCCCGCCGGACTATATCATTGCCATAATACTGCCACACTACAAAATTAAACAACTTTCAAGGAGGAAAGAATGTCGAGTAACCGTTTACGACACATATATTCATACCTGGCATTTTTACTTATAGCGGTCATGGCCGCGCCAAGTATGTCGGCCACCATGAACGAGGTGGCTGATTATCTCTATTTTGATCTCACCGATGATGAAATTTTCATCTATACCACGGTCAAAGATGACGATACCGTGGCCTACATCGATTTCACGATGTACGCCGACACATCACAAATGACTGACGGAACAATCGACAAGATACAGGTAAAATTTAATTATGACCCTGATTATCTTGTCTTCGACGATGAAAACATCGAATATTATAACTGGGATGGTGATACCGATGTCACCGATGAGGCCGACGGTGACCTCAATTTGATAACCATCACGCTGGATGCGCCCAAATCATCGCATTATGTGCAACCTGCGGCCACAATCTATGCTATTCTGCCGTTCAAAGCCAAATGCCAGTCCCAGAATAATGTTAATGACCTGGCTTTTGCCACCGGTACCGGCGACAATCACATTCTCATTAATCCCGGCGGCGGAAATCCTATTATCACCTATGAACCGGATGATCCCGACGACGGCGGAATTACCATGGAAGACTATGATGTTGCTTTTTCCATTCACGACACAACATTCAACTGCGGTGTTCTGGGTGAAACTATCAGTATCCCGATATATATTCAATCGAACTGTAAAATTCTGATAGCAAATTCGACGGTTAATTACGATACAACGAAGCTTGAATACATTGATTGCTGGCTCCCGGATAGTTCTGTTTGGCAATATGATCCGCAGGTTACCGCGGGCTCCAGTTATGTTACGGTAAATCTCAGCAACTATTCCGATACGACCAAACCGCTGCAATACGACACCGAATCAGTTCATTATTATCTCGATTTCAGAGTACTGTATGACGGTACGGCCGGACCCTGGGACGGGGCGGCCAATAAGACGACATTGTCGTTTACCGATGATGAAGCGGGAGCATTTGTGGCCAAAACCGAAGGGTCGGGAGTTTATTGTCTGAGTATCGGATATATATGGCCGGCCAATTCCGGTGATTTAACCATCGCCGAATATGAAACCGATTTTGCCGTCGATGCCGACTGCGACACCTGCGGCAGCGGTTACTTATACTCCGGCAACACCAAAGACACGGTGGTGATAAATCTCGACAACTCATTCCCGGCTGGGGGCGCCGTCAATCGTTTGATTATGAATATCGACCTCGGTGATAAACTGAAGTCTCCCGATATCCTGGACTCGCCATTCGATATGGATGCCGTGCATCACCTCAACAGCAACGTGCTGAAAGTCGAACTTGATGACAACACCACTTTCGATTGCGAAAAGGGTGACCTGTTCCGACTTGAACTGGAACTTGATTCATACAACACCGATTACGACGACCGTTTTGCGGTTATATCGTTTGTCGATCAATATCCCGGCGACACCAGCATACATTCGTTACTGATCGATACGACCGCATCCGTTCAGACCGACGCAAGCGACCATCTTACATTTACCGCCGATTCGCTGGAAATTCTCCAGGCCGAATTTTCGACAACCTCGGCCAGTACCGGTTATGCCACAGTTTATAATTACCTGAAATTACGGAATAATTTCGATGTTTCGGCGTGCACCACATATGTATCGGTTTCGGGGGGCTGGAGAATGGGTGTATCCACAACGTACAACAGCTTCTCATATACTAAAATATCAAGTTCCAGTTATATGTTTTACCGAAACAGCGGAACGATCGACGCCAATGGAGATAATTATACGACTATTGCCAAAATATCATATCAACCGCCTTGGGGTGGTGGTAATCAAATCGTATATACGACTCCCAACATCAATGGTTACTCCGCGTGGGATGCAAGCACCTCTCATTATATATCAGAAGATGAAGGTCAGGTAGGCGCAAACCCGGTCGGCGCCGATCCTATTGATCCTCCTCCTTCGAAACCGGATGAAAACGGTATGATGCCCGATCGATTCGCCCTCCATCCCAACCGGCCCAACCCGTTCAACCCGACCACGATTATCGACTATGACGTCCCTGCGGCGACTCATGTTACGATCGAGGTCATAAACATACTCGGGCAGAGAGTGGCGACGCTGGTGGATGAAACCAAGGCGCCGGGTAGCTATGAGGCGGTCTGGAACGGCCGGGACCAGAACGGTGTCAGGGTTTCTTCGGGAATATATCTCTACCATATGAGGGCGGGCGATTTCACCCAGACCCGCAAAATGATGCTGATGAAATAAGAACAATATAACAGGCGAATAAAAAAACGGCCGGATTTATCGATCCGGCCGTTTTATATAGACAGTACTCTCGTGTCGATTCAGAATTCATACTCCAGGCCCGCAACCGGAAGAATACCGAGCTGATATATGGGATCGACCCGATTCTCGCGGGCATCCCACCCATAGCTGGCAATATTATCGCGATCATACAGGTTCCAGACGCTGACGTACATGGTTAGCACGGAATGATCGAAATTGAATTTTCTGTCTATACGTACGGAAAGCGTGTGGTAATCGGGAAGCCGCTCCGAGTTTATTTTTTCTTCGTCATATATGACATACCCATTTTCGATCGAGGCCGCGGTATCGAATGGCGAATACGGTTTGCCGCCGGCGAAATCCCAGCGAATTTTTAGCTCCCAGCTATCATTCGGGCGATAACCGCCCTCTACCGATGTTACGAAACGCTGGTCGGTCATCCGGTTGCGCCAGTCGCCGTAATGGTCCCGGTATCGCGCCCGGTAGTAAGAGGCGCCGATAAGACCGTAAAAATTGCCCGACAATTTTTTCTGCAACACGCACTCGACACCCCGGCTGTATGCCCTGCCGCCGCCGGCAAGATCCAAATGCCTGAGGAAAAATCCATAGTTGTCAATCAATTCGTCTATCATGAAAATTTGCGGCTGAAGAGTATCGATCGGGAAATTTCGATAGCGCTTGTCATACAATTCGACCTTCAATAAAATATCATCCCTGAGAAGTTGATTCAGGCCGATGACGAAGTGTACGGCCGAGGGATCGTCAAGTTCGAGATTGCCCCGGTTCTGGCTCAGGATAAGCATGGGCAGGTTCTGATAATAGATCCCCCCGGAGAATGAGATAGTCGTTTTTGCGCCCGGTCTGTACGACAGCGACAACCGCGGCGAAAGATGATAGTTATCGTTATAGGAAAATATGCCGACTCTCGCTCCGGCATTAATCGTGATTCTCTCCAGAACATCAAAGGTCGAACCGAAAAACAGTCCCAGCCTGAAAATATCTTCATTGTCCTCGACCTGAAGCGACGGGATGATATTCCCGGACCTGTCCTGATAGGCACTGTAGAAATGATCATAGTCCAGCTGTCCGTATTCCAGCTGGCCGCCGAATTCCAATACGCCCAGGGCGGCGGTTTTGAGATGCTCGGTATGCCGAACTTTGAGAACGTCTTCATTGGTGAAATTCTTGTATTGACGGCCGCCGGTGGAGACCCAGAAACTGTTGAGTTTATAATTGATATGGGTGTGCGAAACCGATGTTTCGGAATACCCGTTGGCGCCCGCCAGATATTTCCAGTTAAGACCGACGGTTCTTTCCGAGGAATCTATATCTCCGTAATTTTTCCCGCCCATTAGGTGCGATTTATCTTTGGCGACATCCGCCTGACTGCTGCCGGTGAGAACCAGCATCGACATGCGGCTGTTGGGATTAAAATCATAGGTCAGTTTGCTTTGCATATCCCAGAAAGTCGGCGACATATCGATATCCAGCAGATCCATAACGACATCGAGAAAACCACGCCGGGCGGATATCAACCACGATCCCCGGCCGCCCGCCAGGGGACCCTCGGCGACAAGCCCGCCCCCGGCCAGATCGAGCGCCAACTGCCCGTCGAACTCCTCGCTGTTGCCCGACCGGTATTGTACATCCATAAAAGACGACAACCGGTTGCCGTACTGCGCCGGAAAGGCCCCGGTGAAGAAATTCAGTTCCTGGATAAGATCGGTGTTTATAAAACCGATGGCGCCGCCCGACGACCCGGGCGAAGCGTAATGATTTATATTCGGGATCTCTATATTGTCCACGATATAGCCGTTCTCATAAGGATTCCCGCCGCGCACGATATGATTGTTGAACCGGTCGTCATAACTGGTGATACCCGGCAGGGTCCCGATAATCCGGCTGACATCGGAGGCAATACCCGGGGTGCGTCGGATCTCTTCAGGTGAGAAATTTATGACGCTGTTGGGTTGTCTGATGTTATATGAAAAGTACCCGGTGGTTACTATGACATTTTTTCCCGCAATTTCGGACTCATGCAGTTTTGGGTTCACATAAGTTATCCGACCGGGTTTGACTATGACGTCGGTCATAATATAAGCGGCATAACCGATACGGCTGATCCGCAGGCTGTAATTTCCCACCGGAATATTCTCGAATATAAATACGCCGTTGGAATCGGCGACGGTATGCTGTTTTTCATTGACTATAAGTATATTGGCATTGTACAGCGGATACCGGGTCTCGCAGTCGAGAACCCGCCCCTTGATGGTGCCTTTTGGCCGGCTGTTTGATGATATCTCCTGAGCGGAAACATCAGGAGTAAACAATTGACAAATTAGCAATAGAAATAAAACTGTCGAACAGAGAATGATTGGCGATCTGCACAACAGCTTTTGCAATCACTCCTCCCCGGGCGGGCCGATCAGGTTAATCATCTTCTGCGCCGCCTGCGGATTTCGCACCACCAGGCTGTCATAGACCTTCTCGGCTTCTTCCGGCATATTATTGTACATATACACCGCCCCGAGAAATACCTGCGTGTCGTCGTCCTCGGGCCTGATTCTCGCCGCCTCCTTGAAATGCTCCAGCGCTTCCGGGAATTTCTGCATCACGACATACATCACACCCAGCCGCTGATGAGCCTCGAAATAATCGGGATACAGCTCGATCGCCTTTAAATATATCTTTTCGGCTATATCGCGCTTTTTCAGCCGGTCCTTGATGCTCGCCTGATAGTACAAATAGCGGGGGCGGTCGGGAGCGCGTTCGGCGGCGACATCTAAATATTTCTCCGCCCCGGCATAATCCTGCCGACCCATACAAATATTGCCCATAAGAAAATGCGCCTCGGTATCGGTGGAATCGAGCTCGATCATTTTGCTCAGCACTTTCTGCGCCTCCCTGTGCTTCCCCGATGTGACGCACAGCGACCCGAGATTGTGCAAAAAATCGAGCTTGTCGCCCTCAAGCGCCACCGCGCGGCGATAGCTGGTCAGCGCCCGGCTGGTGTCGCCCAGGTTGAGATACGATATACCGGCGCTGTTGAACAGTTCGGCGTCGGTCGAATCGAGCGCCAGCGCGCGCTTGAAATATACCAGCGATTTGGCATGTTCTTTTCTCATCGAATAAAGCACGCCGAGATTGTGCAGGGCGTTGACATTGAGCGTGTCGCATTGAAGCGCCTTGTGATACAACTCAAGCGCCAAAGGATATTCGTTGCGGGCAAAAGCCGATCCGGCGTTTTTAAGGTAACTGTCGAGACTGTCGCTGTCGGAAGCGGACAGACCGGATGACATCAACAAAAAAACAATGGTGATAACGATAAAAATGCGCAATTTGATTCTCCCGATAGTTTCTTTTTCTCTCTTTTTAATTATACAGCTAAGATTACCGGCCGATGCATAGAAAGTCAAGTATAAGCTGCTTTGCCGGTTAACTAAAATACAGGCGCCCATCCATCGGGATAGGCGCTGTCAAGGTGATCCTTGAGAGAGGTAACTCCGTTTCATCCATTGAAACGGCAAATTAAATTTATTAGCGGCTTAATTATTTTCGCCTGATCCGTCTCTGAAATTGCTCAGGGCAAACGATAAATACTCCAGTTCCATAGACATATTTTCATTGCGCAAAAATACATCTTTCGGAACCTTCAAATTCACCGAGGCAAAATTCAGAATTGCCTTTATGTCGGCCTTGACGACATCATCGACTATATACTGAGCCACTGTCGCCGGAACCGCCACAACCACAATTTGAATATTGTTTTCTTTTAAATCCCTCTCCAGATTCTTTATATCGGAAACGATAATACCCTTATGATTCGAACCGATTTTACGCTGATCGTTGTCGAATATCAGCTTGATATTGAAACCCTGGCGCTGAAACTCCTTGTAACCCACCAGCGCCGACCCGATATTACCGACTCCGATCAAGGCCACATTCCAGCCGCGATCCAGTCCGAGAATTTCCGCGATCTGCTTTTTCAACTCGGAAACCGGATATCCCAGGCCGCGCGTTCCAAATGATCCGAAAAACGAAAGATCCTTCCGCACCTGCGCCGGCGTCAATTTTTCACGCTTGGCCAGTTCTTTGGAAGATACAGTTTCATAGTTTTCCTTCTCGAGGATCGACAGAACACGGTAATACAATGACAACCGGTGAATTGTCGACTCCGAGATTTTTTTTCTTTTCAATTCAGAAATCACTATGCAACCTCATATTCGGCTTCATGCCCCAATTACAGTATGTGAATCTATTCACAAATGCTAAATTAGCCCTGCGGGGCAATTATGTCAAGTGAAAAATATCACTAATGGATATTTAGATTGTTTCACTTATATTAATATATCTTGTATATTTACACTAAGTAATTTCTACATGTAGTATAAAACAACAAAAAAATAACCGAAAAACGGCTTTTATTTATATTATTATTCTTGGAATATTGCCGTTAATGCGACTAATTATCTCATAATTAACCGTCTTGGCCCAGTCGGCAACCCGGTCGGCCGAGACAGTTTCACCCCGATCATCGCCCAATAATACCACCTGGTCTTCGAGTCTGACACCTTTTATATCGGTGATATCGACCATCATCAGGTTCATGCATATTCGTCCTCTCACCGGCGCCCGTTTACCCCTGATCAGCACATAAGCCAGATTCGACAGCGCCCGGTCATAGCCGTCATAGTAGCCGACCGGCAAAACGGCCAGCCGCGTTTTCGAGGTTGTCCGGTAGGTGCAACCGTATCCGACAAAAGCATCCCGCGGAACATCCTTGATCTGGACCACCCGCGTTTTCCAGTTCATAATCGGCGACAGGATATTGTTGGAGCCGCCTTTGAGACGGTATGACAAATATGTTTCTTTCGAGGGCCAGAGCCCATAAACCGCTATCCCCGGCCGGACCAGTTCGAATTTGGTATTTTCGAAAAGAAGCAGCGCCGCCGAACAGGCGGTGTGCCGATATTCCGGTTTGAGACCCTGCTTCCGCACGGCCGTCGTGATTTTTCTGAACAGCTTCAGTTGATAATTGGCATATTCATGATTGGTCGTGTCCTCGATATTGGCAAAATGTGTCGAGATACCCCTGAGATGCAAACCGGGATATTTTTTGATCGCGGCCGTGACTTTGTCCAGCCGGTTTTCCTCGACCCCCTGTCGGTTGGTCCCGGTTTCGACCTTGAGATGAATATTGATTTTTTTATCGAGACGCCGCGACAGTTTCCCCAACCGGTTAATCGTCTCGATATTGTATACGGTCGGTTCCAGTTCGAGTTCGGCCACCGCATCAAGATCGGCCAGGTTGATATAGCCGACGACGAGAATACGGCGTGTCCAGCCGAATTTTCGGGCGGAAGCGGCTTCATCGAGCGAGTGGACGGCGATATAGTCGATATTTTCCTTATCGAGAAGCGGGATCATTTCTTTGAGGCCGTGTCCGTAGGCGTTGGCCTTCACGGCGGCGGCAATCATTCTTTCCCCGGCCAGCCGCATTATAGTGGCGATATTTTTCCTGAAGGCTTTCGAATCGATTTCGACCCAGGTGAGAAATTTCTTGTTCATATCCTCAATAAAATCCATCCCGGCTCTCTCCGCAAATAAAAAAGCCCGCGCGGGCGGGCTTTATTCATAAGTCCACTAATTTCAATTATCCAGCGAAGCGATCATCTTTTTGACAATCTCGACATGCGTCATTTCGAATTTCGACAGATAATCGAAGGTATTTTTGGCTTCTTCCGAGTCGGCCTTCTCAGCCATCGCCTTAAAATGGTCGAACGCTTCATATTCAAGGCGCAGGGCGATATCGAGAACCGCCCGCTGATCGGCCGCACCGTGGACCTCATCGATCAGCGCCCGGTGTTTCTCGGCCATCTCTTCGGTGATTTCGGGGAGCCCCTCCTCTTTCAGAATATCGGCGGTGCTGATCCATTTCTCGGACCTCACCAGCGAGTCATACTGGCGCTCCAGCACCTGAAAATGCCGTTTTTCTTCAAGAGCGAGTTCCTTGAGCGTTTTGGAAAACTCATCATTTTTGCTCTGTTTGGCCGCTTCGGTATAAAATACATAGCTGGCCACTTCGGATTGAATTCCAGTGGTTAATGCTTCCAAAATGTCGGGATTAACAGCCATATCAACTCCTTTTATTCCAGATACAACGATTATTTACTACATCTCGTAATGAATATTTTCATCCAGTTCGGCCTGAAGCTTCTCCTCATGTTTCTTTTCCTCTTCGGCAAGAAACATAAACATCTCCTTGGTCGCCTCGTTTTCAAACAAATCGGCATGATTTTTATAAAATTCGTAGGCCTCATGCTCGCGTTTGATGGCGATTTTGATAGCTTCAACCGGATCAGTCGTCTTATCGATCATTTTTTCTCCTTAATTAACTCCTTGCAGTCGGTTTAATAAAATCGCAACCACCCCAAATGTCAAGTTTTTGGCCTGAAAAATGATACGATTATGGGCCTAAACATATTGCGATTATATTTTTATTGATAATATTGCCTGATCGACTATATAATGAACTGGAGGTAGTTTTTTGTTATGTATGAGTATATAAAAGATAATATAGATGAAATTAACGAGAAAATCGCCGACGCCGCCGCTAGGGCCGGGCGGGGCCGCGAGGATATCACGCTGGTGGCGGTTTCGAAAACACACCCGCCCGAGGCCATAAAAGCGGCCGTCGCATTCGGCATGACCGATATCGGCGAGGCCCGCATACAGGAAGCGGTGCCGAAAATCGAAAGCCTGGGCAATATCGCCAGCTGGCACATGATCGGACATTTGCAGACCAATAAAGTAAAAAAGGCGGTGGGGCCGTTCGATATGATCCAGTCGGTCGATTCGCTTAAACTGGCCGGGGAAATCGACCGCCGGGCGGCGCAAATCGACAAAAAAATACACTGTTTGATCGAAATCAACGCCGCCGAAGAGGCCGCCAAATCGGGCATATCGTTCGACGAGGCGCCCGAATTGATCGAAAAAGCCGCGGCCATGGATAATATCGAACTGAAAGGAATTATGACCATCGGGCCGCTGACCGATGGTGAGCAACTAACCCGCCGGACTTTTCGTAGAACAAGAAGGCTGTTCGAACAGGAGAAGAAAATAATCGGCGATAAATTCGACACCCTGTCGATCGGCATGTCGGACGACTACGAGACGGCGATCGAGGAGGGCTCGAACATGGTCCGGATCGGCACCGCCATTTTCGGCAGGAGAAAATGAAAATAAATTCGAATATTTGAAAAAAACCGCCGGATTTATGCCTGTGATGCCGATTAGAATTATAACAGGGGAATCAAATATATATTCAATAAATGAGGCTAATCATGGAAATCACACCCAATGAGATGAGAAACCAAAGTTTCGCATCATCGATGCGCGGTTACAACAAAGCCGAAGTCGATGCCTTCATACAGGGCGCCGCCGATGCCCTCGAGGAGGCAAAAGCCGAACTGCAGAAAATGCGGGAGGAAAAAAAGTCGCTGGAAAGCAAATACGAGGAGGTCCGAAGGCTCGAGGACTCGATTAAATCGGCCGTGATCGAGGCCCAGAAAACGGCCGACCAGATAAAACTTAATGCCAACAAAGAAGCCGAACTCATCGTCACCGAGGCCAAACAGAATCGCGACCGGATTATCGATGAGCAGAACCGCCGTATAACCGAACTCGAAACCGCCCAACACCAGATCGAACAGACCAAGAACAGTTTCTACGCCAAACTTCGCGCCGAAATCCTGGCCCATCTCAAACTGGTCGATTCGATCGTAACACCGGCGGCCGATAAAAACGCCGCGCCGGAAACGCCGCCGCCGCCGCAGTATATGGATACGCCCGAACAACCCGAGACCGATCCCGAAGAGAAACCGGTCGAGGAGACTCCCCCGCCACTGGAGATGCAGGAGGAGGAGATTGACAGCGTCGTCGATCAATTCGGCGAATCATCGGATGAACACAAGGAGGAAGTTAAGAATGGACAATCTCAGGGAAATGATTTCTGAGGCAGCCGCATTTATCAGGACTAAAACAGATCTTGTACCGCAAATAGGAATTATACTCGGCACCGGACTCGGATCGCTGGCCGACGGTATCGAAATAACAGCCACCGTCGATTATCAGGATATCCCGCATTTCCCGGTCTCCACCGTCGAATCGCATGCCGGACGATTGCTGTTCGGACACCTGCGCGGCAAACCGGTTGTCGCCATGCAGGGCCGCTTTCATTATTATGAAGGGTACACCCTCAAACAGGTGACGTTCCCGGTTCGTGTGATGAAAGAACTCGGTATCGAGACGCTGATCGTCTCCAACGCCTGCGGCGGATTGAACCCGCAGTTCAACCGCGGCGACATCATGATTATCTCCGATCATATCAATATGCTCGGCAACAACCCGTTGATCGGTCCCAACGACGACACTATCGGCGCCCGTTTTCCCGATATGTACAACTGCTATGACAAGGACCTGATCAAGATGGCCGAGGGGGTCGCCAGCGAGCAGAAATTGCCGGTCAAAAAAGGTGTCTATGTCGCCCTGTCCGGACCCACGCTCGAAACCGCCGCCGAGTACCGCTTCGTGAGGATCATCGGCGCCGATGTGGTCGGTATGTCCACCGTCCCCGAGGTTATCGCCGCCCGCCACCAGAAAACCAAGGTGCTGGCATTCTCGATCATTACCGATATGGGTCTGCCCGATGCGCTCGGGCCGTGCTCGCTCGATGACATTATCGCCACCGCCAACAAGGCGGAACCGAAGCTGCGTGAACTTATCGCCGGCTGTGTCGAGAAAATGTAAATATCGATTATCAATACTTTTAGAAGGCGCGGTCAACCGCGCCTTTTATTATTTACCTGACATATATAGCCGACATATAATACCTTTTTATCCTTGACAAAACCGTTAATAATTTCTAAGATTTTACCGAGTTTATATTTCAGAAACTCCTCCATCGATTTTGCACCACAAATATAAATCTCGATATCGGGCACTGGTAATTCGTGAACAGACATCTTGATCGGGAGAAAGAAGAACTATAGCTTTAATTATATATAGTGCAACAACCATAAACACCAATCACATAATCAAACCACCCACTCAAAGGAGGGTACATGATGTGTAAGCAGCGAGGCCGATCTATGGGCCGTTTTACCGGTATAGGGAAAATAAGCCTGCCGGTAATACTCCTGTTTGCCGTTGCGGCAGTCCTCATCTCCGGTTCCGCCGGGGCGCAGAGGTACTCGGTCGCGGCAAGGCTCGACCCGGTCATGGATGGATCGGTGCGGGTTCTGAAAGGGCCCGACAGCGATGCTATCTACATGCAATTGCAGTCGGGAAAACCGAAATTCACGTTAATCGAACAACCCGGGGGTAACTGGGAAAAAGGCGAAGTGATAATCGAAATCGACGGCTTCTCCACCACCAGTTCGCCGGGAGATCCCATGCTTCCCTACAAAATATACCAGTTGGCCCTGCCGCCCGATGCCGTTCCGGCCTCGATAAATATCGAGATAACGCGCCGGGTCGAGGTGGAAATGCCGCGAACATACCGTGTGGCGGCCGCCCCGCCGCTTGCCGCCTGCCCGGGCGAAATCGACCCGAAGGAGGAATTCCTGCGGGAGATGGAAAAATGGGGACCGGATAAAATTATCCGGCAGGGGCGGAACGTCGCCATCTATGATCAGAGCGAATTCTACCCGGAAAAGAATTGCACCGTGAATTATTCCGGTATGATGCGCAAATGGAAAACGGCCTCGGTGCTTTTTTGGCCCCTGCGCTATAATCCCTCGACCGACAAACTGCTATTTACCAGTCAGGTCGATCTGAAAGTAACTTTTAACCGGGACACGACATATTTGCAGCGGCCGGAGATGAAAACCCTGCTGAGAGACGATATTTTCGATACCCGCGCCGGCGGGATGTTTCTCAACTATGAGACGGCCAAAGAATGGTACAAGCTCCCGATCCTGAAAGAAGCCGGTTTGGTACCGCCCGAGGATCCCGACTATGTCGTGATTACCACCGACAACACTTTTTCAAACAGTACCAAACTGGATGATTTCTGCTTTCACAAGGAAGATATGGGCCATGAGGTAATCGTCGTAACCGAACATCAGGTTCACACCGTCAATTTCGTGGTCGGTGCCGGTTACTCATTTACGTCCGCTCCCGGCGGTTACGAGGATGTTGCCGGGGCCGCGCCGCCCAACCAGCGACCGGAGAAGGTGCGCAAGTGGCTCCGCGACAATTACGCCGCTCTCGGGATCGAGTATGTCCTGCTGGTCGGCGATCCCGATCCGGACAATATGGGCGACGGCGACCATATCGGCGATCTGCCGATGAAGGACTGCCAGCTTCACCTCTTTGCCGACGTCCCCACCGATTTCTATTTCGCCGAACTCTCCGAAGCCGCATGGGACCTTGACGGCGACGGATATGTCGGTGAGTATTATTCGCCCGCCGGTCAGAAATATATGCCGGCCGGCGTCACGGAGAATCTTTACTGTGTCCGATGGGAGGGCGTTCTCGATGTGTCGGGCGCGGCGCCCGACGTAAACACGCGGATTACTGTCTCATCCGACGGCCAGACAAAAGTCTGGCTCGATCAGGATAATGACGGTTTCACCGATGCCGACGTGATCCATGACACGCCCGGTGAACACTGGCCCGCCAGCTCATATTACTATTTTATGCTGGGCAACGGACAATACCCGGTAAAAATCGAATATATTCAGTCCGGCGGCGATGCCTATTGCAGTGTCTCGCCAAGGAACTGGGTGGATGGTGTCACCACCGTTTTTAAGCATGATGACGGAACCGGCACCTTCGTCGCCCAGCTCGACGCCGACTTTTTCAACAACAATGATTTCAGCGGGGCGCCGGTCGCCGAATGGCACGACCGACAGGTTTATACATACTCATATGCTGGCGACAAGGGCGCCGGCGGAATGGATTTTCACGCCGAAGTCAATGTCGGTCGAATTCCATGTTATGATCAGGACGAAGACGGCAGTCTCGACTGGAATGTGCTGGATGGTATCCTCGACAAAACTATCGCCTACGAAAATGCCGATATCACGCAGGAAACCTGGCGCCGCCGTGTCCTGACGAACTGCCCCTATGTCGCCGATTCTGACGATCCCGACTTTGTCCACGATATCGCCAAGTACGAATGGTCGGAGATGCTTATGGATAATGTCGCCCCGCCTCCGTTGTGGGAATGGTACCGCATTTACGAAGAAGTTTATGCCGATGTTTTTCCCGCCGCCGAAGTGGATGACGGCTGCACTGTCGCCAAGACGCTCACCGGCTGGAACGATGCCGCCGACCCGGATGACGGCCGCGGCGTCGTTATGTGGATGACACACGGTTGGCGGCAGGGCGCCACCAAAGTTTTCGACAATGCCAGTTGCGCCTCGCTCGACGACACCAAACCGTCAATCGTATTCATGGGCGCCTGCACCAATGGCCAGCCGGAGTTCGATGCAGCGGGGCCGTCGCTCGGTTATGCCAATCTTATCAACGGCGCCGTGGCGACTGTCTCGGCGTCGCGAACATCGTATGGCTGAGGCTGGAGCCCAGGAGTAAGTTTTACTCCAGACTATAACAACAAGGAAAACCATCACCTGTTGTATTTCTTCGGCAAAGGAATTCTCTATAATATCAATGTCGGCGATGTTGTCTCGCATATAAAAGTCGTCGATCCGCTCACCTCCGCGAGAAGTAACTGGAAAGCCAATTTCGACTATAATCTCTACGGCGATCCGGCTCTCTCGCTGTTCGGCAAAAATGTCAAATCCAACAACGATGTCGTCCTTCTGCTCGACGGCTCGGGCAGTATGCTCGATGAAAACAAATGGACAAAGGCTGTCGATGCCTCGGTTCTTTTCCACCAGTTGCAGAAAGAATTGCGACATCCCGCTTTCAGGGAACGTTATAACACGATCGTATTTCGACAGAACTGCTCCAACACTGCCGCTGACGTGACGACCGCTGTACCACCCGGAAGCGGTTTGAAAGATGTCTCGGTGCCGTTGACCCAGGCCACTCTCGCCCCCTATGAACCGGAAAACAATTTCTGTACCCCGATCGGCGAGGGGCTGGAAATGGCCATCGACCAGTTCGACCTGTCCGAGGAGGAGAGCTTCTATTCCGATAAAACCATTCTCCTTCTCAGTGACGGCAAACATAACCGGGGTATCGAGCCGACAATGGTGGCTTTCCCCGACGAGGAAATCAAGGTGCAGGCGGTCGGGCTGGGTGAAGATTATATCGAGCCGCAGACCATCAGCGATATCGCCGATATGACCGACGGCGATTATCGAATTTCGCCAAGCTCGCGGGAGATGGAAAACTTCTTCTGCCAGATACTCTGCAACACCTCATGGAAACTGCAGGATATCACGGTCACCGGAACCACCGCCCCGATCGACCAGGATATTGCGGCGTTTATCGTGGTCTGGGATGATCCCGCCGCCTCGATTTCGTTCGAACTCGATCCGCCAGGCGGCGCGGCCAATGTATCGCCCGGGAACCTGGCCGGATATCCACCGATGGAGGTCACCTGGCACCCGCCCGCGGCCGGCGCCACTCATGCTTTCTATATTTGCAAAAATATCCCCGAGGCGCTGTTGGGCGACTGGGATTTTGCTAATATCAATAACGGCGGAGCGGCGGTACCGCTCGCTGATGTTCTGCTGAAAGTAATCGAGGACCCGCGTGTCATCGCCGATTTCGATATCGAGGACGGCGAGCATGTCACCGGCCAACCGATTATGCTTACGGCTAAAATGACCGAGGATGGAAAGCCGCTGACCGGGCTGACCGATGTCTACGCCGAGATTGTCTCGGCGCCCGAGGGCGCCATGGGCGAATTGATGTCCGATAATGCTCCTGATCCCGGCTATATGACCGCCCCGGACGCTAAGGATCAGACCGCGTTCAACCGGTATTTGCTGGGTGTCATGGACAAACTGGGGATGACCAGCCTGTACGCGCCCGGAGGTCCGAAAATCGTCCTGCATGACGACGGCGCTAACGGCGATTTGAAGGCGAATGACGGTATTTATACCGGCTGTTTTGTCAGTCCCCCGTACGAGGGGAGCTATACGTTCGTCTTCCGTTCACGTGGCGCAAACAGTGATGATATCAATTTCGACCGTACCGAAACACTTTCGGAATATGTCGCTTTCGGTGCCTCACCGGAAGAAACCGAAGTCGATGTGACATCATCCGTAGCGAATATCGAGGAAAAAACGGTAACGGCAACTATTAGCGTCACACCGCGTGACACTTTCGGCAACCGACTGGGACCGCTTCGCGGCGGGATGATTAATATTAGAGCTGATGCGGGCAGTTTCAGAAGAGATTCCGCAGGGAAACTGCTTTATGATGATCCCAAAAACGGGTCATACATTTTCACGCTGGTTTATCCCATGGATGAAACTCCGGTTATAACGGTCACGGTCGGTGATGTTATCACCGAGGAAAAGAAAGAGCTGACTTATGTGCCCCCGCCGCCTCCCCCGCGGAAATTGATGCCCTCGCTGCATCTTGGGGCGGCAATCCCGGTCGGGACTTTCGCCGATGAATTCGATCCCGGGATCAACATCCTGCTGGATGTCGAATACCAAATTCGGCCCGCCATCTCGGCGGTGTTGTATGCCGGCTATAATGCATTCGGCGCCAAAACCAGCCTGGTCGATGATACATACTGGATCAACATTTCGGCCAATGCCAAATACCGCCGGCCGATTTCACCGTCGCTTTTCCTGACCGTAAACGCCGGTCCGGGGCTGTATATTCCCGAAGAAGGCGACAATCAATTCGGGAGCAATATCGGCGTCGGTCTGGAATACGAGTTCAACCGCAATCTGACATTCGAAGTCGGCGGGGATTACCACGCCGTCTATGATCCGGAATTCCAGTTTATTCATCTTCGCGCCGGAGTAATTTATAGTTTCTAACCGATCTATCAATCTTCGGGCGGCCCGACACGGCCGCCCGAAGAGCTTCTGCGATCGGGTATGCCTGCCGCTTCTCACAATGATCTTATGTTGTCTATGGCAAAAATGCGCTTGCTCGATAAAAAGCAATTTATGGCCCGAAAACGCATTTATTTACTCAAATCTCGCTGTTCTATCCGTAATTATTATATAGTATAGTCAATTTTGTCCGGATATCACACCTTTGTATTCTCATCAGTGACAAGATCAATTTATTCTGTGACGGTGCCAATATTTGAGTCCATGAATTGTTGGGCAATCACAGATATAATCGATAACAACATCCGTTATTAACGTGTCATTCCATGCGGGGCGGCCAATTGCCTGTCGGCTTTTCCGCTAAACAACCTGGAAATGTGGAGGTACATCATGGTGGAGGAAAAAAAGTTTTTCACTCTGAAAGTCCATCTTAACGATCGCAAACCCGAGGATGAGATCCCGCCGATGGCTCTGTATCTTATGAGCCCGGCCGGGTCCGTTCAGAAAAAACTCGCCGCCGTCAAGGACAGCAAAATTGACATTATGAGAGATTGGAAAAAACACCGGGGCCTGCTGGCTTTCGGACCGGATGTTAAAGATATCAAGGATATTCGGCCGCAAAGCCTGGCTTTTTTCCATGCCGAGACGGCTATGGCCGAATGGAGCGCCCACAAAGAGATCGGCATCGCCCGCGAAGACTGGCGAAAATTCTTCTTCGGCGTGGCTTGTGTCAAAGGTAGCGTCAGAAAATGTTTCTATCTGCCGCCACACCCTCCCTGGCCGCCATGGCCTCCCCAACCCTGGCCGCCCTGGCCACCTTTGCCGCCGTGGCATAAAGTATGTGTACCCATTTGTCAGGGAGTGGTCGAAATTTACGAGCGAGTCTGTTGTTGCCGGGAGATAAGCATCATTTACCCGTTATATGAGGAACTGCTGAAAAAGCTCAAAGAGCTGCTGGAAAGATGGCCGCCGATTCCATGGCCGCCAATACCATGGCCGCCGGAGCCGGAGCCGCCCGTACCGCCGATTGAACCGGTTGTTCCCGATCTAATAAAAGAACCCCGCCCTATCCCCGAACCCATACCGGGACCGATCGATTTTAAGCACGCGGAAATACAAAATATCAAGAAATTCGAGGCCGAAACCGATCTGCTCAAAATGGTTCCGCCGTCGCCAAGACTCGCCGCCGACCTGGTCGCTCTTAAGAGCATGCCCCGCAACGACGGTATTGCATATATCGAAAAACACCCTTATCTCGTCACCCTGCTTTGCTTTCCGTGGAAATGCAAAATCAGGAAAGTGGGCGAAGCTTTTATCCGTCCCGACGGGAGTTTCTCATTCTGCTATCGCACTCCACCTATCTTCTATATGTACGGGATGAAATGCAAGACCACCTACTATTACAAAGTCAAGCAGTGGCAGGATAATCAGTGGGTTTATATTTATGACGGCGGGGCGGCTTATGATTATTTCATGGGGAATGATTATGCCGACCTGGAAGTCTGGAATCATCTTGCCCGGGCATGCGAGCCTGTACCGGAGCCGCCCCCTCACGATAAACCATATGTTATGCTGGAAACCATAGGCCACATCAGCAGTCACCGACTGGTAAGCCCGGTCCAAAATGCCGAAATGGGCATCAACAGTGGTTTGCCGGACAATGCAGGTCTGGTCGATCCTCCTTCGTCCGGTGTGAGCGCTCTCGGGAAACTGAACAATCGGCCATGGGCCAAAACACTTAGATTCCGACTCCTTTTCCAGGACGGGATGAAGAATCTTGGGGCCAAATATTACAGAATCAGTATTGTCGGGGTGGTAAATAGCAATGGCAACCCGCCATCGGGCGCGATACCGCGTCCGCTTATATCTCCTCTGTCATGGTCAAGATTCGAATATATCAATAACAAGATCCAGGTTACCAGCCATCTTCTTGGTCCTCATACTCTAACCGATCAGAGCGGAAAAACACAAACGGGACTTTATGAGATACCTTATTATAATGCCGCCAAACCGTGGCGGTTTTATCAGTTCCATAACTACTGGGATACCTCATTAGAGGAAAATGGAAAGCATCTGGTCATTGTGGAGGTATTCGATGAACATGGCAACCGGCTTCGCCCGAATGGTTCCGCCGGCGACGGCATCGATAAAAATTTCGATTTCATCAGGCAGACCGATGATACAAATCTGACTCCGGTGCCCTTTGCCGCTCTGACTCATATTTTCTGGACCGATAAACAACCCTGTTACGGTGATATTGTCGATTTGCGTGTCGATGGAACGGCCAGCACAAAAGAGTGCCAGTTCCTTACCGGAACCGCCAACACCGAATTATCGGTCGGCTACAAGGCATATCATGTTAACGGCCCACCCGGCGAACCTTTTATGCACTATCATAATCTGCGTTGCCGTCGGGGTCTTAACGGACCATATTTCTGGCTGGTTAATAATAAAGGAGAAAACGCTCCCACACCGCCAACCGGTGCGACGGCCGAATCAAATCGGCTGAAATTCCAGGATATGCTGGCCGGTCTGACCGAACCGAAATGCTCATTCTCGCTGTTTCTGAATGTTTATGCCAAACATACCAATGGAAGCCGGCGAATCGATGAATATGATCGATATGATCAGGGTGCCTTTGCTCTGGAGATTACGCCATAGACTGAGAGTAGGGCTGAAATAACAGCCACGCTGTTTACGATCCCGAAACAGCCCGTCCATCTTCGGGCGGCCCGACACGGCCGCCCGATGAACTTACATGGTCGGTTATAAAAAATGCTATCTGCGATAATTCAAATAAATTTAGGAAATGAGCATGCGGGCACGGCCAAAATCGGCCGATTATGCCGCACACAAATTATTTGCTCAAAAATTGCCGTTATTCCCGTATTTGGTTTGTAGTCCATATTGTCCGGCTTATACATCTTCGCACTTACATCAGCGGCAATATCCAATACATCGAAAAAGTATATTTACTTCCTCCGGTCATTGTGATACGGCGGATCGGTGGCATTTATACTTTTCGCACTTTTTCAAGGGGGTGATATGCCGCAATAATTCTTTTGCTTTTTTATGCGTCCGCACACCGCAACGCAAACATGGAGAATTAACCGCGCCGTGTGTCAATTCTCCGTCTGCTTTCTTTCGGGAACATTATTTTAATCAAGGGGTAAGCGATGCCTACGTACAAAATCGACGGCTATTCGACTCGAATCTGGTCGAGCCGGCCGACAACCAATCTCAGTCCCGGTACCGCTGTGGCCGGTATCTATTTCTATGAGGGAAACAGCTACCGGGGCTATATTTATTTCTTCCCGGATGGTACACCGCTGAATCCGCCGGTGCACGATCCCGGCAATAAGCGGGTGTACCTGCACGTGAATCTTTGCCAGTACCACGAAGTTATGGATCTTCTTCGCAACGAGAAGCCGCTCTATATCTATTACTACAGCCCGACCAACGCCGCCCTTATGAGCGGCAAGGAGCCGGTCGGCGAAGAAGAATAAACTATTGTGCCGCTCGGAATCAGCGGTGATGATATTCGAACTGTTGACGTTAATCGATTAATACATAGAAACTCGTAGGAGGAAAAATGCTTCTATCATACAAAATGGCGGAAGATAAAGTAGCCGGAGTAAAATATAGTACCGGCTGGCTTCCGCCGATGTTCGACTACAGAGATTACGATCCGGAAACGGAAGAAATAACCCAATTAAGTACCGAGATGGATCTCAAACCGGGCGCTCCGGCTCCCGCAATTCCCAATGTTGTCGATTTGAGACAATGGTGTTCCGCAGTCGAAAATCAGGGCGGTCTTGGATCATGCAGCGCCCATGCCGGGGTCGGAATGGTGGAGTACTTCGAAAATCGCGCCTTCGGCAGGCACATCGAGGGTTCCCGCCTGTTTACCTACAAAACCACACGTAACCTGATGGGCGTTTTGGGCGATACCGGGGCATGGCTGCGAACCGTCATGGCCTCACTGGCTCACTGCGGCTTGCCGGATGAACGCTACTGGCCATATACGACAAACAAACATCCGGGGCCCTCGGGAGACAGAAGGACGTTCGATGAGGAACCGACGCAATTCGTCTATGCCATAGCCGATAATTATGAGGCCCTGAAATACTTCTGTCACGATCCTTTGGGTAAAAATATCCCGAAAGACAGAGTCCTCGCGACGGTCAAATTATATCTGGCGCATGGTATTCCCTCCATGTTCGGATTTTACGGATTCCCGTCATTCGGCTACTCCGATGTCAAGGGCGGCGCTCCTTTGCCGTGTCCCGGCGAACGACCGGTGTGGGCCCATGCCATTCTGGCCGTCGGATACGATGATAGTAAAGTCATTACAAATACACATTGTAATGTGAAATCCAAAGGCGCCATTCTGTTCAGAAACTCCTGGGGAGCAGGCTGGGGCGATAAAGGATATGGATGGCTGCCATATGATTATGTCATTAAAAACTGGGCTCTTGATTTCTGGTCCCTGTTACGGATGAAATGGCTTGACACCAAAAATTTCCACCTGTAATGGATTATTGAACCTTATCAGGCGGCGGTTATCTGCCGCCTGATATACTCAGACGAAACTCCGATGCTTTTGCAATCCATCGTAAAAAATAAATCAATCATTGACAGTTTTCCCCTTTTGATTATCTTACCATCACCATGGATTCAATTGAAGAAATAATCAGCCAACAGGTCGAACTGGTTTTGATGGAAGATGTCGGGCAGGGCGATATTACTACCCTCGCCTGTATCGAACCGAAAACGGTCCGGGCCGAAATTGTCGCCAAATCGGATGGCGTCGTCGCCGGCCTGATCGCCGTCGAGCAGACATTTGTCAAGCTCGATTCGAAAATCACCCTGGATGTGCACAAAAACGACGGCGACCCGTTCCAGGCGGGCGATAAAATAATCAGTATCGAGGGCGACAGCCGGGCCATCCTGACCGCCGAGCGAACCGCGCTTAATTTTCTGGGACACCTTTCCGGTATCGCCACCCTGGCCTCGAAATTCGTCAAAAAGGTTACCGGCACCGGCGCCGTAATACTGGACACCCGAAAGACCACTCCGGGCCTGCGCCTGCTTGAAAAATACGCCGTCGCCTGCGGCGGCGGCAGCAATCACCGTTTCGGCCTTTATGATATGGCGCTGATAAAAGACAATCATATCGCCGCGGCCGGATCGATTACCAAAGCGGTCGAAAAAATGCGCGCCTTTCTTGAATCCGAGGATTACAGCCGCCGCTTTATACTGAAACCTGAGGATGTCGATATAGAAGTCGAAGTCGAAAATGACGAACAGCTCCGCGAGGCGCTGGCCTGCAAGGTTAAAAGGCTGTTGCTCGACAACCAGTCCGCCGAACAGCTTGCCGGACTGGTCGAACTCGCCCGTTCCATCGACGCCGGGGCCAAACTCGAGGCCTCGGGAAATGTCAATCTCGACAATGTCGGGCGGATCGCCGAAACCGGGGTCGATTTCATATCCATCGGCGCCCTGACACACTCGGCGCCGTCATCCGATTTTTCACTTAAATTTATCTGATCGGGACGATCCAGACCATGAATAAGGACCAGCTCGAATCCCTGGCCGAAAAATTAATCGAAAAAATACGCGTCCGCCCCAAACATAAATATGATCCGGCGAAACTCGCCCGCGACTACAAAGTATCACGCGAAGATATCATCGTCTGCCTCGACCTCCTCCAGTCATGGGGATATAAATTCAATGCCGATAAAAACGGTTTTTTCAGTTTCGGCTCAGCCCCCGACAGTCTCACCGCGATTGAGGTGGGCCATAAACTGAAAACCAAATTCATCGCCCGGAGAATTCACAGCTGGAAATCGCTTCAGTCCACCAACACCACCGCCCATCAACTGGCCGCATCAGGGGCGCCCGAGGGAACGCTGGTGCTGGCTGAGCAACAAACACGCGGCAGGGGCCGGTTCGGAAGAAACTGGCATTCGCCCGCCGGATTGGGAATATACGCCTCGATTATTCTCAGACCAAAAATCTCCCCCAATCTGGCCCCCGGAATATCTCTTATTGCCGCTCTGGCGATGGCCGACAGTATCGCCTCCTATGGCGACCTCGATATCAAAATCAAGTGGCCCAACGATATTCTGATTAAAGGCAAAAAGACAGCCGGGATTCTCACCGAGCTTTCGGCCGAAATCGGCCGCACCAATTATGTTATTGTGGGACTGGGAATTAATGTCAATCACAAACCGGCCGACTTCCCGGAATCGCTCAGAAAAGGCTCGACCTCGATCCGCGCGGGGCTTAAAAGAGAGATCATTCGGGTCGATTTTATCAAATATTTTATGCTTAAATTTGAAAAAGAATATGTCGATTTCAAAAAACATGGATTGGTAAAATCCAGAAAGAGGATTATTGCCTATTCCTCGCTCATAAATTCTCCGATAAATCTTAAAATAGGTCGCAAAACCGTATCCGGCAACGTATTAGATATAGATGAAAACGGTCAACTGGTTGTGGAAACCAGTGAAGGGATTAAACATTTCTCGGCCGGAGAGGTTACGACGCATTAAATCTCCGCCGTTTGATACCGGAAAAAATGTGAAATATTTCACTTGGCTTTTCCTCGATCTTTATTATATTGGCCGGGTGATAGTAGATGTAATAGAGGATTATGATGTACTCGAAAAAAGTCATTGAACATTTCCAGAGTCCGCAAAATGTGGGCGAAATAGAAAATGCCGACGGTGTCGGAACGGTCGGCAACCCGTCCTGCGGCGATATTATGAAAATGTATATCAAAGTCAAGGACGATGTCATTGTCGATATAAAGTTCAAAACTTTCGGTTGCGGCGCGGCGATCGCCACCAGTTCCATAACCACCACCATGGCGCTGGGTAAAACAATCGAAGAGGCCGAAAGAATGACCCGCAACGAGGTCGCCGATGCGCTGGACGGTCTCCCGCCGATAAAAATGCACTGCTCGAATCTGGCCACCGATGCCCTTCGGGCGGCAATCGAAGATTATAAAGCCAAACAAAACGGAAAATAAATGTGATGCGCGCCGTAGTTACCGTAATTATCGCCATTCTTATTACGGTGATATCATTGGGATGCATTCAGCACGTCGAGCAACAGGCGGAATTCGATTTCAGCCGATATTTCCCGTTAAACAGCGGTGATAGTTTTGTTTGGTCCGGCCCGCTGGGCAGATGTGAGGTCGGCTCGAGCGTCGAAAATCTTTTCACGTTCACTTTTTATGATTCACTCGGAAATATTACCCGCTGGCACGATTTCCGATTACTGACCGGCAGTGTCAGGCTGGAAAATATTATTATCCCGTCCGACTCGATTTACTCGGTCCACTTCATCCCGGCGCTTCAATTCGGGGCCTGGTCCGATCTTACCGGCGATACAACCCTGATCGAAGCGGTCGAAATCAGAAACGATCTTGACAATACCCATGCGCGGGTGATGGTCGGTTGTGAAATCCTGGGTGTGGAGAAAGTAACCACCCCGGCGGGCGATTTCGATAATTGCGTCAAGGTCGGTGTCACCTATGCATCGCTCGAGGGCTATACACCGTCGTTTCTCAACGGAGAAAGCGCCTGGTGGTTCGCGAAAGATGTCGGGCTGGTCAAATATTCCACCGCCCATGGGGCGGGAAACCTGCTGAATGCGGTAATTGACGGCGTTAATATTCCATAACTCTCAAGGGGGTTCATGATGATCGATATAACCAAAAATACCACAATCGGAGAAATTATCTCAAAGATTCCGGAGTCCGCTACAGTTATAAGGAAGTATTTCCAGGGCGGGTGTTTCGAATGTCCGTCGATGAAACTGGAAACGCTGGAGATGGGCGCGTCATTGCACGGGCATGATGTTAATGAGATAATTGCCGACTTGAAAAAACTTGCAGAAAAATAACTTTCGTCAAAAAGTCGATATCCGATAATGCCGGAGCTCCCCGAAGTAGAAACGGTTGTCCGCGGCCTGAGACGGACAATCCTGCATAAAACCATCGAATCGGTCTCCATAAATGCGCCCAAAATCGATAATGACAACCAACCCGGCTGGCGCAGTATTTTACATAATAAAAAATTTATTGCCGTCCGACGCCGCGGCAAAAATATCCTGATCGATTTATCCGACGATTATACCCTCTGGGTGCATCTCAAAATGACCGGCCATCTGTACTACATGAGCGCTAATGATGAAATCGCCAAACATGATCTTCTCATATTCAATCTGAAAAACAACAGCCATCAGCTTCGTTTCAACGATTACCGCCGTTTCGGGCGGGTTCGCCTTTTCAGAAGCGACGATATTATGAACCAGAAAGGTCTGGCGACGCTGGGCCCGGAACCGCTCGAGATCGGCCGCGATGAATTCATCGAATTGTTTAAAAGATCCCGACGGATGATCAAACCGGCCCTGCTGGATCAGACATTTATCGCCGGTCTGGGGAATATATATACCGATGAGTCGCTGTATCTATCGCGCATCCACCCCCGAAAAGCGACCGACCGTATTTCCAAAGCCAAACTGACCGAACTGCACGGCCATATACAAAATATACTGAGAAAAGCTATCGAGCTGATGGGCACCTCGGTGGACAGTTATGCCGGTGTCAACGGGCAACCGGGCGGCTATCAGAAATATTTGAACATCTACGGCCGCGAAAACGAACCGTGTCTTCGCTGTGGAACCGCCGTCCGGCGCGAAAAAATCGGCTCCCGCTCGGCGCATTTTTGTCCCCGCTGCCAGCGAAATCGTTAATAGTAACGTTTTTTCTTTCGTATCAACCTAATAACCTGTACATTCTTGTATATATAACCGGAAATCTGTTATTAACGATTCGAGGGCAAAATGGGAAAATCTCTGACACATAAAATATTGCAAAAACATCTCATCTCCGGCGAAATCAAACCGGGCAACGAAATATCCATCGATATCGACCATGTCCTGATACAGGACATCACCGGCACCCAGGTTTTTCTGCATTTCGAGGCTATCGGCCTTGACCGTATCGGCGCCGATGTCGCCGTCTGTTACGCCGATCACAATGTCCTCCAGATCAAACCGGAAAACATGGAGGATCATCTGTATCTGCAGTCGGCCGCGAAAAAATTCGGCGTCTGGTTCTCCAAACCGGCCAACGGGATCGGTCACCAGATACACCAGGAACATTTCGCCGTTCCCGGCACCACCGCCGTCGGCGCCGACAGCCACACCCCGCACAACGGCGGCCTCGGTATGCTCGCGATCGGCGCGGGGGGGCTCGATGTCGCGGTCGCTATGGGCGGCGGCGGATACAATTTCGTCATGCCCAAAATCGTCGAGGTGCATCTGACCGGCGAACTCAAACCGTGGTCCACCGCCAAGGATGTAGTCCTCGAGATGCTCCGGCGGGTGACTGTCCGGGGCGGTTTCGGCAAAATTTTCGAATACACCGGCCCCGGCGTGCAATCACTCAATGTCCAGCAACGGGTGACCATCACCAACATGGGAACCGAGATGGGCGCGACCACTTCGATTTTCCCCTCCGATGATATAACCAAACATTATTTCGAGATAACCGGCCGCCCCGATGACTGGCGCGAGATGCTTCCCGACGGCGACGCCGAATACGACGAACGCATCGAACTCGATCTTTCATCGATCGAACCGCTGGTCGCCGAACCGTCGCTTCCCGACAAAGTCATCCCGGTGCACAAAGCCGCCGGTGTCAAAATCGAGCAGGTGATGGTCGGTTCATGCACCAACGGCGCCTATGCCGATCTCAAAGCGGTTGCCAAAGTAATGAAAGGGCGTCAGGTGCATCCCGATGTTAACTTCTTCATCCATGCCGCCAGCCGGATGGCGCTCGAACAGCTTGCAGAGGAGGGTTATCTCGAGGATCTTCTCAAAGCCGGGGTCAATGTCGCCGAACCGACCTGCGGGGCATGTATCGGTTCCGGCCATGTTCCGGCGCCGGGAACACGTTCGGTCCGGGCCGTCAACCGTAATTTCCGCGGCCGTTCGGGATACAAAAACGATCTCGTCTATTTGGTCAGCCCGGAAACCGCCGCCGCAACAGCTATAACAGGTGTCCTGACCGATCCGCGCACCCTCGATATCGACGCGCCGTCGTCGGATCTTCCGCCCAAAATTCGGCAGGATAATCCCAACCTGATTCCACCCGCCCCGGCCGACGAGGCCAAAACGCTCGAAATCAGGCGCGGCGACAATATTGTCCCCGCCGATCCGAAAGATATCCTGCAGGACACGGTCGCGGGCGAGGTGCTTATCAAGGTCGAGGATGACATCTCCACCGATCACATCATGCCGGCCGCCGCCGAGATTCTGGCCTACCGTTCCAATATCCCGAAAATAAGCGAGTATGTGTACCACCGCCTCGATCCGGAGTTTTCCGCCCGCGCCAAAGACAAGGGCGGCGGCTTTATTATCGGCGGCGAAAATTACGGCCAGGGTTCCTCCCGCGAACATGCCGCTCTGGCGCCGATGTATCTCGGTGTCAAAGGCGTCATCGCCAAATCGTTCGCGCGGATCCACCATTCCAACCTGATCAATTTCGGGCTCCTGCCGCTGACTTTCAAAGACAAACAGCATTATGACCATATCGATCAGGGCGATGAACTGGTAATCGAGAACTGTGTCAACTCGGTCGATAAGGCTTTATTTACCGTAAACAATAAAACGAAAGGCTTTTCGTTTGAGACGGAGGCGCGCCTGACCGACCGCCAGAAAGAGCTATTGAAACTTGGCGGCCTGCTGACCTACACCCGCCAGCGGGGAATGAGGAAGAGGAAATAGCAGTTAAATTGCCAGCCAAATATTTGAATATTTTGATTCGACGCAAAATGTGATTTTGGTATAACTGATTGAGACGCATATAAAAAAGGTGTTTTTGCGTGGCTCAACGGAAATCAATAGCTAAATTTCATTGGTCTTACGGACGAAATATAGTATAATATGTAGTCGCTAATGTTGGCTGAGGATTATTAAAATGACACAGATGAAGAAAACAGCAAAATCAAAAGGAAAAAAGGGCGAGTTGGCAGAGCCGGAGGACCTTACCTATCCGAATCAGGAACAACCGGTACTGGAATACAGCGATTTTGTTCGTTTGGATGCTTCGCCGGATGGGGTGATTTTCTCATTTGGACAAACTCATCCAAGGAGAAAATCATTTAATATTACACATGAGATTATTGTTCCCCTGCGCGTAGCAGGCGCATTACATAACATTCTTGGCGATCAACTCAAAAATGTTATGAAACGAATAGAAGAAATGGAAGCAGCGGAGAAGCAAGGTGAAGCAAAACAGCAGTAATATAAGAGACGTTGCGGTAGATATGTCGGGTTTAAGGGCTCTTTTGTATGCACCGGTTCATTTCATGCATGAAAATGGCGGAAATTTGCTTTATGGAAAAATTCCCCATGCAATAACTTCACATTTTCCTGCACGTGAAAAATGGATGTATGTATCGCAATCGTTATTTCATTCTTTTTACACGTCTCAGGTTGATACTTCAACACGTTCTTATTATTTGGAGAAATTAGAATATAAAAACAGATCTTTAATATTCGACAAGGGATTGGCATTGCAGGTATTTGAATCATATAATGGTAATCTATATACAATACACGATCGTAGATTCAATATTTATGGTTCCGGCCAAACTCCTGAAGACGCGTACGGCGACTATTCTCAATTTTTTATTGAATTATATGAAGACATTATAAATACACCAGATGATGAATTGCCACAAAGCACACTTGATTTCAAAAAAACCTTAAAATGCTTTGCTGTATTGCAAAATGGCCCGCGATATTAAGCGAAATAAAATTCAAAAATCTCTTCAAAAAAAAGGTTTTGTGAAAGCTATCGAATCCAGCGATCACGAAAAATACTATTTTTCCTTCAAGGGCAAAAAATACAAACATATTGTTGTTAAAATATCAAGGGGAAGTTCTTACAAAACCTATGGAATCAATCTCCTAAAGCTCATGAAAGGTCGATTATGCCTCGATAGCAATGACCAAATTTATGATCTTCTCGAATGTCCCATGGATTTTGAAAAATATATAGAACTACTAAAAGAAAAAGGTCAATTGGATTAATTGAAATATCATTTCAAACCCTTATAAATAATCCAACTCTCCCCCCCACTACCCCTTTTTCACCCGCACTATTACATAGGCCAGCATGGCGAAAACAAAAAAGACCAGCAATAACCACGCAATACCCTGAAGCGTCCCGATCACCGTCTGGTACACCTCGAGCACCCAGTGATTGATATCGAGCACCACCGTCGGCGATGTGTCCGAGGCCGGCGGCTCAATGTACTGCTTCAATTGCCACACACGCACCCCCGTCGAAATACCGACGACATAAATAGCATACTTGAGATATTTCACCCACGCCGAGCTAATTTCGTCGTTGATGATTTTTCCCAGTATGGACTCCAGCGGGCGGTTGAATATTTTCACCACCAGAAACGACACGAACAACGAGATAACAAATGTCACGGCCAAAAGAGTTATAAACATAATATGTCCTTTCGATTCAATTCGCCATTCAATGTATCGGTGTTCAAAGCGTAAGTCAATCGCAAACAGAAGGGCGGGTAATTCACCCGCCCGTAATGCATGGCATAAATTTACTGCGATCTACGAACAAACCGGCTCCGGGCCGCCTTTGTAAAGGTAATTGATAAGATACGTCACATCGAGAATATTTATATTACCGTCACCGTTGGCATCCCCCGCCTCTTCCGGATCGGGCGGCGGTCCACCCTTGTACAGATAATTTATCAGATATGTGACATCGAGAATATTTATATTGGCGTTACCGTCGGCGTCACCGCAAACAAACGCGCAGGCATCGCCGATACCGTCGCCGTTGCTATCCTCCTGCCCGGGATTATGCACCGTAATACAGTTGTCGCATGAATCGCCGACACCGTCGGCATCGACATCCTCCTGATCTGGATTATACGCCGCCGGGCAATTATCTTCGGAGCAGGTGTTTTCGGGATGTCCCGGATCGCCGTAGCCGTCGTTATCGGTGTCGTAGCAGGGCGGCTCGACCCAGGCGTCGAGGAAGGCCAAAACCCTCAACATCACCGTCTCGCGGTCATCGTATCCCAACAAACCGTTCTCGATCGCCTCACAACCCCAGTTGAAAAAGACCAGTTTGTAATCCCCGGCATAACTCAGTCCGGTGTATCCCACGCCGCCCAGATCGAACTTGAATTCCGCGGTTGCGTCGTCCTCGACAAAAATCTGTTCCGACAACGACATCATCTGGTTGCACCCGCTGTAATATCTTATATTAAGCCCGTCCCCGATCGGCGAACCCTCGATTCCCTCATGCATAAACCAGAATAATTTACCGTCGTACCGCGCATGAAGATAATCATCCAGAAAAGCCGAGTCCTCGCTGTGTAGTTCGCTCGCCAGCCCCTGACCGGTCAGAAACAGGTTCCCGCCACCGTCGAGATACTGCTCGATCACCGATATTTCCGCAGGTTGAATAAAATCATCGGTGCTGTCGCCGGTGAACCAGATAATCGTGTTGTACTCCTGAAGCAACGATGCGCTCGGTGTGCCCACGACATCCTCGTTCCAGAAATGCACCGGGATATCGAAATTGTAGAGGTCGTCGAAATAGTACAGGGAGCTTACGGTGCCGACATCGTCATCGACAAGAAGCACCCGCGTCCGGCCCATAACCTCCTCGAAACCGAAAGTATAACTGTGCGAACCTTCGTCCGATTCGATGGTCACATAAAAAGAATCATAAGTCGGATTGACCACCTCCGGCACGATAAACTCAAGAGGTTGCCCGGTATTGTCGGTCACCGCCCCGGCGCCTTCGATCAGCGACATATAGATGGTGGGCGTAAGATAAACAATATCGGGATTGTTGCTGCCCAACGTAATAACGGCCTCATTGGCCGCCAGACCATAGTTGATAATGGAGAAGAAAATCTCGAGGGTGTCGCCCGTTTCGTGGAAAAAATCGCCGTCCTTATCCGAGCATATCACCGTATCGAGTGCATAGTAGGGTTTGGTCCAGTCGATACCGCCAAAAGTGGTGACACCATAAATACCCCAGCTCACTCCGGACGCCATCTCGCGCCATTCGAACCAGTGCACACCGCCGTCCCAGGTGTCGTGAATGGCATACTCCATCGCGGCATCGTCATAACCGATCCCGGTGACAAAATGATCGGTGCTTCCGTCGCCGTCGGTGTCAACCAGAAATACAACCGGGCGTAAATTGTCGATTTCATTCTTGTAATCCTCGAAAGTGAACATCCCGTAATCATAATTCTCAACCACCGGATCCAGCCCCGGCGCGACCTGATCGATATACCCGAGAAAGCTCGGCGGTATATCGGAAAACCAGCTCCACCCGTACCGGTTGCCGTAGGCGCTTTGCGAGGTGTGCATATAATCGGCGACACAGTTGTCGGCATGCGCCCCGCCTGTCTCGGAACGATCGGTAAAAAGATCGGGCGAATAGTCGATGGGACAGGAATAGTCCTGGTAATGGTCGGAGTTCGCCGCCCCGCATACGGGATAGTTGCTGTCGTCGGCAATCATGGCGTTGACGTCAGATGTTTGGGTCGCCGCATCGCCGGGGACCAGGTCCGGCCCCACCAGATCCCAGAACCCGACCACCATCCCAACCGCGGTCGGCCCGCATCCATGCTGCCAGAGATATGCCGGCACCATGTCGAGGACTACTTGTGAACTTTTCTCGGTGCGAAGCCCCCTGTCGATACCGGGGGGAGGTTTCGGCCCGGTCGTACTCTGCTGCGCCAGAGAAACTGATGCCTGAAACAACAGAATAAGCAAGCCAAATGCCAGTTGTCTGATAATTTTGTCCATGGCCGGACCATCCTTTTATTTTGTGGTAAAAAGGGGGGGATAATACCCTACAAAATTAATATAGTATATGGGCCGATTATGTCAAGCCATATAATCATAGCGATAGCCTTATGAACAAACCGGGTCCGGGCCGTCCTTGTAAAGATAATTTATAAGATAGGTGATATCGAGCAAATTAATACCGCCGCTGCCGTCGGCATCGCCCGACTCCACCGGTTTCGGCCCATCGCCGTCCTTGTAAAGATATTTGATCAGGTACGTTATATCCAGCAAATTTACCGCCCCGCTCAAATCGGGGTCACCGCAAATATAATCGAGCAAAAGGTGCGCATCCACCTGATTTGCCTGTATCATGAGAAAGGTCGTATCGAACGATGTGAACCCCGGCCGGTGAACAATAATCTGCTGCATACCGCCCCCTGCATCGGGAATCGAATAATGCCCGCTCTCGTCGGTCGTGTCGGAAATACCGTCATGCACCACCGTTACAATTGTCCCCGCCGGATCGCTCATGCTCCCCTCGATCGTAATCGTCCCAAACAGTTCGAAGGCATTGGCCACTGTCACCACCATCGAATCGACCGTACTGTTTCCCGCATAGTCGGTGGCGCGCCCATACACGACATATTCACCGTTGTGGAAATACGGCGTCTCCCAGCAGTAATTGGTATCGCTCACCTCGACAATACCGTCGCCGTCGCTGTTGGTCATGTAAAAATATAATTGCGGAGTCTCATACCCGGTGGAGTAATAACCGTAATACACGATACTACGATAAGTCGCCATCCAGCCGTTATTGTAGGAACCGACCGCCTCGTTGAAAATGAACGATGTCGTCCACGGGATCGAGGAATCCCCCTCGATTTTGTATTCGAGCATGAAGGGTACCGTCTTGAAACTGTAATTGTAACAGTAATCCACCGCCCGGCAGAGAATATCGACATACCCCGACACCGGCTCACCTTCATGATGCAGCGTGTCGGCTATATCGTCATGGAAGGAAAATTTCTGAGAACCGACGGCATTATCGAAAAAGGGGTAATCTATATCAGTCGTGCTGTCGAGAAAATCGAGCGGATTGCCGGTGAACACATAGTCGTAAAAACCGTTGGTCCAGGCATCCTCATCGCCGGCAAAACGAATTTTCGCCAGATGCAGGTGTTCCACCGTCTCCGGCAACGGCCAGCCGCCGACAATAATGCCGATCGAGTCACCCGCCTCGACATACTGCCCCGGATAGACGGCAACTGTGTTTTTTTCGACATGGGCATAAAGCCAGCCGTCGCATTCGGCCTCGTTGGCCGAATCGGCGATAGCCACCCGCCAGTGCGTATCGGAATCGAAGATCGTAAAAAACGCCTTAACATACCCGGACTCGACGGCATACACAGGCGTCCCCTTGACCGCCGCGATATCTATCGCATTATGCAAATACATCCCCCCCGGCATTCCCTGAATATGACAATACGCCCCCGAGATAACATGCCAGCTGCTGTCCGGCCATACCGGCCACGGTAATGCCGACATGGCGGAATTCGAAAGCATCAACATGAACATTGCTGTAAATATTCCTTTTCTCATGGCTGCCTCCCGGCCGCATTTTAAATGAGGTATTTTTAAAATCCTTATGGCGATGAAAAGCGGAACTTCCTGTAAGAAAAATAATCCTGTCGCCCTGTTTATGCCAGTATAATCTTCCTCAAAAGGTCGTCGGATGAACGACGCGCTTTCATTCGTGTAAAGAAAATTGCCTTTTTACCCCCTTATCGCATCGGCGCCATGCCGTCACAGTATATACGGCGACGGATGTATCGCTGTAATTGAATCGGGAATAAATCGGGCTGTTTTGCTATTCGTCGGAATCGTCGTTCTTTTCAGCCGATGAATCTACAAGCTCCGCCTGTATCTCGGGATGCAGCTGTAACTCGAACATTTTGAGAAGCGCCAGAAAAACCGCCGCGATGAACGGTCCCAGGACGACGCCCAAAAGACCAAACATGGCGATCCCGCCCATAATCGAGAAAAACAACATCAGCGTATGAGTCTGCGTCTTACCCTTGAAAAGAATCGGGCGGAGGAAATTGTCGATCTGGCTGACCACAAAAATACCGACCGCGATGAGGATGATACCCTTAATCGGCGAACCGGTTAAGATCATAATCCCCCCGGCCGGGATATAGACGAGAAACGGTCCGAGAATCGGCACGAAGGCCAGAAGCGCCATCACCGATCCCCACAGCACCGGCGATGATATACCCATGATCCAGAAAAGAATCCCGCCCAGAAAACCCTGAATAAGAGCGATCACCACTCCGCCGTACATCATCCCCTCGATAACCTCGCGGAGATGAGAGTACATGATACGCACCTGTTCGTTTTCGAGCGGCGTGATCCGCTTGAGGAAATTGACTATCTTGTCGCCGTCGCGGAAGAAAAAGAACATCGCGAACAGCATCAGGATAAAATACGTTATGGTCATGGTGATATTGGCGATGGCCGTGGTCGCTTGCGACCCGATCGCCTTCGTCACCGTCGCCACCACATCCTTGACAATCGTCTCGAAATCTATATTGGCCAGTTGCGGATAACCGGCCAGCTTGCTTTTTATCACCTCGAGGAATGGTATGTTGAGCGAATAGAGTGAGTTCAGTTCCCCGCTCTGGTACGCCTCATTCAATAACTGCACCGCCGTCGCCGCCTCACTCACCAGCGAGGCCATAATATACAGCGCCGGCCCGATGATAATGAAAAAGACAATGATACAGGTCAAAAGCGAGGCCATACCGGGCGATCTCATTTTTTCCCTTAGTTTCGCATACAGGGGATGGAACACGATTACCAGGATCCCGGCCCAGGCAATCGGCGTGAAAAACGGAATCATAATCCGGTAAAAAAGATAGAAAAACGCCGCCGCAATCAGGAAAAAAAGCACATTGGTGATATATTCGCGCTTCATGACCATATCAACATCTCCCCGTTTGCAGGGAAACACGACTCCCTTGAATAACCTTCACAAATGATACCATATTTTATATATCGGTTCAAGCAAAAACCAGTTGAGCCTTAAGGCCTAAAACAAGCCCGCCCCCCCACACTGGATAAATCCTTGACGATTCCGATATATAAGCTATATTATAAACGACTGAAAAATCGAAAGTTGTACAAAAACTAATACACCACGGGTGGTCTATGAAAAAAACTATCTTTGTCCCCTTTGTTATCCTCACCATCCTCATATTTGTTTCGTCGGTTTTCGCCTCGGAAAATCTCGATGAGCAACTCGAAGCCATACAAAAAGAAATCGATCAAAACGGGTATAACTGGACGCCGAAAGTCACCTCGGTCATAACCGACTACACTCCCGAGGAACGGGCCGTCCTGCACAGCCTGAAACTGCCCGACAACTGGGAAGAACTCTGGAAATCACATCTCAAAGCCGACTTTATGACGCTCTCCGCCGAGGATCTCCCCGCCTCGTTCAACTGGGAAGACTCCGGTAAAGTGACCGGTATCCGCAGCCAGGGCTCCTGCGGTTCATGCTGGATTTTTGCCGCCACCGCGGCCCTTGAAGCCATTTACAAGATTCAGCGCCAGGTCGAAATGGATCTTTCCGAACAGCAGATACTGTCATGCGTCTCATACGGCTGGGGATGCAGCGGCGGCTGGATGGGAACCGCCTATGAACATTTCAGGGACTATGGTTCGATCCGCGAGGTCGATATGCCCTATGCCGCCGATGATACCATCCCGTGTACCCAGGATTTATATGATATATACGCCACCTGCAACTCGTGGACATCGATCCCCAACTCGGTCGAGGCCATCAAGACAGCGGTCATGACCGCTCCGGTGGCGGTCGCCTTTTTTGTCTATGACGACTTTCACTGGTACGGCGGCGGATGTTACGACCACGCCGATGATTCCGTTGGAAGCAACCACGCCGTTCTTATTACCGGCTGGGATGACGACATGTGCGACGGCGAAGGAGCCTGGCGCGTCAAAAACAGCTGGGGGACCAACTGGGGCGATGACGGATATTTCTGGATGAAGTACGGTTCATGCAGTATGGGGGTCGGCGCCGCGCTTCTGGATATAGATAACGTCTCTTTCACCTCGCCGACCGAACTGCCGTCGACCGATATGCTCTGCGATACATCGGAATACCTGTTCCAGTTCGAGGCGGCCGAAGGCGTCCCGCCGTTTTCGTTCTACCGCCAGGTGAATTTTCTCCCCACCGGCCTGACGCTCGAAACGGACGGACTTCTCCACGGTTATCCCACCCGCGCCAAACTGTGGGCCTTTGGAATCAGGGTGGAGGATTCATCCGAACCGCCGGTGAAATATCTCAAGTATTTCATGGTACGTATCAATGACGGTATCGACGGTGATTCCGACTGCAATTGCCTTTACAATATCCTCGATGTAACATACCTGATAAATTACCTGTACAAAGACGGCCCCGAATGTACCTGTGAACTGGGTGATGATGCCAATGCCGACGGAGCCTGTAATCTGCTCGATGTTACATATATGATAAGCTATCTATACAAATCAGGCCCCCCGCCGGGTCCCGGCGAATGATACCGTAACCAACCGGCTTTTATAAATTTTATCCGGTAATGTATTTTTATTTTGCATTACCGGATATTTTTTTCCATATCGCCGGCGCTCATTTGATTATTTCTCTTAAAGGTCCTTCGAGCGGCATAAATTTCGGTTTCCATGTCCGTTATAATTAATTATATTACGACAACGCTGATACGGCATGAGAATTATTGCAATTTATAATATTTATCCCCCTCTCGGGATATGATTATTCTTGATAGGAAAAACAAATGTCCAATACTGCAACCAACTACAAAAGTTTCATTATCAAGGCCGTCATTATTTGTGTCACTATCGCACTGGGTATTTATTTCGGCATGTTTATCTCGGTCAAAACCGGGTTGACAAACGGCGGCGGACAGCCGTCATTGACACCCGACAACATGCGCAACACCACCAATCTCGAAATCGGCGACCAGCTTCCCCCCATCGAAATATCCGATATCGACGGCAACCCGGTCATGTTGAATGATCTCCTGAGGGGACACAAAACCATCCTGGCCTTTGTTTCCGATGGCTGCGAACCGTGCCACGACTTTATTGCCGATATTATTTCCGGCGAAACAGGCGAGGCCGAACCGGATCAGGTGGTGCTTCTATCGGGCAAACCTGAGGCCTTCACCGAGACCGGCGACCTGCCGATTTACAGGATTTCGCATGAGGTTATGACTGCTTTCGAGATACACTCGATGCCAACCATCATCGGAATCGACGGGATGAAAGATCACAATATCATCAAAGTTGTCACCACCGGTTACGGCCATGAGTTTACTTTTGCCGTGATAAACAAGTTCTTATAATCTCCGGCATGAGGAAAGACATTCCGGAGCAGGGCCGCCATAACAGCGGCCCCTTTTTTTGCAGAAGAAATCCCCGCCGGCTCTGACCGGGACGATGATTTCTCCACTATTCACCTCACCCCCTCCAATAGTAACCGATTCAAATACGTAATTTGATAGAAGTCCGGGGGCTTGCTATTCCCAACCCGGTAAACCAGCATAGAAGAAATATACATATTAGCAATGGAGTTATATAATGAGTAAAGTGAATGCATATGCGGTTAAGTCGATCGGTAAACCGCTGGTGCCGTTTCAGTATGAATTCGAACCTCTCGGGCCGGAGGAAGTGGAAATCGCCGTTCAGTATTGCGGTATTTGCCATTCGGATCTGAGTATGATCGAAAATGAGTGGCAGATGACCGGTTTCCCGCTTGTGCCAGGTCATGAAGTAGCCGGGAAAGTGATCGCGGCCGGGGAAAATGTCGGGCACCTCAAACCCGGAGACAGAGTGGGGCTGGGGTGGTTTTCCAAAAGCTGTATGATATGCGATACCTGTATGGCCGGGGATCATAACCTGTGCGCATCGATCGAACAGACCATTGTCGGCCGCCACGGCGGTTTTGCCGACAGGGTCAGATGTCACTGGAGCTGGGCCACGCCGCTTCCCGACGGCCTCGATGAAAAATCGGCCGGGCCGCTGTTTTGCGGCGGGATAACGGTTTTCAATCCGATTATCCAGTTCGATGTCAAGTCGACCGACCGGGTCGGTGTGGTGGGTATCGGGGGGCTCGGGCATATGGCGCTTCAGTTTCTTAATAAGTGGGGATGCCATGTAACGGCATTCACCTCATCGGCCAATAAGGCCGACGAGGCCCGAAAGTTCGGCGCCCATGAGATCATAGACTCCCGTGATGACCGGGCGCTCGAAGCCGCGGCGGGCGGTTTCGATTTCCTTCTGGTAACGGCCAATGTCACACTCAACTGGCCGCTGTATATCAATACGCTCAAGCCGAAAGGGCGCCTGCATATAGTGGGAGCGGTAATGGAGCCGCTGGCAATCCCGGTTTTCAGCCTCCTGGTGGGCCAGCGTTCGGTATCATCCTCGCCTCTCGGAAGTCCGGCGACAACGAATCAGATGCTCAATTTCTGTATTCAGCATCAAATCGAACCGCAGATAGAAGTATTTCCGATGTCGGAGGTCAATAACGCGCTGGAGCATCTGAAATCCGGCAAGGCGCGCTACCGCATAGTGCTGGAGAATGATTTTTAAGTGCGCGGCAGATGTCCACAGGCCTCCTGAGGAACGAAGGATCTGCCCGTCTTATTTCAAGGATTCTTTAAAGATAAAACTGCCACAAGCAAAATAATTCCCTGTACAGGCGGTGGCCTTCCCAAACTTGTTTGGGGATGATTCTTCAAAACCACAACCGGCAAAACCATTTATCCGTAGATCAGACATTCCTGTCTGATTTGCTCGGGAATAGGCTTCAAATGGCAAGTAGACCAGTGTTCATAAAGGTATTTATACCCTATATTTGAATCGCCAATTTGTGATTTCTGTAATATTGACATATAATTAGATTATAGATATATTAATTTTATGGATACAATAAAAGCCCAATGTCCGTGGCGTGATTGCCGAGCGACCGTTGCTTTGCCAATACAGCACCAAAGTGATATTTCGTATAGCACAGACAAGGAGGATTGGGGATATCAATTATCCTAAGGTCATTGTCCTAATTGTCACAGGCTCATTGTTTTACTTGTTGAAGGCTCTGTATCAATTTACGGTGATGCAGTGGAGGCTCATTTATATTTTACACATAGTCCAGAGCCGGAAGAGAGAATAGTATATCCTGAAGTCCCGCCGAAATCATTTGATTCACCGGATGTACCTGATACATATCTACAGGAATTCAATGAAGCGGCGGCGGTATTACGGGTGAGCGCTAAAGCAAGTGCTGCACTGAGCAGAAGAATATTACAGCGGCTGTTAAAGGAGCATCTGAATCTTTCAAATAACAGTCTAGCGGCCCAGATTAGAGATTTTATTAAATTACCTGGCGTTCCATCATATCTGGTGGAGGCTGTGGATGCAATCCGAAATATAGGCAATATTGCAGCGTATCCTCAAAAGGATAAAAATACTGGTGCGATCGTGGATGTGGAGCCGGGCGAGGCTGAATGGATATTGGAAGTTATTGAGCAGCTATTCGATTTCATTTTTATTCAACCCAAAAAACTTGAAGAAAACAAACATAGACTCAATAAAAAGTTAAAGGAAATTGGCAAGCCGCCAATGGACGAGAAGTAATTGTATATTTCGAAATATTGTCTTTTTACTAATTGAACTGATGGGCAATCTGCCGCATATCTAAAGTCTATTCCAACATAAATCAAAATCAGCGCCATTCCGGCGGACAGTTTAAAACAGAACCATCTTTAAGAGTAATGTTGAATGGAAATATGCATTTATTAATAATTTTATTCTTTAAAAATCGGCAATTTGCCGGTCCGGTCAAAGCACGCAATGTCGGTGGTATTTTATACTGATTTGGATATGCAGGAATGAATGCATATAGCTTTTTTTCAGGGAAATCCTTCTTTATGGCTTCAAACGCCGGAATAAAATCTGTGTCACCTGATATTAAAGCAATAACATCAATATCGTTTCTTGTTGCTGCTCTATACATTTCCACACCAATGGCGACATCGGTTTGCTTTTCTTCAGAGGTATAACCTTGATGCAGACATCCATAAAATTTCTTATTAAAAAATGAAACGTTTATAGTACCAAATTTATTTTCCAATATCAACTTTTTTGTCTTTTGTTGAAATTTGCCTTTTATTACTTCAACACCTGAATCCTGCAACGCCTTTATATATATGTTGTGTCTATGCGTTTTACCAGGATTCCATGTCGATTGCGCTGTGAAGTATTTTACCGTTTTTATTCTAAAATTTGGCAACAATTTCCTGGATAATTCCATATAATCAAGCCATTTTTTAGATTTATCCTTTCTTAAAAAATGATATACATTGAACCCATCTATGAAGATTGATACAATAAGGGATTCCCTTTTAGATTGTTCTTGTATATTACGATTCATAAATATTAACCGACATAAAAAAGAAGCCCGCTACATAATGTGCGGGCACCCAGGGATCCGTAGACCACAAGGGACGTATAAATTCTACTTTAAATATCGTCTGATTTAGCTCTCTGTCAATATCTTTTTTCCAATTATCCAAAGACAAAACCTCAAATCCACCCGCTTTGCCTATTATTAGATTTTTTGCGTAATAAATATCATATTGGCTGTCATAAAATGTCACCCCCCGCTTTCTCCACAAATAATCCACATCTTGTTCATATTTCACTTTACTTTGACAGACCTATTACTTAAATTACTTGGCTATGAAATAGCGAAATTTGGGTATTTTAACATATTGACGTAAGATTATGAAATTCAACCAGTTAAAAGATTTCAACATCCCCGAAAATGAAGCCGAAGTGCTTAAATTCTGGGAAGAAAACAAAGTTTTCGAAAAATCCATGGAGGCGGTCAAGGATCGCCCGCAGTTCGTCTTCTACGAGGGCCCGCCGACCGCCAACGGTAAACCGGGTATTCATCATGTCCTCTCGCGGACACTCAAAGACCTCGTCTGCCGCTATAAAACCATGAAAGGTTTCCGGGTGGACCGCAAGGGCGGCTGGGATACGCACGGTCTGCCGGTCGAAATCGAGGTCCAGAAAAGGCTCGGTATCGAAAATAAAAACGAAATTTACGACTACGGTATCGATAAATTCACAAAGAAATGCAAAGAATCGGTCTTCGAGTATATCGACGAGTGGAACAATCTCACCCGCAAAATGGGATACTGGCTCGATCTCGACAACGCTTATGTCACTCTCACCGACGACTATGTCGAGTCGGTCTGGTGGATACTCAAAAATTATTTCGACCGCGGCTTGATCTTCAAAGGATACAAGACCGTCCCGTTCTGCCCGAGTTGCGAAACCGGACTCTCGAGCCATGAAGTTGCCCAGGGTTATCAGGAAGTTTCCGACCCCTCGGTGTTTGTCAAAATGAAAGCTGTCGACGAGGATTACAGCTTCCTCGTATGGACCACAACCCCGTGGACATTACCCTCCAATGCCGCCATATGTATGCACCCCGATGCCAACTATGTGCTGGTCGAATTCGAGGGTGAGAAACTGGTAATGGCCGAGGCTCTTGCCCCCACAGTCCTGCAGGTCGACTACGAGATTCTCGAGCGCAAAAGAGGATCGGAATTCGCCGGTAAAAAGTATATCCCGCTGTTCGACACATTTAAAGATAAGGCGGACAAGGCCTTCTATGTCATCAACGGCGACTTCGTAACGCTCGAGGACGGCACAGGAATCGTCCATATCGCCCCCGGATACGGCGCCGATGACTACGAAATCGGACAAAAATTCGGCCTTCCGGTGCTTCAGGCGGTCGCCGCAAACGGTCATTTTGTGGCCGGATCGGGCAAATATGAAGGCAAATTTATCAAAAAAGCCGACCCGATAATCATCGAGGATCTTAAAAACGACGGCAAATTATTCAAAGTCGAGGAATATTCGCACAATTACCCGTTCTGCTGGCGATGCGATTCGCCGCTTATTTATATCACGCGCCACAGCTGGTACATCAGAACGACCGATTTCAAAGAACAACTGCTGAAAAATAATAACGCCGTCAACTGGGTCCCGGATGAGATCCGCACCGGCCGGATGCTCGACTGGCTCGAAAATAATGTCGATTGGGCGCTTTCCCGTGAACGGTTCTGGGGAACCCCGCTCCCGATCTGGATATGCGACAACGAATCATGCGGGCATATAAACGCCGTCGGCTCGATCGAGCAACTCCGCAAAGAGGGAATCGATGTGCCGGATAATATCGATGTTCACAAACCGGGGATCGACTCCATCAAACTCAAATGCAAAAAATGCGGCGGAACCATGACCCGTGTCCCCGAAGTTATCGACACCTGGTTCGATTCCGGCTCGATGCCTTACGCGCAGTGGCACTATCCGTTCGAAAACAAGGAGATCTTCGAGCAGAAATACCCCTGCGACTTTATCTCCGAGGGCGTTGATCAGACTCGCGGCTGGTTCTATACCCTGCTGGCCATCTCGACCATGCTCTTCGACCGCGAGTCATTCAAGAATGTCATCGTCCATTCGCATATTCTCGATAAAGACGGCAAAAAGATGTCGAAAAGTAAGGGCAATGTCGTCAATCCATTCGATATATTCTCGCGCTTCGGCGCCGACCCGCTGCGCTGGTACCTGATTTACAACTCCAACCCGTGGCTGCCGAAAAAATTCGATGAGAAACAACTGGCCGAAATTATCCGGAAATTCTTCGATACCCTCAAAAACAGCTATAGCTTTTTTGCCCTCTATACCAATATCGATGATATCGCCGGGCGGGCCAACAAAGAGGCCGCGTCGATTTCCGAATTCCTGGGCAAATTCGCCGGTAAACCGGAACGCACCGATCAATGGGTGGTCTCGCGTTACAACACACTGGTCAAAAAAGTAACCAAACTGCTCGACAACTATGATTTGACACCCGCCTCGCGGCTGATCAATGATTTTGTCATCGACGACCTCTCCAACTGGTATATCAGGTTGAACCGCCGACGTTTCTGGGCGCCGGGCGATGATCCCTCGAAAATGCGCGCCTACCTGACCCTTTATGATATTCTCTGCGGGATAGTCAAATTAATTGCCCCGATGGCGCCGTTTATCTCCGAATTTTTGTGGAAAGAACTGACCACCGCCAACAACGGCGACAAACATTTGTCGGTGCATATGGAAGATTTCCCGGTTTGCGATGAGACGACTATCGACAGCGAACTCGAGGAGTCGATGTCGCTGGCGCAGAAAATCGTCTCGATCGGCCGGGCCGCGCGAAGCCGCGCCAATATTAAGGTGCGACAGCCGCTCTCGGGGATTATCGTAAATATTCCCGGCATCGGGCAATTCGCCAAAGCCGGAGCCGAATTCGATATTATCAAGGATGAGCTCAATATCAAGGCGCTCGATGAGCTTGATGATATCTCGGATGTCGTATCATATAAGGGCAAACTCAATTTCGCCAAAGCCGGCCCGCGCCTCGGCGCCGCCGTAAAGAAAGTAGCCGTGCTGGTCGCCCAACTTCCCAGCTCGGAACTGGAAACTTTCCTCAAAACCGGCAAACTCGAGCTTGCTTCCGACGGAACTACGTATAATCTGGGCGTCGAGGATGTCGAGATACAGAAGCTGGAAAAGGATGGTTTTGCGGTCGAGAGCGGCGATGGAATAACAGTTGCGCTGAGAATCGAAATTGACGATATTTTGCGCGACGAAGGCTTTGCAAGGGAAATGATTAATAAAATCCAGAATATGAGAAAATCTTCTGGATTCGATGTGACCGATCGTATAAACGTAATGGTTAAGACCGATGAACCGCTGCTATCGGCGGTGAAAAAGCATGATGATTTCATCTGCAAAGAGACATTGGCGGATAAAATCGAACTGGTTGATGAAATTGTCGGCGAAAATGATGGAAAGAATTGGAACATAAACGGTATAAAAGCGGATATAGCTGTTAGTAAGATATAGATTGGGAGCAGAAATGAAAAAAGCCGATTTGGAAAAATATGAAAAGCTCCTTCTGAAAAAAAGAGAGGAACTCGCCGAACAGATCAAAGATACGAAAACGGTTCGAGATTCCACCTCAAAAGACGCCTCGGGCGACCTCTCGAGCTATTCATATCACATGGCCGATCAGGGCACCGACAACATGGAACGAGAGAAGGCCTTCATGTTTGCCTCGAAATCGGGACGCTTGCTGTACCATATCGACGAGGCGCTGAGAAGACTGCGCAAGGGCGATTACGGTAAATGCCAGACATGCGGCAAAAATATCCAGAAGGCACGGCTCGAAGCGGTTCCGCATGCCAGACTGTGTATCGAGTGTAAAGAGAAGGAAGAGGAGGCCAAAACTGGCCGACGGTAATAAACGAATCCTGACTATTCCCTCTCTTGTACTGGCGGCGGTGATTATTGCCGACCAGATGTCGAAGCTGTATGCCCTCGAACATCTGACCGAGGGACGAATCGAACAGGTCCTGGGCTCTTTCTTTCAATTCAAGCTTGTTTATAACACCGGCGGGGCCCTGGGAACGAATTTCGGCGGAACCGCCTTCTATCTGATATCCTCGATGCTGATACTTCTCATCGTCGTCTATTTCATCTGGGCCAACCGCAATAAACTGTTCATTACCATACCGATGGCGGCGATTGCAGGGGGTGCGGTGGGAAATATTATCGACCGGATAAGATACGGCAAAGTGGTCGATTTCATCGATGTCGACTTCTTCGATATAAATATGCTCGGCCTTAATATCGACCGCTGGTGGATTTTTAATATCGCCGATGCGGCTATTACGGTCGGAGTGATTTTTCTCCTGCTCCATATACTCTACCTTAACAAACAGGGAAAAAAGATTCAAGAGGAGCCGGATAAACCGGCCGAAGGATTGACACATAACTTTAATTCATAAATTAAAATTGGAAATAATTCTTATTTACGAAACTGCTTTTTACAATGAGGCAATCAAATGATAGATAAAAACAAAATCATGGAAGCGCTCTCCGGAGTCATGGACCCGGAGCTTAAACGGTCGCTTACCGAACTCGATATGATCAAATCGGTCGATATCGACGGCGGCAAAGTCATGGTGGAGGTTTCCTTGACCATCGCCGAGTGCCCGCTTAAGAAAAAAATCGCCGATGATGTCGAAGCCGCGGTACGTAAGGTCGAGGGTGTCGAAGAGGTCGAGGTGAAACTGGGAACAATGACCGCCGAACAGCGGAAAAATCTGACTAAAAAGATTTACGGCAAAGACCACAAGGCCGAAGCGGCCGCGCAGGGTAAAGAAGCCGCCACCGCCGGCGATTTCGCCGATCGCGTCATCTGTGTCGCATCCGGCAAGGGCGGTGTCGGTAAATCCACCGTCACCAGTAACCTGGCCGGCGCCCTCGCCAAACTCGGCTTCAAAGTGGGTGTGCTCGATGCCGACGTTTACGGTTTCTCGATTCCCAGGATATTCGGTGTCGGCGGCCAGCCGACCGCGATCGATAATCATATCGTACCGATCAGAAAACATGATATACAGATTATTTCAATCGGTTTCTTTGTTGACGAAAATACTCCGGTTATCTGGCGCGGACCGCTCCTTCATAAAACCGTGAACCAGTTTATTTCCGACGTGCTGTGGGATAAACTCGACTTCCTGCTGATCGACCTTCCACCGGGGACAGGAGATGTCACCATCTCAATCGCTCAGGCGCTGCCCAAAGCCGAAATACTGGTCGTTACCACCCCGCAACCGCTTGCCTCGCATACCGCCGGGCGCGTGGCCAAAATGGCCGAACAAACCAAACTCTCGGTCCTGGGTGTTATCGAAAATATGTCTTTCTATGAAACCAATGGCAAAAAAGAGTACATCTTCGGCAAGGACGGCGGCAAGGATCTGGCCACTTATCTTAAAGTACCGTTCATCGGAGAAGTACCTATCAGAACCGAAATACGGGAATCGGCCGATAACGGTAACCTGATTGCACTATCGGAAAGTGATGATGCATCGAAATACTATATCGACCTGGCCACAAAGGTTGCCGGAACGAAGTCGTAGTACTATCCGTTCTCGTATAGAGAATTACAACTTTTAAAAAATTATTTTGACTTAAAAGTTGCATGATTAAAATAGGGCCGTTATTAAAACGGCCCTATAATTATATGTCTCGCAAATCATTTTATATATTTCGATTTTAATAAAAATATGTTGGGGGGATGCAATACCGATTGCTTATATTCAGTAACACAAGGTCAGACCTTTCTGATAAACATAACGTATCCAAATGTGAATAATTTTTCGTCACTATTGTCATCTGTTGGGGTACAGTAGCTTGTAATCGTCTGTCCTCATCACATTGTTGTCTTGATGTGGGTAACTGATTCTTGAGTGTTGAAGCGCCGTATGTTGGAAACGCCTGTATGTCTGAATAAGTGTCATACCGGCAATGGATCATGAACAGAAAAGCAGGATGCACCGGCTTCGATCATCGGAACAAAACTTAAAACCGGCAGACTTGTTTGAAAAAATGAAATTGCACTATAAGCAAAACGCAACATACTTATACCATCCCGTTTCGGAATCTCTATGCAATATGCCGCCTTTTTTGAATACTATCACCCGAATTTCACCAAATTTGCCTTATTACCCGAATCAGCCGGCGACAGTCGTCGCCAATGTGAACAATCGGCTGTACCTGTTGCGACTTTTTGTATTACAAATTTCAAAAAAATTTTTACCGGCGCAAAAAAACCGCCGGTCTAAATCGACAAAGATGGAATTTATCTCTAATTGCTTGAAAGTAAATGGATTATATAATGATGCAAATATAAGGCCGTAGCTCTTGACGGCCCGTTATCAGAAACTATATTTGGGCTTTATTAAAAGTTGTTGAATAAGAGCGTGTTAACAAGTTGTGGATAACGACTTGCGCAGCGTATTGAATGTGATTTTAGAAGGACCCTTACCGCCATGAATGGAAATTTCAAATACGCATCGGTGTGGATAACCGGTTGGTACATGCTTTTATCATTCCCAAATATAACTCCAATATATAATTGAATAGACAGGAGTAATATCCTTGTATTCATTAGATTAGGGGGGAGTAATGACAGTTGCGAATATTCCGGATCAGCAAAAATTATGGGATGGCTGCCTGAACTACATGTCCCTCAGGGTTAAGAAACATTCTTTCAATACCTGGTTCAAATATACCAAAGGGGCGTATGACCCCCAGGGATCATCGATTATGATCAGTGTCCCCAACCAATTTGTCGCCGACTGGCTGAACGACCGCTATTCCGATCTTATTGCCGAAGCGATCCGTGAAATATCCGGAAAAAATATCGAATTCCTGTTCGAGATCAATAATCAACCCGAAATCGAGGGCCAGACCGAAATCGACTTTAAACCGCCGCCGCCAATGCCGCAAACAGCCGCCGCCACAAATTCTCACCACGATTACCCGCTCAATGAGCGCTTCCGCTTCGATACCTTCGTGGTCGGAAAATTCAACCAGTTTGGTCACGCCGCCGCCCTGGCCGTGGCCGAGGCGCCCGGGGCGACGCCTTATAACCCGCTTCTTATTTACGGCGGTACCGGGCTCGGCAAAACCCACCTGATTCAGGCTATCGGACAGTATGTGCACGAACAGCACCCGAAAAAGAAGACGGTCTATGCCACCTCGGAAAAATTTACCTCGGATTTCATTTATTCTGTCTCCAACGGCAAAATCGATGATTTTACCTCGCTCTACCGTTCGGCCGACATCCTTTTGATCGATGACGTCCAGTTCTTTTCCGGCAAGGAATCGACGCAGGAGCAGTTTTTTCACACTTTTAACGACCTGTTTCATTCCGGCAAGCAGGTGGTGCTGACATCGGACCGCCACCCGCGCGATATCAAGGGTCTCGAAGAGAGGCTTCTATCACGTTTCTCATCGGGGCTGGTTGCCGATCTTCAGCCGCCCGATCTCGAATCGCGTGTTGCCATACTAAGAAAACGAACCGACCAGGAAGAAGTGATTATACCGGAAGATGTACTGTATTTTATCGCCGATAATGTTAGAAGTAATGTCCGCGAACTCGAGGGTTATTTGACCAAGCTTCTGGCCTACTCTTCGCTCGAGAAGGCCGATATTGACCGCGCTTTTGCGGAACGCGTCCTGGGCAGGGAGATTCTTCGACCGAAAAGAGAAATTTCAATCAGTGAAATTCAGAAAAAATCGGCCGAATTTTTCCATATCGACCCGGCTATGATGACCGCCAAGAAAAAAACTTCACGCATTGCCCTGGCCCGCATGGTGGCCATGTATTTATCCCGCCGCTTGACTGAGTTTTCTCTCAAAAGTATCGGTGAGGCTTTCGGCGGACGGGACCATTCGACCGTTATTCATGCCTGTGACTCGGTCGCTAAAAAGATAGAAAACGACTACGATTTCAGGGAAAAAGTAAACAATCTGGAAACATCTCTGGTTTGTTAACGATGTCGATAAATGGTGATTCATAAGGTGATTGAATTGTTGAAAAAATACCGATGTGGAAAAGAACCCGGTTTGAAAACATTTGTTGACATTTTGTCCTCAAAAAAGCTATCCTGTATTTGTGGAGATAACTGTTTGAGGCTGTGTGTTTAAGCAGAAAGGGTAAGTATCTGTCAACAAATTCACAAACATTATTATTAGTATTATATATAAATAAATGGAAAGAATAATAATTACATGTTGTGTATAAGCAACGTCGGAGGAAAATATAAATGAAGTTCAACCTATCCAAATCGAGGCTGAGCGGATATCTTCAATCAGTTTTACAGGTTGTTCCCACTAAATCAACTTTGCCGATCCTGTCCAATGTTCTCTTCGAGGCTCTCGACGATAAACTGAAAATATCGGCAACTGATCTGGAAGTCTCTATCACGGCTACATTCGATTGCGCCGTTGCCAAAAAAGGTATTGCTGTTCTTCCCGCCAGGATACTCTTCGATATCGTCAAAGAACTGCCGGAATCCGAGATTACTTTCGAGGGAACCGCCAGCCGGGTGGAGATCAAGGTCCCTAACGGTTCCTATAAAATAGCCTGCGCGGCCGCCGAAGATTTTCCGAAACTCCCCGTGGTCAATACCAAAAAGCAGATCAAAATCGAGGGCGCCGACTTTGTCACCATGATCAAAAAAACCACCTTCGCCTGCTCTGTCGATGAAACCAGGCCGGCGCTCAATGGGGTGCTATGGTCAACCAAAGGTGACATGATGAGTATGGTGGCCACCGATGGACACCGTATGGCAAAAATCTCCGTCGAAAATACCAAGCTCAAAGGCGTCTCGGAAGATATTATTATTCCTCCCAAAGTCCTGAATATTATACCCAAGTTTTTGAGCGAGTCGGATGGCGAGATCGGCGTTATTTTCGGTGAAAACAATATTATTTTCAACCTCGGTGATGTTATCCTGACCTCGCGTTTGATCGAGGGTCCATACCCCAACTACGACCAGGTTATTCCCAGCGAAACCGATAAGAAAATGGTCATCTCCAAAGAAGAACTGGCCGGCGCGGTGCGGCGTGTTTCGATCCTTTCCAATTCGCTGACCCATCAGGTAAAATTCAGCCTGAAAAACAACACCCTGATGATCTCTACTACCAATGCCGATGTCGGCGGCGAGGGTAAGGAATCGATACCGTGCGAATACACCGGCGATGCGCTCGAACTCGGTTACAATGCCACCTATGTGAGCGAAATTCTCGGCAAAATGGACAGCGAAGAAATTATATTCGGGTTGAGCAATCCTGTCTCCGCGGGCGTCGTATATACGCCGGAGGTCCCCAAAGAGAATTACCTTTGCCTGATAATGCCGCTGAGACTTGCCGACTGATGCATGTTAAAAACATCGAACTGAATTTTTTCAGAAATATTGACACCACCCGGATCGAATTTGAGAGTGGTGTCAATGTCTTTTATGGCAAAAACGGCGCCGGTAAAACGAATCTCCTCGAAGCGATCTTTGTCCTCCTGCTGGCGCGTTCCCCCCGCGGCGTCTCCGACTCGGTGATGCTTCAGGAAAACGCCGATTATTACCGGCTCGAGGGTGAAATCGATATCACCGGAAGACAGAGAGAAACTTCGGTTGCCTATCAAAAAGGCGGCCGCAAGAAAATCATGATCGATAAGGTCGCCTCGCGGGCCTCGGAGCTGTTCGAAACCTGCACCGCCGTCTCGACCTCACCCGAAGATATCGAGCTTCTTTCCGGGCCACCGTCAACCCGCCGCGATTTTATCAATGTCTATTTATCCCAGGCATCCAAAAAATATATCGCCGATCTGACCGACTACCAGAAAGTTTTGTCGCAGAAAAACGCCTTCCTCAAACAGGATAATAACTCGGGTGAAACACCCTATGACGACCTGCTGATCAAATACGGAACCATCGTCATGCTTGCGCGCAAGGAATTCATCGACGCCGTCGCTCTGAGCGCCGCCGAGAACTACTCACGGATCGCCGTCGGGCAGAAATTCGAAATGAAATACAAACCGTCGATAAAAATAGATAACGACGACTGGAGCGCCGAAAATATCGAGACGCAGTTTGCAAACAAGCTCCGGCGCTACCACGAGCGGGAACGAATACTGCAAACCTCGATGGCCGGTCCGCACCGTGACGATATCGAATTCGCCATCCGCGACCTCCCCGCCCGGTCTCATGGCTCGCAGGGAGAGCTGCGCACCGCGACGGTGTCGGTCAAACTGGCCGTGTTCGATTATCTTAAGAAAATTCGCGGCGTCAAACCGGTCCTTCTGCTGGATGAAATTTTCGCGGAGCTGGATCCGGGGCGCAAAGAGATGCTGGTCGAGTTGTTCGGCGAATTCGGACAGATTTTCCTGACCTCCGCCTCCGAGATCCCGGAAACACTCTCCAGTTCGGCGCGGCGTTTCAAAATTGAAAATGGGGCTGTTTTCCCCGACTAAAAAAGATATATTGGCGCTATGCCGAAACTTAATGTCATCAATGTCGAAAAATCATTCGGCGACCGGAAGGTCCTCCACAATATCTGCCTGGACACCAACGACGGTGAACTGGTGGTGGTGCTGGGGCCGTCGGGTTGTGGCAAATCGACCCTGCTTCGTCTCATAGCCGGGCTCGAGAACGCCGATACCGGCGAGATATGGATCGGTTCCAACCGCGCCGATAAACTCCCGCCGCGCAAACGGAATGTGGCGCTGGTCTTTCAAAATTATGCCCTTTATCCGCACATGACGGTCGAGCAGAACCTCGCCTTCCCCCTAAAAATCGCCAAAATCGACCGCAGCGAAATAAAGGACCGTGTCCTCGCCACCGCGACTTTGCTGGGGCTGTCGGATCGTCTCGATGATCACCCCGCTCAATTGTCCGGGGGCCAGCGTCAGCGGGTGGCGCTGGGGCGGGCCATCATCCGCAAACCGGATCTGTTTTTGCTCGATGAACCGCTGTCCAATCTCGATGCCGATCTGCGCACCCGCATGCGACGCGAACTGGTCGAACTGCAGAAAAATCTCGGCGTGACGACCGTCTATGTCACCCACGATCAAACCGAGGCCCTGACCATGGCCGACCGGCTGGTGGTGATTGATGACGGCTTTATACGCCAGATCGGGACGGTCGATGATATCTACAACAAACCGGCCGATACATTTGTCGCCGCCTTCATCGGGACACCGAAAATAAACCTGATCGAGGGATGGATTTCCGATGGCATGATCAAACCGTTCCGGATCTCGAAAGTGTTCGTGCCGTCCGATTACGAACTCCGCGAGATTATTGTCGGTATTCGCCCCGAAGATATCCTTATCGATCCCGAGGGAAAATACAGCGCCACGGTCAAATCGGTCGAGTATCTCGGCGACCGGTCGATCATGACGGCCCGGTTTATCAATCAGGATATCACGCTGGTGCACGATCCGGGCAAATACGAGCCGGGCGACCAGATACGGTTCAGTATCGACGACGGTCATCTGCACCTGTTCCACAAAGAGACCGGTATCAGCCTGGCCAAAGTGTACTGATCTCCCGAATCTGTCTTGAGTTCGTAGTCCAGGCTTCAGCTTGTCTTGGTTTTTGTCATCCCCGCATAGTATTATCCCACCCGCATGTTATTATCCCATCTGCATATTACTGTCTCACCGACATATTTTTGTCATACCCGCACAATATTGTCATACCCTCCCCTTTTTGTCATACCCGCAAAGGCGGGTATCCATCTTCAATTTCCCTTTACCAATTAACATTGTAGGTCAAGCCTCGCTGAGGCTTGACGTCAAATCTCGGAGAGATTTGACCTACTTAAGATCTGAAATAGTCGTTCGAGGCGGGTCTTGATTTGGCGCCAAACGGCGTCAGATTGTGACCCGCCGCGCTATTCTACTCAGCACCCCACCCATCGGGTGGGTGAGTAACTTGGCGGCAATCGGTTTATCCTCCACACCAACCACCCGCCCCGGCGATAAGTAATTATATCCCCCAAATCACTACAACTTTGATGGTAAATGCGGGTAAAACGCCCGTTTTTTTCACGCCTATTTTTCGCTAACTCGTTGATAATCAACAAAACCGTTTTTTTGACTTTGTAGTGGTTTTGTGGTAAATGCGGGCGGAGGGGGATATATGAAGGGAGCGTTGTTTTTATGAAAAATAATCTACCTGATATGCGAATCATTGTAGCGGCGGGTTTTAAACCCGCCGGGTGTCGGGTGCAGAGACCCGACACCACATAATAGGGCCACATTTAATGTTGTGTCAGGTCCTGATTGCGACTCCGGTCGGAATTGTGACCTGACACCATATGTCTATAATAAAAAAAACGAAAACGAACCCATTTCGCCGTAAATGTATGAGTACAATAATAGTACAATGGAAAAAGGTGTGACTGGAAATGACAATTATAACAAAAACCGGGTGGCAGCCTCAAACATGGGGCGTGCCGCGCATGCGCCATGTTTGAGGATGTGGTTGGTTGCATCGCCCGCGGACAGGAATGTCCGCGCTACGGATTGGGGAGTCAACGTAGGGGCGTATTGATATACGCCCTCGCATCGCAAACAAGGGCGCACACATGGGTGCGCCCCTACGAATTAATTTATGCTTGTTTAAAATAACAAAACGAACCCATTTCGCCGTAACCACATGATTGCAATAATAGTACAACGAAAAACGGCATGACGGAATATGACAATAATTACAAAACCGGCTGGTGTGGCCCGGAACAAAGAGGTTTATTTTATAAACCCCTTTGCTCCGGGTTTCAGACAAAGCGACGATTCATCACAAAGGCATCTCTCTCAAATCTCAATAGATCCATTGCATTCGATAATTCACCCAAAATCCCCAATTCACTACAACTTTGATGGTAAATGCGGGTAAAACGCCCGTTTTTTTCACGCCTATTTTTCGCTAACTCGTTGATAATCAATAAAACCGTTTTTTTGACTTTGTAGTGGTTTTGTGGTAAATGCGGGCGGAGGGGGATATATGAAGGGAGCAGTGTATTGATAAACAAACATCCTCGATTTTGTGGTGTCGGGTCTCTGAACCCGACACCCGGTGGGTCTGAGGACCCAACGATCACATTTGCGAGTGCATACAAAAAAAACGAAACGAACCCATTTCGCCGTAAATGTATGAGTACAATAATAGTACAATGGAAAAAGGTGTGACAGGAAATGACAATTATAACAAAAACCGGGTGGCAGCCTCAAACATGGGGCGTGCCGCGCATGCGCCATATTTGGGGATGTCGGGATTATTTGGAATTCATGTCGGATTCAGAAATGAAGGGGACGGAAAAAGTGGCGAAGGACAAGGCGCTGTTGCGCCCGCGGACAGGAATGTCCGCGCTACGGAGAGTATGGAGAAAATGTAGCGGCGGATTTAAAATCCGCCGGGTGTCGGGTGCAGAGACCCGACACCACAAAATAGGGCCACATCTAATGTTGTGTCAGGTCCTGTCGGAGATCCTGAGATTTTGAAGGGCCCTGAGGTTTACCGAAGGGTGTGACCTGACACATAATTCAAGACAATAAAAAAAAGCAAAAAAACGAAAACGAACCCATTTCTCTGTAACCGTATGAATACAATAACAATACAAGGAAAAATGGTGTGTCAATATATGACAACAACCCCCAAACCGCCACAATTTCGCAACCAACCAACCGGTTTGTATGTCAACAGTTTGCGCGGGAAAGCGCCGCGACACAATTGGGTCTTGACTTTTTGGCGAAATTTAACTTAGATGCTCCGGAAAGATTATGGAAATTATCGACAAAATAAGAAGCCTGTTCAGACAGAAAACTTTTATCGACCGCTACCGGCACCTGGTAATGATGCTGGCGCTTAATGTGCCGGTGATCTATATCATATTACTGCTGGATACGCGGCAGGCCGATTTTAACCTGTTGAGCTGGTTTTATGTCTCCAGTGTCATCCTGGGTTATTATGTCCTGCCGCTCCTGCTGGTGATTACCGCGATTTATCTGCTGTTGATCCCGTTCCGGCGGCTGATGTATTTATCGGTCGGCGCGGTGGTGTCGATATATGTCTATTATCTGCTGATCGACCATTTCGTTTATTGGGTCACCAAACTGCATATCGATCTTTTCTGGCTCGAATGGATCATAAACGATTTCGAGGCGTTCGGCCTGCAACCATCGACTATCCGCAGTGTCATCCTGGTACTGGCGGGAGTAGTATTACTGGAATTCGCCATATTCAAAATCGCGAAAAAAATAAAAAAACCGAAATTTATGATTTCGATCTTCGCCGCCGTGACCATCCTCGCTTTCGTCGTCAGCCAGGTGATTCATATTGTCGCCTACCAGCAGAGCTATACCCGGATCACCAGTCTCACACCGCATTTCCCGGTTTATGTACCGATAACATCGCATGAAAACGCCGGTAAACTTGGCGGGCTACTGCCCGATTTCGAAGATGATGTTGAAAGCGATACTGATGCGTCATATCACGGTTCGCTCAACTACCCGCGCGCCGGGATGAAATATGCCGCCGTGGCCGACAGTACACTCCCCAATATCCTTCTGGTTTTTCTCGAGAGCTGGCGTTTCGATATGATGAACGAGGCGGTGACGCCGCACATCTACGAGTTTTCCAAAAAATCGGCGGTTTTCGATAATCATTTTTGTTCCGGCAATTCGACTATCGCGGGTGTGTTCGGCATGTTTTACGGTATTCACCCGACCTACTGGACAGCCGCCAAAGCCAACAGCGCGCTTATCGACAACCCGGTCCTTATCGATCATCTTTTGGATAAAAACTACGCTGTCGGTATCTATGCCAAATCGAATTTCGAGCGTCACAAGATCAAAGACGCCATGTTTCGCGGTATCGATGTCCATGAGTCATTCGACGGCGAACTCAAAATCGAGCAGGACCGCGACATGACCGATCAGCTTATCACGTTCATAAACAAGCAGTCGAAAAACGACCGGCGGTTTATGGCTTTCGCGTTTTACAAGGCCAACCATTTCCCCTATGAGTATCCCCCCGAGGACTCGATTTTTATGCCCGCCGAGGATATCAACCTGATGTTTGCCGGCGACGATACCGACCCGGTGTATTACCGCAACGATTATATGAATTCGACGCATTTTGTCGATCGGCTGATCGGTGACATACTGAATGAACTTGACTCGCTGGGTGAGATGGAAAATACGGTGGTCATAATCACCACCGACCATGCCGATGAATTGAACGACAACCGGGCCAACTACTGGGGGCACGGCAGTAATTTCACCAAATATCAGGCGATGGTGCCGCTGGTTATGTATGTTCCCGGGCGGGAACCGAGGCGGGTCGATTATCGCACGTCGCATATCGATGTCGTCCCGACCCTCATGCAGGAAATTTTCGGTTGCACCAATGATATTAGCGATTACAGCAATGGGAGAAATCTTTTCGAAACGCCGCCCGATTCGGAGGTGCGCCCGATGGTGGTCGGGAGCTATGTCAACCATGCTTTCGTAATCGAAGATAATGTTTATGAAATTTACCCGATGTACACGAAAAATTATAAGCTGTATGACATCAAGGAAGAAGCGTCACCTCCCCCGCCGCAGGTACTGAAAACCATCATGAATGAAATCAATATTTTCTATAAACAGGACTATGCCGGCAATTAGCCCGCGCCCGGCGATGCCGGCTTTGCGTAAAAAAAAGAGGCGGCTGTTGCCGCCTCTTTGTATAGTGCTGTAATACTGTCGTATTTGACTATTTCAGAAGCACCATTTTCTTCGAATCACGGAAATCGCCCGCCTGAATCTTGTACAGATAGATTCCGCTGGCGGCGCCACCGGCGTTCCACTGGACGGTATGGATACCGGCGTCGAAATAACCATCGGCCACGGTCGCTACTTTCTGACCGATGATATTATAGATGTCGATTTCGACATCGCATGCCGTCGGCAAACTGAAATCGATACTGGTCATCGGGTTGAACGGGTTCGGGTAGTTCTGGCCCAGCGAGAACTGAGTCGGAATAAGCGGATTATTCTTGGCCAGCGCGCTGGTTCCGCTCATGCCCCGGAACTCGATCACATCGATATAAACATCATCCCGGTTGCCGCTGGCGTCGCACATGAAGCGAAGTCTGGCATTGGTCGGGAAATTGAACTGGGCGTCGGTCAACGTGACTGTCGCGTGGTAGAAAACACCATTGTCGAAATCGATGCCCCGGGCGAAGGTCGCCACGGTGAGCCAGCTCGATCCGTCATAATACTGCACCCAGAAGTCTTCGTTCGTATTATCCATGCTTATAGCGATGAAATGGAAGTCGATTTCCAGTTCGGAATACCCGGTCACGTTGTAACCGACGGTGTGATAGAATGACGATGATACACCGCTGTTGTCCTGGATATCGATCGCGGCATTACCCTGATAGGCATAGGTGCCGCCGGTATAGCGGCTGCAGTCGCCGCCGCCGTCGGTATATGTGCCCCAGCCGGTTTCGAAATCGTCATAAGTGATGGTTGTCCAGGCTCCGGGCGGATTGACGGTGATATAATCGGTTTTGGTTTCGATATCGGAACCGTAGGCGTTGGTCGCCGTCAGGGTGACGGTGTATGTGCCCTGGCTATTGTATGTGTACGACGGATTCTGTGCCGTCGAGGTTCCGCCGTCGCCGAAGTTCCAGCTCCATGACGTGGCGCCGCTGGATTCATCGGTGAAATCGACGGTCAGCGGCACGGTGCCGGAAGTGGGCGATCCTGAGAAATCGGCCACCGGGGGCGCCTCGTTGGAGGTAACCTCGATATCATCGAAAGCCATGCCGTCGGTGGTGATAACGTAGTTATCGTACTGCTGGAACTTGACGACAAAAGTTCCGGTCAGGCTGAGACCATTGGCGGAGGCCAGTTGATCGACATCGAGCGCAATTTGCTGGTAGGTCGAAGAGCCGCCGGCAAGGTCGTAAACCTTGGTGAATGACGAGCCGCCGTCATCCGAGAAGAATACGCCGTCCTGCGTATGGGTTTCATCGGAGAACTCTTTCCACCAGAAAGTAAGATCGACATCGCTCTTGCCGGCCAGGTTGAGTCGCAGCCAGGCTTCGTTCTGGCAATAGTTGCCGTTGGTCGTAACATCCATGGTCATGTGATATGACCCGCGCGGCGTATTGCCCGAAGTGAGCTGAATCCGGCCGTAGGAATTGCTTGACTGTGTAAACCAGTAGTTGTCGAAAGAGCCCGTCTCGAAACCGGTCGAGTACGGCAGAGTGGCGTAAGGAATAGTCGGGATGGTTACGGTGATATAGCCGGTTTTAGTTTCGGTATCGTTGCCGCAGGCGTTGGTGGCGGTCAGAGAAACCGTATAGACACCGTCGGCGGTATAGGTATGCGACGGGTTCTGTGCGGTCGAGGTGCCGCCGTCGCCGAACGTCCAATCCCACGAAGATGCGCCGGTGGACTGATCGGTGAAGTTGACGGTCAGCGGATAATCACCCGAAGTCGGCGAGCCGACAAAATCGGCAACCGGGGCGACACAGGGATCGACGTTGATATAATTGGTTTTGGTTTCAGTGTCGTTGCCGCAGGCGTTAGTGGCGGTCAGAGAAACCGTATAGACACCATCGGAGGTATAGGTATGCGACGGGTTCTTTGCGGTCGAGGAACCGCCGTCGCCGAAATCCCAATCCCATGAAGTCGCGCCGCTGGACTGGTCGGTGAAGTCGACCGTCAGGGGAGCGGTTCCCGTTGTGGGCGAGCCGGTGAATCCTGCTGTCGGACCGACATTGACGGTGATATAGTTGGTTTTGGTTTCGGTATCGGATCCGCCCGGCCCGGTGACAGTCAGCGCGACCGTGTAGTTACCGCCAGAGTTATACGTATGCGACGGATTCTGTGCGGTCGAGGTGCCGCCGTCGCCGAACGTCCAGCTCCAGCTTGTAATGCTGCCGGTCGATTCATCGGTGAAATTGACCGAAAGAGGGGCGCAACCGGATGTCGGTGAACCGCTGAAAGCGGCGTTGGGGGGCGGTGTGCCGGTATTGACGGCGTTATATGCGTTGATTCGTCCCGCGCCCATCTTGCCAATATAAGTCGAGGAGAGATAAGGGTCGATATTCTCGGCGCTGGAATACAACTGGCTCTCGACCTGTGAGGCGGTCCATGACGGGTTCTTCGACCAGATCAGGGCGCCCACACCGGCGACCATCGGGGTAGCCATCGAGGTGCCGTCCATGCCCACCCAATAGTCGGTGGCGGGGTCGGTATGATCGTGGTAGGTGGAGTAGATTCCGACGCCGGGGGCGCAGATATCGACCCATGTGCCGTAGGTGGTGAAACTTGCGGCGTCATCATTTTGATCGGTGGCGGCCACCGAAATCAGATCGCCGCGGCCGTTCATATAGTCGGCGGTTTGCGATCCGTCGTTACCGGCGGCCACGAATACCATTCCGCCGGCGGCAAGGAAATAGTCGATAGCCGCGCCGATACCGCCGGAATTCGATGAACCCCAGCTGCATGAGGCGATTTTGGCGCCGTTATCGGCGGCATAATAGAAGGCCTCGGCGGCGGCATCCATCATGACCACGCCGTATTCCTGGCCAAAATAATTATAGGAGTAACCCATACGACAGGCCATGATTTTGACGCCGTTGCCGTACTCGGTCTGGGTGCCGTTGCCCCAGCCGCCGGCCACGCCGCACATGCCATAGTCGTCGTTGGTCATCATGCCGAAGATACCGGCCGTGTGGGTGCCGTGACCGTTGAAATCGCGCGGATCGTTATCCTTGGTATTACAATCCTCGCCACTCCAGCAGTTGCTGACACCGTCGATGAAATCGTAGCCGATCCAGTCATCGACATAGCCGTTGCCGTCGTCGTCAACACCCGACGAACCGTTCAGCTCGGCGTTGTTGATCCACATGTTACCGCGGGCGGCTCCGGGGTTGGACGATGAAGCGTTGACACCGCCCAAATCGGGATGGTAATAGCGGGTTCCCGAATCGAGAATGGCGACGATGACGGAGCTGTCGCCGGCCTCGATATCCCAGGCCTCGGGCGAGTCGATATCGTGGTCGCTGGTCTGGTTATGGTGCCACTGGTATGAGTAATAGAAATCGTTCGGGGTGGCATACATCCTGTGAATGCCGATCGGTTCGACCTTTTCGACCATCGGGTGGTTGCGATAGGCTTCCATGACCTCATCCAGTGTCCCGGATTCGAAATGGACCTTATGGTATTTGGCCAGTTCGGCGGTTCTTGAATGGGGCCCGGCCACCGTTCCGAGGAACTGTTTCCTGATATCGTAGACACCGAACCGGTCGGAGATTTTGTCGAATTCCGTTTCGCCGATATGCACGGCCCCGCCGACGCTCTTCTTCATGGTCAGGGCGCCGACATCGGATTTCATGACGACAATAATTTTATCCTGCGCGTACCCCAAAAACGAGGGCGCATCATTGGATTGGTCGATTTTCTTAATTTGGTCAAGGTTGGCAAAGGCAGTGGTTGTCAGGATTAAGAAAAGCACAGCGAATGTGAGGAAAATTTTTCGCATTTTTTTCTCCCTGAAAAATATTTGATTTTATGTTCCCACAAATTAAGCGATTATTTCAGTAGCATCACCTCTTTCCCGCAGAAATGAAAGGAGTTGCGTTTTTAGTATCGTTTATGCCTCAGTGCAGAAATATGAAGTAATTTAATAATTACGGACTGAACAGGCAATACAATTTTTGATCAAATGGACAAAAATGGAAATAAAAGCACAATATTCCGGTCGGGTTAATTGTAATTGCCGGAGGCCAGCAACTTGTTGAATAACACGCGATTAAAAATGGGGCCGCCAACGCGGCCCCTAGTAAGTAGTGATATGATGGTTCTATTTTTGCAGAATCATCTTTTTGGAGCCGGTGAAATCCCCGGCGGAAATACGATACAGGTAGATGCCTGAGGACACCTCTCTGTTGTTATCGTCGCGGCCATTCCAGATTACCTCGTAATGGCCGGCGGGCTGGGAATTATCGACCAGTGTCGCGACGTGCCTCCCAAGTATATTAATGACTTCGATGTTTACCTGGGCGGCGGCCGGCAGATCGTAGCAGATTCTGGTTTCAGGGTTGAAGGGGTTGGGGTAGTTGTCGTACAACTGGAACTTGTTCGGTGTCAGGTGAGTGAAGACCGAATAGTCGGGATGATAGCGACCGACGGCGCGGACGATGTAGTCGCGGGTCATAGACGGGTCGATCATTTCGTCAACATCGAATGCGAAGGTGATCGATTCATGTTTTCTCAGTTCGAGAATTCCGGAGGATTCAAAGCCGATCCATGACTTGGCCGGCGGATTGAGAAGATCCAGTCTGAAATTGTCGGCTGTCCAGTTTTTGACAATGGGCATCTCATCGGACGGGATGTATTGCCTGATTTCGTCGGTGGAGAAACTTCCCTCCCATGAAATCCTGATGGTGATATTGTCGGCATCACCGGCCGAGACGGGATCGCTCATGATGAACGAAGTGGCGGCGCTTTCGCGCGAGGGCACATCGCTCAAAAGGACCCACTGTCCGTTTTCATCCATCTGCTCGATAACCATCGAGCTGGGTTTATAATCATAAACGCCGGCTTTCGGGGGATCGACCGGCGGCTCGTAAGGACAGGCGCTTTTGGCGACCGGGTTGACGTTGATGCCGGCGGAGCTGTGCATGTTCGGGAAGGTAACGAACAACTCGCCGGAGACCATGGAAGCGAATGTGTTACCGTCGGTGTTGGCGACGGTTTCGGTCCAGTCAACACCCTCGGCATCGACCACGGAGATGGGCGCCACCGATGATTCGTAGGTGAAGATGTTTCCGTCCACCGAGCAGCCGATACCGCTTTCGGCGCTGTGATCGACGGTGATCAGTTCGAAATCCTCGAGATAGGTAATTTCCTCTTCCATTTCCTTCAACAGGAAGGTGATTTTACCGTTGACCGGAGCGACTTCGCCCGTGACATGATAATAATCGGTGACGACATCGGCATATCCGGATTTTTCGCAGGCGGTCAGGAGCGGATTTTCGGCGACGAATTCATTGCCGTCATAGCTGAACAGAACCGGGCATGACGAGCCGCCCCCGGTTGTATAGACAACGAGTGTCCGGGTTGCGGAATAATTGCCGTAACCGCATGCATTGGCGACCCTGACCCGCCAGTAGTAAGTCCCGGCGGTGGAAAGCGTCGGGCTGACCACCCACTGCGGGCTGAAATGCAACCCCGATGTCTGCGGCGAACCGAAGGCCGGATCATCGTCGATTTCGAAACTGTATATCGTGGCTGTCGGCACTGTGCTGCACTGAAGTGTAATCTGTGAATTACGGGGGAATCGCTGACCGTTGGCCGGCGATAACAGTCCCGGGGCAGCGGGAAGGCTGTTGTTCTTGATGACGGAGATATTGTTGCCGTATTGATTGGCGGTGACTATATCGGCGCTCCCGTCGCCGTCGATATCTCCGGCGAAAATTCCCCTGGGATTGTCACCGACCGACATGATATCGGCCGAACCGAATGCGCCCGAGCCGTCATTATATAAAACAGCCGCATAGTCGCCCTCGATCGCCACGGCAAGGTCGATATCGCCATCATCGTCGAAATTCGTGACCATAAGAGAGGTCAGGCTGCCGGTCAGCGGGACAGTGGTGGCGGTACAGAAAGTGCCGTCCTGCTGATTGATCAGGATAGAGACATCGCCGTAATAACCGCAGGTGGCAATATCCTGGTACCCGTCACCGTCGAAGTCGGCAATGCCGAGATCCATAGGATGTTCGACAACATCGTATTCACCCGGCGTGGGAATAAAGCTGCCGGTTCCGTTGCTGAGATAAACGGTAACTTCGTCGCGATTATAGTCGCCGTAAACCAGGTCCATATAACCATCGTTGTTAAGATCGGCGGCGCAGGAGCTCATCGGGTTATGACTCGATGAAAAAGTGAAAGCGTACATCGGATAACCGAACGAACCGTCGCCATTACCCGGGAAAACTTTCATTTCATAATGAGAATAGTCGATGATGACCACGACGACATCCATATTCCCGTCATGGTTAATATCGGCCGGGTAGCAATCAAAAGGATCATAGTCGATATCGGTCGTAACGAAGGAGTATTCCGGGAAATGGCCTGTGCCGTCATTGAGATAGACGGTCAGGGTGCTGTTGCCGCGGTTGGCGGTCACCAGATCGATATCGCCGTCATTGTTGAAGTCGGCGGAGTGAATCTTCTGGGGATCGACGTTATACGCTCCTTCGGGGGATGCGGTGTAGGTCGGGAAAGCGCCGCTGCCGTTGTTCAGCAGGACGGCAATATTGTCGTTAGCCTTGCTGCAGGTTGCCACATCCAGATAACCATCATCGTTATAGTCGGCCATGGTAATCTCGAAGGGTCGGTATTCGCTATTGTAGTTGTAAGCTCCTCCGAAATCGGCATAACCGCAGTTTTCGACGATAAATGACCAGCTGTAGCCGTTTTCAAGCGGTGTTCCGCCGCTCGTCATGATGTCGTCGGTCATAACGACGGTGATTTCCTCCCCGCTTTTGAAATCCTCGTCGGAATCGAAGCTGAAGAATATTCCGCCGGACAGGTTTGTTATGACGCCGGAATATTGGCCGGTCGTTTTCCCGATGACCTTGAAAGAGTTGCTGTTCATGGTTGACGCGTTAACCGCGGTACTGAAGGAAACATATATAATAGTCGAGGGGTCGATATCGAGGGAATTTGGATTAGGCATTATACTGTTTATCACCAATTCGCTTTCGACCGGAACCGTAGTGATATACGGATCCTTGTTGAAAGCTGTGACGGTCAGCGATATATCGGAACTTTCCGGCAATGAACCGTCGATGGTAATACTGGCGACGCCGCCGGCGTTCGTATAGGCCGAACCGTACAGGGTGCCGTCATAGTACAGAGCGCACAGGGCACCCTCGACGCCGCTGACGGTCACCTCGAAACCGGTTGCGTCGGCGGGGATCGAAGAAGCGTGGCTGACGCTCATTGCGGCGGGGTTCTTGGTGTAAACCATCACCGAGGGATCGCCGAAAATATGCCAGGTTTTGAACATGCGGATGCTGGTGCCGCTTAAGCCGTAGGTTTCCATCATTTTGCAGGCGCCGTTATAGCAGATACCGCCGACGGTGGTTTTGGCCTCGTTGACGATCAGGTAATTGGCCTCGTCCTGCGCCTCCATCGGTTCGCTCCACGACTGGTTGATGGACGACATATATGTGGCGATGGCGCCGGTCGGGACGCCGCTGTTGGTGGCGCGCAGCCACGCTTCGGCGAAACATGTATGCCCGTTGAAATTGCCGTTTACACAGGCCACGCTGAAAATGAACGGGAGCATATTGTCGTTGGTGAGGCTGTTTACATTACTGACATTAAATCCGGTTGTACTCCAGGATGTGGTGGAACCGTGTCCGGTGTAGTTAACAAGCCCGCGGCCGTTATTCAGGGCGGTTGTCACCATGGCGGCGGTGGCGCTTGTTCCATAGATCTGATCGACCTCGGTGTATCCGTACGCGAGCAGGTCGTCGCGGATGTTATTGAGGTGTTCATGATCGTATTCGCCGTCGTCGCCGGTGCCCTGGGTCGAAGCTACGCCGGTTGCCTTCTGGTACCAGGCGGTGCCGTAGGGCGTTTTTTCATAATTAATGACGCGTTCCACCTGTGTCTCCAGATCGGTCGTGTTTTCGGCGGACAGGCGGCCGACGAAGATATCGGGCCAGTTGTCCGAGCCGTCGACTTTCGAGTAGTACGGATCGGAATCGCCTTCGTCGTACGGTACCGCTATCTGGGCGGCATCGCCGATCAGGAGAACATAGCCGAGATTATGGCTGTCGTAGAAGGCATCGATATAATTATATATCTGGGTTGACGTATTACCGATTGTCGAGACATCGACGACAGTGGTTTTGATGCCTTTCTGGAGTTTCCACTCGACCAGCGGCGTCACCGTGCTGTGGAAGGCATCGGCGGTGATGATCAAAATTTCACCGGTTTCCTCGACGGCCGGGTATCTGTTCTTGGTTTCGCCGTGGTTGATAAAGCGTCGCTGATAGATTTGTTCGAAAGTCGGATCGAGAGGGATATCGTCGCCTCTGCGGGATATAACGTTGATCTGACCGGGGCCGATATTGAGCAATTCCACCGTGACCGAGTTATAGACCCGCAGGATTTTTTCGTTGTGGTTGTACTGAAATAAATTCAAACGGGCCACGGTTCCCCGGTAGTCGCGGAATATAAACGGGTCGCTTATATGAGCGAGATCGGCCGGGTAGTACCCGTGGGTGGAGTATGCATCGCCGAATGTATACGGGATGTCATCAGGATTTACCGTTCGAAGCAGGCTGCCTTTGGACGGGCAAACCGGCGTGTTATTATATTCGACATATTGAGAGGAGAGGATGTTGACGGTCATTTGGGCATTATCGGGAATGATAATGCTTCTGCAGACCATCGGCAGTTCGGGTGCGCCCTCGTCCAACATGGCACCTTCATTGCCGCATTGAATTTTGTAATATGCCTCACCATCGATATTGACGGCTTCCTTTTCGAAAGCCCCGATATCGAATTGAATCACGGTCCTGCTGTCGTTCGATTCGAGAACCTTGACCTCGATATCATTAATAGCGTCGTCAATGACTACACGCTCGGCGCCTGCCGTCAGGGCCAGCAGGGTCAGCGACAACACAAGTGTTATTAGTGTTTTCCGCATCTTTCCTCCTTAAGGTTCAACACCGCACTTGCGGCATTCATGAAGTAATTAACCCACCAATGAGGGTGCCGCCGGCACCCATTGCCAAAATAATAGATGCTGCTTATCGCCTCCTTTCGTTTCGGACGGGTTAAGTGTTTCAGTCGGTTGTCATACAACCGGTTGCCCGGTTTGTCTGTTTAACGGAAAGTTCTTATTACAGAAGTCAGGTCTGTTATACCCCGGTATCTGAATGCTTTAGTCTTTGCAGTTAACCACTCATACTCTCAATCAATTAAGGAGTCGATATCTTACAAAAAAAACAATTGGTATAAAAAAATTTCTATCCCGATGGTGCAATGGTCGGATAAACTGAAGAAATCGCGCCGTGAATGTCAAATAATCTTGCATCAAATGAATTTTGCCCTATATTTATAGAAGGAAAACACTTCGGTTTACACAATGTAAGTTATAATGAAAGAGCTTCAATTTTCTGTAAAAGCGGCTGTATGAGAACACTGTATATTATTTTTCTCAGCTGTGCGGTTCTGTTTCTGTCAACGGGCGTTCCGGCCCTCGGCGAGAACTGGGAGGACCACCTCGAGCGGGCGGACTCTCTATCGACCGAATGGGAAATCGAAATGGCGCTTGATGAGGCGGTGACCGCATTGCGACAGGTTGAAGAGAAGTATGGGCCGGAAGACACCGTTGTCCTGCGTGTTTTATACATGGTCGGCAATTATAATCTGGATGCGCATGATTATGTGGCGGCCGAATCGTTATTTACCAGGTGTCTCGAAACCGCGAAGAATCGGTATGATAATGATGGTCGTTTTGCCGCCCGTGCTTACAGCGGACTCGCTCAGGTACGGAGGAGCATGGGTCGTAACGACATGGCGCTGGCCTACTTCCAAAAGTCGCTGGATATCTGCATCGATTACTATGGAGATGATCATAAGTCGGTAGGTATAATACTTAATAATATGGCACTGCTGAATATGAATATCGGCAATCTCGATATGGCGGAGAGGCAGTTTACAAAATCGCTCGAGATAATTAAGAAAGTACACGGTCCCGAATCCCCCAAAACGACAGTGGGTTATAAAAACCTTGCCCAGTTGTATGAAAAAAGGGGGATGTACACCAGGGCCGAGATCCTCCGCCGGCGTGTCCTTGATATCAGGAAGAAGTATTGCGGCGAGAATGATCCGGTTACCGCCAGCGCCATACTTGACCTGGGAAACTTTTACAAGTCTATCGGTCGGGACGAGGAGGCGGAGGGATATTATCTGGAAGCGATAAGCAAATGGGAAAAAACGTTGGGGCCGGACCATATGTATGTGGCCAGAGGGCTTGCTTTTCTGGCCAAATTGTATGTCGGCGAAGGGCGCCTGGAAGAGGCCGAACAGGCTGCAAGGAGGTCGCTTATCATAAATGAGAGGGAACTCGGGCCGATAAGTTCGACGGTCGGTGATGACCTGAGAACACTGGGGACGGTTTATTCCGAGCAGGGTCGGATGGTCGAGGCGGAGGCGGCGTTCTTGCAGGGGCTGGAGATAAGCAATAATTCCATCGGGCCGGATCACCCTTACACGCTCTACTCGATGTTGAAATTCAGCCTGTTTTATATGGATTACGGCAGGCTCGACAGGGCCGATTCGCTTTTGAACAAGGCCCTTAATTCACTGGAAACCAACGGTACCGAGGATCACGTCTTGAAATTCAGCATTCTTGAATCACTGGGCAAGCTGTACCGTCTTAAAAATGATTCGTTAAAAGCCCTTTTTTACGCCTGCCGGAGCACCGATCTAAGGTCGAAGATTTTGCATGATAATATTATCACAATGTCGGAAAATGATGCCCTGAAGTACTCCCAGTTCGCCCGGACCTCGCTGGATCTGCTCCTGTCATGTTACTTCGATTATACAGGCTGGAGCGACAGTATTCAATATAATGTCCTCGAACTGGTTCAGTTCAACAAGGGTTTGATAACCGACGGAATATTCGAGCGCCAGCAGTCGGTGAAGATGCGTCGGGACCCTGAGACGGCCGCGATACTGGATTCGCTGAGACAGGCAAAATACCGGTTATCCAATTTGTTTACATCCGGTCCGAGGCAGGTGGGAGACGAGTACAGGCAGGATATCGACTCGCTTGAAAGATCTATTGCCGATATCGAAAAAAGGTTGTTCATGGACAATACCGATATTCATAAATGGAACGAGTATAAAGAATATGCTGTCGACAGTATCGTTTTATCCCTGCCCGAGTCCGGTACATTTATCGATTATTTTAAATTCAATTATTACCTGAAATTCACCGACACGACTATCCCGCATTATCTGGCGACGATCATTGCGAAAGACGGGACCCATGAGATTGTCGACCTGGGCGAGGCCGGTGAGATCGATCGGCTGGTCGATTCATATCGGAGGCATATGAATCATATCGCCGCCCTGGGCGGAGTTACGACCGGGGCCGATCGGGACAACTATATAAAATTGAGCCGGACATTATATCACAGGGTATGGCGGCCGGTAGAAAAGCTTATCGGGGATGGGGGTATGGTGTTGATCGGACCGGACGCCGCGCTCAATATGGTGTCGTTTGCCGGTTTATGTAATGATGAAGATATGTATCTGATCGAGAAGTACCGACTGCACTATTTATCCTCGGGGCGCGACCTGATGCGGCTGAAGGGAATATTCAGGAAAGGGCGGGGAATGCTGGCCATGGGCGATCCCGATTTTAACGCGCCCACATCCGAAAGAATATCGGCGTGTCCCGAAACGACCGAAGAAAAAGGCAAGGGATTTTATGCCGAATCGGGTAATGTCAGGTCGGCCTGTGTTATGTTCGATGATCTGAGATTGAGTTCGCTGCCTGAAACCAGAAAAGAAATCGAAATGATTTCGAGAAACTGGAGGAAATCTGGTGGTGAGCCGGTCGAGATACACCTGGGATATGAGGCCTCGGAAGATATTTTCAAGATGAGGGCGCCCGGCAACAAAGTTATCCATCTGGCCACTCACGGATATTTTCTTGAAGGTGTTTGTTGTACCGAGGAGGCCGGCGTTCAAAGCGAATCGAGTTTGCCGTATTCAGGCGAGAACCCGCTGCTTCTCTCCGGGCTGTTTCTGGCCGGGGCCAATATTCGTCCCGAGAGTTCCGACAGCGCCGGGATAGAGGATGGAATTCTCACGGCATGCGAGGTTTCGGCGCTCGATCTCGACGGTGTCGATCTGGTGGTGCTGTCCGCCTGCGAGACCGGTTTGGGTGAACTTCAGGCCGGAGAGGGCGTATTCGGGCTGAGGCGGGCCTTTCAGATCGCCGGCGCCAGGACGGTGATAAGTACAATCTGGCCGGTTCTTGACAAGTCGGCCAAAGAGATATTCTCCGATTTATATGTCCGGGAGGAGCTGGGTCTGGCCGAAAATGTCAGACGGATTCAGCTAAATAGGATCAACGGCATACGCGCCGCCGGGGGGAACGATCATCCCTACAACTGGGGGGGAATTGTCGTTTTCGGTGATTGGCGATAGAAGATAAGAATCATTTATCCGGGTATAGCCGAAAAATCACCTGACGCCAAATTCATAATTACAGAGAACGAGTGATTTTCCGTCGACCATGTCTTTTATTATCAACCGATAATCGCCGTTTTTCATGATCCTGTTGGGAAACAGCAACTGGGCGGTTCCCCGTTCGTCGAATCCGTCGAAATCGGAGTTGACAAAAACCGTTTCGCCGCCGCCGGTCAGAATTTCCAGCCGGTAACTTTTTTCCATGACCGCACCCGGGCAGGAAAAAGAAATGATGCCGTCGTCTCCTGCCTCGATCTCGAACACGTTATTGTATGATGAGCGGGCGGTGGTGAGGTAAATTACCTGTACCGATTTCAAACTGTCGCCGCGCTCTCCCCCCACAAACGATTTCAACCCGAGGTATGAGGGAATCAGCATCAGGAGGCATACAATATAAAGAAGGGCCGGCCTGAGCAGGATAGGTGTTTTGGGCCAGAGGAGGCGGCGGAGTTTTTCTCCGACGGAGATCCGGCCGTCATCTTCTTTCATTTTTTCTCGGAGGGCCCGGCCGACATCGGTGGCGCCGCTGAGCATGGCGCCGCGGGGCGCAAACGATTTAACCTCGTTATAGCAGTAATTGCATGAGAGCAGGTGAGTTTCGAACCGGTCCTTTTCGTTGTCGTCCAGTAATTTCAGTTCATACGCATGCAACAGGTCGCCGATTTTCGGGTCAGTACATTCGTTTTTCATTATTGGCTGTCTCCCTCGAAAATACACTCCTTCAAAATCTTCCGACCCCTGTTCAGCAACACGTAGAGATTGTTGCGCGATATATCCATTCGCCTGCATATTTCATCGGTATCGTAGCCGAGTTGCACGAGGTTGACGGCCCGGGCATATCTCGGAAACGCCTCGATCAGCTTCTGCAGACATGTAATCATTGTCATCATTATCGCATGATCTTCATCGGAAACGGCCGCCGTATATCCATGGCTTTCCACCTGTTTCCCCGAAAAAATTTTTTTCTCGACCGATTTCCTCTGGAAATAACTGGCCATTTTATTCTTATATATTTTTTGTGCCCAGGCAGTATACTCGAAGGGACTTCTGAGGGTCTTGTATTCTTTCAAGACAACGGAGCAGGCCTCCTGAGCAATATCCTCGGCATCCTCTTTACATAATACTAATCCAGCAAGGACGGTAAATCTTTCAAGGAGATGTCGATAAATTTCCTTTTCGGCCTGTTTGTCTCCGACAACCGCTTTTATCCAGAGTTCTTTCAACTTATATCAGCAAAAATAATAGTATAATTCTATATTGTTATATACTAATCAATTGTACAATTCGCACATTGTCAAGCAAGACTTTGCCTTATGGCAAATTATATTTCCCCGGGGGTATGTTTTCCGTTCCCGATTTTCTGAGAGGAATGCCGCGTGGGTAAGCTATGTTGTTGTAAATTATACAATTACAAAAAGACGAAGGCCCGGACCCTTTCAGACGAGCAGGTGTTCCCCATATTAATTAAATCGTATTATCCGATTTCCCGACCGGCAACCGGACGATAAATATAGAAGACCAATGATCTTTCAGCGTATTTTGGTCTTTTTATCCGTTTTTCCAGCCCGATATTTCCTCGTTCCCGCCGATTTCGTCGATGGCGTTGGCGTAGGCTTCGGCCAATCCGTCGAGATCGCTCATCGCTCTGGCCAGATCATTGTCGTTGCTGATAAAAAACGGCTCGGCAATCAGGCAGGGGGCGATGGTTTTTTTCAAGAGACTTCCGCCGCGATCCTTGGAGCGTCTTGGTTTGATACCTCTGTCCCTTAGTTGGAGATGATTGTGGAGATGTCTCTGGAGAATTTCCGCCGCCATTTTGCCCCGGCTTGATTTGTGATAGTAGAGCACCTCGGTACCGGTGGCATCGCCGGCGAAAGAGTTGCAATGCAGGCTGACGATGAAGTCCGGATTGAGAGCGTTGATGTCGCCGAGAAGTTCAACCCGGGTGCGGCGATAAACCCGCTGAATGTCGGTTTGCAGGACTCTGTGCTCGATCAGCATGGACAGGTTCTCGTTGAATTCGAATTCGGTCATGCTACTGCCGGCATTTTTGGCGCCCGGTGATGTTTTTTGGTGGCCGATAACGAGGGCGCACAATTTTCTGGCCGGCTCGTTTTTAGTTTTGTCATTGTCTTTTGTCATGATGATCGCTCCTTTGCATGCAAATGGATGTCAAGTATTCCGATATCCCGATGCGATATTCCAGAACGGCACGTTTGTTATTTTTTCCATCGTCCCGCAACCATTTATATTGGATGACAATGCCGCCCTGATCGACATCACGGACTTTCGGATGTCGTCAAGTTGATTAATCCGGTGCAAATTATGTGGTGATCAAAGGTGTTAGAAATGTTGCACGTATTTAATCTTTGTAATTAAATCTGCTATGTCAAGAGGTAAGATAAAATGATTGCTTAATTGAGTATTGTTACGACTCACAAAACACTCGCGGTCGTATCGAAATAACATCTGCGGCAACAGCCGGCTTATTTTTTCCCAAATGAACCGAATATCAATAAATTGAGAGTCGCCTGTCGGTGACCTCTCAATAGCAGGGGTTGTGGGGCAATAATGTGATAATTCCGGTTGTTTTTCCTGCTTTTGTGACAATTCCATGACAATTGCGTTTTATGGTTTTGTAAATTATTCCCCAGAATAGTGTAGCCGAGAAGCGACAAAAGAACAGAACGGGATTTGGGATAATGGAATTCGGAATAATCGGATCATCGGTATGGCAGCAGAATCTTCCCCTGCTGGAGTCTCTAACTCTGGACCGCGAGGATAAACTCGACCGGCTTCATCAATTGAAATCTTCTCTTGAGATCAGCGAACTCATTTATCTGGCCACCTGCAACCGGGTTGAATTTATTTATTCATCCACCGGTCGTTATTCCGACACGCAAGTTTTCCATCGGTTGCTCGATTTCTTTTTCTCCGGCGGCCACACCATCGATTTTTTCCCGAATGATTTTTATCATTACACCGGCCGTGAGGCGGTCACTCATCTTTTCCGGACGGTTTCCTCGCTGGAATCGCTGGTTATGGGTGAAGCGCAGATCGCCGGCCAGTTCAAGGCGGCTTTTCAGGAAGCGGCCGAGTCCGACCTGGCGGGACCGTTTTTGAGCCGTCTCGGCGATGAGGCGCTCAATGTGAGCAAAAAAATCAAGCGTGAAACCGATATCGGCAAGGGGGCGCAGTCGATGGCCTCGCTCGCCTTTGCAGAGATGGAAAAACATCTCAATAATACTGAGAATGCTGTCATTGCACTGGTCGGCGCCGGGGAAATGACGCACAAATTTGCGAAATATATCAAAAAGGCCGGTCTCGGCGATATGCTCTTTGTCAACCGTTCTCTGGATAAGGCGGAGAAGCTGGCCGCCGAATATGGCGGTTGCGCCGTTGCTCTCGATGATTTCCGGGTATCCCCGGAAGATATGGAGGCAATTGTTTCCGCAACCGCCGCGACCGATCCGATTTTCGATTATGTATTTTTGCAGAAACTGGCTGCAGTCGGACATCAGGTTCTATGTATCGATCTGGCCATTCCGCGCGATTTCGCGCCCGAATTCGGGGATGACGAAAGCGTCCGGCTGGTGGATATACCTTATCTCAAGTCCAGGTCCAACGGCAACCTGAGAAAGAAATTTCTCGAAACCGGCAAGGCTAACGAAATATTGAAGGCTTCGGTTCAGCATTTTCTCAGCGATCGGATGGAAATCTCCATCAAGCCCATTTTCCGCGAAAGTTACAATGAATCGATAGAACTGGCCCGGACGGCTCTCGAGGATCTTTTCAACAAAAAAGTAACCTCGCTCAGCGAGGATGACAAGCAGGCGGTCATGAGGCTGGTCACCAAGCTTATCGGACATTCATCATTTCAGCCGGCCCGCAAATTATCGGATCATCTCGCCCGAAAATATTCCCAGTTGAATCTTAAGGATTTTGTTTTTACCCGGAAGAATGCAATTTGATAGCTGTCGACATCACGGGGGTGAGATGACGCGCCTTGGGATCACAAGACAGATTTCACAGCTTGATAACATAACACGCGCCGCCCGGAACCGGGGTGTCGAAGTTGTCCCTCTTCCACTGACCAAAGCCAGGTATCTTGAATTCAGCATCGATGACAGCATTATTAGCCGCCTGGACTGGATTTTTTTCACCAGCGCCAACGGTGTCCGCTCATTTTTCGATAGATTACGTGAACTGGATATATGGCTCACCGACCGGACCAAAATCGGGGCGGTCGGTAAAAAAACCTCGAAAGCTCTTGCCCAATATGACTTAAAGACCGATTTTGTTCCCAGGGAACCATATGGAAAAAAGATGTTCCTTGAGTATCTGGAATCTGTGGCCGCACGGGATGAGACGGTTCTTTTCGCGCGGGCAAAAAAAATCGCCTACGACCCGGAACAGCTTTTCCATAAGGCCGGCATAAAATATTATTCCGTTGTCGGTTATGAGACTGTCGAGAACGATATTCCCGATGGGGAAATCGCCCTGTTGACCGCAACCGATTATATTTTGTATACCGCGCCCTCGGCGGTGCGGTCGTATCAAAACCGGTTCGGGAAACCGGTCGCACGGTCGATTGCCATCGGCCGGACGACGGCGGAAGAAATGAAGCAAAATAACTGGGAAATATTCAAAATAATGGATATTCCCGACGTAGATTTGATATTGGATTATGTCGAAGTATAAAATAATCGCATGGCGGGAAAATGTAAGAGCAAAGGGTAATTAAAATGGACGGCAAAAAGATAAATACCGAAAAATCACAGGGGCTTCTTGAGAAATCCGCAAAAGTCATCCCCGGCGGCGTAAACTCGCCCGTCCGCGCCTTCAAATCGGTCGGCGGAATTCCCCGTTTTATCAAACGGGGCGGGGGCGCCTATGTATATGATGCCGACGACAACCGCTATCTTGATTTTTGCTGTTCATGGGGACCGCTGATTCTCGGCCATGCCGACCCCGATGTCGTGGCGGCGGTGCAAAAACAGGTCGAAACCGGGATGACTTTCGGCGCCTCGACCGAACTCGAATTCGAACTGGCCGATTTTATTGTCGGTCATGTGGACCCGGTCGAAAAAATACGTTTTGTTTCCTCCGGAACCGAGGCGGTCATGTCGGCCATCCGAACCGCGCGCGGTTATACCGGCCGCGATCTTATTCTCAAATTCGATGGGTGTTATCACGGTCATTCGGATCACCTGTTGGTCAAGGCCGGTTCCGGTCTGGCCACATTCGGTCAACCGTCATCGGCCGGTGTCCCGGAAGCGATCACCAGCCAGACGGCGGTTCTGCCGCTTGACGACGAGGATGCGCTGGAGAAATTCTTCAATGAGCACGGCGACAAACTGGCCGCGGCGATTATCGAGGGTATCCCGGCCAATAACGGTCTGCTGGTGCAGCGTCATGATTTTATCCGCCTGCTTCGGGCGCTGACCGAAAAGCACGGCGCCCTGTTGATTTTCGACGAAGTAATTACAGGGTTCCGACTTGGGCTGGAAGGGGCGGCCGCGTATTACGGTATCTATCCCGATCTTGTCACCTACGGCAAAATAATCGGCGGCGGAATGCCGGTCGGCGGTTTTGGCGGACGCTCCGATATAATGGATGTTCTTTCGCCCAACGGACCGGTTTACCAGGCGGGTACGCTGTCCGGAAACCCGGTGGCCATGGCGGCCGGGCTGGCAACATTGAAAAAACTTGCCGACGGACGGATTTACGCCGAGCTGGAACGAAAAAACCGGCTTTTTGTCAGCGAACTTACAGAGAAACTTAAGGACTATACATTCAATGTGGCCGGGGTTGCTTCGATTTACTGGCTTGTTTTCCAGCGCGATCTTCCCCGAAAAGCGGAAAACATCGATCCCGACGGCATTTCTCACTATAACCGGGTACATGAAAAAATACTGAACAGCGGTATCTATCTGCCGCCGTCCGGCTATGAGGTTTGTTTCATCTCGGTGGCGCATACCGAGGAGATGCTCAAGGATGCGGCGGAGATTATGGCCGGCGCGTTCCGTCAGGAGGCGCATAAGTGGCAATAGCCCGGAGCAGTTTCATCAAAGCCTGTTACGGGCGCAATGACGGGCCGCTCCCGGTCTGGATAATGCGTCAGGCCGGACGCTATCTGCCCGAGTATCGCGCGATTCGTGAGAAAGTCTCATTCCTCGAGTTGTGCCGGTCGCCGGAACTGATCGCCGAGGTGGTCAAACAGCCGATAGATCGTTTCGATCTCGATGCCGCCATACTGTTTTCGGATATCCTCACCATCCTCGAGCCGATGGGCATGAAAGTCGGGTTCCCCGAGGGCGGGCCGGAAATCGAAGCGCCGATTTCTACTCCCGAAGATATCGACCGTCTGCGTGATTTCGATATTGCGGAGGAAATGCCATATATAATAGAGGGGATCAGGAAGATAAAAGAAGTTCTGCCGGAGAAACCGCTGATCGGTTTTGCCGGTTCGCCGTTTACGGTCGCCTGTTATTTGATACAGGGTAAGGGCTCCAAAAATTTCGACACGGCGAAACAATTTATTCATTCATACCCCGATGCCGCTGCACGGCTGATAGATTTCCTGTCGCATGTTACCGCCCGGTATCTCGAGATGCAGATCGATGCCGGGGCCGATGCGGTTCAGTTATTCGAAAGCTGGGGCGGGATTCTCTCCCGCGATGATTTTAGAGGTATGTCGATCGATGCCTCCAACAAAATTTTCGGCGCGCTGTCCGGGAAAAATGTCCCGCGTATATTGTTCGTGAACAATATCGCGCCGTACCTCGATATGATAAACGATGTTGACTGCGAAGCGGTCGGGATCGATTACCGCGCCGATCTCGCCGCCGCCGCGAGGGCGTTGCCCGGAAAAGCGGTGCAGGGCAATCTTGACCCCTCGGTGCTGTTCGGATCGGTGGAGCATGTCAGGAAAAAAACGGAAGCCCTGCTTGACGGTTTCGAAGATCATTCACGGCTGATTTTTAATCTCGGCCATGGTATTATGGTTGGGACGCCGATCGAGTCGGTGCGGGCGATGGTGGATACGGTACATAATTACAGGGGGCAATAATGGCTTCGGAAAACGGCCGGATAACCGTTCCGGTGGAACTGCTCAGAAAATACGATCGTCCCGGTCCGCGCTACACCAGCTACCCGACGGCGCCGGTCTGGTCGGATAAGGTCGGTACTGATGATTATATCGGGGCGCTGAAAGCAGCCTCGTCTCAAACCGGGCGCTCACTGGCGGCTTATGTACATATTCCTTTCTGCCGTAAACGATGCTATTACTGCGGGTGCAACACGTATATAAGCAACAGTTACGGTAACGTAAAAAAATATCTCGACACCCTGATCGAAGAAATTAAGATGACCGCAGGGTTGCTCGGCGAGCGCAATATGATAAGCCAGCTTCATTTCGGCGGCGGCACACCGACCTATATCGATATCGCCGATTTCGAACGGCTGTTAAACACGCTCGAGGAATATTTCCATTTTACCGGCAACTGCGAAAAATCACTCGAGATCGATCCCCGGGTGACATCGTTCGAGAAGCTCGATTTCCTCGCCTCGCGCGGTTTCAACCGTATTTCGATCGGGGTGCAGGATGTCGATCCGCTGGTGCAGGAAGCCATCGGGCGCGTGCAGTCTTACGAAATGATTCGGGATGTTGTCGAGTACTGCCGGAAGCTCGAATTCAAGGGTATCAATATCGATCTTATTTATGGCCTCCCCCGCCAGTCGCAACCGAGGTTCCATGATTCGCTCAAAAAGGCGGCGGCGCTTAAACCTGATCGTGTCGCCCTGTACAGTTTCGCCTACCTGCCCAAGCTCAAACCGCACCAGTCAAAAATCAAAAGCGAGGATCTCCCCCCGGCGGAAATAAAATACCGGCTCTTTGCCGATGCCGTCGAGATTTTTACCGGGCTGGGTTACCGGCAGATCGGCATGGACCATTTCGCCCTCCCCGGCGATGAACTCTCGCTGGCCGCGAAAGACGGGCGGTTGTATCGCAATTTTATGGGTTACACGGTGCAGGCGACGCCCGATATGATCGGCCTGGGGATGTCGTCGATCGGTTACATCGACAACTCGTTTTTCCAGAATTATTCCGGCCTGAATTCATACATGGATAAGATCGATAAAGGCGGTCCGGCCGTCTATCGCGGGATAAAGCTGTCGGAGGACGACCTGGTGCGGCAGGCGGTGATTATGTCGCTGATGTGCAATTTCCGTCTCGATTTCAACAGGATCAAGCAGAATCATGGTATCGATTATTTTTCCTATTTCAAGAAAGAGCATCAGAAGCTCTCGGAATTTTTCGCCGACGACCTGCTCGAGATGGTCAACGAAGGTATTCGGGTGACGCCTGTCGGTCAGACCTTCATTCGCAATATCGCCATGAGTTTCGACAAATACCTTGACCGCGACCTGCCCGGCAAAAAACCGACTTTTTCACGGACAATATAATATTCAATCGGGATGGACTCATACTCCGCTCGGGGTAAATTTATACCCGGCGCCGCGGATGGTGTGGATATACCTGGGTGAGGTCTGATCCGGTTCGAATACTTTTCGGAGCCTGACGATAAAATTATCGACCGTCCGGCTGGACGGGTAGACATTATATCCCCAGACGGCGTTGAGGATCATATCGCGGGTGACGACTTCATCGGCATGCTCGGCCAGGAATTTCATTATCATGACTTCTTTCTGTGACAACTCCGTTTCACCATCGACACCCGATGCGCGGTAGCTGTTGAAATCGACCCAGTAATCACCGAAGGCGAATTTGTTTTCATCGATCGAGCTGGTGCTGTACCATACCTGGCGGCGGAATATAGTCGCCACGCGGAGTATCAACTCCTTGAGATTGAACGGTTTGGTCATGTAGTCGTCGCCCCCGGCCAGCAACCCCTCGATACGGTCGTCCTCGCGGTCGCGGGCCGATAAAAACAGTACCGGTACCCGGCCCGCCTCGCGGCGGATGGTCCGGCACACCTCCAGACCGTCCCGGCCGGGTAGCATGATATCGAGAATGATCAGGTCGAAACCACCCTGACGCCAGTATTCCAGCGCCGAATGGCCGTCGTTCGCGACGACCGTGTCGTAGCCTTCCGCCTCGAGATTCAATTCGATCCCCTCGGCGATATGTTCCTCATCCTCTACAATCAGAATTTTTTTCTTCATGATGACACCAGCGGCAGTTTTATGGTGAAGACCGAGCCGTCGCCGCGCCCTTCCGACTCGACTATGATTTTTCCGCCATGGCTCTCGACCGTCTGGCGCGCCAGGTATAACCCCAGACCGGTTCCTTTGACCGAGCGCGTCGATTCATTACCGATACGATAAAAGCGGTCGAAAATATTTTTCTGCTCGTTTTTCGGGATACCGGTTCCGTTGTCGGCTATCGATATTCTGGCGTATTTATCGTCACTGTCGAGGGTAACCGTCACCACCCTGTTCTCCGGTTTGGAATATTTCAGGGCATTCTCGACAACCGCCTTAACCGCTCTTTCGAGCGCCCCGTAATCGGTGCGGGAAATTATCCCGGGCTGAATACGGCGTTCAATCGACCCGTTCAATCCTTTTGCCAGCGGTTCAAAATTGTCGAGGTATTCGTTAAGGTCATTCGACAGGTCGGCCTCGGACGGATTGAGTTTATAATCATTTCTATCGGAATGTCCCGCCTCGAGAACATTGTCGATCATGCCGTCCAGCCGATAACAGTCATCGAGCATTTTGTCATACAGTTTCGTTTTTTTCGCGCTGTCTATTTTTCCCGACTGGATTGTCTGCAGGTACAGCCGCAACGAGGTCAGCGGTGTGCGAAACTCATGGGTAACCGCCTGTATAAAATTATGCTGTCGGAATTTAAGATTTTCGGATCTTTGCAGTGTGCGATATATCAAAAATGCACCCAGCAGGGTAATCAGCACGAAAAAACTTCCCTCCGAGGCAAACATTTTTATCCGGCGATGCGCTTCATCCTCAATCCCCTGCATTACATCGGGAGATATGCTGAACATCTCCGGGTGTACCCATGACATGTTTTCGCCGACATTCCGTCCCGACGGGTGGAATTCGATGCGGCTCGAATCATCACCCAGCAGTGCCGCCGGATATTCGGGGTTGAAATATACAGTCCCGCCGCCAATGGCGGTATATAATGAAGAGTCGGCCCGTCCGAACAGCACATTTTTACCGGATGAACTATCTGTCATACTGTAGCCTATTATTGAGCTGTCGGCGAGAAGGCTGTCGATAAATTTCCCTTTGTCGGGGGCCATATCGAGCGCGTAGGAAATCATATTCGTCTTGTGCCGGAAACAGCGGTTGACGTTCAGGGTGACTATTTCGATTTTCTGGTGCAGAAGTTCGATTTCATGGCGGCTCAACTGTTTGCCAAGATCTATCTGGTATATAATCCACCATGACAACTGTGCCAGACAGAAAATAACCAGTCCGATAAAGACGATTAATGCAAATCTTATTGGTTTAAATTCGCGCCTGGTTTTCATCGGCGTTCTCCCCGGCCATAATAAACCGCCATGAGCCTTATGTTTGGATCGAAATAGCTTATTTCCCCTCCTGTCGAACTCATTAAGTTATTGCCTGGATTCCATATTGTCAACAATATGTGGCCTATAAATAACTTATTCAATTAATTACGGAACTCCTGCGGAAAAGGATGTAAAATAAATAGTGGACAAAATATAAATTCCATGTTATGATTAGGTCAATTGGTACAGGGAAAAATTATTGTGCGAAATTAATTATCCTCAACGACTTAAACGGCCTGTGCAAAGGGCTCGAACCAACGGGGAGGTTTTCTATATCATGAAACGTTTGTTAATCATCTTTCTGGCTCTGCTGATCTGTACTCCAGCCGCCTTTGCCCGAAAAAAATCCAAAAAGTCGGGCGTTATCAAAGATAACGTTTATACCGACGCGAAGTACGGCTTTAAGATAACATTGCTGGACAACTGGAAACCGGAGCTTCAAAAACCGAAAAAAATGCTTCGTCTGGAACTGACCCAGGATGACCACGAAATCCCGCCGGAACTGATGCAGTTTCCGAGCATGGCTTTCGTGCCGACACTTATCTTCCATGTCGGCGAGGTCGATATGCCGCCGGGCGTATTTGTCGATTCGCTGGTCAGCCTCACTTATTCCTCCGATGTTAAAAATGATGCATTGAAGGACCTTACCTCACTGGAGGAAAAAATCACTTATGATGGTCTGAAAACGACCCAGAAGAATATTATTAAAATTGACGGGAAGGAAGCCTGTCAGTGGCAGGGAACGGTAAACTATACCAAAACGCTCGGTATGGACGACACTATCCCGAGAATTTACAGTGTCGGTATCGTGACCATAAAAAACGGCAACCTGATGCTGACCTGTATGCTGGAGTGCGAGAACATGTTCTTCACCGATATCTTCACCGAAACTCTCAAGATGGTTAAAAGTGTCGAGTGGCCGGATATAGAAACAGAATAATAAAGCCATAAAATATGCTGTAATACAGGGCGGGGTATTTCCCCGCCCTTTTTATTATCAAAAGAGCGCCGTATTTTCCTTTTCGGTTCGTTGGCATATTAATCGGAAAACACCAGGAGGTTATTATTGCGCGTTGCTTAAGCCCTTGTCTCACAGCAAAATAAACGATTCTTCCATAAACCGCATATATTTTATCGTATTTTAACTTATAATAATCGTTTTTTGTGGAGCAAGTGAATATGAATATCACAATCGAATACTGTGTCCAATGAAATTATCTGCCTCAGGCCGCCGGTCTGGCGGATGCTATAAAAGGGCAGTTTGGATTTGATTCGACCCTGATTAAGGGGAGTAACGGAATTTTCGATGTTTCTTTTGACGATAGAATTGTTTACAGCAAAAAGGACCATGGCCGTTTCCCGACCAATGAAGAAATAATCGAACTGATTGATAAACACAACAACTTGAATGCGTAATTTAAAATTGACTGCGGGCGATGCAACCAATGACATCCCCAAACATGGTTCATGCGGGGCATGCATCATGTTTGAGGGTGCCACCCGGTATCTATATATATCTATAAATCGCTTTGTTTTTTGAGGTCGGCAATCAGTTTGTCGCGCATCTTTTGATATTTATCGTTGTCCCTGTTCCAGCCGCAGGCATCGGCGATGACTTTTTTGGTCACATCCGGTTTGCGCTCATGCTCCCAGCCGTCGAAAATGTAATCATCGATACGCACCGGGAACAACACATCGGTTTCGCCGTCATATTCGCCCTTATGTTTTCGCACCATCAAATTGCGTTCTTTTTGCAGGGCGCGTTCGATCTCATCGCCAACATAGGGGCTCTTGAGCGATGACTCGCTGGCGATCAGCACCAATTTGTTGAATTTTCGTATGGCATGGTCGATCTCGCCCCACATGCTTTTGCCGGTGCGGGCATCCTCGTTCCATTTCCAGCATCGAATACCGGCCTCCTGGAAGTCATTATGCAGGCGCGAGGCGAATTCTTCATCGGCGGTGTTGTAACTTATAAAGCAGGTGTAGAAACGTATCGGTTTGCCGATTTGAGCGCGAAAATAGGCAATTTCCTCATCACGTAACCCGCAACCGCGTAGGAATTTTTCGGGCAGATCGTCTTTGAATGAGAGAATGGAGTTTACATTTATTGCTGAATTACCCCAATGTCTTGTTTTATTCAAGCCGATTGCTTCAGAAAGGTCACTAGCAAATATTGTCGATCCAATTCTAGTGTCATTGAATATTGTATTACAAAGGATGGTTTTATGAAACGTCACCCAATATAAAGTTGCTCCATTGAGGTCAGTATCTTCCATTGAAGAACCATCGATGATACACCTTGTTAAATCAGCATTTTGTAGATTAGACTCACTTAAATCAGTTTCACTGAAATCAGCATTACGTAGACTGGCCCTGCGGAGATTTACATTATTCAGGCTCGCACCTTGTAGTTTAGCATAATCGAGATTGACATCTGCCATATCAGCCTTTCTAAGATTAACACTGGATAAATCAGGTATTTCCTCACCCGCACTTCTCCTCCTGTTCCACTCTTTTATCCCTTCCGGGCCGCCTTTGAGGAGTTTCAGCGCCTCGTCTCTATCCATAAATACCTCACGGTTTGTTTTATGTGTTGCAATTTAATTGACTTGTAAACGGCGGTCGCCCCGGCGACCGCCGGGTGTCGGGTGCGGTGACCCGACACCACTTATAACATGGTTGCCATAACGCGGACAGCGCAATACGCTGTCCCTACGCCCGTATAGTTACCTCAAATATATAATAACATATATCAGAAATTTAGATTAACATTTCTATCTACACCGACAAAGTGAACGTGCGTGCAATTAATTGCTCAATGTGATACAATATAATACAATTTATTATTTCGTGAATTTTATCCTTTTTAATATAGAATATTTCGGTTGTATTGGCAACTATTGCAAGGTTTCGACGTATTGTAAACCATAAGTATGGGAATTATGCCGTCTAAAGGTATGCCCGGCCGCGGAGCGCCCCCAATAGGCGCTTGACAGAACAGGAAAATGTGGTATAATCAATACAGCCCGGTCGATGACCGGGTGGAATGTGAAAATAATGATTGCTTACGAGACTGCTTATATTACTTGCCGTGTTTGCTCACCGCCATCAAACATAACTTTTTCGGCAAAAATATAAATGTGACTGTCGTGAGTGGTTGAGGAGAAGTTGCGGATGATGGTCCTAAAAAGGATGGGCGAATCGGTGGTGCTGTCGATACTGATAATTTCGATCGTTTCCTCCCCTGCCCAGGCCTATATTGACCCGTCAACGGGAAGCTATTTCATGCAGATCCTCATGGCCGGAGTGCTGGGCGGTCTTTTTGCCCTCAAAATGAAATTCGGGAAAATCAAGGCCCGTTTTTCACGACTCCGCCGGAGGGATGAAACAGAATAAGATGGATGCTCGGACCGACAGCCGGCTGGCCGGCTCCTTCCGGGATCCAAGCGGATTCATCTTCAAACATGATGATACGCTGTTTCGTCAGGTGAATCTCGCCTACCGGGATGATTATGATTATTTGATCGATTCCGGTCTCTACCGCAATCTTGTCGATTCCGATCTCCTTGTGCCGCATGAAGAATCCAGCCATCCTCCGGTAAATCCGGATATAGCCTACAAAGTTATCGAACCGAAAAAAATAGATTTTATCTCATATCCGTACGAGTGGTGCTTCAGCCAGCTCAAGGATGCCGCGCTGGCGACGCTCGAGATTCACAAGCGGGCGTTCGAATACGGTATGATTCTGAAAGATGCCAGCGCTTATAATATCCAGTTCGACAATGGCCGCCCGGTTCTGATCGACACGCTTTCGTTCGAGAAATATCGTGACGGCGAACCGTGGGTGGCTTACAGCCAGTTCTGCCGTCATTTCCTGGCGCCGCTGGCGCTTATGAGGTACCGCGATATCCGTGTCGGCCAATTATTGCGGGTCAATCTCGATGGTATCCCGCTCGATATGGCCTCGACTCTTCTCCCCTGGCGAACCAAACTTTCTTTCTCGCTGATGACACATATACATCTTCATGCCGGGAGCCAGAAACATTTCGAGTCGAAACGGGTCAACGCCTCGAACGGCAAAATGAAGCCGCGCGCGATGCTCGGATTGATCGACAGTCTCGAGACGGCGGTCAAAAAGCTCAACTGGCGCCCCGGTAAATCGGTCTGGGGCAATTATTACCAGGACAATCACAATAATTATGACGACACCGCCCTGAATCATAAACAGGAGCTGGTGTCGCGCTATATAGATATGGCCTCGCCCCGGATGCTGTGGGATCTGGGCGCCAACAACGGCCGATTCAGCCGTATCGCGGCCGATAAAGGGGTGCAGACGATCGCGTTCGATCTCGACTATACGGCGGTCGAGGAGGATTACCAGAAAAATACACGCGCCGGCGACAAACGGATTTTACCGCTTGTGCTCGATCTGGCCAATCCCAGCGCCGGGATCGGCTGGGAGCATCGGGAACGAATGTCTCTTCTGGAGCGTGCCCCGGCCGACACGGTTATGGCGCTGGCGCTGGTGCATCATCTGGCAATCGGCAACAATCTCGCATTCGATCAGATCGCCCATTTTTTCCATGAGGCGGGGCGGCATCTTATTATAGAATTCGTACCCAAGGATGATTCGCAGGTGCAGTTTATGCTTTCGTCGCGACGGGATATTTTCCATGACTACAACCGCGAGACTTTCGAAAAAGAATTTTCCGCCTATTTCGATATCGAACAGTCGGAGATGATTATGAACACGAAAAGAAACCTGTATCTCATGACCCGCCGATGAACATCCACCGCAATTTCGAATATATTCTCCACCCGTTTCTGTTTGCGCTTTTCCCGGTTATGTTTCTCTATGCCCGCAACAGCGGGCAGACATATCCGGGCGATATAATCATCCCGGCGCTGATTGTTCTCGGCGCATGTATCGCCGCGCTGATCGTAGTTCGACTGATACTTCGCAATGAGTACAAAGCGGGAATCGTCGTTTCGCTGCTTGTATTATTTTTCTTCACATTCGGCCATGTCGCGCGGTTGCTCGATGGTGTGATGTCAGTGTGGGTGCTTCTTCTGCTCTGGCCGATTATCCTGATAATTTTAATAGGCGCCGTCATCAGATCGGAAAAGCGGTTTGATACACTCACCCGGACATTGAATTTTGTCGCCGCGGCGCTGTTGCTTATTCAGGTGGTGCAGATCGGGATAAATTTCGTATCGGGCGGCAAAGACGATACGACAGATGCAAGCGAGACGCGTATTGACAGTGACGGCAGTAATAACCCCGATATTTATTATATCATTCTCGATGGTTATGCTCGCGAGGATGTTCTCGCCGACATGTATAATTTCGACAACTCGTCTTTCATTGACTACCTGAAGAATCACGGTTTCGCCGTCGCCGACAGCGGCCGTTCCAATTACTGTCAGACGCTTCTCTCGCTGGCAGCGACATTCAATATGGATTATGCGCACAAGCTGGGCGGGTGGCACCCGCAGTCGGAGGACCGTCTGCCGCTCTATGAAATATTCCGTCACAACAAACTGTTCGATATTCTCGAGGATGCCGGTTATGAAATAACAGCGTACGCCTCGGGTTACAGCCTGACCGAACTTAAAAACGCCGGTAATTATATCAGCCCCTCATGGCTCCCCGGCGAATTCGCCAATATGCTGATATCGACGACGCCTCTACCGGTGATTCTCAACAGTATTTATTCGCCATTCGAGATTCATCACAACCGTGTCGAGCATGTTCTCGATAATCTCGCGAAACGAAAAAACGACGGTACACCCGAATTCGTTTTCGCGCATCTTGTATGTCCGCATCCGCCGTTCGTTTTCGGCGCCGACGGCCAAAGTCTGCAACCGGACCGCCCGTTCAATATGGAAGACGGTTCGCATTTTCTCAATGAGGGCGGGACGGTCGAGGAGTACCGCTGCGGGTATATTGACCAGGTGCAATATATTAACCGCCGGATGACGGAGGTGATCGATCATCTGCTGGCGGAAGGCGGCGACAACCCGCCGGTGATAATCATACAGGGTGATCACGGTCCCGGCTCGGAACTGAGCTGGGTCGGTTCGGCGACGACCAATATCAAGGAGCGTTTTTCGATACTCAACGCGATTCATCTGCCCGGCATGACCGAAAATAATCTTGACGATAATATAAGCTCGGTGAATACTTTCCGGCTGGTACTGGATAAGCTGTTCGATGCCGGTCTGCCGTTACTCCCGGATATAAGTTTCTACACGACATGGCAGGAGCCGTTTCATTATATGCCGGTTACGAATGACAGCGGCCGGTTGTATGATTATCTGCTCGAGCATTATCTGGCGCTCAATCCGGGTATAGTCGAGTACCGTCATGTCAGCCATGTTCTGCCGGCCGATATTTCTCCACGTTCGCACCAATGCGCGCCCATACCGGAACAGGGGTTGTGTGTCGTTCTCGAGAAACCGTATGACGCCTCGGTGATGGAAATCGCGCTCGACAGCGACAATGATTATACATTGAATTTCCGCACCGGCGGCAGGGTTCTCTCCAAAATCGTAATGCCCGCCTTGAACAGCGCCGGTGGGACACTGCGTGTGGAGCGTATGGCGGTTCCGGATGAGGCGGTTCGGTCGGGTTATGATAATATTTTGATTGTACCGGGCAAGGGCGACGGGATGTACTCACTGGGTCATATTCGTTTCGGCCACCGTAAAATTAATTAATATTAACAGCTATATATTGAAAATTATTCGGCGCGGAGCGCCTCGACCGGATCGACCCGCGATGCCCGTGAAGCGGGATAAAATCCGGCCGCCAGGCTGACCATCAAACCGAATAGAAGGGCGGTCAGAATGAGCCATACGGGGAGAGCGAAAGGATCGAAGACCAGCATCTCCTCGCGTCTCATGATGGTCTGCATGATAATCGAAACGATGCGGGTTGCGGCCCAGCCGCAGAAGATCCCGATGACCGAACCAATCATCCCGATAATGGCGGATTCGCAGAGAAACATCAATCGAATATCTTTTTCATCCGCCCCGAGCGATTTGATCACGCCGATTTCACGCCGCCGCTCCATGATCGACATGACCATTGTGTTGACGATCCCGAGGGATGCGGTCACTAATGCGATCAATCCGATAATGCCCAGTCCGGCGTAAAAATATATGTAAAACCGTTGAAACTCGTCGAACTGCTCCGCGAAGCTGAAGACGCGGAAGCCCATAGCCTGGATGGAATCTTTCACTTTTTTGTACGACGCATAGGGGTCAATTTCCAGCGTAACCTGCGGGTAATCCGCCCGTTTCCCGACGCTGTCGATCTCGAAAAGAGCTCCGTTTCTCATGGCGGCGACGATATTTATCGGATCGGCGCCGATTCCCAGCCCGCCCGAACTGAAGCGCCGGGCCGTTTTTTCGGTAATTATGACCGGTGTCATACCGAGGTTGTAAGCGGGAAAGTGTTCGCCGACCGCTTTGATGACGAGGGTATCGGAGATGGTCATCTGGCGTGTCATCAAACCGTCGGTAAAACGCTTTACCCCCTCATTCAACTCCCGTCGGATGAACCGTTCACGGTAATTTTTTACGTACAGGGAATCAGGATCGATATCGTCGAGCCGCCGGCTGATCGATTTATCTTTATCATCGACCACGTTTATCAGGGCGCTGTCGAGGCTCATCGATTTAGCCGAAATTATTATCTGTTTTCCAAGGAGCGAATCGGGACTGTCGAAACCGGTCATCTCGTAAAATTCATAAGCGACGATCACCTCGTTCGCCGTATCGCTGGAGAAGTTGTTCCCCCTGAACACGCGGGCGTACAACCGGGTCTCGACGGCATCGTGAGGCAGGACGCGGGCCTCGGTGGTGAAATGAGTATCCGCAATGGAAACCTCGATATTGAATGACATAAACGGATAAACCAGCGCGACACCGGGGACCTCGCTCAATCGGGCGACGGCATTCCTGTCGAGGACCGCGGGGGGAATAGTGTCGTTGTCGTCCCTTTCGTTTTCCGGAAAAACCTTCATTCGGGTGAACAAACCGAAGTCGCTGAAGGAATCGGTTATATATTTCTGATTACCGGCCGCGAAAGACAGCATGGATACAAAAGTGGCAATGGCTATAATGACGCCGGAAATCGTAAGTATTGCGCGCAGCCTTATTCTCCACAGGTTGCCGGCTGCAATATCGAGCAGGTCGCGAAAAGACATGGTCAGGCCTCCCCCTCGCCGTCGTCGTCGCGGTCGATGATCCGACCGTATTGCATTCTTATAATTTTATGGGCGGAAGATTCCGCCATGTGGAGGTCGTGGGTGACCATCACCACCGTCAGCCCGCGGCGGTTAAGGTCGCTCATAAGCCCGGCGATCTGGAGGGTGTTGTCGCGGTCGAGGTTGCCGGTCGGTTCATCGGCAAAAAGCACTTCGGGATTTTTTACCAGCGCTCGCGCGATCGCCACGCGCTGTTGCTCGCCGCCGGAAAGATCGGCCGGATGGTGGTCGGCGCGGTCGGCGAGACCGAGCTTTTCGAGCATCTCGAGCGCCATATCGCGACGTTTCCGCCGCGGCGTATTATTGAAAAACAGCGCCCGCTCGACATTTTCCACCGCCGTAAGGTGCGAAAGGAGGTTAAACGACTGGAACACCATCCCCACCCGATGCGCCCGGTACGCCGCCAGTTCGCGGCGGCTGAATGAATCCAGCGCATTGCCCTCGAGTTCGATCCGCCCCGATGTCGGCGAGTCGAGCCCGGCCAGAAGGTTCAAAATGGTCGATTTACCCGAACCGGATGACCCGACAACAGCCAAAAAATCACCTCTGGCGATAGAGAACGATACCCGGTCAACGGCGCGAACCTCATATGTGCCCCGGCGGTAATATCGGCAGAGATCGATTGTTTTTATCCAGTTATCGTTCATGGCATTAATATACTTATATATTTTACGAAAGTTGCCATAGTAAAAAAAATATTCCGGCGTCGATTATAAATTTATTGACCGTCGTTCAATTTGTTTCTGGAAACGGCCGCCGAATATTATTATCTTATGTTTATGAAGTAAATATATATTTTTCAAGTTTTACAGTCGGGGGAAAAGATGTCCTCAACCAACAGCGCCGTCACCGAACTTTATTGCGCCAAATGCAATCATAAATATAATATCGATGAGATTCACACGCTCTGCACCTGCGGCGGACCGTTGATGGTCGATTATGACTATAAAAAGGCGGCCGGTTTGATTACGCCGCAACTGCTCAAAACGCGCCCGTCGACGATGTGGAAATATAAAGAGATCCTCCCGGTCAAAGATGACGAACATATCGTGACGCTGGGCGAGGGCGGCACGCCGCTTCTGGAGTCGAAATCGCTCGGCAAAAAGCTCGAACTGGACAATCTTTATTTTAAGGATGAGACAGTCAACCCCACCGGCTCCTTCAAGGCGCGCGGTCTCGGGATGGCGGTCTCCCGCGCCCGTGAACTCGGTATAAAAAAGCTGATTATCCCGACCGCCGGCAATGCCGGTTCGGCGGTGGCCGCGTATTCGGCGCGGGCCGGGATCAAATGTATGATTATCATGCCCAAAGATGTCCCGGCGCCTTTTCTGGTCGATGGCGCCTATCACGGGGCGGAAATCGAGCTGGTCGAAGGCAGTATCAAGGATTGCGGCGCAAAGGCGGCCGAAAAAGTCAAAAGCGAGGGCTGGTTTGCGGTCGCCACGCTTAAAGAACCATACCGCATCGAGGGCAAAAAGACGATGGGCTACGAGCTGGCCGAGCATTTCGATTATGATCTGCCCGAGGTCATCATCTACCCCACCGGCGGCGGAACCGGTTTGATCGGGATGTGGAAAGCGTTCGACGAGATGGAAAAAATGGGCTGGATCGGAAGCAAGCGCCCCAAAATGGTCTCGGTGCAGGCCGAGGGTTGCGCGCCGATTCCGAAAGCGTTCGATGAGGGCAAAGACGCCGCCGACGAATGGCCCGATCCGCACACGGTCGCGGCCGGACTGCGTGTCCCCGGCGCGGTCGGCGATTTTCTTATGCTCGATTCGATTCGCAAAAGCGGCGGGACGGCGGTGGCGGTCTCGGATGACGAACTCATGGCCGACACCCGGGAACTTGCGGCGGCGGAAGGTATTTTCGCCTCGCCGGAGGGGGGCGCCTCGGTTTCGGCGCTCAGAAAGCTTATTAGTAACGGTTTAGTACAACGGTCGGATCGAATCGTCGTTTTTATCACCGGCGGCGGGTATAAGTATCTCGATGTGCTTCAGGAATATATGCCGTAGAAGAAATCATTGTTATAAAGTGTGACCGAAAAACGGTTACGGTATTACCGGTTCAGAAATTAATCTTGTTCAAATGCCATATTAATGGACTCTATAGTCGTATAATTTTTACAAAAATATTGTAATGCCGTAGTATTTTCAACCATTGTCTTTAGCATCACGCACTGCAATTCCAAATTTATCTATCTGAAATGAGTTCCTGTATATCCGGGCGCGTGTTGCAAAAGTGATATCAAAAGCAGAATGGAGGGGAAAATGCCAAAATTACTTAAAATTGCGGTTGCCGCCCTGTTATTTCTTCTCGTTGCTTCGGTGTCGAACCATGCCCAGGAACTGGCGGTACATTGTATCAATATCGGGCATGGTGACTGCACCCTGATTATATCCCCGTCGGGCACGACGATGATGATCGACGCCGGCCCGCCGTATATGGCCTCGAAGTCGCATCTCTGCGACTACCTGGACAGTCTCGATATCGACACGCTCGACTATTTTATCGCCACCCATTATGATTATAACCAGGTCGGCGGTATCGATACACTGCTCAAAGACGGTATCGTCATCGATACTCTTTACGACCGCGGCTGGTGGTACTGCATGGATTTTTACCGGGACACCTATGACAAGATCGTGGAAGATTTTCGGCACACCGTCGGCGATGATCAAATTATCGATCTGGGCGGCGGCGCTGTCGCACGAATGGTCTGCGTCAACGGCAACGGTCTTCTGAATGAGCCGTATGTCGACCGTGACTGCGACGGTGGCTCCAACGATGAAAATGATTTCAGTATCGGGCTGGTGGTCGATTACCTCGATTTCGAATTCTTTGTGGGCGGCGATTTACCGGGCTACACCGACGGCGGCTACCGGGATATCGAAACCTCGGTGGCTCCCGAAATAGGTGATATCGAGGTTTATCAGGTTAACCAGCATGGTTCGAGTCACAGCACCAATCCCTTTTTTCTCGAAACGCTGAATCCCGAAGTGTCCGTTCTCTCGGTGGGAAACAACGCAACCCTCCCCGACCCGGAAGTGGTGGCGCGATTGCTGGCCGTATCGACGCTTTACCAGACGCAGGACAATGACGGCAACGACATCGACGGCGACATTGTCATCACTACCGCCGGCACCGATTGGTTTTATGTCAATGGTGAGGCTCATTCGATTCCACCGCCGCCGACGCCTGTTTATTATCATGCCTTTCAGAATTATGACGATGATGTGGACCGGATCAAAAATTACTACAATGTTTTCGGCGGCGACAAGGGTGTCTACCCCGATACCATGTTGCTGAATCTGTCCTGCGATACCGCCGGAACGATCAGCGGTTACGGCCGCTGTCTCAAAATCGAATACGGCCCCCTGAATACATGGGCGATGTATGCCGAATCATTTTGCCACGGATGCGGCGATCCGACCGGATTCGATTTAACCGATCTTTTCCCCGATTATATCGATCCCCGGTTCACCGGGCGGAGTATCGACTCGATTGTTTTTTCCTGCAAACTGGAATCGACCGACACGCTGACCATGAAACTCGAACTCAAAGATGCATCAGATGTCGGTTCGGCATATTATCTGGATATTTTTCCCGATGCGGAATGGAAGAGGTATGCCGTCGCGCCGGATCAGTTCATCGGCGGCTTCGATGCGACCCGAGCCAAGCTTCTTGGCTTTACTTTCGACAACAACGCCGGCAACGCGGGCGAATCGGGCGTGTTGTATCTCGATGACATTTACCTTGCCGAAAACGGTTTCGAAAAACCGGAATTCGTCGATGAGCGGGAGATGCTGGAATATCTCAATGCGGTGAATTTCAGGCATTTCTGGACGGCGGTCGATCCGCTTCACGGACTGGCCCTCGACCGGCATACGTGGGAAAATTCAATATCGGTCGATGCGATCGGTTTTCAACTGGCCGCCTATGTGGTCGGACATCGAAACGAATGGGTTTATCCCGATGATATCGAGGCGCGCGTCGTCGATATCATGCACACCCTGTTGTATTCCTGTCCGCATGCCGATGACAGTTCGGATGCAAAAACATCGCCGACGGCTTATGCCTCGGTCGAGGGCAACTGGGCGCATTTTCTGGATTATTCGACCCTGTGCCGCGCCAATACCGATATCGAATTCTCGCTGTACTCGAATGCGTTACTCATGGCCGGGGTACTGCTCTGCCAGGAATATTTCGGTTCTAACGGGAATATTTACGATATGGCCGATTCGCTGTATCGTATGACCAACTGGAACTTTCTCTATCGCCCCGATGATTCACTGATGTATCTGGCATGGAAACCGGAGGATGGTTTCTGCGATTATTACACCGACTGGTTCACCGAGGAATCCGATCTGTCTTTCCTGCTGGCCATCTCGACACCCGAGACGGGGCATCGCATACCGACCAATCCGTTTATGGCTTCGGGGTACAATCTTCCCCTGTGCAATGATCATCTGCCTGACATCGATTCGTACATATATTCGGCGCCCGGCGCGAATTTCACCTATTATTTTATGCAGATGTATGTCAGGTACCCGCTTGACAAAGCCGATACCGTCTGGCGCGCCGACAATGTCAGAAACGCCCTCATGGCCGATGTTCATGCATGCACCGAGAATTATGCCGTCATGGATTATCCAGCATCGATATTCGGCACCACCGCCTGCGAGGGTCCCGATTCGAGCGGGCTGGATGGTACGGGCGAAGATATTTCGAATTATCATGCCTATGGTTATCAATGCCGGTATGATGCGGCTAACGAGGCCAACGGCACGGTCGCTGTCTATGGAAGCGGCGCCGCGGTGCCGTTTATCCCCGATGAGGCGGTTAATTGCCTGAGTTACTATTATAATGAGCTTGACGGCCTGTTCCGGTATAAGTACGGCTATAATTTCTGGTCGCCGATATTCGGTTTCCCCGATGCTTTTCATCTTGCGCCCGATTCATGCGCCGATACCTGTGTCAACCGTCTCGGTTTCAACGGACCGTGGTTGTCGGTGCCGAGATTCGGAATCGATATCGGTCCGATGCTGATGAATATCGACAGCTATCTGTCCGAATCGGTTGACGAAAACTCGATACGGGATGTTTTTACGTTTCACCCGTATATAAATATCAACCTGAGCCGGTTCGATCCGGGTGTCGATGTCGGGGAGGATCATCCCGATCTCCTGCCGCAAGGATTTCTGGCGCAGAACTATCCCAACCCGTTTAATATCTCAACGAAAATAAAATACTCACTGCCGGGCCGCTCGCATGTGAAAGTAACCGTCTATGATATTCTCGGCCGGACGGTCGATGTTATTGTCGATCGGACACAGACGGCGGGGGAACATACGGTATTCTGGGACGGTAAGGACCGGTTCGGGCGGGAGGTGGCTTCGGGGGTTTATTTTTATCGAATTGAGGCGGATGGGTTGAAGGGCTCAAAAAAGGCGCTGTTGCTGAAATAATTGCTGTTTTGCACAACGGGGCGGGGATGTTTTGTCTCCGCCCGCTTTTTTATTGGTCTCTCAGAGCTTTATTTGCAGAAAATGATTGCCCCTGTCGAAAAAGTTCATATTTTGACGGCAAGTAATTAACCATGTTGGATTGATATGAGTAAAAAACCGCCCGAACCAAAAATGCCCAAGCTCGACTGGAAAACCGCTACCTGCGAGGTGTGCGGGCGGACTTTCGAGTATCTCGGACAGCGCAAACCGCACACCTGCAAGGACGGCGAATGTCTCTATAAGTTCCAGCATCGGATCGAGCCTGAAAAATGGGCCTCATATCAGCCGACCCTGTTCGATTGATCACATCCTTGACATCCCGGACAAAATAATATATTTTATGGTACGCTTGAAATAGCCCGTATGTTATTGCATAAGGGATAAATTCAGGTCGTGTTCCTTGTTTCAGGCATTTTTAAGTTAATAAAATCAACTTTCTATATATGAGGCATGTCATGCCCGGTTATATCAAAATATCAGGGGGCAGAATTGCGGTGATTCTGGCAATGGTTCTTCTTGTTGCGGGTTCGGTATCCGCTCAGGACGGCCGCTGGGTGCAGTATTCGCTGTCCGGTTTCGGGGCCGGAGCGCCCGTTTATGACCGCGGCGACGGGCTTGTCGCCTATACGCAGACCAACGCCGATAAACTGCTGGTTTTCGACATACAAACCGGCGAGTGGCAGGAAATTTCTCTTGGGGGCGCCCAGAATTTCGAGGATGTCGAAACCGAGGGCAATATTGCTTTTGCCTATACCGACAAGCTCCTGATCGGCTACAGCGCCGTTACCATGACCTGGGACACGATGACCTACACCGGAGATTATTCGGCCGGGTCATCGTATTACTACGAAGCCGGTGAAAACCTGGCCTATTTCCTGACAAAATCGTACCTATATGTTTTCGTCGGCGAAACGGGAAACTGGCAGTCCTACGATTACGGTCTGGGAGCGGGTCAGTTTATCTCCGAGCCCTGGGTGATGGATGATTATGTCGGGATGGTTATTGTCAATGAATATCCGGCACAGCCCACCAATGTTGTTTACAGCATGCATGCCCACGATTTCAACAAAACCGATATCGGCGCGTATAAAGGCTCGCCGCCGATGGATCATGGTTTTGCGGGCCTGTTCAATGTTGATTATGACAACGAAAATTATATCCTGACCGGCTACAGCGCCCTGACTAATAGTTTCAGCTATGTCTATTACACCTGCGGCGATAACGAGAGTTCCATCGGCGGTTCCGGCGCGGGCTCGATGCCGGCCGATGAATTTACCGCCAAAGCTTATACGTTCAGGCATATTGTCCCGAATGAAACGGCTACGGCCAACTGGTACGGTTTCGATACGCGGCGCGGCTCATGGGATCACACCACCTACGCTTTCGACTGGGATATCGATCATTATTACGGGTGCTGGTATCAATGCGGGCAGTTTGCTTTCGATCACTCGCTGTACGAGGACGATAATACGTTCCACATATTCATATATGACGGTTCCAGCGGGACCTTCAGGGATTTTCCCACCGGTTTGGTCTACAAGAGCACGACCAGCTCGTTCGGCGGCGGCGGGAGAGTCTTTTGCTCGTTCGATACGCTGAACGCATGGGGGTACAATACTGTCGCGGACATCGGCAGCACAGTTGGTCTGGCGCTGGACAAGACGGTCAACTTCTACCGCGGTGAGGATTTTGTTTCTCTCACGCGCTGGAGTACGACCGCCGATACAATGATTATTTATTTCTATAACGGGCAAACCAACAACTGGTCGTCAACCGCGGTTCCGGAGGACTGGAGCACCGACGGCAGTTACACCGGGCATATTTTTATGTTTACCGACTATCCTGATTACGAAACGGTGTTTTACTCATCCTACCGGGATGAGATATTCGAATACGATTTTACCGATGGTATTTCGGTTGCCCGGGAGATTCGCGATCCGCTGGCCTGCGCCAAATCGGATGAGACGCTGGTTCTGTTCGACGGGCTTTCGGGTCAGCATTATGTGTATGATATGGAAATCCACCGTCATGATCTGGGGACAAATTCGCTGATTTTCTATGACACCACCGGTAAGACGCTTTATGGATACAACACCCTTTCGGAAAACTGGACCAGTCTGACCATCGGTGAGACCCCTTATGCATGTGTCGACACCGGATACATAGGCCTTATTTCCGAGAAAGTCGGATTTGTAACCTATAACAAGTTTTATGCTTACAATGGTCTGGCCGACAGCTGGGTGGAACTTGTGCCGAACGGCAGTCATTATGGGTTTGTGGTCGGAAACAGAACCGCGCTGGTCGTCCGCGACACCGATATTTATGCTTTCGATCCGGAGCGAGCGCCGGTCGATGTGGCCGATGAAGACGACTATATCCTCCCGGCCGGTTTCAGCCTCAAACAGAATTATCCCAACCCGTTTAACCCCAATACAATAATCGAATACAGCTTGCCCCATCGGACGCAGATCGAGGTGGCTGTGTATAATCTTCTCGGACGAAGGGTGCGGACAATAGTCGATAAAACACAGGAAGCCGGCGATTATAAAGTTGTCTGGAGCGGCAGGGATGATTTCGGCAAACGTGTCGCCAGCGGCTTGTATTTTTACCAGGTTAAGGCCGGTGAATATGTCGAATCGAGAAAAATGCTGTTGCTGAAATAATATAATATTCAATTACACGGGCCGGATTCGATAAATCCGGCCCTTTTTTATGACAGAAATCGATCAAAATATCACTTGCCCGCATCCGCCCTCTTGATTAACTTCCAACCCGATGTGCCGGTTAAAATAAATCCGGCAAAAACGCCCAAACGGAAGGATCGGGATTTGGAGTGGTATATATATCCCCTTGTGGTAGCGGCCGGTTTCGCCTGCGGCTTTATTAATACGCTGGCCGGAAGCGGTTCGCTTATTTCGCTGCCGCTCCTGATTTTTCTCGGGCTCCCGGCCAATGTAGCCAACGGTACCAACCGTGTCGCTATTCTCCTCCAGACGATGGTTTCGGTGAACACTTTCCGCCGTGAGGGGAAGCTGAAAATCTCCAACGGCCTGTGGCTGGCCGTGCCGGCTATTATCGGGGCGGTTGTCGGCGCGCAGATCGCGGTTAATCTTGATGAACAGATGATGCGCAATGTCATCGGCGGCCTGATGGTGGTGATGCTGATAGTAATTCTAATCAAACCGAAACGGTGGCTGGTCGGTCGGGTCGATCTGATGGATCAAAAACCGGGTATAAAACAGCTTGTGACCTTCTTCGGCATCGGAATATACGGCGGCTTTATACAGGCCGGGGTCGGCATATTTTTGCTGGCCGGGCTGGTCCTGGCGGCGGGTTATGAACTGGTGCGCGCCAATGCGGTCAAAAATCTGATAATCCTTCTTTTCACCGCCTTTGCGCTGATCATTTTTATTTATAACGGACAGGTTCGTTTCGAGATGGGTCTTATTCTGGCCGTGGGGAATATGCTCGGAGCGTGGGTGGCGACAAAAATGGCCGTTCAGCGCGGCGCCGAATTTGTCCGGTATATTCTGATTGCGGTGGTAATCGTGTCGTCGCTGGTTCTTCTGGGTGTCTTCGACGCCCTCAAACAGCTTGTATAATCATAAAATAAATTAAAATGCTATATGCGGCTTTTGAGACGCGCCAGCCGTTGTCGGGCGTCATCGAGTTCGGCATCGAATTCCGGATCGGCATTTTCCCAAAACTTCACGAAAGCCTCATAACGCCGTATGGCCTTGTCGATATTACCGAGTCTTTCGTTGACAAACCCGAGATAGAAGAATGTTCTTGTATCCTCGACACCGTAATACAGGCGCCAGATTCCGGTCTCGCGCAGTAATCTTTCAAAAAGCGGAATGGACGTTTCGTATTCGCCATTTTCCATGTATGACCGCGCCAGCATGTAATTGGTAAGATAAGAATAACCGGTTCGGACATTCAAGGATTGTTTAAACTCATCGATCGCCTGATCGAAATCGCCCAGTTCGAAGGCAATGATTCCATTGCAGTAATGATAGCGGCCGAGCATCATAGTGTTGCTGGATGCATTGCGGCCATATTCGGAGAGCAGTTTACGGGCCTCGTCGAAATATCCACTCTCGGCCAGATACTGAATCTGGATATGCGTATACACCATGGATTTCTTCCCTTCGGTATGCACATAAACCTCGTCGGCCAGCTCAATATTTTCCACCGCTTTGTCATACTGCTTCAGCCCGGCGTAACAGGTCGAAATGAGATAGTACTTGTCAGCCGCCATTGCATAATTTTTGTCTTCGATGTCCCTGTCGATATACTTATCGATTGTTTTAATCGTCTCTCTAAGACGACCCTGATAGGCGTATAAAATGCCGAGATATAAATTGCACCACGAATCGGCGAAATCGATGCCGCTTACGGCGAGATCCTGCCTGTAATGCTCAGCCTCGGCGTAATTACGCTGATGCAGACTCAGGTTTATAAGGGCGATAGCCGAGGATATAAAATCCGGTTTTATCTCCACTGCCTTGCGGTATGCATCCATAGCTTCGTCATATCTCCCGATTCGACTCAGGATATCTCCCCGGGTATCATAGGGATTCGCTTCATCCGGCGCAATCGTGACATACCTGTCGAGACTCTCTATCGCCGCGTCATAATCCTCGACGGCATAATAGCAGTATGCCATCATATTTAGAGATGTCTTGTGAAACGGGTCCAGCTGGATGACCTTCTCAAAAAACTCAATTGCCTTTTTATATTCGCGCAAACTGTAATGATAGCTGCCGGTCAGAAACAGCGCTTCTTTGTCATCAGGATAGCGATCAATAATTTGTTCCAGGTAATTTATGGCCATCCTGATATCCCGGTTGGCGGCCGCCTCTTTCGATAAGATATAAAGTCGTTCTTTCTGTGTAACCCGGTCGAGATATTTTAACGCCTTTTCCATAGAAGAGCGATTCTCACTGCTGACGGTCGAAGCATAATAATAATATGCCATGGCGAAGGTCGAATCCAGTTCGATGGCTTTCTTGAAATTTTTTCCGGCCTCATCAAGATACATTTTGTGATAATATTCGATACCTTCGAGATAATACCGGTAAGCTTCGGGTGAATTTGTCGTAACCTCCGATACCATTCGGTCCGGCTCATGGCCGGCATCGGACGGCAGGGCCATGTCATTCTTGATTTCGATCGTCAGGCGGTCGACCAGCGTGAAAATATCCTCTCCCGGTTCGCCGGCAATCAACTGCGATGCCAAAACATCACCGGTGGAAACTTCCACCAGTTGTCCCGCTATCGAATAGTACGGTTCGATCTGGTGGATACTCCCGAGAACCATCCATTCGGCCTCGGCCCTCTCGGCGATTTCCATCGCCGTCTCTTTGTCGAGTCCGCTGCGACCATCTTTGCCCATGGCGCGCGCGATATCATATAATCTCTGGCTGGAAATAACATTGACATATTGCGATTCGGACAGATCGGTAATTAGCAGACTGGTGATAATATCCCCCAGACGACCCTCGTCTTCAGGATCGGCCAGGTTTTCGAAATACATGATGGCCAGCTTGTTCTGGACGGCCACCGCTTCCTGTGTGGAGTGAATCTCTATTTGCCACGGTTTGAGAATAAGCGCAATAAGGAGCCCGGCTACGATAAGCGAGGGAACCAAAGACAGCCGAAGCTTCCGCCGGAAGAAAGATCGTGGTTCATCGGTCGCCTCGGCCCGGTCTTCTTCGGCGTCAGGCTCGGCAATTTTTTCGATGGCTGACCGGATATCCGGGTCACGGCGAACCATCGCCGCCGCCTCGGCCATCTTCTGAGCCTTCTCGAAACATGACCGGCAATCCATCATGTGCAATTCGAACGCTTCACGATCGGCATCGGATAACATGCCAAGTTCATAAGCGTGAAGCATCTCTTCGAAATGCTTATCGCTGCAACCTGCCACTATTTAATTTCTCCCCTTTCAAGACAATATTCAAGCATCGATCTGGCGCGGGACAATACGGAATAGAGATTATTGCGGGTCAAGTGCATCTTGTCGCAAATCTCCTCGGTACTGAATCCCTGATAATGAAGATTCAACACCCGTGCATACCGTTGATTCGTGTCGGCGACTTTGCGCATACATCGTACGATTTTCCGTTTCAATTCCTGTTTCGGATTGTCTTTCTCTGCGGCAGGCAGATTATCGGCCTCGGATACCAAGCTGACCTTGCCCTCACGGCGTTTCTTGGTCTGAATATAGCCCAGAATCCGATTGTCGAGGACCTTATAGGCCCAGGCTGAGAAGCTGGTAGTGAAGTCAATCTCTTTGTACTCTTTACATATAGTCATAAGGGCGTCCTGCACGATTTCTTCTGAGTCCAGTGCGTCCCATATTCTTTGGCGCGCAAACAGACGAAATCTTGCAGACAAAACCTTAAAAAGCTCTTCTTCTTCGGATTGCGTTCCCTCTCGGGCAATATCATATAAAGCGTTAATAGTCAAATCATTCCCAACCAGATATACATATAATATATGCAATCCGGCCCTTTGATACAAGTATAAGTTATTATTAAGGTTACAGACAAGAGAATAAATGAACGTGCGTTCAATATCTCATGCTCATTTATATGCAACAACGCTATCATGTTATTTTGAAAGAATTTCACCCTTTGCCAACCATAGTCCATAAATAATCGTCAAAATTAACATCATCGGAGGAGCTATGCTTAAAGCCTTAGTTTTTACTACGTTGATTTTTATACTCATGTTTCCAATTATTCCAAAAGCGCAAGATTTGCTTAACGGGCCCGAGTGTGTCACATTTGACACACTGTACAACCGATATCTGGTATCAAATTATACCGATGGCAAAATTGTCGCTATCGATACCCATGGTGTTCAAACTGTTTTTGCCACCGGCCTTGGCCACGCCTATGGTAATCATATAAAAGACAGTGTCTTATATGTCTCCACAGGTCACAGTATCGTCGGGTTACACCTCTCCGACGGGAGCCAGATATTCTATGTGGCTATCGCCTCATCGAACCAAATGGATGGTGTGACGACCGACACCTCCGGTTTTCTTTATGTGGTGGACAACAACTTCGCCAATTTTTCGCTGGAAAAAATATGGAAGGTCGATCTCTCCGATGGTTCATACTCGACTTTTCTGAGCGCCTCCACATCGAATCTCGCCCCCGGCATGCAGGCGATAATTTTCGATTCAACCGATAACCGTATTCTCCTGGCCGGCTACTCCGGTAATGCCCCGATCCAGGCTATAAGCCTCCCCGATGGTACCGTCACCGATCTGGTAACGACTCCGACCGGCTGGATGGACGGTATCACCAGAGATGGAGCCGGCAACACTTATATCACCGATTATCAAGCCGGCGATATTTACATGTACGACAGCAACTTCACCGACCCTCCGGAGCTTATCTCCTCGGGGCATGACGGACCCTCCAATATCGGCTACAATATCCGGGATAATATTCTGGCAATCCCGAATTTCGACGGCGATAGGGTCGATTATGTCGATATGAAGGTGCGGTTCATTGCCGATACGACTGTCGGCGATGTCCCTTTTGATGTCTCTTTCGACGGTAAATCGGTTCTGCCGGTCGATAGCTGGAACTGGGATTTCGGTGACGGCGAATATTCTGATCAGCAGTTCCCGTTGCATACATATCAAAACGGCGGGATGTACAATGTCACTCTGGAGATAGAATCGGGTGGACAGGTCTATACCGAAACAAAGATGGAGTATGTTATAGCCCTGGCCGACTCGCTCAGGGGTGGTGATGTCCAGTGCAATCCGGGGGATAATATCGAAGTCTTAATTTACGGTCGAAATACAACCCCGGTGGATTATCTCAATATACCGCTGGAATATGCCGGAAGTCTTGGTATCGTGTATGATTCTTTTTCCACCGCCGGTTGCCGTTCGGAATTTCTCGACACCGCCCGCACCATTCTTTATGACCCGTCGGCCCGACATATTACTTTCAGAGTATATAACGAAACCGGAAGCACCGCGCCTGCTCTCGATGCCGGAAGCGGGCCCGTCCTGAAAGTCTATTTCACCGTGTCGGCCTCGGCCTCGCCCGGACAGACGGCCGAAATAGTGCTGGACGGCTATGGCAGTCAGCTTCCCCGGTTCACCTCGACCATAATCGGATATACATACCCGACTCCATCCCCAGGTGTTGTTTCACTGCTGTCCTTATGCGGCGATATCAATGACGACGGCAACATAAATATTCTGGATATAACATATATGATTAATTATCTGTACAAGGACGGTCCGGAGCCGCCGTCGAGCGAGGCGGCCGATGTCGATAATTCCGGAACGCTTAATATTCTCGATGTTACTTATCTGGTGAACTACTTATATAAATCGGGGCCCGATCCGTTTTGCGGATAGCGTCACGTTGCTATACGACAAGAGTGTATTATGTTCATATGAACACCCTGATGTGAATATAACGATTATTAATACTGATAAAATGATCGATTAATTGATGATTGATGCAAGATTTTCGTCGTTCACTAACCATAATTGTCAGAGGAAAACGAAATGTAAGGTTCAGGGTGGCTGCCTGCGGAGGTATAAATCGAAGGCTCTCCAACGCTGCCTGTGGAGAGCCGGAGGTGGGATTTTGGTGACGGTGATTCCGCTTCCGTGCAGCCACCACTTTTTTTTTTCAGATACGACATACTACCATCATATATATAAAATTGACTAGTCGCAGCCGGGATTCATATCATAATATAATCATCCTATCGCGTAAATTACGTGATAGCCACCTCTCGATCACGTAAATTACGTGACAAAAGAAATATGCCTGATATTTTCAATCACAATCAAGGTGCGTAATTACGCACCTATTCATGTTCCATGTGCGTAATTACGCGCCCAACTACTTATCCGACTTTCCTTTAATAAATTCTGCCGGCCGTCCAATCAGTTATATAAAAAGGACTTGCCGGTCACCCAAGGCGGTTGTAAGATTTCGGCACGGTGGTTGCAATACGGAATAATTGACCGGAGACCTCTTTTACAGATTCCCAATTGTCTGTAATGCCGTCGCATCGGGCCGGGAGTCGGGGGCTGCCATATAACTCTTCGATATATCCCGGCCCGGTGCATGATTATCGAGGGGAGGTGAGAGATATTTAATAATAATACTGAGCCCATGTAAAAAAAAGGGGGAAGAATCCGCATTGCCTTACATGGTTCTTAAAATATATTTTTAAGAACCATCGCGAGACTCTTCCCCGAAAAATCCATCGACCAATATAAACAAAAAGGAGACAAAAATAAACGTTTGCGGTCGTTTATAAGTCTATTATATTAGAGCGTCGGAAATATGGCATTTATCATTGGTTGGAATTATGCGCAAGTTATTGTTGGTTATATTATTATCAGTATTAGGCGGGTTAGCCGTTTTCGGCTGTTCCGACAAATCGACCGAACCGGATGATGATTGGCAAAGAGTCAATTTGACTCTTTATGTTAGAAGATCGGATAATATGCCGGTAATAGAAGCCAGAGTTGAATTACGACCCTGTCCGCTGACATTGTCGCGATACGATTGCATGGATCAAAATAGCGGTTTCATTTTTATAGCTGAAACTGATTATGCAGGCAGATTTGAACTTTTCCCGGAAAGAAAGGATAAGTCCGATACGATGTCAGTTTATGTCAGTAAGCTGGGTTATCACCCGGATTCGCTTGAATTTGTCTTGACCTATGAACAACAGGATGTGGACATATATATGGTTCTTTATGAAGATACATTGAATCCACCCCCTGAGCCGGAAAAATTCGTAATTATTTTGGTTTGGGTATCCGATATTGGTCGCAATCCTATATCGGGTGCTACTGTCAAAATGTGGCATGAACGGACTTTACATCCGCATTACAGATCAACAAATAGTGGAGGGGTATGTCATTTCTGGCCTGATGTCTCGCCGCCCCATGATACAATATGGTTTTCTGCGGAAATGAATGGATACACCACCGACACATCATATATTGTTATTGATAGCGCGGGTCAGGTCCTTGACCATTATATAACGCTTAATCCTGAAATGGAGGAGTAAGAATAGAATGATTAGGATTATAATTCAAATGCTTATTTGGGCTGTGATGATCATCTATTTGTGCTGCTGTTCCGACAAATCGACCGAACCGGATGATGACAATAATGAAATGAGACCTCAAATACATATATTTGTTACTGATACCGCGTATAATCCAATTAAAAACGCCTATATTGAAATGACGTTTTATCTGAAAGACAGTACCATTGCATTTACTTCTAATTCGCGGACAAATGATTATGGATATTATTATTGCACGCCGGCAATTACTGCTAATTTCCTGAACAATATAGCAATTCATGCATTAAAGGATGGCTATATTTCAGATACAGTCAGTATTGAAGTATTATACAATTACCAAGTATTTAATTTGAATTTCCGACTAAAGCCAATTGGTACTTTATTATAATAAATCCATTACTTTTGTTTGCATAGACTTATAAACGACCGCAACGTAACGCATCAAATTATCGATTTTCTCTTAAACTAACGTTCTAAACATTTACATAATTGGAGGCAGTTATGAAAACCGCCATTCTATTTTTATCATTAATATTATGCGTTGTGTTGAATTTGTCGGCTGATGAAATCAACTCAGTTGAAGTGCAGGATATGCCGGCGGCAAATACCGCCGCATCGGGCATTTCGCAGAACAACTACGAAAATCCGCTAAAAAAATCAGATAATAAAAAGAATTTGATCGAACTGGAAAATCCATATTCAATAAACCACGATGCCGATAAAAATATTATTCATCTTACCAACGATACGCTTAAGTATCTCAACAAGACCGTCGGTCAAATCATGCATGAAAACCCCGATAAACTCATTGTGAGTGAATCGTTACGTGACCCCGCCGAAATTCAGAGGCTGAAATCCAAATACTCGGCAATCCAGACCGAGAAAAAGGACGAGATCGAATCGATTAAGCAAAAATGGATCAAGCTTAAACAGGCACAAAATAAAGTAAAGTATGATCTTGCAGGAACCGTCAAAGAGCGATATCCGCTGGAATCAATACTCGAAAACGAAAGCAAAAGCCAGATAAACGCCAATAAACTGATTGCCGGAGGAAGCGGCTCACTCGACAGAAAAACTGTTATTACATTTCTATTTGTTGAGGGCAACGGCTCGGCCAATTATGACTGGACGCCTGAACGAAAGAATTATGTACTTGATCAGATTATCCTCATGAGAGATTCACTTGAAAATATGGCTGAATTATATCATGGCATTAATATTGTAATTGACATAATACAGGAAACTGTACCCATTAATTATGAACCTGTAAATGAAACTTCCGGAATAAATTATTCAACAAGTCTGAATGTTAATGGTTTGGACTATTGGCGAAGTAGCGTTGTAAGTGACTTGCCTTGGGATGAATTTGACCCAAACTTACAGGGACTATATGATTTAAATCTATGGATGAAATATCAATGGGCATATCCCGAAGGCATTATCTGCTTCGTAGTCAATTTCGATACTTCGTTAACACACAGCGATGGTGTTATTGCCGATTGGTCGGCCGACTATATTCAGGACCTGCTAATCGGGAAACCATATTGCACAGTCAGTTTCAATACCCAGGACTCTTTGATACTGATGGAAAAAATGATGCATCAATGTCTGAAGTTGTTCGGCGCCGCGGATGAATATTATTCCGGCGATTGTAATGATTATTCGGACTGCACCGCCAGCCATCACGGTAAACTGAAGTATGCCAACGGAAACTGCGAAGTGTGTGAACCGGACGCGGAGACATGTATTATGCGAGATCTTTCTCCCTGGATCTGTTCTCACACCGCCAAACATCTCGGCTGGGTCGATTCGGATCTTAACGGAGGAGGCGATGTCGATGATCTGCCCGTCGATTATACCGCCCTCGTGACAGGCGACTTCAAATTCGGCGATATGTTCAGTGTTTACACACTTTCCGGGACCTTCATAAATTCATTTGTGGTTTCCCGGCATAATTCCTATGCGCAACTCGACGGCTCACGCACGGTTCAGGTGCTGGGGATGAATTACGACCGGCAAAAGCTCTCGGCCGGGCATTATTACGGTACTGTCAACGACGGCGATCCTTTTGTATTCGACCTCGATCTCGACAACAATCACCCCGCCGCCGAAATAACCAATTTCACCTCCTATGGTCCGTATCTCGAATTTACCGTCAACGGCGTGGCGCATTTTAATATGGATATAGCCAATTTTTACGAATGGGATTTTCTGCGGATGTTCGCGGGCGATATGCTGGCGGGTGAAAATACGGTTTATCGGATCGGCTGGAAATGGCTGAAGGACGGTGATTATCCCAATTCAAATCAGGGCTGGGCCTGCGACGGAATCGACTCTCCCTTTAAATCGGAAATCCACCACGTGGCCTACGGCAAACCGACCAAATGGCCGTTCGATTCGGTTTCCATCGACCACGAAACCAACGAGGTTACCGCCACCGACTGGGCGCCGCAGAGGTGGACACAAAACGCATATCTCACCCAACGAATAACCGCACTCGACGACTCGGTCGAGCAGGTCGCAGATATTATCTGTGATTGGGGCGGGTGGTTTTATGAGGTCAACTGGTTCCATCAAACCGGTTCCGACTCGATGGAGGTTTATATCGAGGCGGTCAATCCGAACGGTTCAACCCATTCCGACACGCTAAGCTATATAACCAGACCCAAAACGCCGCGCAATACGGTGTTTTCTGATGTATATCAAACCGTGTGTTTCCCAAAACCACAAAACGATTTCCCGCTCGATCCCAACGACAAATTCCCGCCCGAATGTGAGCCGTATACAAAACTAATCAACGCCATCGCCTATGAAGGATTGCAACCCGACAGCCAGCGAATTTTAAATATGACGGGACACGAACTGCGTTTCGGCTGTTATGTGCAGGTGGGTGAAAATGACTGGGATTATGAATGGGACAGCCTGTTTATTTCGTATCAGTGGGGTGTTTGCCGCGATACCGCTTTTGGTTTGCACACATATCGGCCATATACCATCAACGCCCGTACAGTGGATAAATTCGGCGGCCGAAGCGATTGGGCGCTGGTCAACTATGAATCGGTTATCGTCGGCGGGGAACCCATGACAGAGCCTGACCCGCCCGGAGCGCCGAGCGGTCAAATGTCGAAAGAAAACACCCTGCCCGAGAAATTCTCGTTGTCGCAGAACTATCCCAACCCGTTTAATCCGAATACCTCTTTTATTCTGTCGTTGCCGGTGGAGGCTCATGTGAATTTCGTTATATATAACATTCTCGGTCAAAAAGTCGCCGTGTTGTCCGATGATTTTTATCCTGCTGGTGAACATGAGTTGATCTGGGATGGTGTCAAGCTCGACGGCAATCCGGCCGGATCAGGAATATATCTTGCGCGATTGAGCGCCGGAGATTTTGTCGATACAAAAAAAATTATCATGATGAAGTGATAGATATCGACATCAGCCTCTCATAATCCTCAATATAAAGCCCCGGGCGGGGGCAGATCCCGCCCGGCCCGCAAATTTCATAAATTATTATTTCGTCGATTTTTCCACATTTTTCTCTTGACAAAAGGGATGGATATTTCGTTTTTTTAGATACAGGGAATATTAAGGCAAACAGGTTGGCGGCAGCCCCCGGTTATTTTCATCTTTGATTTTCATCAGTTGTCATCCCGATATCTGCATCAGCGGGTCCGCCTCGCAAACTGTGGGAACCGGATTTATATATATAAAATAAAAAAACAGTTAAAAAAGGCATCACACCAACCAAAACCAAAGAGCAAGCGGGGTGGAGGTATGAAGAAAATATTAGCTTATGTAATAGTCGTGGCCGTTCTATTGGCCGTATTCAGCACATCGACAATGGCCGGCAATCCGCCGGGTATGATAGTCCGGCAAGATGACAGGTTGGAGGATACGCCTTGGGGCGATTTATCAGCAGTAGAGCCAACTAGGTCAGACATAGAAACCAAGCAGACCAGTAGCGATACTGAGGCTGTAATTTTTGACGATATAGCTACAATAGTTAATATATTTTCACCCGTAAATACCGTCCTGGTGATTGATATTATAATCATGGCAGAAGGGGAGCAATAATGAAATCACCTTTTGTTGATATTGATATTATCAGGCAACATATAAGGGAAAAAGATTATCTTATTGCTTTGTCTTTACTTACAAAATCGGAGACTAAGAATTTATCATCCGATGATCTTGCCCACCATAACTTACTTTTCTCCGAATGTAAGATAGGCTTGGGGGATTATTGTGTAGAACGCCACATTCTTGATGCAATAAATTTCTTTAAATATAGCAGTGATAACTATAGCTTTGCCAAAGCGAAATTTCTTCACGGTCTACTACTAATCTCTCAGGGTAAGAATTCAGAAGCACATGAAGCCCTTATTGAATCCTATGTGAGTTATAAAAGATGCGATAATCTTGAAGGATGCTCTCATGCTCTAAATCGTCTTGCCTTTGTTCAGCTTCAGTCCGGTGCGATAGATGATGCGGTTGGCAATCTGGAAAAGTGCATCCAAATTAATGAGACACTTGCGAATACAGAAAATGTTGCAACTCTTAAGAGAAATCTGGCCGCCGTCTACTTTATGTCCGGGGCTTTTAGTAGTGCAATTACTAAATATAGTTCCATTAAATCCGAAATGAGGACTCATGCTGCAAAATCCCAATTCCAATACTACCTCACCTATGCCATGGCCACCGCTCTGCAGGGAGATATTAAGAAGGCGCTTCGATTAATCGACAAAACAACACGATACCCCAATGACTACAAACGCGAAAAGGCCCAGTATTACGAATATCTCGGCTGGACATACAATCTCGATGAAAAATACGAAAAAGCGGTCGAAGTATTAAAAACCGGTATCAAGCTTTCTCTGAAAATCGCCCCGGAATCGGCACTGATATCGCAGAGTAAAAGGCTTCTGGCCGACGCCTATATCGGTCTCGGCAAATATGATCTCGCCGAAGAAACGGCGAATGAGGCCCTGAACGTGGCCGAAAAAATCAACGAGCGGGTCGAGATCGCCGCATCTTACCGGGTATTTGCATTGGCCGAGTTATCCCGGGGGAATAAAGAAAAATCGCGCAACCTGTTCATGAAAGCAATGGAAATATTCTCGCTGATCCAGTCACGCTATGAGTTGGCCGTTACGCGTTACCAGGCCGCAAAATCGGGATGTTATGACAACGGCGAGCGCGATGCCATGCTGTATCTTGCGCGTGGATTTTTCGAATCCGAGGATGTCCATAAATTTGTGAAAAAAATCGACAAAGAGCTGGCCTCGAGACCCAAATTCAAGATAAACCGAAATCCTGAGGATAAAAATTGTCCCGTTTTTATCACCGCCGATCCGAAAATGAAAAAACTCGTCGAGTTGGCCGAAAATGTGGCCCGGTCGGATATGACGATACTTCTAACAGGGCCGACCGGCGCCGGCAAGGATCAACTGGCGAAATATATTCACTACTGCTCCGGGCGTAAGGGCGAGTTCGTTACTGTCAACTCAGCGGCTATCCCGGACAGCATGGTCGAGTCGGAGTTATTTGGATTCCGGAAAGGCGCTTTCACCGGGGCCGAACGCAATAATCCCGGCCTGATGGCCGGAGCCGACGGCGGCACGTTTTATCTCAATGAAATCGCCGATGCCACTCCCGAATTCCAGGCCAAACTGCTGGAGGTTATAGAAACCAAGACTATCCGGCCGCTCGGCGGCGGGGCCAAAAAGAAAGTGGATATCAGGATCATCGCCGCCACCAACCACAATCTCGAACAGCGCATGCGCGAAGGCAAATTCCGTCTGGATTTATATCACCGACTGAATATGGCTCCAATTCACCTTCCAGCCCTGAGCGAACGGCCCAAAGATATCCCTGTATTGGTCAAACATTTTCTCTGCGCCAACGGATTTGATTTGAGAAATGACGGCAACCCGGAACAACTTGACAGGCTGTGTCAATATCTGTCATCACAATGCTGGACCGGCAATGTCCGGGAGTTGAAAGGATATATCGATCGGCTGTGTCTGCTGGCCGACGGCGATTTGGGCCGTATGAGCGAAATTGCCGGCGAAGGCAACCTCACGGAACGGGAAATATTGCTGAAAATATTGAATGAAACCGGCTGGAACCGTCATGAGACAGCCCGTATTCTCGGGATCTCCGAGGGTACTGTCCGCAATCGTATCAAACAATTCAATCTTCAAGATGATTCTATCGCGTAAATTACGTGATAGGAGCCTCTCGATCACGTAAATTACGTAACGAAAAATAATCCCCGCAAATACTCTCAAGCGTTTTAAATTCATAATCCCTTAATTAATAGCCACTTATCGACATTATTTCCCGTATCTGAGGCTTTGGCATTTTTATTGCAATAGCAGATATCGACCGGAGGCAGTTGTTTTAGGTTCCCAACCTGGTAGTGGAGTGATGCCTTACTACCGAGATCGTCCGGCGGCCTGTGTGCCGCCGGACGGCAGGATGAAATGATATCTACAACTTGGTTGTAATGAAATACGCGTTATGTGTAAAGAATCACAAATTTTAGATCATGAGCTATGAAACCCATATCAAAATGGAAAAATAGAATTGAGTTGAGGCTCCCGTTTTTTATTTTATTAGTCATATTTGCTTTGATTGGAATTTTCTTTGCAATGACAGTTTTGGGTGCCATTTATAAGGCTTATAACTATAAAAAGGCCAATTTAAATCCGTTAGACAGCCCCAATAAGATATTTGAAAACAATCTGGATTATAATATTATACCAGGGCATCTAGTTGACCTGCTTAGAGAAGACTGTCAAATTATGTATAAAGATACAATATGTAAACTTCATGAAAATAGTGACAATCCAAATAATTCGAAAATTGTGCTAATAATTGATCCAATGGATAGTTCTTATTTAGTCTTCTATGATTATATTTTTGGCTGTGAAGTGTGTCCCAACTTTACATTAATTCGGGTTAATATTAGATATGGCTATCCGGGTAAGATGCCCGAGTCTATTAGTATTATAGAGAGAGAACTCTCCTGGCAAGAATACTTAACATTTCAAAAATCGGAAGGAGGTGAAAATAATAGTGAAAAAAAATAAGTTTATTACGTCTATTATGGTACTGTTAGCGTTTTTTGTAATTTTATCGCCTGTTGTGCATTCGGAGCCGCCGCCATTGCTAGCGCCCAACATTGGGGATTGTCAAGGATCGTGGGACTGTTACTGGTGGGCCAAGTTTTATGATTTAATTGACGATCTTGTTACAGTATTATTGTAACAAGCAGCATATCTCTGGATGCACTTAGGTGACATATAGGCTAGCCTATAAGGCAATTTTATCATGAGAATCAATCGGCTTAAAACAACATACCGGCGGAATATGCTGTTGGGGCAGGCTGTTTCATGCCTGATCGCAATGGCCATAATAGCACTGATTCTGGCATTCGATGAGCCGTATGTCATTGTCGATGTGAAGAACGATAAATATATAAAGGCTTTAACCATTCCACCTTACGGCTCTTATAATATTATCAAAGAAGAAAATAACACCCGGGCGACTTCGAAAAATATATCTGCCGATTCGAATTATACCACGGCAGGTGCTGTTTATTATGCAGGGTCAATTCTGATCGGTGGTTTTTTTGAAGAAAACAACGGGCGGGATTATTTTATGTTCGGCGAAGCCCACGGGGGAATGGCCGACGGCATACGCGATAACGAAGACTCGATCATTATCGCCCCGGAATGGCCGTTGGCCGATAAAGACTCACCATTCGGTAAATACAGCTTCGATCTTTGTTTTTCGGATCGACAGATTTCTCCACCTAAGGAAAATCGGCCATTGATGATAAATTTCACCAAACCGGTCTATCCCCGTGGACTGCGATTCAAAGTGGATGCCGTTGTAACATTAAGATTTCTCCTTAAGGCAAATGGAACGATAGAACATTTTGATATTATTGATGAAGAGCCCCCCGGCTATGGTTTTGCTCTTGCCGTCAAAGAAGCCCTGAGGGATAGTTGGATCAGGCCCGCTGTTGTCGATGGTATAAAGACCGGGGGATATTATATACTCATTTATGAGTTTTGCGAACGATGCCCATCGAAGCCGGTCGTCGTCCAGTCCGGTTCCAATGTGTCCGTGACCATTAGATAACTGCCGGTCCACGTTGGTTCTGTTGCCGCCGGCGACACCGGAAGCGTGCGATGTGGACAACAGCGGCGATATCAATATTCTGGATGCTACTGCGCTGATAAGTTATCTCTACAAAGACGGCCCCGAACCGAACTGCCCCTGATTATTTTACTTCTATTTTATTATGCGCCTTCTGAACGTCGGCGACGGCAGGCTCGATATGACCAGCGCCGCGAATATCAGCAAACCGCCGACAGCGCGGTACGTGACGAAAATCTCGTCGCCCAGCGTCCAGGCGAATACTGCGGCGAAAACCGGCTCCAGCGCGAAAATCAGAGAGACACGAAGCGGCGGGCGAATTTTCTGGGCCACAAGCTGAATGACGAAGGCCGACAGCGAGGGAAACAGGGCCAGAAAAATAATCACGTATCCGGCCGACAGTGATTCGACTCCCAGCGGCAGATTGAATACCAGCGCCGTCAACAGCGAAAGCAACCCGACTATCAGAAATTGCTGGCAGGCGAGAATGAACGGGTTCATTCCCTCTTTCATGTATTTATCGGAATAGAGAACATGCAGTGCATAGGTCAGCGCGGCGCCGAGCGTAAGTATGTCGCCGATATTGACATCGGCCATACCGCCCGTCAGCACCCACAATCCGACCAGCGATACCCCCGAGGCGATAACTCCCATCAATCCCGGTTTCTTCTTGAAAATCGTCAGCATGAAAAGCGGGATAAAAGCGACGAACAATCCGGTGATGAACCCGGAATTCGAGGCGGTGGTGAATTTCAGCCCTAGTGTCTGCGGGATATACAGGAAAAAGAGAAACAGCGACAACACCATCGCCCGCCCGAGACCCTGGAATATCGGCTGTTTTTTTATCAGGAGATAAGCCAGTAGTATCACCCCGGCCAGTATAAAGCGGTAACCGACCAGTACGACCGGATCGACATCGTCCAGCGCCCCTTTGACCATAAAAAAAGTTGCGCCCCAGATAGCGGCGGCGTAAAACAGGCCGACATCGGCCAGGACTGATTTTGCACGTGACGTTTTTGGGAACATACTATTTTTTTCTGGTGCGCTTATTGGAGTTGTTGAGATAGTGCCGGGTCAGTTCCTTTTTCAGATATCCGAAAGCTTCATCGACATCGTCGATTATCCGGAACAGCTTCAGATCCTCCGGCGAGATCGTTTCCCAGTATGCCATCTTCTCGATATTCATAACATCGTTCCAGTACTCCGAACCGTATAAGACCACCGGCATCGTTTTTTTCGATTTCCCGGTTTGAATTATTGTCAGCAGTTCGAAAAATTCGTCGAGGGTGCCGAATCCTCCGGGAAAGACCACCAGCGCCTTGGCCAGATAAAAAAACCAGAACTTGCGAATGAAAAAATAATGAAATTCGAAGGACAGCTCTTTGGATTGGTATGGGTTGGGGTGCTGTTCCATCGGCAGGCTGATATTCAGGCCGACCGACGGCCCGCCCGCCTTTTTGGCGCCGCGGTTGGCCGCCTCCATGATGCCGGGACCGCCGCCGGTACAGACGGCGAATTTCTGGCCGTTGTCATGCTTGATATCCTTGAACCAGCGGGCCAGTTTTTCCGACAGCCGAACCGCATCTTCATAGTATTGCGACATGATCACTGCCCGCCGCGCCAATTCCAGCTCCGTTTTGAGCGAGGGTGTCAATTTGCGCGAGTTCTTTATTTTTTCTTCGATGATGCGGAAGTTTTTGCGGGCCTTTTTTTTCGGCAGGGTTCGCGCCGAACCGAAAAAGACGACTGTGTTCCAGAGATGGTGTTTTCTGAAGCGGTCCGATGGCTCGACCATCTCGGTCATCACCCGAATCGTTCTCGCCGCCGGGCTGTTGAGGAAATCGATATTTTTATATGCTTTAATCGGCCATTCACGCTTGTCTTTTTTCTTTTTTCCGGAGGCCATACCGCGCCCTTTCGTTAAATTTCCCGCTTCGGAATATTGTCATCCGAATTTAGAAACAAGTCGCTCTTGACGCAACATAAAAGGGCGCCGTCTTGTTCACGGAGTCCTGTTTTCAGTAGCCCCAGCCGCCGGAACCCGATCCCCAGTTCATACTCGACATCCCGATGGCGAAAACGACTGCCAGCGCATCGATCGCCGCGCCGATCCCGAGAAATGTCCATTTGGCGTTTTTGCTGTTTTGCCGCCCAAAATATTCGAGATCATTCAGGGCGATTTCTTTTATCTCCGGATGCGTCGGGACATCATTGTACAGGGCGACCGCCGACGCCAGCGGAATTTTGGCGTTCCGGCCGTTCCATAGTTCGCCCTTTATGACAATCGGTTTTTTCCTGAAACCGACACACGCCGCCCCCCTGTCCGAGAAATATGTCATCTCGCCCATCGATGTTCTAACCGCCGAAAATCTGTTGTAACGGCTGTTGATCGAGACAGCTGTGAGGCCCTCGAGTTCATCGCTGTCAATCTCTTTCAACTCGGTGGAAACCTCGATTTCCATCCGCTTCATAACAGGTATTCGGCCGTCGAGAATGTATTTCGAGATTTGCTCAGGGTTAAGTTCGTTACCTCTGCTGTCCGTGAGCTTTCTTATATTGGCCAGCCGCACTTCGATCGGTTCGCTCGCCTCACCCCAGATCAAATACATCGTCGGCAGTTTCCCGGATTCGGAGCAATGTATATCGAATCCCTCGAACCGGTATTCGAATTCACTCTCCGACAGCGCTGTTACTTTTATCGGGGTGTGCAGGGCCGGAAGATTCATCGATGCCGTATTTTCACGGCGGCTTATCTCGTAGCGGTGGGCGTACTCCTCGGGTGTCAGTTGCGAATATCCTTTGACTTTACCCCTTATGACCTCGCCGTCGTTGGCGATACAGTACACTTTTTCGCCCGTCCCGAGATTGTCGGCTCTGGAATCGTGAACCGGGACTACATTGGGGCGGCCGTTGTCGATGGCCGTCCCGATTCCGTAGCCGATAAGCGAACACCCGCTCGAGAATGTCAGCAACAGCAGGACGACAAGCGCCGCACCAGCATGTTTTGTTGTCTTATTCATTGCCCCTCACTTTCCTTTTCAGTTAAGCAAAAGCGCTTTCTTTTTTGCCTTTTCATCGTTTGCCTCGGCGGTGGCGAAATAATAACTGTCCTCGATTTTGTCCGTCCCGCAATACATTCTATTCGCCTCGCGCATGCTGATGATGTTGATTTTTCCGAATCCAGTCGCTTTCAGTATCCCTGTCATTTTTTCGGGGTTGCAGCCGAAAGTGAGCGGTTCCTTGATCGATGCGCACAGGTCCAGAAGGAGGCGGTTGCCCATGTAGTCGGTTTCGTCATCGACCAGTTCCGGCGGAACGAAATCGAAGACGATCCGGTTGTCGGGCCCTGTCTCGGCCAGCCGCCCGAGAGTCTCGGAAATTATATCTTCATTGAGGAACAGGGTGACACCCTCCCAGATGAACAGCGTTCTTTTTTGATTCGAAAAACCGGCATCGGATAATTTCTCCGTGATCGAATCTTTTGAAAAATCCATGGGTACATATGTTACGTTGCCCGGGAGGCGCCCGAGAAGCTTTCTTGTCAGCGCCTTTTTGATCTGCTGGGTCGAATCCAGGTCGAGCTCGAACACCCGCACCGAACGGAACTCTTTGATCCGCAGGTACCGGCTGTCATAGCCGGCCCCGAGCAGGACCACCTGCTGATAACCGTCCTGCATACACTGTCTCGAATAGTCATCCATGTATCGGGCGCGGAGAACGATCGCCTTGCGAATCGACGGGTTGAGGGTGTGCATTTTGTACACCATCGCCATCCCGATACGTCCCGAGTAGTACGAAGCATACGGATCTTCGATAATCCTCCGATTAACGGGACGGTTGTATTCATACGCCTTCGCCCCCGCCGACCACCGCGCGAACAGGAAGCCGCACGGTTTCTCGATTGTTTTGTCGTATACGCGTTGCATGTTAAGCCCCCTTAATTAATATTTCCTGTCGAAAACAGGTTTGATAATTCTCCCGGCGAGCAGGAACGGGTAGATGAACAACTGGATACATATCGCCGTCAGCATGATCCAGTAGATAACCACCGGCGCCTCGCCGAGCATCATGAACACCGGGATGAAAAAAATCGCCGTGAGGTAATTGGTGATGCTTTTGTAGCCTGGTTTCCAGTGCGTCGTCACCAGGCTGGTGATCGGGTACCTGACCGGCGACACCACCAGCGCGATTAGCACGATAGTATAAACGGTCGGGTAAATTTCCGGCAAACCGAGAAAATAAAAGAGGAAGACCGAGAAGAACACCGGGGGCGCGCCGACCGAATACCCCTCGCTGAGAAATCCCTCTTTGCGCGAATACTTCCACGAGGCCGCCGTCGTCGCCCCGATAATCAGCGCGAGGCCGAAACCGTCGAGAAACAGACCGCTCCGGTAAAAGAGGAACATCGGCACAAAGGTCAGTCCTACCAGGTCGGTGATAATATCGAGCACTTCGCCCGATGTGCCGGGGAATTTCTCGCGCACCTTCATCGTCCGCGCCATGGTGCCGTCGATACGATCGACCAGCAGGACCAGCAGGCTGAACCGTGCCGCCGCGCCGTAGCGCCCCTCGATCACCGCCGCCAGCGCCAGCGCCGCAAAGGCCAGGCCGATCAGGGTTACGATATGCGGCGAATAGTACAAATATTTTTTCATGACATCCTCCTCAGGTCATCATCAGCAGTCCCGTCCAGTAGTAAACCGGGGCGGCTATGATCAAACTGTCGAAACGATCGAGAACGCCGCCGTGGCCGGGAAGTATGCCGGAGAAATCCTTGATGGCCAGACCGCGCTTGATGTACGAAAAACAGAGGTCCCCGGCGGCGGCCGAAAACGAAACGATAATACCGATACTTACCAGCACGAACAGCGCCACTCCCGCCATGAGGAAACCGAGCAGAAAAACCGCGCCGACTGTCGAACAGGCGCCGCCGACCGTCCCCTCGAGCGTCTTGGCGGGGCTGATTGTCGGCCAGATTTTACGCCTGCCGAGCAGTTGACCCCAGAGCTGGGAAAAACTGTCATTGACCGCCACCAGCAAAAACAAAAATGCGAACGAGTTGCTCCATACGCCGGTGGGATGCCACAAAAGATGCGCCAGGCACAGCACGATTATCGGGATTGTCAGCGCCATGAACGACTTTCGAAATCGGCGCCGTTTCACGCTTCGGTAAATCTCGATTGAACCGACCAGCGCCACCGTTGCCAGGATGACGGCGGTCAGCCATCGCCCGGAGACCGAGGCCAGAAGAAAGCCGAAGACAATGAAAACATAGACGACGTATTTCAGCCGGTCCTTTTTGATCCGTTCGCTCGAGACACCGCGCCGGTGATGAGCCAGGGCCATTAGTACCGCACCCAGCACGAACAGCCCGCCGGTGGTAATGAATAATCTTGCCGTCATCTTTGCGCCCCCTTTTCCTTTGGTGTCAGTATATTTATAGCTCCGGGTACAACCCGGATATCGAATTTTCGGGCGGTCGGACCGATCGTGCCGTCGCCGAAAAAAGCGGTCGGTTCATCGGTTTCGATGCGAAGACTTTCCGCTCTGTACATCCCGACATTCGGCATTTTTGCCTGCGAGCCGTCGAAGGTCCGCAGAACCGACAACGCATAGCGGCGGAGACTACCGTCGTTTTTGATAATAAAAATATCCATCGAGCCGTCGCCGTTGTCGGCGCCGGGGCAGACCTTGAAACATCTCCCGAGAACCGGCTGATTGGCCAGCACCAGCGAATAGATATCGGCCGTGTAAGAGAATTGCGGCGAGTCGAAACGGCTCACGATACTCCTGCCTCGGTTTCTGAGAAAGGCGTGGAACAGGCTGATTATGTATATTTTGCTCCCCGCCGATAGTATTGCCGGGGTGATCGATCGTTGCCTGCGTTTCATCGCCGCCGCCGTTGCGACCGCCCGCGCCGGAAGTCCGAAGCCCCCGGCCGTCAGGAAATACCAGCCGTTGACACGGATGGCGTCGACGGTGCGTACGTTCCGGCGCAGGATAATGTCGCAGGCTGCCTCGAGATCGGCCGGCAAACCCAGATAATCGGCCAGGTCGTTGGCCGTCCCGGTCGGTATGATACCGATGGGAATCCTCGCCGGCCTGATACCGTTGACAATTTCGTTGATCGTCCCGTCGCCCCCGACCGCCACAATCGTATCGTATCCGCCGCCTGCGGCTTCGGCCGCAATCTCCAGCGCATGCCCGGGGTGAGCGGTAGTTGCTATGTCGAACAGGTGACCCGCGAAGTGTCTCTTCAACCCTGATTGCATGCCACCCTTGCGGCCCTTCCCGGCATGCTCATTTATGATACATTTGATTTTCATCGTGCATGCCCCTTTCGACCGCCTATACCGCAGGATTGTACCTGAGCACATGAGCCGTCCTGATCCAGTAATTCAGGACATTTTCCAGGTATTCGGCCGGGTGCGGCGGCCTGATGCCGGTGCCGCGAAGCGCCTCGGCCGTGTTGCGGTCGTCGAATGTGCGATCGATACTGATGTATGGTTCATAGATGCTCATAAGCCTCTGCAATTTTTTCGTTCGGCCTTGGAAAATCGGCAGGAGACGCATGACCGCATGGAACAATCTCCGGTTGATATAGCGCGGCGACGCCGGTGTGACGGCGGGGAAGGTGCGGCCGACAAACTCGATGGCATGAGAAATATAATATTCGATTCCGGCCGAGCGCTCCGCCCCGGCGGTGATATGAAATATTCTGCCGGCGCCGTTGTTCGAATGCATCGCGATATAACAGATCGCCCGGGCGACATAATCGACCGGGACCACATCGAGCGCCGTCCGGGGGCGGCAGGGTATCAGCGGAAGATCACCGCGGCAGATATAGCGAAGCGGCGTATAGAGCACGTTGAACAGGTTGATGCGCCCCGTAACCGAGTCGCCGACGACGATGCTGGGGCGGAAAATTATAATCGGAAGACGCGGCATGAGTTTTTTGAGATATCGCTCCGTCTCCCATTTCGACCGCTCATAGCTGTTGGAAAAAGACGGTTCATCGGCCGGGTCTTCCTCATAGACCACACCCTTCTGTTCGCCGCAAATAAAGGCGGTGCTGATATGAGCAATACAGCGCAGTCGGCCGTATCCATGAACCATTTGCGCGAAACGCATGACGTTCATTGTTCCGCCCAAATTTACCGTTCGCGCCGTTTCGAGTGGCTGATCGAATCTGGTCACCGCGGCGGCATGGATTATATGTGTCACTTTCGATGCAATTGTGTCCAGACGGTCGGTGTCCATACCCAGGTTGCGGCCGGTTATATCGCCCGCGATCACCTCGACCCGGCTACGGACATCGTTCATATTCGCAGTTGGGTGTATTTTCGCCAGCGTCTTTTCGAATCTGCGCCGCGCCTCGATATCCGATTTACCGCGCACGAGCAATATCAGCTTCGCCGATCGCTCCCGGTCCAGAATATGGCCGACAATTTTTGCGCCGATGTTGCCGGTCGCGCCTGTTATGAAAATTGTTTCGGCCATTTTCTTGTCCTCCGTTTATCTTCTCTGTCACTGCCTTGTTTTTCTTATTGCAATCATGATGCCGCGCCCGATTATTCTTTGCCGGTGACATAATCGCAAATGGTGTGGGAAGTTAACCGGCGGTCAATAAATCCGTGGAGACATATATTATGGTTAGTAAATATCCAGCCGCCATATAGTAACCACATGAGCGGCGTATAAACTTGTGACAATTCGACTCAATCGGAATAATTCCTTTTAACATTGCGTGTCAATACAGGGCCCGCTATATTGGACTATCCCGCGTGAGAAAATTGGCGCTAACTGGTAGTCCAGAGGGGATCAGTGAAAACTCAAAATCAGACAGATACCGTGGAAATAACCGCCGCCGATGAGGCCCCTGCCGAAAATGGTCAAAACGGCTCTAAAGGTGCCGGGCTGGCTTCAATCATCATCACCGCCGGAATCATTATCGCCGGAATTGTCATCGTCGCTATTTTCAAAGACGACATCAACAATTTCGGCATATACCTGATAGAACGTTTCGGGCGCTCCAGCATCGACATTATCCTGTTTGTCCTGACCGCCATCAGCAGCAGTCCGCTCTGTCTCCCGGTCTGGCAATACGTGCTGGTGGGAACGGCGATGGGTTATCATGTCATCCGCCTGGCCGTCATAATGGCGCTCGGTTCGGCGCTCGGTTCGATTATAACATATTACCTGGGTCGCTATTTCGGGACATCACGCTTTTTCAAAAAAACATTCCCCAATGCCGATAAACATCGCTGGGTGCATGGACGCTCGAAATTGTATGTTACCCTGGCCCTCTTCCTGGGTACCGCCTCGCCGATCCCGTTTGATATATTATATTTCGCATGTGGTATCAAGAAATATCCCCCGTTACTCATGTATGTGGTCAATGCCGGCGGAAGGCTGGTGAGATATATATATCTCGGGTATGGTTTTCACCTGCTGAGCGGCTGATTTTTGTTATTGCAATCGGTATCGAAAAAATCTATGCTTTGACATATATCGCGGACTGTTCCATTATCACAACGGGGGTTTAAATCCATGTCGCGTGAATATATGGATGACGGAACAAGTTTTTCACATTATCGAATAAAACGGAAAATCGGATCGGGCGGTATGGGCGAAATTTACCTGGCCGAGGATACCGCCCTGAGACGGAATGTCGCGCTTAAATTCCTTTTCCCCGAAGCAGCTTCCGATCCCGAAACGAAAAACCGTTTCTGCGATGAGGCCCAGGCGGCCGCATCGCTCAACCATCCCAATATCGTGACTATTTACGAGGTCAATGAATATGAGGGCCGGCCGTACTTTGCCATGGAGTACATCGAGGGCGAATCCCTCGATACACTTGTATCCGACGAAGGTTTACCCCCGCAAAGAGCCGCCGATATCGCCGTCCGAATCTGTCGCGGACTGAACGAGGCGCACAAACTCGGCATGATTCACCGCGACCTGAAACCGTCGAATATAATGATCGACAACGAGGGGCAGGTGAAAATTCTAGATTTCGGTCTGGCCGTTTCTCCGCGTATGCGGGAAAGCGAGGCGACTGTTTCGACCGGCGGGACGCTTGCCTATATGTCGCCCGAGCAGGTGCAGGACGGCCCGATGACGACCGCCTCGGATATGTTTTCGCTGGGCGTAATTATGTATGAGATGATCACCGGGAAACGGCCCTTCGAGGCCGACTATGAGGCCTCGCTGTCATACGCCATAGTCAACGAAGAACCGAAGGCGGTCGAAGAACTGAAACCGGAAACGCCGCTGGAAATAATCGACCTGATTTCCAGGATGCTGAAAAAGAATCCCGAGGAGCGTTTTCAGAAAGCCGGGGATGCGATAGAGGCCCTCGACCGGGTCGCAACACCCGAGACTCGTTTCTGGATCGGGCGGACAATCGGCCGCTCCAGCCGGAAGTTCGTTTTCGTGTCGGTGATAATAATAATAGTTGCCGCGGCGCTTTACGGTTTGCGCGACCAAATACTGCCGCGAACGCTCGAGAAAAAAACGCTGGCCGTTCTTCCGTTCGAAAACCTGGGCGACAGCGGCGATGAGTATTTCACCGACGGTATGACCGACGCCGTCACGATGCACCTGGCCCGGTTCGGAGAGTTGGCCGTTATTTCCCGCACCAGCTCCATGCAGTACAAAGGGAGCGACAAAAATATGAAACAGATCGGTTTCGAACTCGGAGCCGAGTATATCCTGACCGGAACGGTTCAGTGGGACAAGAGGGCCGACGCCGAACGTGTGAAAATTGGCGCCAGCCTGGTACGCGTCGAGGATGATACATACCTCTGGTCCGAATCGTACGAGCGCGTAATCGACAAGGTTTTTGCGCTCCAGTCGGAAATCGCATCGAATGTCACCGATGCTTTGAATGTCGCGGTCAGCAGGGATGAAATCCTCCGAATGGAGCGTCAGCCGACCCAAAATCTCGAGGCTTATGATTTTTATCTGCGCGGCAATGAGTATTTCAATCGAAGCTGGGACAAAGAGGATATCGAAATCGCCGTCGGTCTTTACCGACGGTCGGTCGAACTCGATCCCGATTTTGCCCTGGCCCACGCCATGCTGTCACGCGCCCACGGTATGATGTATTCGGAGTTTTATGACCGTTCGGAGAAAAGACTGCATGATGCCCGGCAGGCGGTCGAACGGTCGCTGGAACTCGATCCGGGGCTGGTCGAAGGGCACCTCGCTCTCGGCTACTGCTATTATTGCCGGGGCGAGTACGATATGGCGCTGGAGCAATTCGCCGTCGTCCGAAAACTCCAGCCCAACAACAGGTATCTATATAATGCCATCGGAGCCGTGCAGCGGCGACAGGGCGATTTCGACAAGGCCGTCCAGAATTTTATCAGGGCGCTCCGGCTCGATCCACTCTCGTTTTTGCGCGCCTTCGATGTGGCCGTAACTTACGGCCTCATGCGCCGCTATTCCGATGCCGAGAAATATCTCGACCGGGCCATCATACTGGCCCCGGACTGGCCCCTGCCCTATGTGTACCGTTCATGGCTGTATATTTTGCGCGACGGCGACCGCCTGAAGGCCCACAAGGTGATGACCGATGCCTCGGCGTGGATCGATTTCTCGAACTCGAAATATTACTGGTGGCTGGCCCGTATTGTCGAGGATGATTATGACGCCGTCATCGCCGCTACCTCGCCGGGGAGCGATACCGCCGCCTATTTCCTGCACCTTGCGCAGATGAACCGGCTCCTTGGACGCGAAAGCGAGGAATATGCATATTCCGATTCCGCCCGGGTTATCCTTATTCAGAAAATGTCGGCACGGCAGGAGGAGGCCCGCTATCACAGCTATCTCGGGAAGGCCTACGCCGGTCTGAGAATGAAGGAGCAGGCCATTTATCACAGCCGAAAAGGCGTGGAGTTGATGCAGACATCGCGCGATGCTTTCGATGTCATCTACCTGATGGTCGATCTGGCCGAAATTCTGGTCATTTTCGGCGAGCACGACGCCGCCATCGATCAACTCGAGCAGCTGCTGGCCCGACCCGGCTTTATTTCGCCATCCTGTCTGAGGCTGGACCCGCTCTGGATACCGTTGCACGATATGCCGCGCTTCAAAAATCTTATCGGGGAAAAATCGGAGAAACAAGGAACCTGATCCGGGCCGCCTCAGTCGCCGTCGGCCGTCAGACCGTACCGCGCCATCTTATCTTTCAATCCCTTCCGGGTCAGCCCGAGTATTTTCGATGTCCTGAGAATGTTGCCGTCGTTTTCATTCAAAGTCGCACTTATTATTTCACGTTCGACCCGCTCGACTATGTCGCGCAGGCGACCGCCCGCGCCCCGGTTGATCTCCCCCGCCGCCGCGCCGAGAATTTCGGTGGACAGGTCGGAGGTGTCGATCAATCCGCCGGCCTCGCTGATAACCGCCGCGCGCTCCAGTTCGTTTTCGAGTTGACGCACATTTCCCGGCCATGAGTACCGGCATAAAATATCCAGCGCCGCCGGAGTTACGGCCGGATTATCGAGTCCGAGCTTGGTACCCAGTTTGCCCAGGAAATGGTTGACCAGAAGCGGTATATCCTCGGCCCGCCGTTTCAGTGACGGAATCTCGATCGTAAAAGTATTCAGGCGGTAATAAAGATCCTGCCGGAATGAACCATCACCGATCGCCGCGCTTAAATCTTTATTGGTGGCCGAGATAATTCTCACATCGACATACTCGGTTTTCGAGGCGCCGACCGGCCTGATTTCACCCGTCTCGATAACCCTCAATACCGCCATCTGGGTCGAGAGCGGCGCATCGCCGATCTCATCCAGAAAAATCGTCCCCCCGTCGGCCTCCTTGAAAAGCCCCGGTTTGTCGCGGTCGGCGCCGGTGAAGGCCCCTTTCTTGCAGCCGAAAAGCTCCGCCTCGAGAAGCGACTCGGTTTTGACGCCGCAGTTTTTCACCGTGAAACCGCGCTCCCGGCGGCCGCTGTTGTAATGTATCGCCCGCGCCACAAGTTCCTTACCCGTCCCGGTCGGCCCCGTAATAAGTACCGGCGAATCGTTGCCGCTCACTTTCGAGGCCAGCATAAGCACTTTCTTTATCGCCTCCGATTTACCGATTATATTCTCGAAAGCGAAGGTCGAGCCGATTTCGGATTGCAGGCGCAAATTGTCATCCTTGAGTTTCTTGTATGAAATCTCGAGCAGTTCTTTTTGCCCGGCCAGCTCCTTGAGAAGGATGGCATTGCTGAGTATTTGCGCCGATTGCGAGACGATAATACCGACCAGCCGGCTCTGATCCTCGGTGAACAGACCGTGCGCCTTATCCTTGATCAATGTCGTGATGCCGATTATTTCACCACGGACCACCATCGGACAACAGAGAAGAGATTTATACCTTCCCTCTTCCGAATCGAGACTTTTAAAACGCTCGTCGCCGTCGAGATCATCGACTTTCAATATCCGTTTCTCTTTCAGCACCCAGCCCGTTATTATGTTGTGAACCTTGTATGGAATTTCATTCGGGTCATTCTGCTGTCTCCGTACTACCGTGACCAGATCATCTTTTTCTTCCATCCGTGAAATAAGATTGACAACACCCTGCGATGAGTCGGTCAGGTTAATTAATTCATTGATAATGATAGTCATTATATGGTTGGTTTCGGAAATGCGGCAGATTTTATCGATAATTCTGTTGATGCTCTTCAACTCGAACAGCGCGTTTTGCAACTCTTTTGAATTTTGTTCATTCGACAATTGATATACCCCCGGGAACTTGCGTATAACTAAATAAGAGGCTCTATTTTCATAATGTCAAGATGATTTCTTTTTTCAAATAATCAATTAATCTGTTTTTGACAGGGGGATTCGACACCGGGGGCAAAATCATCGAAAAGAAAAACAGGTCGGTCTCAAAATTAAATCTATCCATCTGATTATCAGCTAACCACCTCCCGTCTTTCGATTATAATCGACGGCGATTTCTACTTTGTTGCCGGACAGATGGTTGGCGCGGTCGCATAATATTCGCCACAACGGGCATCGCGGTTGCTTGTCATATTGTCCAATCGACAAACAGGCATTGATATAAACAGAAAGGAGATTTTATGATCGACGCTTTAGCAACATGCATCCTGGAAATTTATATGACAATTTTTGAAATCAAAGCGAGGTAAGTTATGCGAAAGACAATTATGTCGGGGCTTTGTATAACCCTGTTGATACTGGCCGGTATCGCATGCGAAAGAGCAATCGCACCCGAGAGGACGCAGGATGTCGATGATTTTATCGACGTGGACGAAGAGATGGCGGCGCTGACCGCCGCCGCGAAAACATCGGCCTATCAGCTTCCGCCGTCCGGTCTGGTCACAGTCGGTTATGGCGGCGAGAACCTGGAGTTCTGGCCGTACACCGGCACCAATTTCTCGGGACAGCCGCAGGATCCGGTCAATTTAATTTTCTTCGGCCATGCCGATCCGCGTGATATCCGCGCCGCCCTGTTGGCGCTTGACGGCGACCGCACAGGTTTCGGCTATCCGGCGGTCGAGCCGTTTAATTCGACATGGGAAGATGCCATCGGCGATATGCAAACCGGTTACGGTTCCGCCGGGGGGTGGATCGGCAACGCCGTCCAGCTTGCCTGCGGACCATACGGGCCGCTTCGTTTCCATATCCGTTTCTTCAAAATGGGCGAGTGGACGGTGGCCAATGCCCATTTCGAGGTGCAGATACCGGGGACGGCCGATCACCAGGTGTTGAGCTGGGAGAGGGCCGAGGAGTTTCTCATGGTCGATATGATCCGCACCGGACTGGTCGATCCGTCGGTTGATATTGTCCCCACCGCCGCGATCAACGACGCCCCCTTCCGCAACATCATGGCCCCGATATATAATGAACTCCCGCCGGATATCCGTACCTTTATCGAGGGACCGGCCGGCGATGTCGATTACGATCCCCCGATCGGAACCGACGGTCACGCGCTGGTGATTAATATACAGGGAGCGATGCCGCGCGCCGCCGATAACTTCGTGCAGGATTTTGTTATTAACTACGGTCAGGTTATTCCGAGGCCGTTCTGTTCGCTGGGGCCTATGGATTATGTCTGGGTCGAGGGTCCGGTGAACATGATGCAGACGGTGAAAATCGACGAGGCCGGTAATTATGCCATGGAATTCCGGGCCTCCGGGACGCTGATCGTGGTTCCTTTCGACCCGGTCAACGAGGTCCCCATCGGCGATCCGCTGACAGCCGAGGTGCGCGAACATCACGCCTCGCGCATGAACGATCACAGCGAGTGGACGGCGAGCGTGATATACCAGAAACTGATGCCGCTTGCCGCACCGGGCGCCGGACGGTTTTTCAGCTGGCTGCATGTCGGCACCGGCGACCGCGATAATTATATGGCCTCGGTATGGTGCAGTGACGGACCTGTTGCCTGCCAGACCACCGAAAAAAGCGGAACACACATCCTGAGCGCATCGCCAGAAAATAAATAATCTGTTCTCTGCTTCCGGGGACAGCTTATCATCCAGCCGGCCCGCATTGGCGGGCCGGTTTTTGTTATCTGGCGGCGGGAAATAAGACAAAGAGTCGATTTTTCGGAAATCGTCTAAAAAACTGCCCGCATGGCAGGAATTGACCAATAAAAATACCAATTATATAGATGTTAGAGGACTTTTAACGTCATATATTAAGGGTGCAACAAAACTGCGCGGTTGCCTGACAGTTTTAATAAATATAACAGGGGCCGTATAATATTTGAAGCTTTAAGCTTTAGGAGGGTGCTGTATGATACAAATGGTTAAAGTCGGTTCATTAATTGCTTTAATAATTCTGATGTATGCCGTTCAGGCCGGATCTCAGCCATTTCCGGTCAGTTTCGATCTCCGTGATGTGGACGGCACAAATTATGTCTCCAGCGTCAAGGGTCAGGAGGGTGGAACCTGCTGGACGCATGGCGCGATGGCGGCGATGGAAAGCAACCTGATGATAACCGGCAACTGGCTTGCGGCCGGGGAATACGGCGAGCCGAACCTGGCCGAGTATCATCTCGACTGGTGGAACGGATTCAACCAGCACAACAACGATGATATTTCCCCTCCCACCGGGGCCGGGTTGACCGTCCATCAGGGCGGCGACTATATGGTAACGGCGGCGTACCTGGTGCGCGGCGAGGGGGCGGTTCGCGATATCGACGGTCAGTCGTTTGAAGATCCGCCGGAACGTCGCGACGACTCCTATCACTATTACTATATTCGCGATATCGAATGGTATCGCATGGGCGCCGACCTGGAAAACATCGACCTGATCAAGCAAAAACTGATGACCGAAGGCGCGCTCGGGACGGCCCTGTGCTATCTCGATGCCGGGACTTTCTGGAGCGGCTGGAATTTCTATCAGCCCCAGTCGGATGACCGCGACCCGACGCATGCCGTCGCCATTGTCGGCTGGGATGATGAACATATAACCCAGCATGCCATGCCCGGGGCCTGGCTGATAAAAAACAGCTGGACCGATGGCTGGGGAATAGGCGGCTATTTCTGGATCTCATACTACGACAAGGCCTGCTGTCGCCACCCCGAGATGGGCGCGGTTTCTTTTCAGGGCATCGAGCGGATGAAATACGACCGGATTCATTATCATGATTATCACGGCTGGAGAGACAGTCTGAACGGAATCGCCGATGCCTTCAACGCCTTCCAGGCGGTTTACAACGAGGAATTGCAGGCGGTCAGTTTTTACACCACGCGGGATTCGGTCAATTATGAAATCATTATATATGACCGCTATGAGAGCGGCCAATTGCTCGATGAACTGACCTCGCAAACCGGCTTTATCGAGTTCACCGGTTTCCATACGGTCGATCTTGACACACCGGCGGCGCTCGAGCGGGGAAGCGAATTTTATGTCTATCTCAGCCTCGATACCGGCGGTTTTGCTTATGACCGCACATCCGATATCCCGGTTCTGCTGGGAGCCGATTACCGGGTTATGGTCGAATCGAAATCCGCTCCCGATCAGAGTTTCTACCGCTATGACGGCGGCGATTGGCTCGATCTGTACGACTATGACAACACCGCCAATTTCTGTATCAAGGCGCTGACATACGAACAGAGCATGAAAGTCGGACCGTCGGATGTGTTCGAATGCGAGGGCCCGTCGGGCGGACCGTTCTCGCCCGTATCCAAATCGTATTCATTCGTTCATAAGTACTATGAGTCTATAAAATACGAGGTCAGCCACGATCCCGATTCCGACTGGCTGACACTTACCGGCGATATCGACGGCGAGCTATTACCTTTCGAAACCGCCGCTGTAACAGTCGAGATTAACGGCAATGCGGCGCAGTTATGCGAGGGGTTGCATACCGGCGTCGTATATTTCATGAATCTCGATGATTCGCTGGACAACACCAGCCGCACGGTGCAGCTTATTGTCGGCACCCCGAGGACACAGTTTGCCGAAAATCTCGACACCGATCCGGGCTGGGTCTGCGAGGGCGACTGGGCCTACGGTCAGCCGACCGGCGGCGGCTGCGGCTTTATCTTTGTCGATTCCGGCTGCGACCCGGTCGGCGGATATACCGGCGATTATGTTTACGGGTACAATATCGACGGCACATACCCGAGCCAGCTTCCGCCGACATACCTGACGACTCATGCCCTGGACTGCTCGAAATATCTGAAAACGAGCCTGAAATTCCAGCGCTGGATGGCCTCGGACGGTTTCGCCACCGGATATGTCGATATCAGCAACGACAATGTCAACTGGGTGAATGTCTGGTCGGGTTATGACGGTATCTCGGATCTCGACTGGACCGAAACGGTTCTGGATATTTCACATCTGGCCGATCTTGAATCATCGGTTTATATACGCTGGGGAATGGAAACCGAAAATGCTTTCCATCCATACGGCGGCTTCAATATCGACGATATCGAAATCGTTGCCGTTTACGATTCGACTCAATTGCCCACCGATGTTGCGGAAACCGATGACGATATCCTGCCCGGTAAATTCGAGCTTAATCAAAACTATCCCAACCCGTTCAATCCGTTTACGCAGATAAGTTTCGATTTGCCGCGGGCGGCCGAGGTGAGTCTGGAAATATTCAACATTCTCGGCCAGAGAGTGGAGGTTTTGATCGACGGGATATCGATGCCCGCCGGCGAACATACGGTACAATGGAATGGTCGTACTCAAAATGATATCACGGCGGCCAGCGGGATATATTTCTACCGCCTGAAAGCGGGCGATGCGATCGAGACCAGAAAGATGATTATGCTGAAATAGAAAATAATCACCGTACAAGCAAAAAGGCCGGCTTCTGCCGGCCTTTTTCATTGAAAGAATCTTCTTAATTTTGAATGTCTATGGCGATCGGGCAATGATCGGAACCCATAATTTGCGGAAAAATATGGGCCCCTTTGAGCCGTTTTTTCAGGCTTTCGCTGATGAAAAAGTAGTCGATTCTCCAGCCGATATTCCGATCCCGCGCACGTGTCTTCATATCCCACCAGGTATATTGCTCCGGTTTGTCGTTGAACTCGCGAAATGTGTCGATATACCCGCGCCCGAGAAATTTATCGATCCACGCCCTCTCTTCGGGCAGGAAGCCCGATGTTTTCTCGTTTTCTTTCGGGCGGGCCAAGTCAATTTCTTTATGGGCGGTGTTAACATCGCCGCAGACGACAATATTTTTCCCCGCCTTTTTGGTTTTCTCGGCATGCTTCAGGAAAGCATCATAGAAATCCATCTTGTATTTCAATCTTTCTTTCGAGGCCTTCCCGTTGGGGAAATAAATATTGTAAAGCGTGAAATTATCGAATTCGCAGATAAGCGTCCGCCCCTCGCCGTCGAATTTATTTATACCCAGACCGTGCCGCACGTCGTTGGCCTCGATTCGGGAATACACCGCCACGCCGCTGTATCCCTTTCTCTCGGCCGAGGTCGTGTACAGGTGATACCCGTCCACCTCCAGCAACTCTTTCGGAAACTGCTCCCGCATCGCCTTGATTTCCTGCACACATAAAATATCCGGCTTATCCTTGTAGAACCAGTCGAGCGCCTCTTTCCTGTGCACCGCCCGGATGCCGTTGACGTTCCACGATACCAGCCTGAGTTTTTTCATAAGGATAACCTACCTCGTTTTCGGTTCTTTCGGTTTCTCGACCCGGTCCGACAGCTTCTCGAGCATATCGGCGGTCATTGTTTCCAGATTATACGAGGGCGACCATCCCCACTCTTTGCGGGCCGCCGAGTCATCGAGATAATTCGGCCATGAATCGGCGATTTCCTGGCGGACAGGATCGACTTTGTATTCGATTTCGAATTCGGGGATATGCTTCTTTATCTCCTCGGCCGCCTGCGCCGGTGTGAAATTCATCGCCGTCACATTGAAAGCGTTGCGGTGAATCAACTTGTCGGGGTCGGCCTCCATCAGATCGATCATCCCCTTGACCGCATCCGGCATATACATCATATCCAGCCGCGTATCCGCCCCGAGATAGCAGGTGTACTTTTTATGTTTCAGCGCCTCGTAATAAATCTCAACGGCATAATCGGTTGTCCCGCCGCCCGGTTCGGTTTCGTACGAAATCAGTCCCGGAAAACGGACACCGCGCGTGTCCAGCCCGAACCGTTTATGATAATAATCGCAGAGAAGTTCCCCGGCCACTTTCGTTACTCCGTACATCGTGTCGGGCCGCTGAATCGTATCCTGCGGGGTGCCGTCTTTGGGCGTATCGATACCGAAGGCCCCGATCGAACTGGGGACGAACAGCGCGCAGTGATACTGCCGCGCCGCCTCGAGCATATTGTATAAACCGTTCATATTTACCTGCCAGGCCTGGTTCGGTTTGGCCTCACCCACCGCCGAAAGAATCGCCGCCAGGTGATAAATAGTGTCGAATTCGTAAATCTGCATCGCCCGCGTAATATGATGCGGATCGAGACAGTCGAGAAACTCAAACGGCCCGTCGTTGCGCGGGTTGAAATCGGACGGCATGCGAATATCGCTGGCGACCACGTTCTTCTGACCGTAACGCTCCCTCAACGCCGTTGTCAGTTCCGAACCGATCTGCCCCACCGCTCCCGTTATCAATATCTTTTTCATTTTTAACTCACCTCAATCTATAAAAAACTTAATCCCATATATACATCAGATTTACTCAGGAATCAATATTTGCTTTGAGAAATCATCGCCACAAATAGCTTGTTGGAGCGCCGCCGATTGCTTATCCTGTATCTTTAACAGCAAATTTCACGACAGGAGCGATAAACTGCCCTCATTCGCCGCCCGAAAATACCGTTATAGACTATCCCGCCTTGTTTTAGCAGCTGTTTTTGTCTGCCTTGCCGGGCTGTGCCCTCTCGTTTCAGGCGAAATCCAACCACACCCCGATACCGTCTCCGGTGACACGACACTGTATTTTCCCTGGTGGGACGAAAATTACGGCAAGCGCCGCCTTCTCGAGTTCGGTGACAAACACCCCATGTATGACAGCGGAGCCACCGCCCGGTTTACCATGATGACCGGCTATGAACGACAACTGCCGGTGGATAACGCGCTCTCCAACGAAGCTGTCGGGAACATGGCCCATCGCGACGGCGTTATTTATATCCCGTATCTCGGCTCCAAAGAGGGCGAGGAAAATCTCTGGATATTTATTGTCAGCTATGACCACAAAACCGATTCTTATCACGGGCCGATAGCGGTGTCCGACGCCCATACCGACGATGACTCGCATCATGTGCCGTACATCCTGATCGACTCCGACGGTTTTTTGCATCTTTTTTACGGCGCCCACTATGGCTATGTTTTTTACCGGAAATCGATCTACCCGGCCGGGACGGTACAAACCAACTTTGTCGGCGACATCGACTACTGGACCGCGGAGACGACCATAAGCAACGGCCGACGCGATGCCTACCCCCACCCCGTCCAGTCTGGCAACGGCGATATATACCTGTTCACCCGCAACGATATGCATTATCTCGGTTACTATCGCATGCCCCGCGAGACCGGCGTCTGGGACAGCGTCTATAATGTCGTCGTCGATTATTCCGACACCCACGACGAGGATCCCTCGATTTATCCCGGCGGCGCCGTTTTCAAAAACGGCCGCTGTCATATAATTTTCACTTTCTGGGATTTCTATTCCGATCTCACCGGCAACAAGGGGCGGGCCATTGGTTATCTTTACACCGATGACTTTGTGAACTGGTATGAACCGATACCCGGAACCAGCGAGGGCCGCCTTGTCGGGAAAACGAACGGAACCGGCCCCGAGAAAATAAATTTCGACAATGTCGGCCATGTCGTCGAATCCTCCGACAACCTCACCGATTGGCCCGATAACGGCCCCTTTTATCATGCCACCGGCGCATCCTCGCTGGTGATCGATGATGCCGGCCGCCCGTATTTTCTCTTCAAAAGCTGGTATGAATTTATCGGCGAGCAATGCGGGTTGCATCTCGCCCTCAACACCGGCCCGCCCGAAAACGAGTGGCGGACCGTCGATCTTATGGAGGATATTGCGGGCGAGCCGCCGCCGATGTTCCGTTATCGCCAGGGCGGGCATCTTTATCTCGATAATGATTCGGTGCATATTTATTATCTGGCACCGCCCGCCGATCCCGGCGAACGGCATTTTGCCGCCGAGTTATACCGGATCTCGACCGACCATAACTTCGAACAATGGCGGCACAATTACCTGACCGCCAACACCGCCTATGGCGCCGGGCTGACCGCCGCCCTCGATATTCCGAACGATCACGGCCGCCCGCTTCTTATTCAGCGTTGCCGCAGGCTATTTCTCTACGATGACCGCGATTTTCCATATAACCGCTTCGATGGCGGCGATATCCGGATTGTCCGGCAATGGTACGATGGTTCGCGATGGCACACCCGCCAACTCGACCGCGTTCCCGATCGTTTCGGGGCGATCGATTCAAAAATACACTTCGGGCTCGACTGCGAAATCCCGCCCGATGATAATTTCGACGGCGACAACCGCATTTATGTTTATTTCGACAACGACGACGCCGGCCCCGCGCCGCATGATGTCTCGAATATATTCACGCTCTATGAAAGCTTCGAAACTTATCCCTCCGGTGGATTTATCCGCGACGGTGATCGATGGAACAGCCGTGACTACGGTATCGGCAATCTCCGCGTGATAAGCTGTAACGATATGCACGCCCTGAGGAGTACGCATACCAGCAAACTATGGTCGGGGAGTAAATTCCTTTACTTCAAACCGATGACCCCGCGCGGCGGCTCGGAAATCGTCCACGAACTGGAAACGCCGCTGACATCGCATGATCTGCAACTCAATATCTGGGCCGAGGGCGGCGGCAATTATGTCTATCTCGAATTATATGACTCTTCGAGCGAACGCTACATCCGTTTCGGTCTGATAAACGGTTTCTGCATGAAAAAATCCGACTCCGCCTGGGTCGTTTTCGATAAAAACCGCACATTCACCAAACGGTACCACAGCCTGCTGATAAAAATCGACGGCGGCGATGTTGATTTATGCGGTGACGGCGAATCTTTGCTCGAGAATGATATGTACATTACCCGATGCACCCATATCAAAATAGGCGCCGAGTATTCATCCGGTGAATATTTTATCGACGATCTTAAAATCCGGAGACATTACGAGACGCCCCCCGAGCCGGTTTTGGGCGACGAGGAATCGGTCATATTTTATCTTGATTGAGACGGCGTTAAAATTTTTGACGCGACATTATCGTAATAAATTATTATCTTTCACGACGGCGGAACAGATCCGCCGCGGAATAATACTCTTGACGTCCGGAATCATGCTATGACCTGTTTTTTTGTTTCGGATCTTCACGGCCATGAGGACCGCTATATAAAACTTTTCGGGAAAATCGCCGGGGAACGCCCCGAAGCGCTTTTTCTCGGCGGTGATATTATGCCCTCCGCCCTCACCGCCGGCAGATCACACGATGTGGGCCACCGGGATTTTATCAATGATTTTCTCGTTCCCGAATTCATGAAGCTGTATAAACAGCTCGGCTCCGATTATCCCCGCATCTTCCTGATCTTGGGCAATGACGACGGGCGCTTTGTCGAGGCGGCCGTGTATGACGCCGCCGTTCGCGGTGTCTGGGAATATGTCCATGACCGCAAAGTCAGTTTCGGCCGATATGATGTTTATGGTTACGCCTACGTGCCGCCGACCCCGTTTCAATTGAAAGACTGGGAGCGGTATGATGTTTCGCGCTATGTCGATCCGGGATGCGTGTCGCCCGAAGAGGGCTACATGAGTGTTCCGGTTACCACCTATGAGCGGAAATACGCAACCATCACCAAGGATCTGGCCCGGCTGGCCGATGATAACAACCTGGAAAAGGCCATTTTTCTATTCCATTCGCCGCCGTACAAAAGCAAACTCGACCGGGCCGAACTGGATGGAAAAATGATCGATCATGTGCCGGTCGATGTGCATGTCGGAAGTATGGCGATCAAGAAATTTATCGCGACCGGACAGCCGCTTGTATCGCTCCACGGTCATGTGCATGAATCGACTCGTCTGACCGGGGCGTGGATGGATAAAATCGGACGGACCGTCGCCCTCTCGGCGGCCCATGACGGCCCGGAACTGTCGCTGATCCGCTTCGATCCCGAATCCCCGGCCGATGCCCAAAGAGAACTAATCTAAAAGCGGTTTATTTTTGTTTCTCAGCTTGAGCGGACGCGCGGCGTCGGTAACGGCGCCGATTTTGGCCGCAAAGCTGGTCTTGTTTTTCACATCCTCGTCGGTGATATAATGAATGTCGAGCAAACCTTTGGTGCGGTACCCGGTCCTGAGATAATTCATCTCCGATAAACAGATACTGCACCCCGCGAAATAGCTCCGGAGCTCCTCCATCTGCGTCGGCGTTCCCTCGAAATGCACCAGCAGGTCGATGTCGCTGGCCGGACCGGCCGTCGCGTTCTTGGTACTGCCGATCAAGTATATCCCGGCCACGCTGTACTTATCCATATCGAAATTGTCCGCGATACACTCGACCATCTTCGTCCGCCAGCGCCAGAAATCATCACGCTGGTGATCCGAACCCTCGATCTTCACCGTCGGCGATTCAAACTGCGATGACGGCTCCGCCAGAATACCGACCGCCTCGTCAAGGTCGGCGTTCATCAACACCTGGAGCACTTTGCCGCCGGTGCTCTGCGGGATATCGATCAGCCTGATGGTCTCCGACAGGAAGGCATAATCGGGCAGCATTTCGACCATTATGTTTTTGGAGCTCTTCAGGAAATATTCATTGAAGACAATACCCTTGTCGTCCGGGTAAAGCGGCAGATAGCGGATATTCGCCTCGACCAGATCCTGGAAAAAGTGGGTTCCGAATGACAGGTCGGGAACATAATTCCCCTTTTTCCGCGCGATTTCGATCAGGAGGGTGGTATTGTTGATCTCGGAGTAGGTGACGTTGACACCGAGTTTAATGTCCCCCCGGCTGCCCCAGCGGCCCGGTCCCATAAGAACGAATTGCCGTTTCGGCAGGAGCTTGTTGAGTTTGCCGATCGCCTGCCCGACCGCCAGCAGATCCTCGCGCTGTTTGAGAAGCGCGTATTTCTCGGGATCGACATAAACGATATGCGTGATATCCGGCACCCGCCCATTGGAAATATGGCGGTTGGCCGTGAAAATAACCCGGTTGGCCGGAACATCCTTGGGGATTGGAGAGGGGGCGCTCTCGCCGGAATAACTTTGCGGGCGGCACTGCAGAAGATAAAAATACTGGCCGTCTGAGGCAAACTCGATATCGACCGGGTGATTGAGCGTCTCCTCGAGCGTCTTGAGTATCGTCTCCATCTTCCGGATAAAATGCGTATTGCTGATCAGGCCCTCGAAATTGGCCACCAGGTGGTCCGTCTCGAAATCGACGCTCATCGCCATCGGTTTTCTGATATGACCGTCGCGGAAAACACCGACAATATTATTGACCGCCGGAAACTCATAACCGAATTCCTGCAGAAAATCATTGAGCTCGATAGTCGTAAAACTGTTCGATTCGAGATCGATCACATCGAGCTTCTTGGGCGAATAGCGGTCTATCTCCTCGGGATCGACATTCACCCTCAATCCCGGCTGACCCGGGGCTACCAGCACCGGGTAATCGTCGCTCAGACGATCGACGGCGCGCGTCCCCAGTCCCGGGACCAGTCGCACCAGGCCGTCCTCGCGCCTGATGCGCGGCGACCAGCGGAACTCGTTTCTGCTGAAAGCGACCCCGGCATAAGCCGGCAGGAAATATTTACCGACCCTTGTTCCGACCACCTCCTGAATCATTATACCCATTTCCTCGCCGAAATCGATCAATCCCCGCTCGGCGCGGTACTCGATCGGGTCGGGGCTGAAGGTCGATGCGTACACCTCGGCGATACTGTCCGTGAGCGCTTCCAGCCTCTGCTGTTTACTCCCCTGGTTGGCCAGGAAAAGGCTCTTATACTTGCCCGAAAAAGCCGCTCCCATGCGGTCCTCGAGAAGACTGGAACTGCGGACAATCAGCGGCCGGTCGCCGAAATCGTCGAGCGCCAGCGATAAACCCTGGATGATATCGGCGGGGAAACGCGCCCGCTTGAAGGTCTGAACCACATGCGGGTACTCGAGGCGAACCTGGTTGATCTCCTTGTATTTCTGCTCGACGACTTCCTCGAAATCATTGTAGGTCATAAAATGAAGCAGGACATCGGAACTGATAAACCATGTCTTGGGAACCTTTACGTCGCGTAACAAACTGTTGTCCTTGGCCCGTTTCCTGAGTATCTGGGCCGCCAGGTACATCCCGGCGCTCTTGCCGCCCAGCTTGCCGTGACTTTCGGAACTGAATATGACATTCTGCAGAAGGTGATAAAAATCCCTGATACCGATAAAATTCTTGGCGACGTTGATGTACTGGAGCTGATCCGATAAAAACCGCCTGATAAGCGAAACCTGGATACCCCGTTTGTTCGATGACGATGCTTCGGGGTCCTCACCCACCAGGTCATAGTACCGCCTGATGGCGTTGGCCACCGACGACAGCGAGAGATTGCGGTTAACCACCTGCACCAGAAAACTGAGACGGTCCTCCTGTATCCATTTCTGGAGAAGCCGCATGATCTCGTCGTCGCTGAGGTGTTTCGTGGCTATGCCGAAAGCCGCCGATGAAAAATCGACCGGGTAATCATGCATGCTCCGGCGCCGCGGCTGGTTCCATGTTTCGGGATCTTCTTCGTCATAGGTCACCTCGCCCGGACTGAATGTCTGGATCAGTTGCTCCGCTTCCTGTATCCCGCTCCAGCACAGATAGTTCAATATCTTTTTGGAGACGCTCAGATAAAGATTGGTATCGGTCTGGCGAAGCATGTCGAGAATGATCTTCCAATCGCCTCTTCTGCTCGATGGGGCGGTACTGCCGGTCGTCTCCAGCTTCTCGATCACCTGCCTCATCCGGTGATGTACCAGATAGTGCCCGAGGCGGTCGGCCAGCGTCTGTATCAGTTGTGCCTCCTCCTTGTGAAAAGGCCCGTAATCGAGTGTTGGAAACTCCTTCAAATAATAGACGGTGATGGTCCCGACCACCGTGTCCTGCGAATTTATGTCGGCGCTTCGCGACCATTTGCTTTTTTCGAAATCCGAGGATTTATACGTCTTTTCCTCGAGCGTTATTTTGACTTCGCAGTCCTCGCTATACTGAAAACCTGACGGCATTATATGCGCAATTTGAATCATTATATCATCGATCGATTCATTGGCCGCGTTTCGCAGTATCTCTTCGATCTGGTAAATGCAGTTTAACTCCTTGGACCTTTCCTGAAGGTTTTTAAGAAGCTTGTCCATGTATTTTTTCTTCTCGGTCATATCTGAATCACTCCCCGCCCCCGGCGGCCGTCAACTTTTATTTTAAGCGGTTTCGCAAGCGTTACCCGGCGGACATAATCGGTTCGTTCCACCGTCTCCAGCCGGTCGAGCCGGCCCCAGTTGATACGGTACGGGCCGGCATGATTTATGGCAAAATAAAAAATCTGAAAAGCTGTCATATTATGAAAAAAATGCGCTCCCTGGCTCAACTCGACATTCATCTCCGGTGTCGTCGCTTCGACCAACACCCGCGCCCCCGATACCTGGCTCCATTCGACCGGTATTCCCAGCCAGGGATCCGAACTCCCCCACCGGCCGAAACCGATCAGGAGATAGGGCCGCTTTTCCTCAAGCATACGTTTATTCATTTCTCCCAGTTGCCGGGCAATCTCGACCGTTTTGGAAGCGTCGAATTTCTCCGGCTCGACATATAGTATATCCCTTATCTCGTCATTTTCGCCGTTGCCGAGCGCCCGGTCGGATGCGGCCAGGATATTTTCGCCGCTCATTTCCTTATCATTTATATCGACCACGGCATCCGAAACCACCATCGGCCGCACCTGCAAAAATCCGAATTTCACCGGCTTTTCCGGATGGCCGTCGAAGGTCATCGCAAACTCGATTTCCACCTTACCCCCGACCGTTTCCTCGCACAACCCGAGAAGCCGCCCGATCAGCTCGTTGAGGCGGACCGTTTCTCCCACCAGTATCGGCGCAAAAGTTATCAGCCTCAATCCGTCGCCGCCGGTACCCATCACGATCCGGTCGTCGGCGGGCCGGTACGTCGAGGCGACATGCCGCAATGTCCCGTCATACTCCGCCTCTTTCAGACCAAACTGCTTGAGATACTCGGTTTCACGGGTCGGGTCATATTCAGGCGGTTTACCCATATTCACCGCCCAGAAATCGGATTGCGATAATTTTATCAGTTCGCGGGCCGACGATACCGGCGGGTTGACCCGAGGATGCGCCGGCGAATAACTCCACGCCAGGCCCCCGTCAACGATCGTCTTGCCCAGCCCGAGAGCAAGATCGACAATCCCCTCCTCCGGTCTGGCCCGGCCCATCGGGTAAAAATTGTACGACCTCGCCACCCCCGATAAATTGGGATAGAAACGGTCATAATGACGATTCCCCACCACCTCCTGCACGATCACGGCCATTTTTTCGTCGGTCGTCTCCCGCCCGGTAACATGGTGATAATCGCGGGCCGATTTGAAAAACATCGAAGCATACACGAATTTGACCGCCTCGAGAAATTTCCTGAAACGCGTGTCGGCGTCGGGCTGGTTGTTGGGTATCATCTTGGTCGCATAAACACCCGCGAACGGCTCATACAGATCATCCTCGAGTAAACTCGAGGACCGTACCGCCAGCGGCGTCCGCACCGATTCGATCAAGCCGCGCAAATCTCCCACCATATCGGCCGGTATCTCGCCGCGGTTGAAAGCATGCGCGATCTTGTCGTCCGACATGCCCGACATCCCCGCCTCATACAGCTTGTTGAGCTCCATGAAGCGATCGAACAGCTCCGTCGTCAACACCACCATCCGCGGAATACCAACCTCGATGCCCTCGACCGGATCATCCCTGAATTTCTCCGATAGAGCATTTTTTATAAAAGCCAGCCCCGATGCCTTGCCGCCGATAGAACCGGCGCCGATCCGGCTGATGATGCTGTCCGATTCGAAAAACCTGCGATCGAATGCAGGAATTTTCTCGGGATCGAATTGTATGCGTTTATGTGACATTCTCCGACCGTTTCCTTCGATGATTATACGTTCCTAATATAGAATAATTCGGCTGTTTGGCCGGTTGTCAATACAAGAAACCGCCGCGACAGAAGACTGCCGCGGCGGATTTATATAAAAAACAGATTTCTCTACTTCTTAAACCCAGCCGCGATCATGACACGCCTGCGCCACACGAGCGACAGAAATCACGTAGGCCGCGTCGCGCATATACAATTTGCGCTTCTGGGCCATCTCGCTGACCGCCAGGAAGGCCGAGGTCATCTTGAGATCGAGCTTGCCGAGAACCTCATCCTTTTCCCAGAAATAGTTCATATTGCTCTGAACCTGCTCGAAATAACTGCAGGTAACCCCGCCGGCGTTCGCAAGAAAATCGGGAATCATGAAAATATTCCGCTCTTTGATTACCTTGTCCGCTTCCGGAGTGGTCGGACCGTTCGCGCCCTCGGCGATAACCTTCACGCGCGAATGCATCTTCGGAGCCGTCTCGCCGGTGATCTGATTCTCGAGCGCGGCCGGAATCAGGATATCGGCTTCCTGTTCGATCCAGGCGTCGCCCGGAAGAACTTCGTAGCCCATATCTTTGGCTTTGTTCTTGTCGATACCGCCGAATCGGTCGGTGATCTTAAGCAGCGCATCGAGATCGACACCGTCGGTTTTCTTGAAAGAATACGAGGCCTGATCGTTCTGGTCCCAGCAGGATACGCAGATAACCGTGCCGCCGAGCTGATTGTACAGCCGGATGGCATACTGGGCCACATTGCCGAATCCCTGCACCGATGCCAGTGTCTCTTCCGGTTTGATATTAAGCTGTTTGAGAGCCTCGCGAAGCGTGTAAATAACACCAAACCCGGTCGCCTCGGTACGACCCAGCGAACCGCCCATTCCGACCGGCTTGCCGGTGATGAAACCGGGGTACTTGTTCCCGTGAATATGTTCGTATTCGTCCAGCATCCATAACATGTGCTGGGCCGAGGTCATCACATCCGGTGCCGGAACATCAGCCAGCGGACCGACGACCTTGCAAAGCTGTCTTACCCATCCACGGCAGATCTGTTCCTGCTCGCGGGCGCTAAGGTTGTGCGGATCACAGATCACGCCGCCCTTGCCGCCGCCGAGAGGAATATCCACAACCGCGCACTTCCACGTCATCCACATCGACAGGGCCCGGACCGTATCGACCGTCTCCTGCGGGTGGAACCGGATGCCGCCCTTACACGGACCGCGCGAGTCGTTGTGCTGAACCCGAAAGCCCCTGAATACCTTGTACGAACCGTCATCCATCTGGATCGGAATATTGAACTGGTATTCGCGCATCGGATTCCTCAGCATGTCGCGTGTCGCACCGTCCAGTTCGAGAATGTCGGCAACATTGTCGAATTGAGTCTGAGCCATCCGAAATGGGTTGAAAGCTTCTGTATTCATCTAAAAACCCTCCGAAGCTCTTGCTTCGATTGATATTGTTGATAAGCATATCGCTCTATTAAATGAAGCAGACAGGTTCTTGAGTCGAACCGCCCCGTGATTTATCTTGCAATCATAAAAAAAGAGCGAATTCACAACTCTTTATTACCCCGTCCACTTCGTTACTTTTTTCACAAGGAGAATATGCTAAGAGTCGATTTTTGTCAACCCCCTTTTTAAAATATTTCCGGACTTTTTGTTTGGACTAACATGTTTTGGTGCAATCGCTTAAAAATGGAGCAAGGCAAACAGGATAATATTTCACGCTTTTTACCTGCGCCTTATGGCAAATATATAAAAGATAACCTCTTACCCCACGTTCAATCGGCATCATACCCAAAACCCCAATTCACTACAACTTTGATGGTAAATGCGGGCAAAACGCCCGTTTTTTTCACGCCCAATTTCCCTTAACTCATTGATATCCAACAAAACCGTTTTTTTTAAATTGTAGTGGTTTTGTGGTAAATACGGGCAGAGGGGGATATATGAAAGGAGCGTTGTTTTAAAAATCAACCGCCTTTTTGTGGTGTCGGGTCTCAGCACCCGACACCCGGCGGGTCTGAAGACCCGCCGATCATATTGTATGTTGAAAAAAACGAAACGAACCCATTTCGCCGTAAATGCATGAGAACAATAATACTACAACGAAAATATTTTGTAGGGCAGGATCCGCAGGGAGCCGTAAGGCGAGCCAGTGATCCTGCCTATTCAAACAAGAAAGTCATTGCGAGGCATGACACTCCGGTGGCCGACCGAAGCAATCCAATTAAATCCCTTGAGATTGCTTCGTCACTCGATGACTCGCTCCTCGCAACGACATTATGGAGCAACATGGGTAGGTTGAAATCCCCCAAGTCCCCCTTTGGGGGACGGTGGGGTTCCGACATCCCCTTTCTAAAAAATGAGGAAACGAACCCATTTCGCTATAAACGCATGATAACTATGACAATACAGCGAAAAAAGGCATGACAAAAAATGACAACCAGTCCAAAATTACCCGGAGATTTTTAATCTTGTTATGCCGAATGCAAAAATATAAATTTAACCTAACACAATCAATTTCCGGAGGACTTATCTGTTAATATGAAATCGCGATGGTACAAATGGCCGGCATATATCATTTTCATTCTCTGCGCCGTCTATTCGGTTCTCCTCATACCCGGCCCCGAACCGCCAGCGCCTGCCGAGAGTGGCAAAAAACCGTTCGCCTGGAATCTCGACACCTATTGGTCAATACTCGAGAATGCCTTCAAACAGGCGACAGCAGCCGGATGCGAGAGTATCACGCCGCGAATCGCCGACCATTTCGATCATATCGACAACCTGATGACAAACCTGGAATCCGACACCCTTTCACCCGGGGAGCCGCTTCTCGCCGAAATTGAAAATAGTTTTTTCGAACTGTCGGTCTTCGAAGCCGCCTGTCCTGACAGATTGAACGACTATATCGACACTTTCAGCCGCCTGCGGCGGCTGGTGAAAAAGCAATCGATCAACTGGGATATCAATTCCCGCCCGGCCCGCGATCGTATATACCGGCTCCTGTACGGCGGCCGCACCGCGGTCGAGGAAGTCATGATGCAGGCGCCCCTCGATACGCTTCCATCGACCATAATCGGCGTCGATGAACCGTCGGCGACACCAGAGGCCGAAATTCTCGGTGTCAAAATACACAGCGGGGATATTCTCGTTTCACGCGGCGGCGCGCCCACCTCGGCGCTGATCGCCCGCGGCAACGATTACCCGGGGAATTTTTCTCACGCCGCCCTGGTCCATATCGACAGCATCGATCATAAAATATCGATTATCGAATCACATATCGAAATGGGCGTGGCGGTGGCCGATCTCGATGATTACCTGCGGGATACCAAACTTCGCGTGATGGTCCTCCGACTCCGGGCCGATCTGCCGTGCATGATCGATGACCCGATGCTCCCGCACCGCGCCGCCGAATACGCCCTCCGGCGCGCCCATGAGGAACATATCCCGTACGACTTCGCGATGGACACCGATGACCCGTCGAAACTGTTCTGCTCCGAGGTCGTCTCCGATGCCTACCGCCGGGTCGGCGTGCGCCTGTGGTCGGCGCTGTCGCATATTTCCAGCCCCGGTGTCAAAGACTGGCTGGCCGCTTTCGGGGTGAGACATTTCACCACCCAGGAACCATCCGATCTCGAGTATGATCCCCAGCTTAGGGTGGTGGCCGAATGGCGCGACCATGAAACGCTCTACAAGGATCGGCTCGATAATGCGGTTGTGGATATTATGCTCGAGAAAGCCGATCGCGGGGTGCGGCTCGAATATGACCGGTATATGCTCCCGGCGGCCAGGATCATGAAAGTTTACAGTGTGTTTCTCAATCAGTTCGGCGGCGTCGGGCCGGTTCCCAAGGGTATGGATGCCGTCGCGGCGCTCAAAAACGAGTGGTTCTCGAACCGGCATAGTGAGATAAAAGAAAAATTGATCGCTCTCGCCGAGCGATTCGAGCATGATAAGGGCTATTCACCGCCGTACTGGGAATTAATCAAACTTGCCCGGCAGGCGTACGAAACACTGTACTAGCATGTTTGCATCATGCTATCCAGATCGACTTGATATTGACGAACTCCTTGATACCGTAATGCGACAGCTCGCGACCGTAACCTGATTTTTTCACTCCGCCGAACGGCAGCCGCGGGTCCGACTTGGTCATACCGTTGACAAACACCGCCCCGGTATCGATGCGACGCGCCAGCGCCTCGGCCTTCTTTAAATCTTTCGACCAGAGTGAACCGCCCAGCCCGAAAACCGAGTCGTTGGCCACGGTAATCGCCTCCTCTTCGTCCTTCACGGGGATAATCGCCGATACCGGCCCGAATGTCTCCTGCTCATAAGCCGGCATACCTTTCGTCACACTGCTCAGCACAGTCGGTTCATAGAACGCCCCCGGCCGGTCGGCTTTACGCCCGCCGCAGAGAAGCTTCGCGCCCATCGCGATCGACTTCTGCACCTGCCCATCGAGCTCCTCGAGCAGATCCAACCGTGCCATCGCGCCGACTTTCGAATCCTCATCGAGCGGGTCACCTATCTTGAGCGACTGCATGATGGCGGTCTGCTGTTTCTCGAATTCGGCGAGATGTTTCTCGACCACGATGAACCGCTTGGCCGCAATACAACTCTGCCCGGCATTGATCATACGGGCGGTCGCCGATACGGCGACACAGACGGGGAGATCGGCATCCTCGAGAACGATATACGGATCGGAGCCACCCAGCTCAAGGACGGTCTTTTTCAGTTCCCGGCCGGCTACCGAAGCGACCGACATCCCGGCCGGCTCCGAACCGGTCAGTGTCACCGCCCGGATACGGTCATTCTTGATGACACCCTCGACCAGCCGCGACGAGATCAGCATGGTGCGGAAGATATTTTCAGGGAACCCGGCCCGGTGGAATATCTCCTCGATTGCCAGGGCGCACCCGGGCACATTCGAGGCATGTTTCAAAACGCCGCCGTTACCGGCCATCAGCGCCGGGGCGGCAAAACGAAAGACCTGCCAGAAGGGGAAATTCCACGGCATCACAGCCAGGACGACACCGATCGGCTCGAACGAGACAAAACTACGGCTGGCGTCGCTTTCGACAATCTCGTCGGCCAGAAATGTCTCGGCATTGTCGGCGTAGTAGTCGCACACCCAGGCGCATTTTTCGATTTCGGCTTTCGATTCCGAGATAACCTTGCCCATCTCGATAGTTATCAGGCGGGCATATTTGTCGATATCCTCGCGCAGGACGGCGGCCGCCTTATGCATCAGTTCGCGGCGATGCGCAAACGATGTCGTCCGCCAGCTCTTCTGCCCGGTGTCGGTCAACTCGATTATCTCATTGACCTGATCGATCGTATGCTCGGTATATTCCTTGATAAGTTCGTCGGTTGCGGGATTAATGGCTTTCATAATATCCTCGATCTATTCGAATTTGAACAACTCACATTGATTTGAATTCAGCTTTTCGGTCAGTTCATAATTGACCGATGACTGAATCGGTATTTCCACCAGCGACAATTCCTGCCCGGATATCGCCTCTTCTAAATTAGCCTTCAACTCTCCGAGTGTCAACGGACAATATCCCTTTATACCGAAACTTTCGGCATATTTGACAAAATCGGGATTGGTCAGGGCGGTGGCGGTCGAACGTCCGGTGTGACTGGTCTGTTTCCATGATATCAACCCATAATCATTATCGTTGAGGATAATTATCGTGAACCCGATGCCCAGCCTTTTAGCTGTCTCGATTTCCTGCGAATTCATTAAAAAGCCGCCGTCACCCATGACAGTAACGACCTGACGCTCAGGGTGCGCCAATTTTGCGGCGACCCCACCCGGCAGGGCAATCCCCATGCTGGCCAGTCCGTTGGAAATAATCACCGAGTTCGGCTCATAGACCGGGTAATTGCGGCCGATCCACATTTTGTGGCTGCCGACATCGGAAATCAATATGTCACCCGGATGCATCAATCCCCGGATAATATGAAGTGTTCCCGGGATGGTGAAACGGTCATTGTCTTTGAGTCGATACGACTCGAAATCATCAATTATCTGCCTGCGTAGAGGCTTAAACCAGGCTGGATTGAATGAGATTTTTTCCCTTTCGACAATTTCATTCAGATCCCACAAGGCGGCTGAAACATCACATACAATTTCCACATCAGGTTGATAATAATTATAGATTTCAGCCGGTGTGAAATCGATATGGATAATTTTTTTGTCTCGTTCATGGTTCCAGTATTCGGGCGCATATTCGGCGATATCGTAACCGATGGTGATAATCAGGTCGGCTCTTTCGACGGCGCACATGGCGTAATCCCGCGCCTGAAGTCCGACCGCAAAAAGCGAATGCGGGTCATCGTCGGAAACGGCCCCTTTACCCATAAATGTCGAGACAACCGGGATGTGTGTTTTATCGACAAATTTACGGAGATGTTTTGAGGCCATTTTTCTTATGGCGCCGTTGCCGGCAATTGTAAGCGGCACCTTTGATTCTTTGAGCAGTTCCACCGCCTGTTCGAGCGCTTTATAATCAGGTGCGGCACGGCGGACACGGATCGGCGGAATCGGATCGAGCCGACAGTCAATTTTGGCGATATCCTCTGGCAGTTCAAAATGAGTCGCGCCCGGTTTTTCCATCTCGGCGAGTTTAAACGCCTTGCGGACAACTTCCGCTGTCACCTGCGGATTTTGAATCGAGGCGTTCCATTTGGTGATAGGACGAAACATATTGACGATGTCGATATTCTGGTGACTTTCCTTGTGGATTCGATCCGATGAACCCTGTCCGGTGATTGCCACCACCGGCGATTTATCCAGATGCGCATCGGCGACGCCGGTCAGTAGATTGGTCGCGCCGGGGCCGAGAGTGGCGAGACAAACGCCCGCCTTGCCGGTCAGGCGGCCGTAAACATCGGCCATGAAGGCAGCGCCCGATTCATGGCGGGTGGGGATAAATTTTATCGAAGATTTTTCCAGCGAAAAAAGCAGATCCTCGGTTTCCTCGCCGGGCACACCAAAGACGTATTTGACATCTTCATTTTCGAGGCATCTGACAACCAGATCGGAAACTTGCATAACAGTACATCCAACAAAAATTTTGATTAACCGGCTTCATTTGATTGATACGACAAAAGCACGCATTATTACTGAAAAACCATACAATAATGGTGGCTTTGGCGTCGGACAATGACAGCTATTCTATTTATTTCAAGCAATAATCATGATATCATCGGATTGAGTTTCTCCGGGTCGATGTCGAAATCCTTTATTGCCTTCTGCAGCACTCCCATTTCGATCTTTTTATCCTGCGCCAGGGCATGGAGCGCGGCCAGCGCGATATAACGGGCATCGACCTCGAAAAAGTCGCGCAACTGCGCCCGTCCGTCGGACCGTCCGAAACCATCGGTGCCGAGAATTTCATAACGACCCGGAATCCATTTGGCGATCGAGGCGGGCAGGGCCTTGATATAATCGGAGGCGGCGACAAAGACGCCTTTTTCTCCGGCGAGCGCCTGTGTGATATATGGGATTTCGGGATCGCTTTCGGGATGCAACATATTGTACCGCTCGGTCATCACGCCGTTGAAGTACAGTTCTTTATAGCTTGTCACCGACCATATATCGGCGGCGACTTTGTAATTGTCTTCCAGAATTTTCTGCGCCTTGATCGCCTCGTTAAGTATGGCGCCGCTTCCGAACAGGTGTCCCCTGCCTTTGGGTGATTTGAGTTCCGACGCCCTGAATTTATAGAGCCCTTTCAGGATACCTTCTTTGACATTTTCCCCCTCCGGCATCGGCGGCATCTGGTAGAATTCGTTCATGGCGGTGATATAGTAGAAAATATTTTCCTGCTTTTCGAACATACGGCGGATACCGTCGCGGATGATCACGGCCAGTTCATAGGCGAACGCCGGATCGTAAGCCTTGAGATTCGGCACCGGCAAAGCCAGTATATGGCTGTTGCCGTCCTGATGCTGGAGCCCCTCGCCGGAGAGAGTCGTGCGGCCGGAGGTGCACCCGACCATAAAGCCCCGGGCCTGCATATCGCCCGCCGCCCAGACCAGATCGCCGACCCGCTGAAGACCGAACATTGAATAGTAAACGAAAAACGGAACGGTGTTGAGACCGTGGGTGGCATGGGCGGTTCCGGCGGCGATAAATGACGACATCGAACCGGCCTCGGTAATACCCTCCTCGAGAATGACGCCGTCCTTTTTCTCGTTGTAAAACATGAGTGATTCTTTATCGACCGGTTCATAGACCTGCCCGGCCGAGGAATAGATGCCGAATTTGCGGAAGAGCGCCTCCATGCCGAAGGTGCGGGCCTCATCGGGAACGATGGGAACGACGTATTTGCCGATTTTTTCATCCGCCAGCAGTTTCGAGAGCATGTGAACGAAAACCATGGTGGTCGAGACCTCACGTTCCGATGTACCTTCATAGTACTCTTCGAAAATTTCCTCGGACGGTGTTTTCATCGGTTCGGCCTTAATCGTCCGACCGGGGACATAACCGCCCAGTTCGCGGCGCCGTTCGAGAAGGTATTTGCTTTCGGGGGTATCATCGGCCGGGCGATAAAATGGCGCCTCGGATAGTTCGTTATCTGAGATCGGTATTCCGAAACGGGAGCGGAACTCGCGCATTTCCTCTTCATTTAGTTTTTTCTGCTGATGGGTGATATTTTTACCCTCGCCCGCCTCGCCGAGACCATAACCCTTGACCGTCTTGGCCAGAATGACGGTCGGGCGGCCTTTGTGTTCGACCGCCGTCTTGTACGCGGCGTAAACCTTGGCCGGATCATGGCCGCCGCGTTTGAGTTTATGAAGTTCCTCGTCGGAGAGATTTTTAACTAATTCGAGGACTTCAGGATCCTTGCCGAAGAAATCCTTGCGGATAAAATCGCCCGGAGAGACCGAATATTTCTGGTACTGACCGTCGGGCGTTTGATTCATGACCTGGACCAGTTTGCCGTTATGATCCTTTTCAATAAGATTGTCCCAGTCGGAGCCCCAGACAACTTTGATGACATTCCAGCCGGCGCCGGTGAAGATAGCCTCCAGTTCCTGGATTATTTTACCGTTGCCGCGCACCGGGCCGTCGAGCCGCTGGAGATTGCAGTTGATCACCCATATTAGGTTATCGAGCCGTTCGCGGGCGCCGAGCGTGATGGCTCCGAGCGATTCCGGCTCATCCAGTTCGCCGTCGCCGAGAAAGGCCCAGACTTTGCGGTCGGAGACATCTTTCAGACCGCGATTTTCGAGATAGCGATTGAAACGGGCCTGATAGATTGACATAATCGGCCCGAGGCCCATCGAGACGGTCGGGAATTCCCAGAACCCGGGCATCAGCCACGGATGCGGGTATGAGGGGAGACCGCCATCAGGTTTGAGCTCGCGGCGGAAGTTTTCGAGATCCTTTTCGCTGAGACGACCTTCAAGAAAGGCGCGAGAATAAATACCGGGGGCGGCATGACCCTGAAAATATATTATATCGCCGGGATGATTTTCGGACGGGGCGCGGAAGAAATGATTGAAGCCGACTTCGTAGAGCGTAGCCGATGAGGCATAGGTCGAAATATGCCCTCCGATACCGTCCAGTTCGCGGTTGGCCCGAACCACCATGGCCATAGCGTTCCAGCGGATAATGCTTTTGATGCGGCGTTCTATTTCACGGCTTCCGGGGTACGGCGGTTGATCCTCGGGAGATATGGTGTTGACATAGTCCGTGACACCTGGTCGTTGAAGCGGAGCGCCGAGCCGGGCCGCTTTTTCACCGAGAAGCGCCAGTATCCGGCGAACGTGGTCGGCGCCGCCGGTATCGAAGAGATCATCGAGCGATTCCAGCCATTCGCGGTCAATCTCGTTCATTTCATCGATATTATTCTGTTCAATGCTTTTGTTATCCATTTAACCGCCTCATCTATATTTATGATTATTATGCTATATTGCTTATATATATACGGTATATCTATTGATTATAGAAGATCAGGCGAATGCGGTCGAATATCAAGTATTTTAAGAAAAAAATCATTGTCATATATTGTCATTCCGTTTTTCCTTGTAATATTATTGTAATCATGCATTTACAGCGAAATGGGTTCGTTTCCTCATTTTTGTTATGCCTTTAATGTGGTGTCGGGTTCAGAGACCCGACACCACTTTAGGTATCTCATGCACAATAAGCGTCTAAAGTGCTGACTAGTCACCGTAAAATACTGAGGCTTGCGAAGGGTACCCGGCAGCACAAAATCACGCTTCTTTTTGCGATAAGGCTGACCTGGGACAAAAGCGGCGAGATTGCCACGTCGTTCAGGTTCGCCATCGGCGATCCTGAACTCCTCGCAATGACGTGTCTTGGGCGCTTTTGATTGGATATAATCTTTATTATTGGGCCGGAAAAGCATGGCGGGTTGTATAAATAATTGATGGTTTTGGGGATGTCGCGCGCATAATTGTTTTTATTGCATGGTTTTTTTCAAAAACGTATATTTTCAAGATATGGAAGATCAGCAATTCATCGGTAACTATAAGATACTTAAGCGTATCGGCGCCGGAGGCATGGCCCGGGTTTACCTGGCCGTGCATCAGGATGTCCCCAATCTCAAGGTGGTACTTAAGGTTCTGACGAATCCGCGGATGGTGGAGCGGTTTCGGCAGGAGGCGGACAAGCTGGCGCTTCTCGATGCCAACCCGAATATCTGCCGCATCAAGCATTTTTTCAATCATGGCGATGATTTCGTGATTGCCATGGATTATGTCGACGGGGAAACGCTCGAGGATATTCTCAAGGAGAGGAAAAAATTTCCGATCGACGAAGCGTGCCGGATAATGACTTCGGTTCTCGGGGTTCTCAAGGAGGCGCACGAGAAAGATATTTCGCACCGGGATATCAAGCCCAGCAATGTCATGATCGACAAAAACAACGGTGTCAAGGTTATCGATTTCGGGATTGCCAAGGGCAAAAGCGATCCTAATCTGACAGTCGCCGGGACGGCCGCCGGGACGCCGGCCTATATGGCGCCGGAGCAGTTCACCGGGGCGAATGATGTCGATTACCGGCTGGTCGATATATACGCGGTGGGAACGACGCTGTATAATCTTCTCACCGGCGAGTTGCCGTTCAAGGGCGACAATCAGTTCGTGATCCGCGACGCCAAGCTTACCACCGACCCGGTTAACCCGTCGAAGGTCAATTCGGAGATACCGAAGAAGCTGGATGCGGTGATTATGAAAGCGATGGCGAGAGAGCCGGGCAACAGGTTCCAGTCGGTGCAGGAGCTTATGGCGGCGCTGGCGCCGATGTGTCGTATGGGCTCGCAGGGCGGCGATATAGCGGAGCGGCCGGTCGCGGAGAAAAAAAAGAAAGTAAAAGAGCCGGAAGATACCGGCCGGATAGGAGCGGCGAAAGTTTCGCCGCCGGGGGGGAAATCCAAAATATTGCCGATGGTTGTCGGCGCGGCGGTGGTGGTTATTGTCATCGTGATTATTGCCTGGGTCATGCAGGGCGATGGAGAGGATATTGCGACGCCGGTGACGGATGAGGAGAATGTTGCGGCCGAAGCGGTTTCGACCGGGTATTTGCAACTGGCGGTTGCGCCCTCGGGCGATTTTTATTTCGACGGTAATTTAATCGGCGGGGGGATATCGGACACGACAATCGAGAGCGACACCGGGATGCATCATATAAGGGTTGAGAATTTCGGTTCGGTCGAGAAAAATTTGTATGACACGATATATCTTTCGGCGGGAGAGACATTGCCGCGCCGTTATGTTTTCGAGATGGCGGAGGTTGCGGAGAGTGTTTCCAAGCCCGATCCGGAGCCGGCGGCGGAGAAGAAACCGGTGGTGGTCAAGGGTAAGGTTTTGATCGGTTCGCGTCCGCGCGGCGGGGATATATATATCGACGGCAAGCTTCAGGAACAGCAAACACCATATACTTTCACCCTGAGCGGCGGGCGGCATATTGTCAAAATCAGTGTTGAGTCCGGCGGTGGAATGCTCAGTTTTACCGATACGGTGCAGGTTACGCAGGACGGTTCGCACCGTGTTTTTTTCAACGCCGAAAATTAATCTATCAGTTCTTTGGTATAGATAGACAACACAGAAGACATTAATTATTTAACTCGGAGAGTGGTCATGAACATGTTCATGAAAACAGCCGGTATTGCATTTATTGCCCTTTTTGCGGTACTGACCATGGGGGTGACGAATAAAACAGCGGCGCAGGAAGGCGGCGATGTCGCCGGTAGACTGGCCGAGGCGATCGATCTGTACAGCAATTTGGAGTTCGACAAGGGTATGGTAATCGCCAAGGAGCTTATCAAGCAGGATAATCTTACGGCCAGGGATTCGATTGCGATATTCGAGGTTATGAGTATTATCACTTATGCCAAGGGTCAGGAGTATCAGCGGAAGGCGTTTGAGTTTCTGACCAAAATCACGGCGATAGATCCCTGCCTGGTGTTGTTCCCTCGCGAAATCTGGCCGTCGGAGCTTCGCGACCAGTGGTACAAACTGATCAATGAGAAGAATAAGCTGATATGCGACGAGGAGAGTGACCCGGCTATCAGGAATATTGCGGTGATGGAGTTCGATAACTATTCGGTGGGGAAATACCAGGATGAGCTGGGTTATCTCGCCAAGGGTCTGGCCGATTTTTTCCAGCATGATTTTTCGCAGATTAGCTCGCTGAAGGTTATCGAGCGTGACAAGATCGATTATGTGCTCAAAGAACTCGAACTGGCCGAGTCGGGTAAGGTCGACAAGGCGACGGCGGCGCGAGTGGGAAAAATGCTCGGGGCGCAGTTGATGGTTTTCGGGAGTATCACGCAGTTGAGTTCGAAGAGTACGCGCATGATTGTGCGGGTGGTGAAGGTGGAGACATCGGAGATTATAGCGTCGGTGGATATGGAGGGTAAGCCTGACTATGTGGCGCTGGAGAAGAAGCTTGTCGGCGAACTGGCCGAGAAGCTGGATATTATGCTGACCGACGAAACGAAGCTGCTTCTGAAAGAGAGCAACACCGAATCGATGGATGCGGCAAAGCTGTATGCGCAGGGGCTTGATTATATGGATCAGTATGATTATGCCAAAGCGTATGAGTATTTCAAGATGGCTTATGACAAGGACAACAGTTTTACCGAGGCCAAGCGCAAGATGGAAATTTACCGGCCGCTTATAGGCTGACAGCCCATTTTACCGGGAGATACGGAAATGATAAGGAAATTTTTGGTGCTGCTTCTGATATTGACCGCCGGGTGTACGCAGTCTTTGTATATGCAGGGGCGGCGGCATGTGGACGAGGGGCGGTATGACGAAGCGGTGGATGTGTTGTATCGTGAGATACAGGAAAATCCGGCGAGTTATGAGGCGTGGCGCGAGCTGGGTGTCGCCTATTATGAGAAAGGCGACTGGATCAAGGCCGAGGATGCGCTCAAGCAGGCCAATAATATTAGGCCGGACGCGCGCACCAATCTGTATATGGGGCTGATTTTCGAGCAGAGAAAAGATTATGAGGGGGCGATAAGGGCGTATTCATCGTCGCTGAACATGAAATCGGGGGGCAAGACGGGCGACATGATCCGGGCGCATCTCAATCGTCTGGTTACGCTTAAAATAAAAGAGGATGCAAAGGAAGCCATTGCCGGTGAGGCGGCTATTGATGTCGCGTCAATACCGGACAACAGTATCGCGGTGATAGATTTCGATGGCTCGCAGCTTCCAGAAGACATGGCCCCGATATCGAAAGGTCTGGCGGAGTTCACCGCGATAGATTTATCGAAGGTGGCTGAACTGACGGTTGTCGATCGGATGAAGATCGACGCTATTTTGAGCGAATTGAAGCTGAGCGCCTCGCAGTATGCGGATCGCTCGCATTCGCCGCGCGTGGGTCGTCTTCTGGGGAGCCGCCGGGTGGTGACCGGGACGGTTTTGTCGGCGGGCGAGGACGGTCTCCGGCTGGACGGCGCCATTGTCAACACGGTGGACAGCACGACCGGATTGACCGGTCCGACCGAGGGCCGGATGGAGAGCTTTTTCAAGATTCAGAAGGATTTTGTGTTCAAGGTTCTGGACAGTCTCGGTATCGAGTTGACCAAAGACGAGCGCGATGCGATCGAGGAAGTTCCGACCGAGTCGTTTTTGGCCTTTATGGCATATTCCCGCGGTCTTGATTACCAGAGCCGGGGTATGCCGGATGCGGCCCGGCGGGAGTTCCGGAGCGCCGGCGGCCATGACAAGAATTTCGCGCAGGCGGCAAACAAGATACAGGCGCTCGGCCCGGCCCCGACGGGTGGCGCCGGTGAGCCGTCATTCGACGGTTTCGAGGCCTCGGTAACATCCGAAAGCGAAAAGGAGATGGAGGTTACGGGGCTCGATGGGGTGCAGACGACGACGCTGATAAACAGCGGATATATTCGCAACCAGACCGATTATGACCGGTTCGGGTTGTCGCCGTACAAGCCGCCGGTGGTCAACGAGGGTGTAATGGTTATAATAAGGGGGGATCTCGATGCGCAATAAAATATTTATATTGGCGTCGCTGGTTATCCTGGCGGCGGTGGCGGTCCCCTCGGTTCAGGGTCAGATAATTTATGAGCAGCCTCGGGCCGGATTCGGCCGGATGATATACAGTTACTGGAAGCTCGAAAATGACAGCGCCGAGATGACGATAAACCAGATTGCGGTTCCGATAACCGGGTTTGTGCCGTTGCGGGACAATTTCGAGGCGCAGTTTTATGTGGCGACCTCATCGAACAGCATGTCGGTTGTCGATTCGGATTCCAGTCTTTCGGGTCTCGGCGATGCGCGGGTACAGTTGAACCATTCATTTTACGAGGATCATCTTCTTGTCAGCGGCGGTGTCAATCTTCCGATCGGCAAGAAGGAGCTGAACACCACCGAGGAGCAGGATATAATCGATCTTCTCTCGGCGAACTACCTTTCGTTCCCGTTGCGGCGGCTGGGCGAGGGATTCGGCTTCAACATTCTGCTGGGGGGCGCGACGATACTCGGAGAAACCCGCTGGGGTGTGGGGATCATGTACCAGTACAACGGATCGTATGATCCGTATAAAGGCGGCGGCAGTTATGATCCGGGCGATTTCGTGAGTATCAATTTAAGCGCCGGGAAGTCGTTCGAGAAGACGTCGTTTAACGGGGATATCATATTAACGGCGTACACCAAAGACAGGCTCGACGATGTGGATGTTTACGATGCCAGCGCTCAGGTAGATTTTCGTCTGCGGACCAATCTCACCGAGAAGAAATACAGTCTCGACGGGAATATCCGCTACCTTTTGCGGTTCGAGCCGACGCAGTATGATATCGGGACCGGTTTATCGGTCGGCGAGGAGAGGTTGTACGGCGACGAGTTTTATGTCAACGGCAGGTACACCTATCATCCCGACCCGAATTGGTACGTGGCGCCGTCGGTCGATCTGCGGATGATCGGCGACAGCGATATCGGTGTCGATAAATCGACGATTTTCGGAATCGGCGGCGTGTACGGCCGCCAACTCAACGAGAGTTTCAATTTCGATGTCGGTCTGAAATATTTCACCGGCTCGGCCGACGACGGTGATATCGATTTGACCGGACTGCAGTTAACCCTTGGCCTGTCGGCGCTGTTTTAGGGAGGGCCGGAGTTATGATGAAATTTAGCAAAGCAGTGAAAATCGCGGGAATTATGATTCTCGCGGCGGTTATGGCGGTTGTTTTCGGGTGTTCGGAAAAGGGCACCGACTATGATATCGGCCCGACGCTCAAGATAAAGATCGACGCCGCGCAGATGGGGCTCGTTAACGCGGAGCAACTGGAGACGTTCATTTTGACGGTGAGCGGTCCAGGGATCAGCCCGCCGATAACGACTGAGCTGGTTTTGACGGACGGATTTTTGATCGGCGAGGTGGTTGTGCCGGCGGGAGCGGACCGGGTGTTTGCTGTTGCGGTGTATGATGCGCAGGGTGTATTGGTTTATTACGGTGAGACGGTGACCGATATTAGCGCCGACGGCGGGGCGGTGGTGGATATTCCGCTTTATCCCCAGGTCCCGATGGTGAAACTTACGCCGCGCCTGTTCCAGCTTCCGCAGGGGGCGTCATTCGGGCTCGATGTGAAAGTGTATAATATCCTGAACCTGCAAGATATCACGGTTAATGTCGTTTACAACACCGATCTGCTGGTTTTCGAGTCGGCGGTATTGAGCCCGGAGCTGACCGATTTGGCCTGGCTGGAATTTGTGTTTCTGGACATGCAGGGATTCGCATTCGAGGTGGGTCATAACAACGAGGTCGGGATACTTGTGGATGATTCGGGTTATGTGACGCTGGCGACGGTCAGTTTCAAGTCGTACACCTACCCGACCGAAATTGTAATGGAAGATATTTATATAGACTACACATTGATGTTTGATGACGCGCAGGCGGTGATCCCGAGCAATGATGTGCATTACGAGGGGAGTCATCTGGAAATGTATCGACCGTCATTCTCGACGGTGGCGTACTGGGACATGGATGATGACCCGCAGGACGATATCGTTTATGATGCATCCGGGAACGACATGAACGGTGTTGCGACCGGGACATATTTGACAAGTGGTTATCACGGGACGGCGCGTATATTCAACGGTTTCGATGAATATGTGACGGTTCCCGACAGCGATTTGCTGGATATAAGCGAGGGGATCACAATATCGTTGTATGCACTTGTCAATGCCGACGAAACCGAAGGGGTTTTGATCAGCAAGCGGGTTCCCGACGGCGATATCAATTATCAGATTCGGGTGCGCCAATCGTTTACCAGCGCGAACGATATAATTTCTTTCGAATACGGTTCCCCGCCCGGCCATGTCTATGAAATAGTGTCGCCGTTGCGGGATTATGATTATCACCATCTGGCGATATCATTCGAGTACGGCGATCCGTCGTCGGCCCTGTGGATGATCGACGGCAAAATCGTGGCGGGCCAGTGGGTCTCGGGTGACGGAACGGCGCTGGCGCCGGTCAACACGAGTCCGCTTGAGATGGGCCGTCAGCCGTCCGATACAGCCAATTATTATTTCATGGGCGGTCTGGATGAAGTGAGTATATCCAACACGGCGCTTGATTCGAGTATGATAGATATGCTGGGCAGGGTGCGGCCGACGCCGATTCCGCAGAAGAAGTGAAAGATAGCTATAATAAAAGAAAAAGCCGGGCGCCTGATTGGGGCCCGGCCTTTTTACTGTCGTAAATTTTTATTCGTTGGACATATCGACCGTTTCGGCGATAACGGCGTCGTACACCTGGTTAACGTCGATCTCGGCCTGGCTGCCCTTGATAAACAGCCCGAAAATGAAGATATACGAGAGCAATTTTTTACCTTTTCCTTTGGCCTCGATTTCCCCCGCGAGTTTTATGGAGGCGCCGCCGTCGGCGCGTTTGAAATCGCCTGTCGGTTCAAGCTCGGTGAAGGCGATTTTGAGGTATCCCGGTTTGCCCGGTTTGGACGACGGTTTGACTTCGACCACTTCGGCTTTACCCTGGGTCCCCTCTTCGATAACCACACGGCCGCCGATAATGACCGGATCATCCAGAGAAATAAGCAGGGGGATGCCCTGATTGACTTTTCCCGATTTGATTACCATTTCCTTGTCGAACCGGACCTTGATCTCGGTTCCTTCGGGGACACGTATTTTGCCGGCATACAGGTTCGGCACGACAAAAATACAGACAAGCAAAACGGCGGCAAAAACTTTCCATTTTTTTTCGATATTTAGAAGTCTCATCCCATACTCCTGTTTTTGGTCAAAAGTAACATTCTATTTTATTTCAGCTTCGGGAGCTGGTCCATCAGGCTCGGTTTGAAGCTGATGATAATAGTCTTACTTATGTTATTAAATAAAATAGAGCCGTCCATGTCAAACAAACAATATTTTCCTTTGAGGACGGTTTTATCGCTGGGCAGTTTTCCCCACTGGCACTTGTGCTTCAACTCATCGAAGGCGATATGAATATCATCGCCTATTTTCCATTCGAGCGCGTATTCATCGCCCTCGAGAAACTGTGTTTCCAGCGGCCATGAGGGGCTTTCGCCGTCGGGTGTGACTTCCACATGGATATGGCCCATATCCGGGATCGATTCTATTTTATATACATAGCGTCGTTTTTTCGTCCATTTTTTGGCTTCTTTGAGATATGAATCGATGGCGGCGATTTGTTCGCTTTCGCTCGAGGGATCGAGTTTGCCGCGGATTTTCTTGAGGTCGGCGACCGCTTTACCGAGAAGAAAAGCGGGTTCCTGTGAGCTGTTCACTCTTTCTTTCAGGTTTTCGTATTCGCTGACCGCTTTTTTGGAATCGACTTTCTGCGCGACCACTTTTTTCTTGAACTTGGCGATACCGTTGAGGGCGTCGCCGAGAGTTTTTTCGGCGTTACTCAGGTCGCGGCTGTTGTTGTCGCGGTCGAATTTGACCTGATCCATAATGGCGACGGCGGTGGCGGTATCATTGCGGCCGGCGATGTACCGGGTGAACAGATCCCAATAGACCAGCGTCCGGTCACTTCGCATGTACAGGGTCGAGGTTTCTTCACCGGCATGAAGATCGTTCAGACCGGCCAGCAATTTTTCATGTTCGGGCTGCAGGACGAGGCTGTCGTTGCTGGGATTGATCCTCGGCCATGCGGTCGAATCTTTGACCAGTCGTGAAAAATCGAGGATCAGGTTATCCAGCCGCGCGATGGCCTTGCCGACATCGAAATCGGAATATATTTCCCGTATTTTTTTGGCGGGAAGCTGGAAGTCGGGATAAATCTGCCGGACGATCCAGCGATTTTCATATTTTCGGTAGGCCCTTATGATCGACTGGCGCTCGGAGTCGGTGGTGCTGAAATGGTTGCCGTCATGTGGTTTAAGAATATTTTGTTCGACATGAATCGGTTTCGGCATAAGGTATTTAAAATGGTACAGGAACGGCAGTGAATAGAAAACCATCCAGATAATGCTTGCCATCACCACCCATCGTGTCAGTTTTCGGAAAATGGCTATTTTTTTGTTCCTGGCGATCGATGACAGGAGCCAGTAGAACGGTTCGCGGACGCCGATGGGTCGTATCTGCGGCGGCGGGGCGTAGATGGAGCGGCCGACATCGGTGCCGATTTTTTCCGGTGTCGAACCGGTGTTGGAGATGAAGAATATCTGGAAATCGAGTGTTCGCCCGACCACGATGCGGAGGAACTCGCGCAGTTTGACCAGGACGCTCCTGACCGATCCGGCCCATTCGGAATTGGCGGCGATGCGGTTGCTGTTGAGGACTTTCTCGACGAAGATTTCGAAATCCTCGGCGATAAAGTGTTCCTCCTCGCCGCTGACCAGGACGGCCTGGTTTTCGGAGAAGCCGGGGAGGATGTCGGATTTGGTGACGACGAGGGCGACCGGGATGGGGAGCCGTTTGTTGAGCGGCGCGAGGCGTTCGAGCATATTCACGAAAGAAGCGACATGGGCCTGTGTCTGCAGTTCGGCGCCGAGTACTTTGGGGTCATAGAAAAAGAGGAGTCCGTCGGAACCGGTCATGAAATCGAGGACCTTGTCGGACTGCTCGGAGTGTTCGGAAATCGACACCGATTTGCCGTTATAATCATAGGCGACCACCGGCATTTTTTTGCGGCGGTTGAGGACGGCCGTGAATTGCAGAACCTTGTCGGATTTGGTGGCATCGGGGAACTGCTGTTCACCCTTGAAATCGACCATGGTGCCGGCTTCGCCGGTACTGCCCAGCCCCCAGATGGCGCGATAATTGGACAAAAACTCGCCGGCGGTGGCGTTGTCGGTGACCGATATCTGCAGGTCCCTGGATATTTTGCACTCTTCGTTGAGGACGGTGTAATAGACCGTTTTCCCGGCATTGTCGTGCCCGAAAATTCCGATTCGGGTACCGCCCGGCCATTTTGTGCCGCCGGTTTCAGCTTTTTTGCCTTTGCCCTTCGAGGCCGCTTTGGAGCCTTTCTTGGCGAACCTGAATATATTTGCTAATCCCATATCTTCTTTATCTTTAAAAATTTTCTATTTACTAATTGCCTTTTGTGTTTCTGTTGCCTGTTGTTCGAACTGCTGATATTTATCATGCGAATACTGGTTCCATCTCGACGGGACATAGATGGCGAGCAAGATGAAGATAATTATAATCAGTCCGTAAAACAGGTATGCCGGTTTGCGCTGTAAAAGCGACAGGCGGAAATAGTTAAAACTTTTAAACAGTCCCTTGAATTTACCCCATAACACCGACAGGCTGCCTTTGAGCCGCGACCAGAATGTGCTTGTGATGAGATAATCCCATTTTCTAAGGTAATGGTCGAATATCTTGCTTTTTTCGCTCAGTTTGTTAAAGGCGCCGATGCGTTGCAACTGAAATTCGAGCGAATTGCGGTCGCCGATAAGCTGATCGCCCAGTTCGAGCCGCCTTCGGTTGAGTTCGAGGAGTTTCATCGGTTCGGAGAGGGCGTCGAACTGCTCGGGATTCATGTCGGCCTTTACACCGTGGGCGAATTTATTGATATATCGCGATATTTCTTTGAGGAAGAACTCATTGAGTTGGTCGTTATTGTTGAGGCTCCCCTCTCGTAGAAGCATCGGGTTGAGATGTTCCTCGAAGAATGAGGCGTCGCGTTTGACCGGTCTGAGATCGCGGCAGAAGAGATAGGCCTGGTTCGAGCGGCCGTCGGTATCGGCCTCGGATTCGAAGAAAGTGATGAGGATCTGTATGGTCAGTTGTCTAAGATCTGAGGAGCTGAGGGGCGACAGTTTGATTTTGTCGAGGAAAATATAATCGACCTCGACCGCTTTGTCGCGCTGTTGCCGCAGCGCCTGGAAGACGGCATAGATGCCGTTGTATGTCTGGAAGAAAGCCTCGGTTTTGAATTCGGAGTAATTGCTTTCGTAGGTTTCCAGATATTTGAAAAGGTCTTCGATATATGTTTTAATGCTTTCCGACATTCCAATTCATCCTGCTTTATACCGTGTAAAAGATAAGGTCCATTTTTCCGAGCGAGGCCAGTTTTTGGGGATCTCCGGCGCCGCGGAAGATGAGCGTGCATTGCCTCACCGATGACGATTTGAGCATATCGCGCGGATGCAGGGCGACTTTATTTCCGAAAGTGACGACATCGACATCGACCGGATCGGTTTCGCCCAGTCCCCGGGACTCGTTCATCCCCAGCCGGACCTGCATCGACCGCCACTCGTTATCCGGGTAAAGGTCCTTGTTGACGAGGATGACACAATCGTTGACGGCGGAGGGTTCGGTGACCTGAATCTGGAGATAGCTCAGTTCGCCCACCTGGTCCATTTTCGAGGTGCTGTAATCGAGGTTGCGGTATGTTTTTCCGGCGTAGGTCAGGGTCTCGGTGGCGACGGCCTGTTCGCCGAGCTGTTCCGGTTTGGTCTGGGCGAGGAAGCCCATCATGCCCCGGAGGATATTGAGAATATTTTCGATCATGCCGACCTGGGCGCCGATTTCGCGGTGATTGTATTCCATCAGGAGAAAGGCGTCGATCGACGACATAAACTGTCCGACCTCGGAGTTAAGTTCTTTGGTGAAGAAGCGTTCGTTCAGGTAATCTTTCAGTCCGGGGCGCAGGTTGAGGAGGCTGGAGAAGACGCGGAACAGTTTTTTGAAATAAATAACATATATTATCGGGTGCGGGGCGTTACGGCCGACGATGAAACCGTCGAGATTGGCGGCCAGGTAGCTGATCATGTGATAGACGGTTTCTTTGAAAGCGAGCTGGAGAGTGGTCGAAGCACCTTCGAGGGCGCCGGCGGCGGCTACCGCCATGTATGCCCGGGACGACAGTTTGAGGAGGTTTTCGAGGCGGTTGCGGAAATCGGTCGATTTTTGGGCCAGGCGCTCATCGGCGTTGGCGGAGATGCAGGGCGGATAATAATCGGTCGAATGGTTTGCCTCGCTGCCGTTGATGGTCAGTTCGGCGACCTGCACGTACTGGTCCTCGGGGAAATTGGGGGTCGTCCCGAGATGCACCGAATAGCTTTGCATCCGGTATGGTATGCGGGGGACATCCTCGGACGGGTCGGGATCGCCGGTTAATTTTTTGGCGTCGATATCGACGGCGACAAAGACCGCGATCTGTGTTTCGGCGATATCGCATTCGCCGGCGACGACACCGGAGAGGGTGTCGTTGATTTCGATAAAGGCGCCGCCGGGTGTAAGCGCCTGGCAGCGGTTGATTTCGACTCTTAGCCGGGTGCCGCTGACGGTTGAAGTCATGGAGAGAGCGGCTTCGCCGGAAGGTGATTTCCTTACGAGGCCGTAATTGTCCCCGGTATGCAGTGCGTACCATCGGGTCAGAGATTCGAAATAATTTTCCTGGTCCTTGAGATGCTTACTTGTGATAAGCATCCCATCCTGCCAGTTAACGGAATATAAATCTATTTTTCCCATAGTCTTGCCTCGGATATGATGGGCCAATTTTTAAATTTATGGACAACTGTTTTCAAAGTCAAGGTTATTGGTATCAGGTGTTTCATATCTGTTTACTGCATTACGTTTACAAAGGATGAATAGCCGAGCCAGCAGTTGGCGGTTTCGCCGCCTACGGCTACTTTATCTCGTTTGACATTTATTTTAATATGGTATTCGAGATTCCCCGGCATGCTGAAGCCGAGAATCCATTCCATTTTTTTTCTCATCGGTTTGCCCGGAAGAAAATCGGCTGTTTTTTCCGGGGGTATGCCGCGGACCTCGACGCGATAAGCGGAATCGTATTCGGCGAAGCGTTTACCTATAATGGTTTCGTGTCCGAGGCGGCCGGTTTTGGAGCCGAGTCGGTAGCGGATATTTTCGGGGATATCGGATTCGGATGCGACATTTTCTATTATCCTGAATTCATAGCCGAAAATAAAGGTGAGCAGTTTTTCGACGTATTTGGGGTTGCCGGCCCAATAATGGAAGGGTGGAAAGACCGAGACCCAGAAGAGGAGTTCGTGGAGGTCGGTGATATGGTTATCCACCTCGAAATCGAACAGTTTCAGCAGTTTTGTGAGGTGTGCGATGTCGATGATGCCGAGGTCGTATTTCAGTTTTTGCATAACGGCGGCGGCCTTGCTTTTCACATAGGCCGACTCGAACGGGGCCATAAACCGCCGTGCCTTGTTGTCCCAGCTTCGGTCGGACGAACGTATACCCTCGAGGCCGTAGAAAAACTGGTAAGGCATATAGTCCACCGCGCTGGAGCAGCCGATATGCAGGGTGACGCGGCTGTCTTTTCTGAGCGGTGTGCCGGACGGCGGTTCCTGCGAAAGGACCTCGCCGCGATAATTTTCGTATTCGCCCTCGGCGAGAAGTTCGATATTGCCCGGTGAGACGCCGAGTTTCATCAGGAGCAGGACGCCGGTGAGATAGTGGTATGGTGTCCGGCGGCTGCACAGATCGGGCATTGTTTGTTTTGCGGCGCTTATCATTTTTTCTCAATCTTCACGGCGTATTGGGTGTTGACCGGCGAGCGCGATTTAAGGAACCCGGACAGCCTTATGCGGAGCAGTTCGATTTCATCGTCCGAGTAGAAATCATCCGCTTTTATTGTCGCGGTGGCGACGATACATTTTCGGACACCGTGTTCACCGCGCTCGACACCGTTTTTGCATTTTACGTTTACCAGGCGGGGATCGAAGGTCATGGCCCACCGTGATATTTCATCGAAGCTGAGGGCGCGGTCGCGGTTTCGCAGCCGGGCGGAAACTTCGGTCATGATCTGCCGGTCGGTTTTGGCCGGGATGGCGCCTTTGACCGGGAGAATATTTTCCACCTCGGTTATGCCGGGGTGGTTTTCGTACAGCTCGACGATCTTCCCCGCCTCGATACCGTTGGCGCTGACGCCGGCGGTTATCGAGTAATTTATGGTTATCGAATCCGGGGGCAGGTCGATGCCGCCGGAATAGTCGAACCAGAGTGTCAGGCGGTCGGCGCGTTCCTCGAGAGAATAAAATTTCTGCGCCGGATCGCTGTGGACCTGGTGTCCCGGCAGGTATTCGTTGCCGTTGGAATCGATCACTTTGAGAATTTCGAGAATATTCGAGATATTTTCGGGCAGTTCGATTTCGACGAGGCGGTTGCCGCCGGTGTGTTTGAACAGTGTCAGTTCGTTTTTGTTGAGGGCGACGAGGCAGTTGAAATATACTTCGAAGGGCGACTGTATCGACTGTTTGTCGCCGCCTTCGGGAAGGTCTATTCTCAGCCAGTAGAAATGGTCCTCGTCCTCGAAGTCTATGCCGTAATCGAGCAATCGGGCGCTGAGTTCATTTTGCGGCGGGCCGATTTCCCAGGTGGAGACGAAGTTTTCGGGCAGGAAGACGAAGTCGTCCTCCAGCGGTTTGAACAGATCGGAGCTTTTGCGGAGTCCACCCCAGTCGATGGGACCGTTGTTGCGGCCGAACAGTTTTTCGATATCGGTTGTCAGGCCGGGGCAGAAGCCGGAGTCCTCGTAGAAGTTTCCTTCCCCGCCCCCGGGGTACCAGCGTCCCCAGCGAAGCTGTTTGAGGGCATCGGGGATACCCTTGAGAAATATAACGGTGTCGTTGAAATTTTTTGCCGGGCCGGGATGGTTGACCGCCAGATAGAGGCGGGCCTTTTTTCCGGCGGGCAGGGTCGTCGGCACGGTGGTGTGGGTGGAGGTGCTTTCGACCGACGACGGCGACAGATCGACAACGGCATCGTCGATTTTCAAAAAGATATGTTTCACCTCGGCATCGACCAGTTTGGCTTTGCGGTGCGGCGAAAAGAAGAAGGTCTGCCCGCCCTCGCGTTCCTCTTTGTAGAAGAAACGGGTGTGCTGATCGACATCGACCACCGGGTCGGTCGGGATACAGCGCATGACGGTGCAGGCCGGGACGGGCCAGCGTTTGCTTTCGGGGCAGAGGGACCGTATCAACGACGACGAGGCCTGTTCCCAGACCATGTCGATTTTTTTGTCGATTTCGGAGAGCTGACTGGAATACAATTGCAGGAGTATTCTCAGGATGGGGTCGAGCCGGTCGGATGATTCGGGGACATCCGGGTTCCACCGTCTCAGTTCGCGGTGCATCTCGGCGAAAATTTGTTCGCGGGTTCGTTGTTTTATATCTGCCATTTTATATTTATCCGTCGTTTATCCTATTGTATATGTTTCCTCAAATTTTTTTTCTTCGCCGTCATCTCGAAAAAGCGCCGTCACTTTGACGGCCACGCCGAGGGCATGCAGGTGGCTGCTGTCGACATTGACCAGCGTCACCGACACGTTGTACAGTCTTTTTTCGAACTTGTCGATGGCGTTGCGGATGCTGGCGCGGATGTCGGCCTTGTTGGCGGTGTAGAGATCGGAGAATTCTTTTTCCCAGATGTCGCAGCCGAAACCGGGGTCGAAAGGGAGCGAGGTCAGCCGGCTGCTCAGGATCAATCCGACCGAGTAGAGAAGCGAATCATAGAGACCGGCCTTGCTCAGGTAGCCTTTTTTCAACAGTAATGGTAGTGACAGGTATTCCATTAATTCCACTAATTAAGCTGTATCGGGTTACCTTTGACGGTAACCGTCGCTCCTTCGAGGTTAAGCATGGCAGTTGCTTTCGAGGTCAGGTTGGCGCCGGCCTTGATTTCGGAATTGGCGCTTGCCTCGGCCTTCAGGTCACTTCCCGCCTTGAGATTGATGGCCTGCTGGCTTTCTATTGTGATATTATTGCCCTTGATGCTTATATCGCCTTCGCTTTCGATGCTGATACTGGGGCCCGAGACGTCCATGACGATGGAGTTCTTGCTGTCTTTGGTGACCAGTTTTATTTCCTCGCCGCCGTCCTTGTCGCTGAGGTATATCTGGTGGCCGCTGCGTGTCATGAACATTTTGACATCGTTCTGATCGCCGCCGGTATCGGATGGCGGCTGGGCATTGCCGTTATAGAGCGAACCCACGGCGATGGGATGGTCGGGATCGCCGAATTCATAGCCGATCAGCACTTCATCGTCGATTTCCGGCAGGCTGACCCAGCCCCGGTCGGCTCCGGCATATGGTACGGCCAGCCGGATCCATTTGACGATTTCGTCGTCGGTCCAGGGGAACTTGACCTTGATGCGTCCGAGGGCGTCGGGATCGTTGTTGTCGACGACGACGGCGATATGGAAGCCGCTGAATTGGGGTGGGTGGAAGGTTTTTCTCTCGGCCACCGCGGCCGTCCCGGTGTCGAGTTCGTCCTCGACCTTGCGCACGGGCTGTTTCTCGGGGTAGGCGGCGTCGATCGGTGTGCAGATGAAGGTATTGTGGTATTTTCCGCTATCGTCGAATATATGGGTGACGCCTTTGACCCAGTAGAGGGCATCGAGTTTATCCATGCCTTTTATTTTGACGCATTTCCCGACGGCCACGCGGGGGACATTGGACTGCCCGTAGCATTTTACCATGCCGCCAAGGGAGCGATATTTTTCGGTTTTCAGCGTATTTTCGAGGGACTGCCGGTCGGCCACCATTTTGGGCGCGCCGGAGTAGCCGGCTTTCTCATAAATTTTCTTCGATGACTCGTAGGATTTGTTAACCAGCTCCGAGGGGGCCACTTCCGGTTTGATGCCGGTGGTATCCTGCGAGAATGTTTTGGCCTCTTCGTAATTATAAACTTTCGATTCGAAATTATAGGGGATTGTCCCCAGCCCCACTTTGAAGGCGCCGAGCGTTTCGCGCCAGACGAGTTCCTCGGCATCGCCGCTTTCGGCCTTGGTAACCTTGAACTCTTTGCCGTTGTAGTAGGCAAACAGACCGCTTCCGGCGGCCAGCCGCTGAATATACTCATAGTCGGTTTCGAGGTACTGGGCGTCGAATTTGAACTCGCCCTTTGTCGAGGCCACCTCGCCGAGGGTGATGGGGTAGTTTTGGAGGAGGCTGCCGATAATATCGGAGGCGCTTTTTTCGCTGTAGTACATATTGCGGCGGTTACCGTCGAGTGTGACGGTGGGGCTTTCGGCCCGTATCAGGATGGTGTTGATACCGTCGACGCTGTGGTCGAGACTGACCTCGGTGACAAGACCGATAAACTCGAGCTGGCGGCTGTTGTCGACCAGTTCGCCGGTAGGCGTGACGGTGACCGAGATAGATTTTCCGAGAAACGACGTGAATGATGTCGGGTCGTCGAATTCGGCGTTTCGATCCTCGCCGGCCAGCCTGATCCGTACGGCCAGTCCGTGGTGATTGTCGATGTACTGCTCGAGGCGCACGCCGGAGACGTTATATTTTATTTCTTCGTTTTCGACTTTGACCGAGCATGTTGCGGAAGTTTCTAAAACAGCCATATTAAAATCCGCCGGTTATTTTTAAAATTCGGGGGCCGGGCGAAAAATATCCGCCCGGCCGTTATCAGTTGTTCTATTCCTGCCAGCGGTTGTCGATCTCGGCATCCGAGATGGTCAGTTTCTGGCAGGAGATTTCAAAACATTCCCATATCTGTTCATCGGGGTTGTTTTTAATATGCGGGCACTGTTCTTCATATGACGTGATGAAGCCGTCCTCCCATGTCAGTTCCTTCATGGCGGCGTCATCCGGATTTTTGAAGGTTACCTTGCCTGCTTTCCAGTTCGGTTTGCTGGAATCCATCGCCCAGCGAGCGATATCGACTTTTTCGTCCGACTCCCTGATAATTCTGACGACGCCGGCATGGGCGCGGTCGGACGGTCGGCCGGTTTCGTCTTTGGCAGTGTACAGTTTGTACGAAACCTGATAAACGTTGGTATAAACCACTCCGTCGATTTCCAGCGATGGTCTTCTCGCCATAGTTACACTCCTTCCACTAATTTTTATTTAGGTTTAGATGCTTTTTTCAAAACCTGTCATTAAATGTTACTTATCCTTCACGTTGGTTTGATTGTCTTCGTTCCAGGCCGTAAATTCGATATTGAAAGTTCTCGCCGGGTATTTGGGGTTGAGCGAGACCTTGAGATCGATTTCCTGGCGTTTGCGCATTTCCTCATCGGCGAAAATATCCACCTTGTAGTCCTGGAGGATGTTATCGCCGCCGGAGATGGCTTTCATAAATTTGTCGATATCGCGTCTGAGGGTATCGACGAATTTCTGATCGATGACCGAGAAGGTTTGTTTATTCAGATAATTCCGCAGTGTTTTATAGACATAGTCATAGGTCCTGCGGATGGAATAAACATTGAATGTTTCCTTGGTGAAGAGGGTCGATGCGCCCATTGCCACCGCGGAGCCCTCGAAGCTGACCATCGGGTTGACGCCTTTTTCGTTTATTTTGGAGGCATCGGGCTGGTTGGCTTTGAAGCGCAAGTATTTGGCATCGTTGATTTTGCCGTGTTTGAACCCGGCCATCGGCTGTTGCATACCGATGTTGATATCGCCCTGGTACATTTTACCGGCCACGACCGCCGAGGGCGGGACCCACATATCCTCGTCCTCGTACTGGTTGGCCTCGCGGGCCATGACGTAGTTGGCGAAGACGGAGACGTACTGTTTATAGTCGTCGATCCCGGGCAGGTTGGCATAGGCGGGATCTTCGAGCATATCCATGACCTCCTCGAATTTTTCGAAATTCGGCAGGTCGGTCATGACGTGCAGTTTATTGGGCAGTCCCAGCTGGCGGGCGATGGTGTCAATATTTTCGACGCTTCCGGCCCATCCGGGGATAACGGCCATGGAGAAACATTCCTTGATGCTCCATTCGCGGTAGAGGTCGGCGACCGCTTTGGAGACCTCCTCGAATTTCTCTTTATCGTCGGGATCGGTGAAATCTTCGATACCGACATTCGAGAAATAGGCGTTGACCTTCTCATCCGGTTCGGCCTGGGCGTTGGCGAAGAATTTATCGATGGCGCGGTAGGTGGTTTCGATTTCGCGGCTGGCCCGATGGACCTTTTTCATGTTCTTTTCGAGGTTATCTTCGAGTTTGGCTGATTTTTCGTTAATGCTTTTGCGGATATCATCGATTTTATCGCTGTCCTTGAGGGCATTGACCCACAGTTTCAGTCTTTCCGCCAGCAGTTTGCGCTGGGTGGCGAAATTTTTCTTGGTCAGGAATTCCTTGCGCTGGAAGTCCTTTTTCGGATCGAGCCATTCGACGCCCCGGACGAGGTCGCCGTCGGCTGTTTTGAACGATGGAAGCAGCGCTGCCAGCTTGCTGAAATCTCCGAAGGTATCGCTCAGGATGGATGCGAATTCATCATCGGAGACTTTTTCCATGACGACTTCTTCCGGCGCCGCCGGTTTGGCTTCGGCTTCCTGCGGCTGCATTTCTTTTTCTTCTTCTGCCATTATCAATCACCTCTTTTCTATTCTGTTAGAAGGTCGATGTAGTACATTGCCGCTTTCAGGAGCGCTTCCTTCTTCTCTTTGTCGCCGAGTGTTTTCTTGAGAGCGTTGTTTTTCTTCAACTGTTTGTCCAGATCGGCCAGCATTTCCTTGCTGTAGTATGTTTTCTGGAGATAGTCGTTGTTTTCGATCATCTGTTTCGAGGTGAGGTCCTTCATGGCCTTGATTTCGAATTCGGCGTTGATCGGTTCGCCCTCGGTGCTTTCCAGTTCTGCGGAAAACGACGGTCTGAACTTCTCGAAGACCTCTTTGAGGTTATTGCACCGTGTCGGGCTGACATCGGCTTCTTCGTTGTTGTTCAGTTTGGCGATATAGAGCAGTTTGTTCGACGGCAGAAGTTCAACCGGTATGGAATCGTCCTTTTTGATTCTTTCGGTTGCACCCAGAATAAATTTTGCCATTTATTCCTCCGTTTATTTTAGTTTAAGATTTTTCTTTTACCTTGAACACATAGGCGTCTTCTTTGACGTCTATGATTACGGCATCACCCGGCGAGACATCGCCGGTGATAATATCGACCGATAATTTATTTATAATATCCTTTTCAATGGTGCGTTGAATCGGACGGGCACCCAGTTCGATAGTGTAGCCGTCACGTCCCAGTTTTTTCAGGGCATCATCGGACAATTCGGCCCGTATATCCTGATCCTTAAGTAATACGCATAACTGGTTAAACTCCAGAGCGGCAATTTTCTCGACCTGTTCGGCGGTGAATGAGTGATATATAATAATATCATTGAGCCGGTTGAGGAACTCGGGCCGGAACTTCGAGAACAGGAAGGCGCGGACCTCTTCCATATCGACCTCGCGTCCCTCGCGGTCGGCATCAAGGATTTTATCGGCGGCGTAGTTGGAGGTGAGGACGACGATGGTATTCGAGAAATCGACCGTGCGTCCCTGGCCGTCGGTGAGCCGTCCGTCATCGAGCAACTGCAACAGGACATTGAAAACATCGGGGTGCGCCTTCTCGACCTCATCGAGGAGGACGATGGAGAACGGTTTGCGCCGGACCGCTTCGGTGAGGATGCCTCCGGCTTCGTAGCCGACATATCCGGGAGGGGCGCCGATCATTTTGGCCACCGAGTGCGGTTCCATGAACTCGGACATATCGAGCCTGACCATGGCGTTTTTGTCGTCGAAGAGGAACTCGGCGAGGAGTTTGGGCAGATAGGTTTTACCGGTTCCGGTGGGGCCGAGAAAGAGAAACGAGCCGACCGGGCGATTGGGCAGTTTCAGACCGGCGCGCGATTTTCGGATGGCGTTGGCGATGGCCTTGATGGCGTTGGTCTGGCCGATGATTTTTTTCGACAGGAACGATTCCATGTTGATCAGGCGGTCCTTCTCGGCGGTCATCATTTTGGCGACCGGTATTCCGGTGCGGCGGGCGATGACGGCGGCGATGTCGGCGCTTTCGATTCTGGATTCGAGATTATCGACGACGGACTTCAACGATTCGAAAAGAGGTTTCTTTTCATAGAGACTTTTTTGAATCTCATCCGGTTTCATTTTTTCCTTACTCATGGTCCGCCTCCGTCATGGCTTCGACGCGATGCCCCCAGTGTTCGTGGAGGGTGTTGAATTCGCGTTCGAATTTATCGTATGAATCATAAAGTTTATCGAAAGCGTCGCCGTCCTTTTGGGGATCTTTACCTTTGCAGTCGGCGAGTAGTTTTTCGACTTCCTCGATGTATCCGGCGATAGCGGGGATTTTTTCGACGGCCATTTCTTTTTTGACACTGAACTCGGAAGCGGCCTCATCGATAATATCGAGCGCGATATCGGGGAGGTTTCGTTCGCTCAGATATCGCTGGGCCAGCTTGACCGAAGCCGGGATGCTGTCGCTATCGAACTCGACCTTGTGATGTTCGGCGTATTTGGAAACGACGCCGCCGACAATGCGCACGGCATCATCGAAATCGGGTTGTTCGATTTTGACTTTTTCGAAACGCCGGTCGAGGGCCTTGTCCTTTTCGAGATACTTGGTGTATTCTTCCTCGGTGGTGGCTCCGATTAGCCGTATATGTCCTCGGGCGAGGGCCGGTTTGATGAGATTGGCGGCATCCATCCCGCCGCCGCCCCCGGCGCCGGCGATAGTGTGGATCTCGTCGATAAAGAGAATAATTTTACCGGCCGATTTGACGACTTCACCGACGAGCGCTTTGAAGCGCTCCTCGAATTCGCCCTTATATTTGGCCCCGGCCACGAGGGCGCCCATGTCGACTTCCATGACTTTGGTGTCCTGCAGCGCCTTGGGGACTTTTTTATCTATTACCGCCTGGGCAAAGCCCTCGACGATGGCCGATTTGCCGACACCGGCTCCGCCGACCAATACGGGGCTGTTTTTACGGCGGCGCAGAAGAATCTGTATGGTTTGCTGGAGTTCCTTTTCGCGTCCGATCATGGGATCGAATTCTCCGGCCGCGGCCAGATTGGTCATATCGACCGTATAGCGCAGTGTTTTGGAAACCGGCGCTTTTGTTTCGACCGCCTCGGCCCCCTCTTTGGAGGGTGCGCCGGTGGCGATTTCCTCGACCGCTTTGCTTTCGGCGATGGCGCGGTAGATGGCTTCTTTTTCAATGTCGAGTTTATCGCGGACGTATGGCGACAGCGCCGATTTGGGATCGAAGACGGCGATAAGAATATGTTCCGGTTCGACGAGAGGATCATAGAGTTTGTTTTTTTCCTCGATCGCCTGTGCCAGCACCGATTGCACCGCGGGCGAGATGGTCAGTTTTTCGCGTGCGGTGGACCGGCTGGACTGGTCCTTGAGATAAATTTCGACGATTGATTCGACAAATGACGGTTTTTTGTCGAGTTGATTCAGTATGGATTCGACTTCGCTGCCCTCATGCCTGACGACGGCCATAAGGAGGTGTTCGACATCGATTTCGGGATGTCGAAAGGTGGCCGCCACTTCTTTGGCATTTTTTATAACGGCCCGTGAATCCGAGGAATAGCCGGCAATATCCATAAGCTACCCTTGCTCTAAAAGATTCAGAAATATCTGTTTTTAATAGTATCTTCCCGCAAAAATTGCTCGCATAAAATATTATGCGGGCTTCCTAAAAAAGTCAAGATAATAATTGCGGATTAAATCATTGTCCCACAATAAAATATTTATCGGTAAAAAGGGCGTTTATATTTACATTGAGACGATTAATTATCGTCCATTTTTATGATCATTTCGTATCACGTCGGCATTTATGTCCAAGTGGGCATACGCGCCCATTCGTCACGATCGAAATCATAATCGCGCCAGTGATTTATTATAACCAGGGTGCCGGTGTGCTGTATCAGTCTTTCCAGATGAAAGGCTCGATCCCCGTGGGGGACGGTGAACTCGTTATGACCGAAAGGCAGGCAGCGAAGCCATCCCTCACCGGCTGAAACACCGTGATGCACACCGATATTTATTTTGATAGTGTGTTTTCCGCCGGCTGTTCCCACCTGCGTGTTGACGCCGCGAACGACACGGGCGCCGGTCTGTCGATAATTTACCCTGGTGTAATGCCTGCGGCGGCGCGATGGATATCTCATCCTGAACAGCACCCGTCCCTGTCGGCCGGAACTGTCAGTAAATTGGCCGCGAAACTCAAAAATGGCGGTGTCGGGCAGAAATTTGGTGTCTATTTCGATGGCTACAACACGCGTATTGGTATCGTAGTTGTGCCTGACGTCGAATTTATGCAAGAGATTAAGCAAGGAGTACAACTGCCGTTCGATACCGGTATCATCATTGGTCCAGCGGTTGAATGGCGTTATTGCCCAATCGGGCTGACCGGTGCTGCCGCGCGGGTCGGTTCCCCAGATACCGTATTGTATGAATAATTCGAGATCGCTGTCGGTTCCCAGAACCACGATGATGGCGCCAATGGCGCCGACAATCGCGACGGCGGCTCCGACCGGTCCCCCCAGGGTGGAGCCGGTGGCGACAAGATAGCCTATTTCGGTGACGCTGGCGGCTACCGCCAGACCATGACCCAGGGCGGCGTCATAGTCATCGACGTTGATGCGCCGGGCAAAGTCGCGCGAGTTGCTGAAAACATCGATCATATTTTTGACGGCGCTGGCCTTGACGGCGATACCCACTGCGCCGCGTCCGCCCGCGAATTCGGACAATGAATCCAGGGCGGCGGTAAAGGTGGAAGTGGTGATCTGGCCGTCGAAAACAGCCTTGAGTCGGCCCATTCGAACGCCCCAGTTGAAAACCTTATTGACGCTTCGCATTGTCCTGATAACCGACCCGGAGCGTCTGAGTCCCGGTGGAAGCTGGTTCAGGGCGCGCCGTTCCCGACCCAGGGTGTCATTGAAGGCCTGCCAGGTCATTCTGCCGGCGGTGATTTCCGAGACCAGATGATAGGTTCTTGTCTCGGCCACGCCGAGGGCCAGTTTCAGATAGTCCTGTGTACCTATGACGCGGGTCCAGGCGGTAACGCAGGCACGTTCGCGGGCTCCACCCTGCTGTCTCGAGGCCTGGAAAAAAGTGGCCCAGGCGCTTTCACTGGTTGGATTTTGCGCGGCGTCATTAAAGAGATAAGATAGCAGTATATGTTCACCGGCAATTCCGGCCAGCGGGGCGATAATTCTCAGCCAGGCCGCGCCGTCGGGGTGCGTATTCCCTTGCGTATGTTCCATCAGGCCTCTTTCGAGGTAGGTCAGGATATTATGATTAAGGAAATTGTAAAGATTGTCTATAAATTTCGCTTTGCGGTTACCGTAGTTGGCGAAGCGGTTGAAGGCGGTGTTGAGCCGTGACCGGTTGGCATCGTTTTGAAGACTGCTTTCGTTGTCGACAAGCTGTTTGCAGAGACAGGCGAGAATTCCGCGCTTTCGTATTCTGGCCTCGAATCGGCTCAGGCGCCGGTGTGTTCGTCGGGCATCGACAACACGCATGAGATGGGAATGATAGGCAATGATATCGGTCGAATGGGCAATTATATGCTCCGGGTCGAAAATGTACGCATCATAATCATAACTTGACACACCTCCCGCGGGCGGTGTCAGCTCGAGACGGATGAAGCTCTGGGCGCTGCTGTAGAAAGAACCGTTGAAGAGATTTTCCATGGTTGCGGCGTCGATCTGTATCGGCAGAGCAAGGGCGTAGGTGTGGTTGAGCAGGGCACGATCGAGGGTAAAATAATCCGACTCGGAGAAGGCCCTTATGGGGCGAAGTGATCCCGAGCCCGGCGCGCCGTATTCGGTAGCGTCCCAGTCATTGGCTCCGCGGTAATGCACTTCGAATACTTTGTCGTCATGGCCGCGGGCCCCGGAGCAGAAAAGATATATCCATTTCCCGTAGGCGGAAGATTCATAATTGCGGTACTGAGATGGTATATCCCGGCGTCGCGAGACATTAAAAAGAATGTTAAGATTATCCGGTGTCGTTTGATCGATATAATAAAAATCATTGTTGCTGCTTGTGAAGAGTCCTCCAATAAAAGACAAAAAACCGCTTTCGAGATTGGAACCGAGATCCTGGTATATAACATAATTATGCCGGCGAAAATGCAATCGGGCCTGGTTTCTCAGGCGGGTTGACCGGCTCCCCCCGGAGCCGACAGCGGCGGATCCATCAGTTGCGACTTCACTACGACACATTCAATAAACCTCGTTTAAACTTACATCTGCAGTTCTTCTTCTTCCGGCCCGAATCCGCCATCGCCCCCTCCGCCGCCAAAATCGGTGGCGCTTTGGGCATCGGTTCGGCCCTCGAAACTGTCCGGTTCTTCATCGCTTTCATACTGGGTGCCTTCATCATCATCTTCTTCGGTTTCCTCGTCGGTAACCGGACCTTCATCGGCGCTCAGGCCGGTATCTTCCTCTTCCTCCTGTTCCTCGATATCTTTCGTTTCCACCTCGGGGAAAAGATCTTTGTATTTGATGACGAATTGCCCCGGCGGGACATCCTCGATTTTCACTTTTCCCTCGCTGTCAAGGGTTCCGGACCGAGTTTCTCCATCGGGCATCGTGATTTCATACTCGGCATCCGGGATCGGCTCGTCGTTGTCGTCAACCAGCTCGATTTCGATCCAGTCCTTGAATTCGAGCAGGCCCGATTCCTGTTCTTTGCCGAATTCCTGCCCGTGAATTTCGATGACAAAGAAATATTCGGGCGGGTTGTAGCTGCTGCCGTATTTCTCCAGTTCTTCTTCGGATGGGATTTCATCGGTATCTTCGTGGTACTCATATTCCCACTTGATTTCGATTTTATCGTCGATCACGGTTGCGGGCAGTTCGGTGATTTTGTCGTGGATATTGTCGCGGTCGTATTCGTAGATGATGAGTTTGACTTCGGTACCGCTGACGACACCCTCGATATCGGCCGAGAGGGTGAGAATATCGCCCCGTCGGGCCTCGGCGGCGCTCCATTTCATGTTTGTGACTTCGATCGGCGGGAGTATCGGGACACGGTTCGATTCGCCGTCGACCGAGGCCTGCGAGATATCGACTTCGAAATACGCGAAGTCGCCGATTTCGGCTTTTTCGTCGATATCCAGCCGGCCAATGAATTTATTGTTTCGGATTTTACCGCTGAGTTTACCCAGTTTTTTCCCCTTTTCGCTTTTGCCGGTGATTTTTATTTTGGCGTTGTTACCGACAAAAGCGGTCAGCACCTCGACCGGAGCCGGTTGTCCGGCATGCACCGCGCCGTGCCGCCAGGCGGCCATGATAAGCGACGAGGTGAGCTTGATTTCGTGCTCGCTGTCGGTTGCTTTGTTATATTTCAGATCCATAACTATCAATCATCGTCCGGCAAGTTCACCGGTTTGAAGGAGTTTATCATTTGTTCCACCTGCATGGCGATTGTTTTCAGCGTTTTTTTCGTGAAATCGGCGGAGAAAGTGTAGCCGATGCCGTCGAGAATCATGAACATCTGTTTTTTGAATATCACTTTGTCATCGGATGGAATCCAACGATAGACGAATTCATGGACGGTGTTGCCGTTTTCGAGGTCTTTCTGTTCATCCTTGAGGACCTCGACACCCGGCATGGTATCGACGATATTATCGATACGTTCGCGCGCGAAATCCTCGAGTTCCATATCGCCCGCATCTTTATCGATTATGATTGTCATCATGTGCTGCATGCCGCTGTCATCTGGGCCCATGAAGGTATACACCGTTTGATCCTGCCAATCGTCGGGCAGGTTTATATCGAAGAGGATTCTTTTGTTGCTCATGTTTCCTCCATCAATCGATCCTGATAAGTTCGTAGTCGGTGGCGATATATATATGTCCCTGCGCATCGGCAACCGGCGGCGCGACGATGTCGTGGTCGAAGAGCAGGCCGAATATTTTATTACCGTCGGGGTCGGCCCGGTAAAGCGAATTTTTGGCCGCGATCAGGACGGAACCGTCGGCCAGCGCGGAGCAGAAGTCGATGGTTCGTTCCTCGATAGTGAATTCGCGGACAAGTTCGCCGTCGCGTATCGTTTTCAGCGTGCGCCCGACCGGTATATGAACCAGGCCGTCGATCCCGACCACCGGTGGTTGTTTCAAGGAGACGCCCGGTATACCGGTGTCGTCGGTCCAGCGCCATTTTTCGGTACCATCGTGGGCGAGGGCCAGCAGGATATTTTTATCCTCTGATTTCCCCAGCAAATATATAACGTCGCCGTCGCCGGCGGCGACGGAGATAATTTTTTGCACCGGGTTGGGGAAGCGGTTGATGATGTCGCCGTCGCTTTTGGCGGAGTTGGCGTCATATATTATGATTTCGTTTTCCGCGAAGACAATGAATTTTGCGCCGTCGGGGGTATGCAGGGGTGGTGCGGCCGGTTTTCCGGCGATATTATCGACCCAGATGAATTTTTCGGTTTCGTATTTTTTGCGATAGAACACGAATGATGGTCGTCCCTGTTCGGGCGGCGGGGTACAGAGCGAGAGGGCCAGGAATTCGCCGTCGAGCGGTTCGATATAGAGCGGCGTGCAGGCGTTGTCGGATTCGAGTATCCACATCGTCTGCGGATAATCGGCGCCTTTGAAATCGACGGCGGCGAGTTCATCGATGGTTTCGATTTTACGGTAGTACAGTTTGCCGCCATGGATCGATACCGGGGAGCTTTCGCGGATCGGTTTTGTCCATAGTTTTTTGCCGTCGGTATCGAAACAGATGACGGTATCGTCCGAGCAGGCAAAAATATTCGCTCCGCCGATCAATATGCATCGAAGTCCAAGCGGTATTTCATCGTCGTCATTGAAGATTTTTTTCCATGTCAGATAACCCTCGCTTTTCGAGGTGACATCGATAAATGACGATCTTGCCGCATCGGCGAATATTACCGGGTATGTGTTTTTATTCATACCATTATTTCCCTTGTTCGAGTCATATTTCTTATCGGAACCGGCTCCGTTGCAACCGATACCAAAGACGAGGAACATCCCCGCCATATATATAAAAAGTCTTATTGCGTTTATGTGTCGTTTTCGATCCCCTGTCATGCCGGCAGATCCCTGATGGTGAACCATCCGCCCCCGGCGACGGAGGTGAGCAGTTCGGATTTGAGCCAGCTTCCGACGGAACTGAAATCGGCTCTGGCCACGGCTCCGGCGGATGTTTTCCCGATCATGTATTTCAGTATTTTATTTTTATCGACGTTGTCATCAACATTGATGGTTCGTCCCGAGGTGGCGAAGCTGTTACCGTTATTTTCCTTGACGACCATATTGAAATGGGCGTCGGCCGGGAGGGCGACGTGCCAGTCGGTGGGGGTCGGTTTGGGCGCGTCGTAAACTTTGAAGTGCGGAACGAATATCATCAGGACCAATCTGCAGTCGATGTCCCGGCTGCATTCGAAATAGTATTTATTTTGCTCCACCAGCGGTTTTAGCGCCCAGCGTTTCATCCAGTTCGACATCGAGTTGACGTTCCAGCTGCCGGTGTCGTCGATAAATTTCACGGCTATTTTGTGCCGGACGACGACGATGCCGTCGAAGACATGCCGCGGATTCATAACGTGGCTCCTGTTGTCTCTTCGTTTGGGATCGATGCTCCGGGCGGTTTCGCCGCCGCCGAGCCGGTAGAGAAGCAGGTCGGCGCGGCCGTTTTCGCCGGTTTTGAAGACGAAATTGGTTTTACTGTTCGACGGTTTGTTGGGGTCGCGGTATTTGCTGTCCCATAGATCGAGTTCGATGACTTTATCCTTGCCGTCCTTGGTGTATTTATAGCTCATTTTGTAGGTCGTTTTATTCAGGAACGGCTGGAGCTTTTTATTGGTGGTGTCGCCCGATTCATCGTTGATCCAGTTGACGAAGTGCCAGAAGTCGCGCATACGCGGATTGCGGCACTCGGCCATGGTGGAGATAAGATCGTAGTTGTATGGTCCGCCGGGGGCGGTGTAGGGCTGGGCGTATCCGGGCAGTCCTGAGAAGGTGTGGCGGGTGGTCCATGGATGGGACTGTTTGCGGACGAACTCGTCGTACATATAGTCGTCCCACAGCCCGGTGGCGTGGCCCATCTCGTGGTGATTGGCCAGCGGCGCATAGGTGGCGCCGTCGATATCTTTGGTTTTGCCATCGGCCCCGGCGCCGCCGTAATAGTCGGTTATTCCCTGATAACTGGCCTGGCAGAATTTGGCCTCATCCGGCATCATCCAGTCCTCGTCGGTTTTGGAAATACGGACGATACACTTGTGCTTGTTGCCGGCATCGTCCAGCTTGGCCTCGTAGAAATGGTACATGCGGATCAGGATATCGGCGGTGCCGCTTTTCTTCTCGAGGAGGTACGGCCGGTTGGTGCGGTCCATCGAATTGATCATGCCCTCTTTTTCCCAGTCCTGCCGCCAGTTGGGGGCGTCGGGGGCCTCGGCGGCATCGGAATGCGCTTCGAGGCGGCAGTTCCAGTATATGATGAGGTACGACAGCGGTTTTTCCTTGTCTTTATCGATAAAGCCTTTGATCGATCCGCAGTTGTGGAGGTAGTGGGCCTCGTAGTTGCCGCAATTTGTCTGCACATAGTCTTTCATGTTGGCCGGGACGTCGCCGTGACTGTTGGTCCCGGGGGCGAGTTTCACGTGCAATGCCGACCAGTCGTGGACCGTTTTATCGTTCAGGACGGCCGCCCTAGCACCCAGCACATGTCCCTGCCCGAACTTGAATTTCGGGCCCTTCACGGTTCGTTTGTCGGTGATATCATAAAAAGCGCTGCTGAAGACGACCAGACGGGGCAAATATGATTTGTCTTTTTCCGGGATTCTGGTCGTGATCAGGTTTTTTTTGAATTCGATATCCGAGAAATAGGGATGGGTCGTGCGGCCCTTGAAGATTTTTATTTTATAATCATCCTCTTCGTCGAGATAGAAAAGCGTCAGCCGCGATTTGTCGGAGAGGTCGATTTTGGTACCGTCCTTGTCGAAATCCTGCGGTTTATCCCCGGTGTTGTTGTTGATATTCTGACTGCCCTTGTCATCGACCAGGATAATATCATCGAGCGAAATCACCAACGGCTTGTCGGGGGTGGTGTTTTTGCCGCCGAACGGTTTGTAGTTGGCGAGGATGGTTTCGAATTTATCGCCGGTGTTTTCGTTGCCGTCATGGCGGGTGAAGTAGTTGCGCGACGACCATTCCGGCGGCAGGTCATAGTAGTGAATCCGTTCTTTCCAGGCCATTTTGGCGATGTCTTCGTCTTTTTTGACCTCAATTTCGGGCTGATCGTCCTTGGTTTTGGTGTACACCCACTGGCGCTGTTTTTTGTCGGGTGATTTGTATGTGTTGAACGTGAAACGAATTTCATCATCTTTTTTGAGATTGGACACCCTGATGGTATAAATGCCGTCGGCATAATCATGTCCGGTTTTGAGCGGCTCCGGGTCGCCTTTTTTGTACACTTTTATATCCAGACCGGCGGGGATACCCTTGAAGTCCTTGATAATCCTGTCATAGTAGGCGAATTTGAAATGAAAGGCATCGGCGCCGAGATAACTGGGGTCGATGTATTTGATCTCCATATGCTGGCTGTACCAGAGGGGACATTCGGCGGCGGTGTGTTTTTTGTCGATATGAGCCGGGCAGTCGATTTTGTCGATAGTTTCTTTCTCGTTGAAGAAAAGAATTTCGACCCTTCGGTTGCGCTGTGACTTGTAGTTGCTTTTTTCCGGTTTCTGGAGCGGGAACGATTCGCCGCAGGCGACGTACGGTTTATCCTTGTCAACCAGTCGGTCCTTTATGCGTTTGCCGTACATTTTTTTCAGCCGTTTACGATTGACTTTGAGGACCCCGCAGATTTCGTCGGCGTACAGGTCGTAGACCGCCTTCCAGGCGACTTCGGGGAATCTCTTTTTGGAATCATCGTCTATTTGTTTGACCAGATCAGGCGGGAGTTCTTCGGGGTAGTCGTCTTTGGTTTTTTCATCATCATGCAGGGCGCGGTATTCCTTGAAAAATTCATCGGCCGCTTTTCGTGTTTTTTTGCCGTATTTGTTGTCGATGCTCCCCGGGTTGCATTTCCAGCCCCTGTCTTTGGCGAAATATTTCATAATCTGCTGGTAATCTTCGACGCGGTGCTGGTTGTAGCAGACTTCGGCCCATTTGTCGCGTTGGCCGTCGAGAATATACAAGACCGATTTCGCGCGTTCGGCGGAGAGTTTGAAATTGGGTTCAACCTGGCCGGAGCTGTCGGTATGGGCGGCGATCAGTATTTTTTTGCGGGGATCGAATTCGTATTGCCGGAAAACGGCGGCGAGGGCGCGGATACCGGTTAGTTGCTCCTGCTTTTTTTTGCGGTCCTTGTCGGCGGCGCCGTCCTTGGAGCTTTTGCCGGCCGGTTTGGCGGGGAGCATGACGGCGCTGTTGAGGTGAAAGAGGACATCTTCCATCTCGAGGATTTCGACCTTGGCCCGCTGTGCCTGGAACTGCGCCAGACCATGCGTGTTGACGGTTGTTTTGCCGAATAATCTGCTTAGAAATGTAAACATTGATTCATTTTTTATCGGGGACCAACAGCCCCGAGTTTTTTCGAGCCATCAATTGCTTTTCTTAATATCAAAGGATACCTTTACCTGTCCCGGCGGCAGTTTTTCCTCTTTGGCATATCCGTTGTCATCCAGGTTACCTTCCCTGATACCGCCGTTGGGCAGGAACAGCTTATAACCGGCGCCGCCGATTGCTTTGCCGTCCTCGTCTTTAAGTTCCAGTTCGATATAGTCCTTGTATTCGAGCAGTCCCGACCGCGAGGTGATACCGTCGGCGGTGACGCGGAAATAAAACATCGGCGAGGAATAGCCGCCGCGTTGTTCTTTGCTTTCCTGTATGCCGAGATAATTTTCGCCGATTTGCAGTTCCCATTCTTCCTCGATTTTATCCCCGTCGATTTTGCTCTCGATGGTTTCGAGCGGCTGATCGGCGAAATTAGCGTCACGGACAAAAATCTCGAGGACGGCTTCGGTTCCCGATTTGATCCCGGCGGTTTCGACTTTGAGTTTGACTTTATCGCCGACGGCCGCCTCTTTTGGGGACCATTGGGCGCTGACGATGGCTTTCAGGGCTATTTCGTAGTTGCCTTCTTTGAGGCCGGTTTTATTAATTTTCCCGGCCAGCGGGGCCTTGGTTTTGTCGCCGTCGGGTGATTTGACGGTGTATTCGGCGCCGGTAATGGGGTTGCCGCCTTTGTCGACGAATTTGACATCGAGCTTGTGATTTTCCTTGACCTCGGCGTTTTTGGTCTCGGCTTTGACCGCGGTTTCGCCGCCGCCGCCTCCCCCGCCGCCGCCGCCTCCGCCGGAACCGACCAGGACGGTGGGGCAGCCGGCAACGATAGTGGCCGGCGGGCCGCCGGAACAGATAGCGGTATCGCCGACGAGGGCGATCGGTTGTCCGCCCACGAGGACCGAGACGCCGGTGGCGATTATCTGTCCGCCGACATGCGGGATGGGCGGTGTGCCGGGCGTCTGCATGGGGCAGACATGCATGTCGTTCATTTTGGCCGCGGGCTGGCCGCCGATTAATACCATCGGCACGCCAGGGGGCATAATAACGCCGCCGTGGGCAGTCTGGTCGCCTACTCGGGCCGCAGGTTTGCCGGGCATATCATCTCCCTGATAAATTTACGACAATGACAATGTCCTCAAAATATAAACATATTCAAGATATCAAGTCAATAGTTACTTATCGGCATATATCGTTTGTTTTTATCGCCGGCCGCCATAATTCTATTGAAATGTAATTCCGGTGGATTTCGTATTTATGATAGACGTATAACGATCCCGGCGGCCATAAGTAATTACGCGCAAACAATCGAGTAGAATACAGTTAAATAAAATTAAAAAGTTGTTGCGACGTGCAATGAATAAATCTTATAATTGAGTGCGATAACAGGAGCGGACGATAATCACCGACCAGACTGCACTATACAGAATACGCTCGGTATATAATTTGTATCGGTTGCGGTTTCAGGCGGGAGTGAACCATGCCGGATGATTTAGATAAGAACAAGCACGAGACACAACCAGGTGGCGGTCCCGATCCGCTTGGAATAATCGGATGGGAAGTCGCGGGCAAGTATAAGATCCGCGCCTACATCGGGGGCGGCGGTTTCGGCGAGGTTTATGAGGGCTACAACAAGAACCTTTCGGAGCAGCGTCTAGTTTTCAAGTTTTTCAAGAGGGTGCAGTCGCGGGACAAGTTCGCCAAGGAGGCCAAGATCCTGTGCATGCTTGATCATCCCAACATATCGAGGGTGATGGATTATCTTCCGGAGGAAGGCGCCGTGGTGGTGTCGTTTATCGACGGCGATGACGGTTCGGTGATTCTCAAGAATTCGGGTGCCCTGGATGCCGATCGTTTTCTGAAAGTGGCCCGGGCGATGACGAGCGCGGTCGCTTTCGCTCATGAAAAACGTATCGCCCACCGGGATATCAAGCCGGGCAATATCATGTTCGACAAAAGCGGGCATGTTTATCTGATAGATTTCGGTATCGCCAAGGAGATGGGCGGTGACGCTACCAAGACGGCTTATGTCGCTTTGACGCCTCTTTTCGCGGCGCCCGAGCGGCAATCGGGCGATCAGAACTACAACCCGTTTTTGAGTGATATTTACGAGATGGGTGTGACCCTGTTCAATTTCGCCACCAATGATCTTCCCTACCGCAATCCGGCCAACCCGAATTACCGCGAATGGGGCGGTATGGCCAGCAAAAATCTATCGCCGGATATGCGGCGAATATTGATGAAGGCGACGCATCCCGATCCCAAACAGCGATACAAAACGGCCCGGGATATGGCCGACGATGTCAAATCGCTGAAACAGGTTTACGGCGGCAAGAAGAAAAAATCGATTTTATCGTACCTGGCGGTGATAGTGGTCGTGCTCGCCGTGGCGGCGTTTCTGGGCCGCGGGCAGATAAGCAGTTTGTTCCGGCAGTTGACGGCCAGGCAGGTTGAGGCGGAAAAATCGGAGCAACTGAAAAACGAAATCGAGGAAATACTGGATGACGGGTCGGAAGGCGATGCCGCCGGGGCGGATTCGGCCGGTCTCGAAGAAACGATAACAACTGCCGAGCAACCGGAAACCGAAACAACGGAAGAAGAGACGAAAGCCGTATCCGACGAGACGGAAGCCGAAAAGACGCCGCCGCCGGAGGTTAAAAAGGAAGATACTACTCCGGTGAAGCCTGAGGAGGAAATCAAACCGCCGGCGCAGGAAAAAGAAATAGTGGTGAAAGAGGAGCCGGTGGTGGAAGAACCGGTGGATGAAAAACCTGTCGAGGAGGAGTCGCAAGAAGTTGTCGCGGTGCCTGATAAGAAACCCGAAGAGGAAAAAATTATCGAAGAACCGCCGCCGCCCTCGGAGTTTACCATGACTTTCGATGTCAGACCCGAGGGGGCCTCGTTGATTTTTCTCAACGGCCGCGAGGGAGTGGTTGACAGCATCTATACGGTTAAGCCGGGCGGCTACAAAGTGGCGGTGGTGCATCCCGAATATCCGATTTTCGAAAAAAACGTGGCTGTTACCGATGGGGACAAGAAGGTATTTTTCGATCTTGGCGCGGAGATGCCGTCGATCGACTCAGTCAGTTTACAGATATCGCTGAATCCACCGTCGGATGAACATATAATCGAGTTGTCGTTCAACGGCCGGCGGCACACTCTGCTCGAGTTTCCGGTGTGGAACATGATGAAACCCGGGGGCGAGTGGCTTCTCGAGGCCGGTATATTCAGTATTGCCAAAGACGAATCAAAAAATGCAAAGATAGATTCTCTGGTTGTGTATCCCTACGGCGGCGGAAATCATGCCGTCATAAGGGGCGACAGGGGCAGAATCAGATTAGGATCAAAAGCGGGCGGACCGGCTGAAACGGTTCCCCTGCTGATATTCTGGTCAGAATAAGGATAAGACCAACATAAATATCTCTGGAGGTGTCATGAACGGAAAACGCTCTGTTTTTCGGGTTACCTCGGTGTTGATGGCTCTGGTTTATCTGCATACGTTTATTTTGTCCGGCGTGGTTTTCGGACAGGAGAGCGACTGCAGTTATGATCCCGACAATCCAACACTGGACAGTGCCCGAAAAAGCTTCCTGGCGCTCAACTATAAGTGTGCCGAAGAGGAACTGAACATTTTACTGGGTATGGAAACGCTCAGTATCGAGGAAAAAGCCAATGCACACGTGCTTCTGGCCGAGGTGTATTACGCCAAGGTGCGCAACGACAGCGAGAAGCGCGACAAGGTGATGGAACAGTTTGTAGCCGCCTTTAAGTCGTATCGGGACTGGCGCGGCGAACTGAATATCAAGTCGCCGGAATTTATGTCCCTGATGAAGCTGGCGCAGGATCAGGTTGACGAGGAGGCGACGGCCGTCGAGGCAGCCCCGGTCGAGGAGGAAGAGATCACCGAGGCGCAACCCGGCGTGACCGCACCGCCGAAAGATGACGGCGAGAAGAAACCGTGGTACACCAAGTGGTGGGCGATAGCTCTTGGTGTCGGTGTGGTCGCCGGAGCGGTGGCTATGGCCGGCGGCGGCGGCGGTGATGACGGCGGCGAAGCGACCGAGCTTCCCGATTTCCCGGATCCGCCGGACGCGGCGAAGGATGCCCCTGCGGGCAAATAATGGAAGGACTATTGAGGATATAACAGGAGGAATAAAAAAATGAGAAGGACAGCGACTATTTTAATTTTATCGGCCCTCATTATTTGCGCCGCGGCTGTGACGGCCTCCGCGCAGGCGCCGAATAGTATTATGTACCAGGGGCGTTTGACCAACGCCGAAGGTGTGCCGAGAACCGGGACGGTTGACGATGTTCGGTTCCGGATTTACCTGGCCGATCACGACAGTTTTCTGAATGCCATATATTTCGAGACGACGATACCGATCGAGTGCGACGACAACGGTGTTTTCACGGTCGAGCTGGGCCCGATCGAAAACGCCAACGCTTTTGCGGGCGGGACGCGATATCTGGGTATTAAGGTCGGTGACGACGATGAAATGACACCGTATCAGAAACTGGCCTCGACACTTTATTCGATGTCCACCGAAAAAACGCCGGGAATCGCCGCCGGATGGTACGAAGGTGGTTATATCACGCTGACATCTACAGATATAAATCTCGATTCGGCGGTGATATCGGTTCCAACGGATGGATATATGGTTGTTATTGCGAATGCATATTATGTTCCTATCCACACTACAGGTACCAGGGATCTGGGCAGATTTTCAATCTCGACCACATCCGAAGTCCTGGACTACAATACTATGTGTAATGTTTCCACCCCGGCGAATGCAGAAACCAATACCGATTTGCCTTTGGGAGTTTCGGTTCACGGGGTGTATGATGTTACTCCCGGGACGTACACATATTACTTTGTCGCCGATGCATATACCGGGACACCACGAGTTTTCAAGGCCAAAATAACAGCCATGTTCTTCCCCACCGCCTACGGGACGGTCGATGCCATAGGAACCAAAGCGGTGCAAGAACAATTGCCCAATACCGACAGCGGCAACATGAGCAAATAAACCGGATTATGTGCAATGAATCATATATCCAAAAGAAAAGAGGTTGCTCATGAATAGAAAATTAATCGGAATTGTTCTGATGCCGATGTTGATGCTTTTTGCGGTTTCATCGGCCTTCGGGCAGACCGGTAACAATGTCATCTCCAACGGCCAACCGGTCGGGGGCGGCGGGAGCTCGTCGAGCGCCGCATACACCCTTACCGGTTCGGTGCCGCTGACAAGCGGTATGCCCATGGGAAGCTCCGGCAACGAGATAATGGGCGGCACGATAGGAATATCTTACAGCCTGCAACCGTATTCGGCGCTGGAGTTTACCTATTCAGGGTCGGCTCTGCAGACGGTGCCGTTTGGCGAGGCGAAGATGATCGAGATTGACATCACCGCAGGAACCGGGGCGGATACGGCCGGTACAATTTTCGCGCGGCCGTTCGGATCCACATCCTGGACCACCTTCCAGATGACGCTGGATCAAACGGTTTTGTCATACAATATTCCGGCCGGTAATTTCGATATGCGCGGTATGGAATATTATATCCGGGTGGCTGTCGGCAACGATACCGCCTGGGTGGGCAGTTCGACGACGCCGTATGTATTTGTTACCAGTATGGACAACGCGGAGGGCCAGCGGCCGGCGGCACTTCCCAATGCCAGCTATCGTATAATCGGTTTGCCGATAAATCCGAGCAGTCATTCGGTGTCGGCTGTTTTTGACGATGATCTGGGGGCGTATGACAACACGCAGTGGCGGCTGGCGAGCTACAACGCCGGAACCGAAACGTACGAGGAGCATGCGCAGGCCGATCCGGTTTATCCGGGTCAGGGTTACTGGCTGATCGTGCGCGGCGGTGGAAGATACGGATCGGCCGGAACCTGTGTCCGACCGACAATGACACATTCCAATGTCGATTATTACCGGGTGGAACTCGACCAGGGATGGAACATTCTGGCCAACCCGTTCGGTTTCGATGTTTCCTGGAGCGATGTTCTGTTCGACGACAACGGGACGATCAGTGGACATGATGTCGATATCCTCGATGATGTCGTGTATTCGTACAACGGGAGCAGTTATACGACGCTCAACGGTATTCGCGACTGGGAGGGTGTTTTCGTTTATATCAAGAAGAGCGGTGTCGATGCCCTGATCCGCTGCCGGGCGGCATCGGTTTCGAAAACGGTCCCGCCGGTGGAGAGGATGTCGGCTGAGGACAACTGGGCCGTGAATGTCCGGTTGGAGGTCGGCGGTCTGGCCGATGATTACAATCTGGTCGGTGTCAGGCCGGGTGCTCTTGGCGGCGCGGATGAATTCGATTACATGGAACCGCCTCCGGCGCCGGACGGCCCGAGACTGGGCTTTAAACAGAATGGTGATCGCGGATTGAGACGGACCGATTTCCGGCCGCCGTTCGAGGACGGCGCGGTCTGGGAGATCGAACTGGAGCGGGCCGCAGGCGGTGTTCTGACATTCGACGGGGTGTCGAATATACCGGAGAATATGACTGCCTGGATAAAGATGAGCGGTTGTATGACGGCGGTGGTCGATGAGGATGCGGCGATTGTCGTTCCCGATAATGTGACCTCGCTGCAGTTGATAATCGGGACGGAGAAATATCTCTCGGATGACAACGGGATGGTTATGCCGGGCAGTTTTGTGCTCGAGCAGAATGTCCCCAACCCGTTCAACCCGATTACGAATATCAATTTCACTCTGCCGGAAGCCGGTTATGTCAGGCTGGAGGTGTTCAATATACTCGGTCAGTCGATCAGGGTATTGACCGATGAGGAACTTCCAGCCGGTTATCATACGGCTGTCTGGGACGGCACCGAAAACAACGGTGGCGAGACGGCGAGCGGAATTTATTTCTACCGTATCGAGTATGATCAATATAATCTGACGCGGAAGATGCTTCTGCTGAAGTAACACCTATGCAAAGGCCTCCCCCCCCGCTAAGGCGGGGGGGGGTTTTTATGCCTGTAATTATATATTAATCAGGTTGAAGTATTCAGTTTGTGCAGCCGGGCCAGTGTTTCGACACAGTCGTCGGAGCGGACGATGCAGTCGTTGAGGCTGACGCCCTTGTAGGCGTTGCCGGTGAAAAACAGGCCGGGATATTTTTCGAGAATTTTTTCCAGTTTTGCCATCCGCAACGGGTGACCGAGCGTGAACTGGGGTATTCCCCGCGACCATTTGAATATGCGGAGATAGTCGGGTTGTCCCGTGATGCCGATGATGTCGGTCAATTCGCGGTGGACGATATCGGCCAGTTCGCCCTCGGAGAGATTGACCGCGGCTTCGTCGGTGGCGCCGCCGATCATGGTGCGAAGCTGGACCATGCCTTCCGGGGCGCGTCCGGTGAATATCGACGAGGTCCAGATTGAGCCGAGGATGCGTTTGTTCTGGTTGCGCGGGATGAGGAAGCCGAAACCGGCCAGGTCGTGGGCGATATTTTCCTTTTTGTACCCGGAGCAGACAACCGAGATCGAGGTATATGGAATTTCGGCGAGGATCGACGACAGATCGCCGTCCATGCCGGCGACGATATCCGAGGCGGCGTAGGCGGGCGCGGCGCAGATGACGGAGTCGAATGTTTCCGGTTGGCCGCTGTCGAATTCCAGCCGGTATATATTATTTTCGTGGTGAATCTTTTTGACGCCGCATCCGGAGACGATATGGTCGAGGTATTTTCCCTGCAGTCTTTCGATTATTGTGAAGAGGCCGTTTTTGAAAGATGTCAGCCGTCCCGATGGTCCGGCCGGGCCGCCGGTGCTTCCCGCCTTCTTGCGGGCAATCAGCGCCTTGAAAAGCGAGCCGTATTCGCGCTCCATCTCGACCATAAGCGGAAAACATGACTGGAGCGAGAGTTTGCGCGCGTCGCCGCCGAAAACACCCGAAACCATCGGGCCGATCATGTGTTCGGCCGCCTCGCGGCCGATTCTTCGCCGCGCGAAATCGAAAATCGACTCGTCGGTGTCGTCTTTTTTCTTCGGGATAAGCGGTTCCATCGCCAAACGTAATCTCCCCGAGACGGAGAGGATTTTCGATCGCATGAATTTCGGCGGTGAGGCGTGGATCTCATGGAGCTTATTGTTGCGGTAGATGAATCTTCTCTCGGCCGATGGATAAGCCGGGTCGAGCATGTCGTCGAGATCCAGTTCGGAGACCATCTGCAGGGTCAGCGGTATTTTGCTCAGGAAGCCGTTGGAGCCCCAGTCGGAGACGAAACCCTCGACACGGTCGGTACCGATGGTGCCGCCGAGGCGGCTGTCTTTTTCGTACAACTTGACATGACATGAGCCGGAATATCTGTGCCTGATAAAATGCAGGGCGGACAAACCGGAGATACCGCCGCCGATGACGGCAATTCGTTTTTTATCCGTCACTTGTGTCCCCCCGTAATTTTGTCCCGGATCATGTCGGCAAGGAGGCCGATGAAACGGGGATCGTCGTTGAATGATTCGATTCTCATGAAGTTTTTGATTCCCGATGCGGCCGCGAGTTCCCTGAGTTCGATGTCTATTTCGTGTAGTGTCTCGATATGGTCGGAAACAAAGCTGACCGGGACGACAACCAGTTCTTTGACACCGAGTTTTCCCATATCCCGCACTGTTGCGGCGGTTTCCGGACCCTGCCAGCGGACCGGGCCGGAACGGGATTGAAAAGAGAGAATGTATTCGAAATCGCCGGCGGCGAGAGCGGCGGTTTTTTTGACCTGTTCCAGGTAGGGATCGCCCTGTTCGATCATTTTCACCGGGAGCGAGTGGGCGGAGAAAAGCAGTTTGGCGCTTCTGGGATCGTCGGTTTTATTCATGGTTTGAACGATACGGTGGTTGAGAAGGTCAATGTACTGCGGGTGATCGTACCATTCGGAGATGACGGATATGGTAACATCGTGTTTTTTCCCTTTACCGTCGAGCCAGCCGATTATTTCTCTGAGGGCCGTACCGGTGGTGGCCCGGCAGTAATGCGGGTAGAGCGAGACGACTACGATATGTTTGACGCCGGTTCCGGCGATACGGTCGAGCTGGTCGGGAATAAACGGCGGCGTGTAGCGCATGCCGATATATGAGGCGATCTGCGGATAGTTGTCTTTAAGTTTTTTTTCGGTATTTTCGGCGGCGATACGGCTCCATTTGAGAAGCGGCGAGCCGCCGCCGATAGCCTCGTAATTGGCGCGCGATTTCGGCGCGCGCCGCGAGGATATCAGCCGGGCCAGCGGTTTCTGGAGAATAAACGACAGGGGCAGTTTGATTATGTACGGGTCGGAGAATATGTTGTACAGGTATTGCTCGACATCATCGAGTTTTTCCGGACCACCCATATTCAGAAAGAGCGCGGCCCATTTTTCGTTTTGGAAATCGACGCTTTCGCCCGGATGTTCGAGATATTTTTGATTTGATTTCAGCCGTTCCAGAATCATCAATTTTCCCGGTCAGATAGTTTTCGGGTAAAATACGAAAAATAGTCGATTTCGACACAACTTTTTGTGTAATCGCATAATAAAATAGAATTACGCATGAAATAGTCAGCCGGTTGTGATTATAATCAAATAACGATCGGAGTTATGTTTTATTGTGCAATTCTTGTCACCACTGTTTTTTTTATCTTCGTTGTCACCTGGATATTACTTAATACAATAACATTATGTCGCCGTTGCAGTCTCAACATTTTTTATTTTTGGCGCCGGTTGATGTATGTTCGATTGTTGTATGGTATTGACGGAATTGTCAAAATCGGCCCTGAATCCTGTCAAAGCAGGACAAATAAGGCTTAAGCAAGTATATCGCCCGATTTTTGGTGTGAAAACCGCTTGACATAAGGGTCATTATTGTCTAATATATATATGTTACCTGTATTATTTCGGCGGGAAATTGAGCACACTCCTGCTAATTAAATCATAAAGTCAGAGAAGGTCGTAATTTTCGATATTCATTATTAATTCATGGCATAATTTTACTCTGCCATTGGTTTGACATCTTTGATTGGACAACAAAAGAGAGGCGATGTTTTGGACTTGGGGCTCTTTTCGGCTATCCGGGAGGCTATCAGGGGTTTAATGTTAAATCGGTCTCCATTATTTAATTTACATATCTTTTATACCGGCGTTAACTTTGGAGAGGGTGGTTCTATCCTTACGCCAATATCATACAACCATCAATATACTGCGAGGGAGTAATGGCGAATAGTTTGTTAAAGGGTTTGTCTATTGCAACACTATTAATTTTTCTTATCATTTCAAATCTTTTTGCGGCCGCGGTATCACCCTGGAGTGATAATGCGGAGGTATCATCAATGCCGGCCGTTTCCGCGGATATTCAGCATGATATAACCGCCGATGAGCGCGATATCGGTGATCCGCTGGATTTTGCGACGGCGATTCAGGCCGGCGCCGACTATCTGCGTATGATGCAGGCGGATGTTACCGAAGATAACGCCGGCAACGGTTATGACGGCAGCGATGAAGATCCCGATGATCCTGATGACGGTGGTTGGGACTGGCGGTTGTATCCGCCGGGGGATCCCTATTCACATTCGGTAAATCCAAGTCCGACTAATCTTTATGGCGCAACGGCGCAGGGGTTGCTGAGGGCCTACGAGTTTTCGGGAGGTTCCGACGCGGCCATAATGACGGCTATGACCGATGCGGCCGATGTGATGATCGCCAATCCGAATGTCAGGTCGGCCCAGGATTTAATTTTTCTCATGAATTACGGGGAGCTTGTCGGCGACGGCAAGTATGCCGATTCGGCCAGGGTCAAATTCGATGCCCGTATCGCGACATACGGCAGCGCCAACGGTCTGGCCGTTTATATTCGTGATGTACGCGGCGTAACACAGGGTTATGCCAACGGCATTATCGCGTGGGATATAGGCCCCTGGGTTCTGGCGGCAGCCATGCTCGAGGAACTTTATCCCGAGGAGAGTTATGATTATGCACAGGCGGCCGACGATATGGCCGAGGTTATCTGGCAGGATTCGTTCAATGACAGCCCGGGTTATTTCGATATCGAGGATGACAAGGGTTATGACCCGAATAAGACCAACAAGGATTTCTGGTGGTACAATCTCGGTGTTTACGGTTTGATTATCGCCTTTGAATCATCCGATACGCATACTTCGGATATTCCTTTTCTGGTTGACAGGCTCCTCGAGAGCCGCAACCGGTACGGTTTTTTCAGCTATCAATGGGGCGGTAACGATAATGATGCCAACTGGCAGACAACCGCTTATGCGGTCATGGCGCTGGCCATGATCGACCAGGCGAATTATCAGCTCGAAATAAGCCGTGCCGCCTATTGGACCGGGGCGACGCAACACGGCAGCGGCGGCTGGGTTTATGGCGATACGATGCACTATCCCGAAATCGGCGGCGAAAACACGGCCGCCATATGTTACGGTTTGCCGCCGGAAGTGGTGGTTGTCGATGATGATTTCGACAGCCAGGAGGCGGTCGATGTGTACAACGCGACTGTCAGCGGCAGTTATGTCTGGGGTTATGATGCATTTGCCTCGATTCAGGAAGCGGTGACGGGCGCGACGGTGCGCGAAGTTATTGTCCTGGAGGGTCTTTATACCGAGCCGGTGGATATCGAGGGCGCCGGCGGCAAGGCGGTTTCGGTGACGGTAACCGGGGCGGGTCAGTCGAGCACCGTTTTCCAGCCGACGACGACGGTTCCGTGGGACGTCGGCGGATACAGCCGCCAGACCGGTATCAGGGTTGTCGGCGCCGATGCAACCTTCACCGGTATGACAATGGATTTCGATCTCATCAAGGCCAGCGAGGTGTCCGGTATACTCTACTGGAACGCAACCGGCGAGTTATCGGAAAATTTAATACAGAATATGAATGTGCCGGATAATTTCAATGGTTACCGCGAGATTACCTGTTATTTCCGCGCCCCGGATTTTACGGCCGAAAGCCGCGCCAGGATCGATGTTTTGAATAATACATTTTTGAAGACGGGACGGATCGGAATCGTTACGCATGAGTATGTCGATGTTTTGATCGACGGCAACAGTTTCGATAAGGTCGAGGATGATTTCGGTTACGGTATCGAGCTCGGATCGGCCTCGACCGGTATCATTACCAACAATACATTTGCCAATTACGACACATGGGCGGCCTCTGATGCATCGACGGTGGCGGCTATCATGGTCGAGGCGTATTATACCGACCATATTGTCGATCCGACGGCCAAGCCGGTGGTTATCGAAAACAACGAGATATACAACTGCCAGTATGGTTTGTATATCGGAACCGATCGGGCCGGTTACGCGGGTGATGTGGATATGGACCTGACCATCAAGAACAACTATATCCATGACAACGCGACATCGGGTTCGTATTCGGTGGGCGGCATGGTCATTGTCGATAAGAATTTGGATGCCGGGGCGTCGATTACGGCGTTGATCGACAGCAACACGATCGAAAATAATGTTTATAATGGAATATATATATATACCGACGGCAACGGTGACATCGCCGCCGAGATCACCTATAACACCATCAACGGACATTATGACGGTATCCGGGTGGCCGAATTTATCGAGAAGGGTTCGAAGTCGGTTTATGATCTGAGTATTCACCATAATATTCTGGATAACGACATCAATGCCCGCGATGATATTGCCGGCGGGTATTGGGACGACGGTGTTTCGGTCGGCAACTGCTGGTCGGATTACGAGGATAATTCCGGATTCCCTGACCAGTATGATATCGACGGCAACGCCGGCACGATCGACCGTTTTCCGAATGTTTACTGCGGCGATTTATGTGACTGTATCCCGGGCGATGCCGACGGCAACGGGAATTTCAACATCCTGGATATAACGCTGCTTGTCGCCTATTTGTACAAGAGCGGTCCGCCGGCGACACCGTATGAAACATGTTCCGGCGATGCCGACTGCAACTGCAGTATCAATTTGCTGGATATCACCGCGCTGATAAGCTACATATACAAATCTGGGCCGCCGCCCTGTGATTGTGAATCATGGGTTGACAACTGCGGCTGGCCGCCCGTAAAAACACCTATCGCAACATCCACACAGCGATGGCATCAAACGGCCGAAAAAAGCTTCGCTCCCGCGGAGATGATCGGTACGGAGGGAGTAACCATTCACCCGGCGCCCGCCTTTCGGTGAGCGATCTTCCTCTAAAATAAGGCCCCGCTTTATGGCGGGGCCTTTTTTATTATCACCCGGCGGCTAAAATCGGCAGAATCGATACAGCGAATATTTCAGTCGTTAAAGGAATAAAAATAATCGGGATAATAATTATCTTGATGGTGCAACCGGCGTATTTTCCGTAACCCCATTTGCTTTATTTAAAAATGTTCATGTATTAATGATTGTCCCGTGGCGTTTTTTTTCGTTGTTTTCTCTTGACAATACGCGAGTGTGTGATATTTTTCACAAGATAGCTGGTGAAGCTCATTGATATTATTATTGTTTACGGCAATCGCGGGATAGCTATTAAAGGCAAAAATTTAATATAGTTATATTATTATGCCGTCTCCATCGCCAGAGAAAGCAACCTCCACGTTCCAGTTTGATCCGTACGATGCGGATCATTACCGGGATATCAAGCGAAAAAATATTTTTCGTCTTTTGGTAACCTATTTATTGCCGCTGATAATACTCGTTATTTATTTCGTTTACCAGAATAATGCCATCGTTCAGGACAGCCGCCGCCTGCATCTGAGGGGAATTGCCGAGAATCAGGCCAAGACGCTGGATCTTTTTCTCACCGAGCGTGTCGTCAACCTGTCGAATCTGATCGATGACCCGAAGCTGTCGCTTCCGCCGGTATCGAGCGCCATGCAGGATTATCTGGCCCAGTTGAAAAAGAGCAGTCCGGCGTTTGTCGATATCGGTTTTTTCGATTCCTCGGGTGTGCAGACATCTTATGCCGGGCCGTTCCCATCGCTCGAGCGCCGCAATTACAGTTCCGAGGCATGGTATCAGTCGCTGAGGGTTAAAGATGACAAATATATTATCACCGATATTTATCTTGGTTTCCGCCAGCAGCCGCATTTTACGATTGGTGTCAGCCGGGTAATCGACGGGCAACCTGTTGTTCTTCGGGCCACTCTCAGCCCGGAAAAAATGTATGAATATATCAGTTCGCTGGAGGGTGCGCAGGAGGTGTATACGTCGATTGTCAACAAGGGCGGCGAGTACCAGGTGGTTACGCATCATATCGGCACGCTGCTCGAGAAATCATCGGTGGTTCCGCCGATCGATCCGTCGCCGGGTGTGGAGGAAGTCGATATCGAGGGGGCCGCTTTCACCTATGCATATTCGTGGCTGGAATCGGCCGACTGGGCACTGATAGTACAATCGGCGGCAAACGGCGGCGGGTTGTCGTTCGTTAAATCGAATTTGCGCGTATTCGGTCTTTCGGCGGCGATAATTCTCGTGATTTTTTTGATCATTATCAACCGCGCCAAGCAACTGGTCAATTCCCAGATGGAGGCCGACCGGACACGCGCCCAGCTCGAACACGCCTCGAAGCTGGCCTCGGTGGGCGAACTGGCGGCGGGGATCGCGCATGAGATAAACAATCCGCTGGCGGTTATCAGCGAAGAGGCCGGTTTGATGAAGGATCTTATGGATCCCGCCTTCGGCCGTAATATGAAATGCGAAGATATGATACCGCATCTTGAGAATATTCATGAGTCGGTTTTCCGCTGTCGCGATATCACCCGGAAGTTGCTGGGATTTGTGCGTAAAACGGAGATGGATCTCAAGCGTCACGATATACACGAGCTTATCGACGGCGTTCTTGACGGTATCCTGGGGCATGAAATGGCCGTATCAAATATAGAGATTATAAGGGATTACGGCGACAACATTCCGGAACTGGTGACCGACGGCAACCAGATGCAGCAGGTTATATTGAATATGGTCAACAACAGTGTCGATGCCATCGGGCACAAACCGGGAAAAATCACGGCCGCGACTTCGCGCGCCGGGGATTTTGTCCGTATTGTGCTGTCCGACACCGGATCGGGTATGCCCTCGGAGCAGGTGGAGAAAATTTTCCTGCCGTTTTTTACGACCAAGGAGGTCGGGAAGGGGACCGGTTTGGGTCTTTCGGTGAGTTATGGAATTGTCAAAAGCCTGGGGGGCAGAATAGAGGTGGAAAGCAAGTTGGGCAAAGGGAGCTCCTTTATTATATATTTACCGGTTGATCGAAAGAACGGTTTATGATTAAATTTGGAGAAAATTCGAGAAGCGGAAATGAATAAAAGACAGGTGAAAGATTTGATGATACCATTGCATGAATATGCGCTGGTATCGAGTGACGCCACCCTTCAGGATGCGATTCGTATTCTCAGGGAGGCGCATGTTCGGCGGCCGTCGAACGACCGTCTGCCGCCGCGGGCGGTGTTGGTTGCCGATGCCGATAATAGGGTAATCGGTCAGGTGGAGATGCTCGACATACTCAAGGCGCTGGAACCGAAATACAGTTTGCTGGGCGATATTTCGTCGCTTTCCCGGGCCGGTGTCAGCGACGAGTTGATAAGTTCGGTGACGGATAACCTGAGTTTCTGGCAGGGCGATATGAGCGATGCCTGCCGGCGCGTGCGAACCATGAAGATCAGTGAAATAATGCATCCCCTGAAAGAGAGTATCGACGAGAATGCGAGCCTCACGGACGGGATACACAAGATAGTTATGTGGCACACGATGCGCATACTGGTCAGCCGCAAGGGAGAAATCGTCGGCGTTTTGAGGCTGGCGGACCTTTTCGGCGCGGCGGCCGATTGTATCGATACGGAGGATTAGGTTTTGAGGGAAACGGCGTTACCGCATTGGCAGTGATGAAATAAATAAATTAATATAGACCACGGAGTTTAATGGGATGAAGTCAAAATTAGTAAAAGAACTGATGGTGCATCTGGAGAGATACCCGGTGGTACCCCTGGATGCGACCCTGCTCGAAGCGGTTGAGAAATTCGAGCGGGTTCAGAAAATGCGCGACCGCAAACGCCAGCCGTTTCGGGCCATTCTGGTTGTCGATGAAACCGGTCATGTCGTGGGGAAAATCGGCCAGCTCGCTTTTCTGAAGGCGCTCGAGCCGCAACGCAACATTCTGGGCGATATGGGTAAAATGGCGGTGGCCGGTGTCAGCGCCGATTTTATCAATACCATGATGAATCATTTTCAATTTTTCCAGGACAGCATGGCGGATATTTGCCGCCGGGCCCGACACATCATGGTGAAGGACATTATGGTTCCGATTGCGGAGCATATCGAAGAAGAGGCCACTCTTGGCGAGGCGATTTACAAGTTCGTTGCGCTCCAGACGCTCTCTCTGATGGTAACGAGAGATGACAAAATAGTCGGTTTACTTCGGCTGTGCGACGTCGTGCAGGAAATTGCCGACGAAATGAAGCAGTGCGGAGAAATCAAGTAAAAGGTACAATTCTGGAGAGGGCCAATGCCAAAAATTCTTCTGGTTGACGACGAGAGCAAGTTTCGCGAGTCGCTCTCGAAGCGTCTATCCATGAGGGGGTATGATACGGTCGATGTCGATAACGGCGAAGACGCTATCAAGCTTGTTCGCAGTGATTCGGATATTGACATTGTCCTGCTCGATCGCAAGATGCCGGGAATGAGCGGCGAGCAGGTGATGCATGAAATAAAACTGTTTCGACCGGAACTGCAGATAATTATGCTGACCGCCTACGGTTCGCTCGAATCGGCGATGGAGATCGGGCGGATGGAAGCATATTCATATATGGAGAAGCCGGCCGATCTCGAGGAACTGATCAAAACCATCGAAGCCGCCCGCGAGGACAAGGTGCATGTTATGGAAAGGCACGAGGTCCCGAACGTGGAGAAGGGTTCGCTGTGGAAGTGGCTGATCGGTTCGCACAATTCGCGCCCCGGTATAATTATACTGGGGCTGATTATTTTTGCGGCGATGATTTTCGCGCCGGCCCCGCAGCGTCTGCTGACGCTGATGTCGGCGCCCAAGACGGGCGAAATCAGCGATCCCAATATGGGTTATGCCGGTTACCGCAGTATGAAAGACGGCGAAAATATCGCCGAGTATTACAGCACGCATTACAAGATCGGCCGCACCCGTGTCGATGACAACGGTACGAAAACAATCGTGCCGCTGACGCCCGACGAGGCGTCGCTCAAAGCGCGGGTGATGCTGGGGGTTTTGATCGTGGCGGCGCTTTTCTGGGCCACGGGCGCCGTGCCGGTGGGTGTTACCGCCCTGCTTGTCGGGGTGCTGATGTATTTCATGGGGGTGTTGAGGCCGGATGATATCGCCAAGGCGTATGCCAAAGATGCCGTGGTTTTTATTTTCGGAGTCCTGGCGGTCTCGATGGCCATCAGCAAGACCGGTCTCGACCGCCGTATAGGACTGCTTCTGCTCGGACCCTCGAAAAATATTGGCCGGCTGTTGTTTATATTTTTACCGATGCTGGGGGTGGCCTGTTCATTCGTCTCGGAACATGCCCTGGTCGCTTTTATCATGCCGCTGTTTATCATGGTATATGCCACCTCGATACGCGCCGCAGGTGTCAAGCGGGATCGGGCGCTGGCGATAATGCTCGTTCTTTCGATTTGTTTTGCGGCCAATTGCGGCGGACCGGGTTCGCCCGCGGCGGGCGGCCGTAACGCGGTCATGCTCGGTATTTTGAGCGATTACGGTAATGCCCCGACTTTCGGCCAGTGGGTGCAGTACGGACTGCCGTTCGTGCCGGTTATGGGGATCGTTATCGCCGCCTATTTTTATCTCATGTTCCGCAGAAAAATTAAGGTGAAATCACTCAATGTGTCCTCTATCGTCAGGGGCGCCTCCGAGAAAATCGGCCCCATGAACAGGAAAGAATATGTAACCGCTTTCGCGCTGGTCGGACTGATTTTGCTCTGGATATTCGGGAGCAGCAGGTTCGGTATGGGCGGGCCGGTTATATTGTGTATAGTCTTTTTGAATATGTGCCGCATCCTTCGCTGGCGGGATATCGCCAATATACCGTGGGATGTGGTGGCGCTTTATGCCAGCGCCAGCGCGCTCGGCAAGGGGCTGGCGGTAACCGGCGGGGCGCTTTACCTGGCCGACAGTTTTATCAGTATCCTGCCCGACTTTTTGACCAGCGGCGAAGGGCTGGCGATGGCGGTGAGTTTGTTTACCGGTATCACCACCAACTTCATGAGCGACGGCGCCACCGTCTCGGCCATAGGGCCGATCACGATCCCGATGGCGACCATCTCGGGGACACATCCGTGGATGGTCGGTCTGGCGACCGCCTTTGCATCATCATTCGCCCACATGCTGATAATCGGGACACCCAACAATGCCATCGCTTATGCCATGGCGAAGGATCCGGTGACCGGCGAACAACTGGTGACCCTGTCCGATTTTCTGAAACACGGCTTCGCCATTTTGATTCTATCGTTCATCGTGTTGTGGGTGTGGGTTTTTCTTGGATACTGGCGATTTTTGGGATTTTAGTATATAAGGAATAGGACCATGGAAAATAAAATCAAATTACTCATCGTCGATGACGAGTTGAAATTTCTCGAATCGGTCGCACAACGGCTCGAATTGCGGGATTTCGATGTGACCAAGGCCAAAAGCGGCGCAGAAGCGATTGCGGCCGCGAATACCGGTAAATTCGACCTGGCCCTGCTTGATCTGAAGATGCCCGGGATGGACGGCACCCAGGTGCTGGAGATTCTCAAGAAAGAACACAAGTATCTAGAAGTGATCATCCTGACCGGTCACGGTTCGGTGGATTCGGCTGTCGAATGCACCAAGCTGGGCGCTTTCAGTTATCTTCCGAAGCCGTATGAACTGGACGCGCTTCTGGAAAAACTCAAAGAGGCGTTTCAGGAAAGATTGCGGAAGAAATTCGAGCAGGATCAGGCCCGGATGGAAAAAATCGCCAAACTGGCGACCGGTTCAAGCCCGCTGGGAATATTACGCGAGTTGCGAAAACTCGACGACGACGAAAAGTAATAACGGCTGATCAGCAGATACGCGGCAGTTGTTCGCCGCTGAGCATATCGATGATACGCTCGGCGCCGATGAGACTTTTCATGGTGACGATACCGGTCCGATTGTCGATGACCCTGCCTATAACCGTTGCATCGGGCCATGATGAGGACTCGCGCAGTATGCTCATGGTCCGGTCGGCCTCTTTTTCCGGCACAAAAATCACCATGCGCCCCTCGTTGGCGACATAGATGGGATCGAAGCCGAGTATTTCACAGGCGCCGCGCACTTCGTCGCAGGCGGGAATGTTCTTCTCCTCGATTTCAATTTTAAATCCTGATGTCGAAGCTATCTCGACCAGCGAGGCGGCCAGTCCGCCTCTGGTGAGGTCGCGCAGGCAGTGAATCTCGATATTTGCATCAAGCATATTTTTCACGGTTGCGGCCAGCGGCGCGCAGTCGCTTTCGATGGTCGTTTCAAACGACAGGTTTTCGCGTTTGGCCATGATAGCCATGCCGTGCCGCCCGATGTCGCCGTTGACGATGATGATATCGCCGGGTTGCACCGATGACGGCGAGATATTTCGATCATGATTGATAACGCCGACGCCGGCGGTGTTGATGAACACGCCGTGCCCGCGGCCCTTGTCGACCACCTTGGTGTCGCCGGTGACAATGCTGACTTCGGCTTCATCGGCGGCGTCACGCATCGAGAGGGCGATTTTCCATAAATCATCCATGGCAAAGCCCTCCTCGATGATAAACCCGGCGCTCAGATACAGCGGTCGGGCGCCGCACATGGCCAGGTCGTTGACAGTACCATCGACGGCCAGTTTGCCGATATCGCCGCCGGGGAAAAAGAGCGGATCGACCACGTAGGAATCGGTGGTGAAGGCGGTTTTTTTCGATTCGGTGTCGAAAACGGCGCCGTCATGGGCGGTTTCGAGATGAGGGTTGGCGAACGCCGTAGCGAAAATTTTATCGATCAACTGGTGCATGAGTCGCCCGCCGCCGCCGTGGGCAAGCAGGATGCGGGGATACTCGGTTATCGGGATGGGGCAGTTCAAGCCGGTGTATTTATTTTCGCTCATTGTTTCTCCTTTGGATCATCGCCGGGTATCGCTTTGCGGTAGCGATAGTATGCGGCGCAGGCGCCCTCGGATGAGACCATTGTCGCCCCCAGCGGATGTTCCGGGGTGCAGCGGGTTCCGAAAGCGGCGCAGTCGTGCGGTTTCTTTTTGCCCTGCAGGATCAGCCCGCTGATACACTCGGTTGATTCTTCGGCGGTGATATCGGCCACGCCGAATTTTTTCTCGGCGTCGAATTCGATATATTTTTCATCCAATGCGAGTCCGCTTTTGGGGATAATACCCAGCCCACGCCATTTGCGGTCGATTATCGTGAACACCTCGTGCATTATTTTGATAGCGGCGGTGTTACCGTTGCGCTGGACGGCTCGGCGGTACTGGTTTTCCACCTCGGCCCGGCCCTCCTCGAGCTGGGCGATGGTCATGTATATACCCTGCAGGATATCGAGCGGCTCGAAGCCGGTGACGACAATGGGGATCTTGTGTTTTGCGACCAGTCGCTCATAATCTTCGAAACCGACCACCGAGCAGACATGACCGGCGGCCAGAAAGCCGTTGACCTCGTTATCCGGGGCGTTGAGAATAGCCTCCATGGCCGGTGGAATCAACACCTGGGCCATGAGTATCGAGATATTTTTAAGACCCTGCTCTCTGGCGGTGTAAACGAGAGTGGCGTTGGCCGGGGCAGTGGTTTCGAAGCCGATCCCGAAGAAGACCACCTCGCGATCGGGATTGTCGAGGGCGATTTTGAGGGCGTCGGTCGGGGCATAGACGGTGCGGATATCGCCGCCCTCGGCCCGCACCGACATCAGATCTTTTTCGCTTCCGGGGACGCGAAGCATATCGCCGAACGAGCAGAAGATGGCATTTTCCATTGCGGCGACCGCGACCGCCTTGTCGATCAGTTCCACCGGCGTAACACACACCGGGCACCCCGGTCCGTGAAGCAGGTTGATGCGCTGGGGGATCAATTGGTCTATACCACTTTTGAGGATGGCGTGTGTCTGGCCGCCGCAGACCTCCATAATGGTCCAGTTGCGGCTGGTGATGCGGGCGATTTGCCGGACATAGCGCGCCGCCGCCGAGGGGTCGCGGAACTCATCGACATACTTCACGATTCATCCCTTTCGGAATCGCCAAGTTGCTCGATCTGGCGCAGATATTCGAAAGTCTGATTGGCTTCTTTCTCGTCAATCGAGTTGATGGCAAAACCGGCGTGAACCAGGACATAATTTCCGATACCGGCTTCGGGCACCAGGCTCAGGTTGACCTCTTTGAGGATACCCCCAAAACTTACCCGGCCGGTTCTGGCGAATTCCTCTTCATTTTCGATACTAATAATTTTTCCCGGAACGGCAAGACACATTATATTTCAATCTCCATTTCACCGGCCGCCGCAATTATCTGCCCCAGCGCGATACCGCCGTCGTTGGGCGGGATGCGGTGATGCCGGTATGGTTTGAACCCGGCCGACTCGAGGCGGCTGATTGTTTTTTCGGTCAGGTATTTGTTCTGGAAACAGCCGCCGGTCAGGACAATATTTTCTTGACCAATACTATTGCACACCGACAATATAATATCCGCCAGCGTATTTTGAAACCTCGAAGCTATCCGGCCGGGTGAGATTTTGCCGCGACAATCCCGCAGAATTTCGCGGATCATCGGCTCCCAGTCGATAATAAATTTTGATTTATCATTATGTATTTCGTAATGATACCTTTGCTCCGTTGCTTTCGAGTTACCCGCATATTCTAGCATCATCGCCGCCTGACCCTCGTAGCGCGATATGTGGCAGATGCCGAGTATCGAGGAGACGGCATCGAATAACCGCCCGGTGCTTGAAGTCAGCGGCGTGTTGATTTTATTTTCGAGCGCTTTTTGGAGTATGGCAATTTCGGGTTTTTCGAAAGCGCGGAGGGGGGCGAGTTCATCCATGCCGAAAATATCGGAACCGTAAATTTCATAAAGCAGTCCCAGCGCCGTGCGGCGCGGTTCTTTGACCGCCTTATCGCCGCCCGGCAGCGGGAACAGGCGAAGATGCGCGACACGCTCGGCCGCTCGGCCGTCGACAGCTATAAATTCGCCGCCCCAGACGGTTTTGTCCGGTCCGAGACCGGTGCCGTCCCACGATACACCCAGAACCGGTTCGCTGATTTTGTTGTCGGCCATGCATGAGAGAACATGGGCGAGATGGTGCTGCACCTTTCGTATCGGTAAACCGCTGTTTTCGGCGAAACGGGTGGAGAGATAATCGGGATGCAGATCGCAGACGACCGCTTCCTGTTTGAAATCATATATTTTCGATAATGATACGGTTGTTTTTTTCATCGCCTCGAATGCCTCGGTCGTTTCGAGATCGCCGATATGCTGTCCGGCGAAAGCAAAATTTCCGCGGGCGATGGCGACGCTGTTTTTCAGATGCGCCCCGACCGCCAGAGTCGATGCGACACTGCCCATCAGTTCCACCGGGGTCGGCGCATAGCCGCGCGCATTGCGCACCACCATGGCGCTGCCGTTCATCACCCGCACCACCGAGTCATCGACCTGCCGCGCGATCGGCCTGTTGTGCACCAGGTACAAATCGGCGATGTTTTTCAATCGGTGGAGCGCCTCGTGTTCGTCGATACAGATCGGCTCATCGGAGAGATTGCCGCTGGTGGCGATGACGGGAAATTGCAGTTCGTGCATGAGTAGATAATGCAGCGGGGTGTACGGCAGCATGACGCCGAGATACGGATTATCGGGGGCGACGTTATCGGCGAGGTTAGTATTGTTATTTAATTTTTGCAATAAAACGATCGGCGATTGCGGCGACAGGAGCAGATTTTTTTCGACGGATGTTATATCACAGTCGATGGCGGCGTTATCCAGCGACGGATACATCAGCGCGAACGGTTTCTCTTCACGGTTTTTGCGTTTACGGAGCCGCCGTACGGCGTGATCGTCGCGGGCATCGACCAGAAGCTGGAAACCGCCAAGCCCTTTCAGAGCGACAATTTTGCCCTGTCGGATTGTTTCGCAGGCCGCGAGCAGGGCGTCGTCATGCATGGCGAGGACTTTGCCGCTTTTGTCCCACAGTTCCAGATGCGGCCCGCATTCGGGGCAGGCGTTGGGCTGGGCGTGGAAACGGCGGTTGGCCGGGTCCTCGTATTCATCGCGGCACTTTTTGCACATCGGGAAAATTTGCATGGTCGTGTTAGCGCGGTCGTACGGCAGGGTGTGGATGATACTGTAGCGCGGGCCGCAGTTGGTGCAGTTGGTGAACGGGTAGCGGTGGCGGCGGTCGGTGGGATCGAATATTTCGCTCAGGCAGTCATGGCAGGTGGCGGTGTCGGGAAGCACCAGCGCCGATTTGTCGCCGTTGTTGTCGCTTGTGCGGACGGTGAAATCTTTATAGCCGATGATTTCCTCAAGCCGGTCGATTTCTGTACTGTTGATCGAGGCCAGCGGCGGTTTGTCGCTTTCGAGGCGGTTCAGAAACTTTTCCAGATTTTCGTTGTCACCCTCGAGATCGATCTGCACCCCCTGAGGGGAATTGCCGACACGGCCCTTGAGGTCGAGTTCATTGGCGAGGCGATAGACAAACGGCCGGAATCCGACCCCCTGCACCACCCCTTGTATATTTATTTTCAGCCGTTGCAAAAGGACCACCCTTTTTTATGGGGTGTCGCCACCCAATTTATAATGCGCGACTTCATCAACTATACGAATTACCACGTCATCGGCGGCTTTTTTTACGGCATCCGTGAGTTTGTCGCCGGTGTCGATGGTCCGTCCCTCGATGCCGTAGATGATCATGTTTTCGGGGAGACGGTCGATGTTCCGCGCCAGCGCGATGGTGTCGGTGATATTGAATGCGTGCGAGGAGAAACTGGGAAAACGGCTTTCGGGGATTTTTTCCTTGAAAGCGTCGAAACGGTAGATTCTCCCCGGATTGCCGCCGGAGGCGACGCAATCGACCACAAACACCAGTGATCTGTTGTCCCAGAGTTCGATCATCGAGGTCCCGTCGTTGATACCCTCGATGATCGTAACTCCGTCAAGCCCCTTGTTTTCCAGCTCGCGGGCGACATACAGACCGACAGCATCGTCGGAACGGAAATCGTTGCCGATTCCGATAACCAGTATACGGTTTTTGTCGGTCATGGCCCGGCCGCGTCACTCGCGCTCTATCTCAAGATTGAGGAAATGACACGAGCATGAGATACAGGGATCGTAATTACGTATCGCCTGTTCGCACTGCCAGGTCATTTTCTCATGAGACAGATCGAGATGGTTTTCGACAAACTGCCGGAGATCCTTTTCGACCGCTTTCTGGTTCTGCGAGGTCGGGGCCAGGATACGGGCGTTGGTGATTATCCCGTCATCGTCGATTTCGTAGCGGTGGAAACAGCTTCCGCGCGGCGCTTCGCTGCATCCGAAGCCGACACCCGCCTTCGGTTTGGCCTCGACATACGCCTTATCGGGCTGCTCGTAATTTTCGATCACCCGGAGCGCTTCCTCGCAGGCGAAGACCATTTCGACGGCGCGGACGATGATGCTCTTGAACGGATTGAGGACCACTTTCGGCAGACCGGCGTCTTCGGCCGCCTTTTTCGCTTTCGGGGTCAGCTTGTCGTAGTTGTTGGCATAGCGCGCCATCGGGCCGGTGAGATAGTCATCCCTGTCCTTGACGACGGCGTGGAGCGAGGTCGAGTGCGGAACATGCTGTTCCTCGAAATAGTCAAAGAACTTGCTCAGTTCGATGTCGATACCCTTGTTGGAGACGATGTATCCCTCGCAGAGCGGGTATTCATCGGGATGCCGCAGGGAAACGAACTCGTAATCGCGTTCCAGATCGGGAAACTCGAACCCGGCCGTAACTTTGACCGCTTCGATGGCGAAATCGAGCGCCCATTTCAGCGGATCGACCAGCTCCTGCAGTTCTTTTTTCGTCGGGACTTTATAGAAGCCGCCGACTTTCGGGTTGATGGGATGGATCTCCCGTCCGCCCAGGCGGATCATTATTTCGTTGCCGACTTTTTTCAGCTTCAGGGCGTTTTTGACCAGGTCGGGATGATCCTTGGCCATCAGGATCGAGTCCTCGTAGCCGAGAAAATCGGGCGCATGGAGCATGAAAACATGCAGTGCGTGGGATTCGATCCACTCGCCGCAGTAGAGCAGGCGGCGCAGTTCGCGCAGTTGGCCGTCGACTTTCGCCCCGCAGATGCTTTCCATGGCATGGCAGGAACTCATCTGGTAGGCCACCGGGCAGATACCGCAGATACGCGCGGTGATATCGGGCGCCTCGGTGAAATGGCGTCCGCGCAGGAAAGCCTCGAAAAACCGGGGCGGTTCGATGATACTGAATTTGACGTCGGTGACGACATCCTTTTTTATTTTGACCAGCAACTGGCCCTCGCCCTCGACACGGGCGAGATAATCGACTTTGATAGTTCTATTTTTCATACGCCTCGCTCTCCTTCCGAAACGGCTCGGCAAAGGCATTGAAGCCCCGGAACGCTCTCACGATATCATCATTGGACAGCTTCATTTTTTTGTACTGCTCGGCCAGCGAGGTTGTGTTGGGTGTTTCTTTCGGTCCGAAACAACCGTAACATCCGCGCTGGAAGGTCGGGCAGATGGCGCCGCACCCGGCCTGTGTAACCGGGCCGAGACATGCTTCGCCGGAAGCGACCATGACACAGACATTGCCTTTTCTTTTGCACTCGACACAGACGCTGTATGACGGGATATTCGGTTTGCGCCCGTTGAGATAGGCATTGAGCACTTCCAGCAGTTGATATTTATTGATGGGGCAGCCGCGCAGTTCGAAATCGACGAAAACATGATCGGCGATCGGTGTCGATTTATTAAGAGTCTCGATATATTCGGGATTGGTATAGACCATCGAGATAAAATCCTTGACATCTTTGAAATTTCTCAGCGCCTGGATGCCCCCGGCTGTCGCGCAGGCCCCGATGGTTATCAGAAATTTCGAGGCGCGTCGTATTTTATGTATTCGTTCGGCATCGTGAGGCGTCGTAATGGAGCCCTCGACCAGTGAGATGTCGTATGGGCCCTTGACAACGGCGCGTGATGCTTCGGGGAAATTGGCGATGTGCACGGCATCGGCCACAGCCAGAAGTTCGTCCTCGCAATCGAGCAGGGACAACTGGCAGCCGTCGCAGGAGGCGAATTTCCAGACCGCAAGTTTTGGTTTTTTTATCGGGCTCATATCACATTTCCCACATTGTAAAGGCGTGCTTGATATTGTCGTAACGGTACACCGGGCCGTCTTTGCAGACGAAAGATGAACCGAGCTGGCAGTGACCGCACATCCCGATACCGCATTTCATGTTGCGTTCCATCGAAATGTATGTTTTCTCCTCATCGACGCCGCGTTTGAGCAGTTCGAGGACGGTGTATCGCATCATAATTTCCGGCCCGCACACTATCGCCAGCGAGTGCAACGGATCGAACGGGGCGCGGCCGATCAATGTCGTTACGACGCCGACATTACCCCGCCACGAACCGGTGGCGCGGTCGACGGTGAGGTATGTTTCGAGATCGAACCGGCTCCGCCATTTTTCGAGCTGTTTACGGTACAACATATCCTCCGGCGTTCTTGTTCCGTAGAGGAGGACGATCCGGCCGTATTTGTTGCGGTGATGCAACAGGTAATAGATGACCGGACGCAGGGGGGCCAGTCCGATACCGCCGGCGACGATGACGACATCATATCCTTCGGCTTCCCTGACCGGCCAGCTTGTGCCATAAGGTCCCCGGATACCGATGGTATCGCCGGTTTTCAGGTTTTTCATGGCCTTGGTGACGGTTCCGACGGCGCGGGTTGTATGTACCAGCGGTTTTTCCCTGGTGGGGTCGCCGCTGATCGAAATCGGCACTTCTCCCACGCCGTAAACATAGAGCATATTGAACTGACCCGGGGCGAAGGCGAGTTTTTCGCCCCCGGAGCGGGGCGCCAGTTCGAGCGAGAAAGTGTCGAAAGTCTCCCTGACGACGCGGTGTATGGCGTATGGTTTGACCAGCATCGGGTCGGTCAGCGAGAGATCCTGATTTTTGGTTTTATTTTGCATTTTTGCCATATACATCCATAAGCTGAAACCTGGTTTGTTCCAGTCTTTCAGCGATGATTAGGTTGAACCTTTTCATAATTTCATAGCCGAGATCATGGTCCTCTTCGCATTTGTCGCGAAGGCATTTGCCGTCGAGAACGATGGCCCGTGTGACTTCCACGGCCCGGGCATCGAAATGCCATTTGTACGGCGGCACCAGCCATGACCAGCCGAGTATTTCGCCGGCTTCCCGCGAACGGATCACAAACGCCCCTTTTTGCGGGATATGAGTTTCGATCTGAATCCGGCCGTGGCGGATAAAATAGAACGAATTGGCATCGGTCCCTTCCTTGAAGATGAACTCGCCTTCTTTGAAAGCGACATTCGATGCACATCCGATCAATGTCTGAATGTGTTTTGTTTCCATTCCCGCCAGAAACGGGTGCTCTGTTAAGATTCGCTCAAGATTTTCCATGGCCTATATCCTCATTAAAAAAGTATTTATTTTATGCTTTTTCACGGATTGCGCCGGCCTCCTCGGTGATATCGATACCGACCGGACACCATGTTATGCATCGCCCGCAGCCGACACATCCGGGTGTTCCGAACTGGTCCTGCCAGTAGACGATTTTGTGCATCAGCCATTGACGATAGCGCGAATAGTCGGTGGCACGGATACTGCCGCCGTGAATATACGAAAAATCGACCGAGTAGCATGTATCCCAGAGGCGCCTGCGTTCGGCCTGATCGCCGCCGAGATCGGTCGAATCTTCGACATTGCAGCAGAAACAGGTCGGGCAGACCATAGTGCAATTGCCACAGGTAAGACAGCGTTTCGCGATCTCGCCCCAGTGATGACTGTCGAAATTATCATTAAGTATTTCCTTGAGCCCCTTCATATCGAAAGAGCGCCCCATTTTCGAGGCCGCTTTTTCGACCGCCTTGTCGGCGGCCTCGACTTCACCCGGTTCGGCGGGTCGATGCGGAATTTTATCCAGTATCTTTTTCCCCGCCCGTGAACCGGCCTCGACGACAAAATAATGCTCTTTGCCTTCGAGCATCTCGGTCAGGGCCAGGTCGTAACCGTTGGTCACACCCGGACCGGATTCCATCGACACGCAGAAGCAGTTGTTGCCGGGATCGGTGCAGTTAACCGCGACGATAAAAAGATTGCGGCGCAGGGCGCCGTACTCCGGATCGGAATGCGGCCCGTCGCGAAGAACCTTATCCTGAATGCAGATGGCCTTCAGTTCGCAGGGCCGGACGCCGATAAAGGCCTGTTTTGTCGGTTTTAACTCCGGTTCGACGATTTCGAAACTGTGGCCGGTCTTTTTGGCATCCCAGATCTTCTTGTCCGGTGGATATAGAAGTTTCTTCCACGTGTAAGGTCCGAGAATAAAACCGAACAGCGTTTTCTTTTTGCTTTTAAGCAGGCGGTAGCTGCCGCCCTCCTGACGGTCGGTAATGCCGATGGGAAGCTCCTCGACGGACGCGATCTCATCATATATGACGGCATTGTCCCTGACCGTCGGCCCGGAGATTTTGTACCCCTCGGTGCTCAAGGCATCGAACAGGGCCTGAAAATCTTTCCGTTCTATGACTGATTTTATTTCGTTGTTCAAAACGACTCCTGATATTGTGATTAATTTCACAAACTTTTGGTAATATAAAGTCTCTCCATGTTCTTGTCAATATAAAAGCATAAATCAGCCGGCCGATATTCGTGGGAGAACATTGACTCGTCACGACTTATCGCGAAGTCCGGCCACTTTAACGGCGCCGCGATGATAGCCGTCGGGAAAAAGTTTTTCCAGTTCATCCAGCTCGAGCCGGTTTTTTTCGCATGTTTCATAGACAGTCGGAATCTCTCCGTGCTTCTTGTAATAATTACGCATGAAGTAGATCAGATCCCAGTGTTTCTTTGTCAGGTATTCCGGCATCTTCAACTCGTATGCTTTGTGCACGGCGAAGTTTTCATCCCAGTCATCACAATTGACAAGAAAACCATAGACATCGGTTTCGTAGACTTTTTTATCGTACATTCGCTTGTGATGCACTATATGTTCTTCGATCCAGTTTTTCTGAAAATAGCCTTCGCGATAAGTAACTCCGGCCAGCCGGCAGGCGCCGCGGAGATATCCGGTGGGGAACAGTTTCCTGAGATCGCCGAGGCCGATATCGTTTTGCTTGCAGGCGACATACACCAGCGGGCAGAGATTCATCTTATCGAAAGTATTGCGTATGAAGTAAATTACCTTCCAATGGGCCTCGGTGAGGCCGTTTTCGATACGTACTTCGGGGGCCATGCCCTCGGCGAAATTTTCATCCCACTGGGAGGGATCGAGCAGGTAACCGAGAGCATCCACTGTGTATTTTTTATCTTTATAGGTAAAGCACCTCATAACCTGTTCTCCTTATTGCCGACTGTTCTTTTTCTTCGCCGCGGCGTCGATGAGCCATTCGTACCAGGCATCGAGACCCTTACCGGTCCGGCAGGATAATTCGAATATTTCCAGATCGCCGTTAATGGTGCGGGCGTTGGCTTTGACTTTGTCGATGTCGAAATCTGTAAACTCGGTCAGATCGGTTTTATTGATGATCATTAACGATGAACGTCGAAACATGGACGGATATTTAAGCGGTTTATCGTCGCCCTCGGTGGTGCTTATCAGCACCACTTTCATATCCTCGCCCAGATCGTAGCTCGAGGGGCAGACGAGGTTGCCGACATTTTCAATAAAGAGGACGTCGGTGCCGGACAGGTCGATTTTGTTCAGGGCGCGGTCGATCATCCGGGCGTCGAGATGGCAGGCGCCGCCGGTGATAACCGGCCGGACGATGCGTCCCCCCGCTTTGGAGAGGCGGTTGGCGTCGTTTTCGGTCTGGACATCGCCCGCGACGAGGGCGATATTGAGTTTTTCCCCGAGTTCTTTCAGGGTTCGCTCGAGCAGGGATGTCTTTCCCGAGCCGGGCGAGCTGACCAGATTGAGAGAAAGAATTCCCCTGGCGTTCAGGTTCTCTCTTATCACGGCGGCCAGTCGGTCATTCTCCGAAAGCACCTTTTTTTCGAAATTTATTTTTTCGCTCATAAGCTTCCCGTAAAAATATTGTTCATTTATCTTCAACCAGGTAGACTATATCCAGTTCGTCTCCCTGGGTCATATCTATTTCAGTTGAACCGCAATGGGGGCAGATAAAAACGAATTCGTTGACCTCGAAATCTTTGCCGCATGACCGGCAGGTTCCTTTGACCGGAACCTGCTCGATGTTGAGTTTGGCGCCGTCGAGCGGGGTGTCCATAACGGCCGCCTCGAAACTGAACGAAAGCGCGCCGGCATCGAAGCCGGACAGCGCCCCCAGCCGCAGTCCGACCTCTTTGAGCCCGGACAGTTTGCGCCGTTCCATCTCCTTGCAAACGATTTCTATTATTTCGGTCGCCACTCTCAATTCATGCATAGCCGGTCCTTTTCTGCCACCAATCTATATACGCTGTTACGCATGGTATCAATTTCCTCAATGATCCGACCACGGCCGGGTTCATTTGTTTCCCGACAGTGTAGGGATCGTCAACTTCAACTGCAAAGATTTTAATTTCTTCGGGAAAGTCAAGCTGCATTTGTTCAGCGAGCGATATTAATTCGGGCAGTCCGGTGAAATGAGGCGACGGGCTTCCGACCGTCCGCAGCTCATCGAGGTTGAGTTCGATCACCGAGCCGACCGGAAAACCGGTCAGCTTGATGGCGTCGATGATAATCACCTGCTTGTAGCCGACCAGCAGATCGAGGAGGGCGGCGCCGTGCAGGGCGGTGGCGACGACATCGGCCCGATCGTCGATCAGGCCGGTCAGTTTTTCGGCAGCCAGAATACCGATACCGTCGTCGCCGAGAATATCATTTCCCAGGCACAATACCAGTGGTTTCATAATTCACCTGCGGCAGATTTCCCTTTTTAAATTATATTGACTGTCGTATATCCCGACTTTCAGCGGCATTTCTCCCGGCAGCGCGTGCGTGGCGCAACCGTGGCAGGGATCATAAGCGCGGAAGGCCATCTCGATCATGTTCAAGATACCGTCATCGACATTACCGTCGCGGATCAGGCCTTTGGCCGCCTTGTCCACCGAGAGCGCGATCCGGGCGGCGTTGTTCTGTGTCGCGACGATCAGGTTGGCCATGGTGATGACGCCTTTTTCATCGGTTTGATAATGATGAATCAGGGTTCCGCGCGGGGCCTCGACGATTCCGACGCCCTCGGTCGGTTTTTCGGTCGGGATGGTATGCACCTTCGGCTCGACGATTTCGGGATCCTCGGCGAGTTCTTTCATCCGCTCGGCGCTGTAGAGCATTTCGATCAGCCGCGCCCAGCTTGTGGCGAGGGTGAAATGAACCGGTTTGCCGCCGCAGATTTCGAAGAACTGCTCATACGCTTCCTGCGCCAGCGGGGTCGGCATGCCGTCGGCGGCGTTGAGCCGCGCCAGCGGGGCGACCGCGAAAATACCGCTGTCGGGACCGTCGGAAAAACCGTTCCAGCCGATATCTTTGAGATAGCTGAAACGGACATAGCTCCACGGTTCGACATGTTCGGCGATATGCTCTAGGTATTCATCGGGGCCGAATTTGACCAGCTCTTTGCCGTCCGGATCGACCACCCGCAGGGGGCCGTCATAGAAATTGATCTTGTTGTTATCGTCCACCATACCCATGTAATATGTTTTGTGGGTGTATATGTCGGAGGTGATATATTCCATGTACTCCGGATTTTCGAGGACGACGTCATTGAACAATTTGAGGCTGAACTGCCCGAATTCGATGGCGTGGTCGGCGACCTCGATCAGCCGCTTCCGGTCCTCTTTGGCGATCGGTTTGGAGATGCCGCCGGGCAGGCCGAACACGGGGTGAATCGTCTTTCCCATAATCAGCGTCATCATATCGCGCAGTTCTTTGCGCATGCCGATGACTTTGAGGCCGATTTCGTTGCCGACTTTACCGAGGACGCCCAGGATATTCCGTTCGCCCTTGTTGGCTTTGGGGCCGACGACAAAATCGGGTCCGGCCAGATAATAGAAATGCAGGGCGTGATCCTCGATGAAGAAGATATTATAAACGTACTCCCTGACCTTTTTGGCGGCGGCGGGCGGATCGACTTTGTAAAGGTCGTCGAGCGCCTTACTCGAGGCCATGTGATGGGCGGTGGGACAGACGCCGCAGATACGCGAGGTGATTTGCGGCATATCTTCGGCGGGTCGCCCGTGCGCAAACCTTTCGAAGCCGCGCAATTCGGGAACCTGGAAATAGGCCCGGTCGACGCCGCCGTCATCGTTCATGATGATGTCGATTTTGCCGTGTCCCTCGAGCCGTGTGATCGGATCTATCACGATTTTCTTGCTCATGCCTATTTATCTCCTTCGTCGGATTTTTGATAACGCCGATGCATCAGCGAGGCCGGGAGACTGTAACGATGGAAGGTCCCGACCGGATCGACTATTTTACCGAGGATTTCGGTGATTTCGCGCTCGTCGTTGGAATCGACCATCGACGCGAAAGCGGAGAGCGCCTTGGCGCCCTGATCGGCGACGCGGCTTATCGGTCCCATGCACCCGGTGCAGGGCATATTGCCTTTGGGACACAGGGCGCCGCAGCCCTGGCGGGTGATCGGTCCCATGCACAGGAGTCCCTGGGCGAGAAGACATTTTTCGGGATCGATGTCTATCTCGAAGGGTCTCTTGAACTCTTTGAGGGCCATCTTCTCGGGCTTGGTGTCGCGCCGCTCACATTCCTCGCAGAGGGCGATATCGGGCGCCAGCACCGATCCGGGCGCGGGGAGTTTATTATTCAAAATCGCATCCAGCGCATCTTTGATAAGGTTGACCGTCGGCGGACAACCGGGCAGATAGTAGTCAACCTTGATGACCTGGTCGAGTGTTTTGACCGTATCCCATAACTCCGGCAGAGTCAGTTTTCCCTCGACGGCATCGTATTCGACCTGCGGTATTATTTTTTCCTCATTGACAACCGTGGGAACCCTGAAATAGACCTCCTCGATCATCTCGCGACGATCGAAAGTGTTGGCCAGTCCGGGGATTCCTCCCAGGTGAGCACAGCTCCCGAATGCGATCACCGCCTGCGATTTCCGGCGCAGGAGTTCGACCATCTCGTGCTGTTCCGAACTGCGGATGGCGCCGTTGATGAAACTGACCGCGATTTCCCCGTCGCCCATCGCCTGGACATCGCTTTTTTTGAAATCGAGGGCGACCGGCCAGAAGACGATATCGACGGCGGCGACAACATCGAGAATACCGTCGGCCAGATCGACCACGGTTTCCTCGCACCCGCCGCATGAGGCGCACCAGTAAAAGGCGACTTTGGGTTTGCTCATGTCGTACCTCCCTGTGCCACGGTTGTTCTGTCATCCGGCATAAGTTCCGGGTCGGGGGTAGGTGGTACCGCCATCGGCTCCAGTTCGAGCGGTCCCAGTTTGCGGACCTGTTCGGTCATTTCGTTGATGACGCGCTGGACCTTGTCGCCCTCGGAGGCGGCGATCCACTCGAGTCGGAGGCGCTCCGGTTCGATACCCAGATCGGAGAGGTATCGTTGTATCAGGGTGAAGCGTCGCAGCGCCTTGTAGTTGCCTTCCTGGTAGTGGCAGTCTCCGGGATGACAACCGCCGATCAGGACGCCGTCGGCGCCCTCGCGGAAAGCCTTGACGATAAACTGCGGGTCGATCCGCCCGGAGCACATCACCCGCACCACCCGGACATTGGGCGCATATTGCATGCGGGCCGTCCCGGCCAGATCGGCGGCGGTATAGGTGCACCAGTTGCAGAAAAAGGCGACGATCCGCGGTTCGAATTCTGTATTTTTATTGTCGGCATCAGACATAGTTGACGACTCCTTCGATTTCGTGGAATATCTGTTCATCGGTGAAAAGATTCTGCTGCAGGGCGCCCGACGGGCAGGCGGCGACACAGGTTCCGCAACCCTTGCACATGGCGCCGTTGACTTCGGCGACTTTCTTTTCCTCGATGAAATTGACGGCGCCGTAGGGGCACAGGTTGATACAGGTGTGGCATCCGGAACAGAGTTTCGGATCGACAAAAGCGGTGTTCGGTTCCAGTTGCACGAATCCTTTATCGATCAACGCCAGCGCCTCGGCCGCCGCGGCCCCCGCCTGGGCGACACTGTCGGGGATATCCTTCGGCCCCTGACAGGCCCCGGCCAGAAAAACGCCGTCGGTGAATGTGGACACCGGCGCCAGTTTGGGGTGCCGTTCCAAAAACCAGCCCTCATGACTGCAGCTTATATTGAACATCCGGCGGACCTCTTCATGATCGGCCTGCGCTTCGAGACCGACCGACAGGATAACCATATCGACCGGGATCCGGCGCACCGAGCCGACCAGCGTATCCTCGGCGCGGATAATCAGTTTGCCCTCCTCCTCGCCGGTCATGGCCCAATCGGTGACCTCGGCCACCCGGCCGCGGATGAAATGAACATCCTCCTTGAGGAGTTTTTCGTAGAACTCCTCGTACCCCTTGCCCGGCGTCCGCATATCGATATAGAAATTGTAAACCTCGGCGCCGGTTCGCTCTTTGACGAGATGGGCCAGCTTGAGCGAATACATGCAACAGACGCGGGAGCAGTACTTATTGGTATTATTGTCGCGGCTCCCGACACAATGCACGATCCCGACCGCTTTCGGTTTTTCGCCGTCGCGCATGATGATCTCGCCGCCGGTCGGACCGGCCGCGTTGACCAGCCGTTCGATTTCGAGGCTGGTATAGACATTGGGATATTTGCCGTAACCGTAGCGGGAAATCCGCGAGGCATCGAAGGTTTTGAAACCGGTTGCCAGAATTATGGCGCCGATATCGACTTCCTCGATTTTTTCGGTTTGTTCGAAATTGATGGCGTTGCGCTCGCAGACCTCGGCGCATGGTTTTTTGCATTTCCCGGTGCGGAAAAAGGCGCATTCATCGGGATCGATGACGGCCACCAGCGGTGTCGCCTGCGGGAACGGGACATAAATCGGTTTGCGTTTGCTCAAACCGACATTGAACTCATCGTCTTTCTTACCCTTTTTGAAAATACAGGCCTCGATACACTCAAGGCAGCCGACGCAAAGCTCTTCATCCACATAGCGCGGTTTACGGCGCACCCTGACCTTGAAGTTGCCGACAAAACCATCCACCGCGGCCACTTCTGAGTAGGTCCAGAGGGTGATATTTGGATGGGCGCGGACGGCCGACATTTTCGGCGTCAGGATACAGGCGGAGCAGTCGAGGGTCGGGAAAGTTTTGTCGAACTGCGCCATGTGTCCGCCGATAGTCGGTTCGCGCTCGACCAGATAGACCTTGCGACCGGCGTCGGCCAGCGTCAGGGCGGCATGAATACCGGCAATACCGCCGCCGACGATAAGGACATTGGGGTTGACCGGCACCTTGGTTTGCTCGAGCGGCTGATGATATGTAACTCTTTCGACCGCCGCCGCGATCAGGGCCTTGGCTTTTTCGGTTCCGGCTTCCTTGTCTACGGTGACCCAGCTGACATGCTCGCGGATGTTGGCCATCTGGAACAGGAACGGGTTGGCGCCTGCTGTGGCCATGGCTCTCCGGAAGGTCGGCTCATGCATCAGAGGTGAGCATGAGGCCACCACCACCCGGTCGATTTTGCCGCTTTTGAGGTCCTCCTGGATCAACTCCTGGCCCGGATCGGAACACATGAATTTATATTCCCGGGCGATTGTCACATGGGGCAGTTTCGAGGCAAACTCGACCGCATCGGTGACATCCACTTTATGAGCGATATTGATACCGCAGTGGCAGACATAAACGCCCACTCTGGGGGCTCCGTTGGGATTTATATCAACTGTTGACATGCTGACCTCCTGCGAGTTGTCTTAATTCGTGGGACGGCTGCATTTTGACAAACAGCCGGTGCATGCCGAGTTTTTTCTGTTCGATACCGAAAGCCATCCCCATCAACTGGGTGAAGTAGATGACCGGAATGCGGCTGCCGTTGCCATACTGTTTGGCGATCCGCGACTGGTAGCACTCCAGATTGAACTGGCACAGTGGGCAGGCGGTGATAATCACGTCGCTGCCGCGTTTTTTGGCTTCATGCAACAGGATATAACTCAATCTCTGGCCGACCTCCTTGACCGTCCCGGTCAGGGAGCCGCCGCAACAGCGGGTCTTGAGCGGCCAGTCAATCGTCGTGCCGCCGAGAGCTTTGACAATTCGGTTCATTGTGGTCGGGTTGTGCTGGTCGTCGAACTCGGCGAACGGCCGCACCAATTGGCAGCCGTAGTAACAGGCCACTTTCAGGCCGTCCAGCGGCCGGACGACATGCTCTGAAATTTTATCGGTACCGTAATCGTTGACAAGAACATCGAGAGGGTGCCTGATGTTGACTTTTCCCCTGTATTCCAGGCCGCCGGCATCGAGGGCGCGGTTTATCGTGCCCCTGAGTTCCTCATGCTCATTCAGGTAATGCAGAGCCTTATTCAATCCGAGATAACAGGCGGCGCAGGGGACAACCATATCAGCCGTGTCGCCCTCGCTGTTTTGTTTCTCGGCCAGGGCGAAATTGCGGGCATTGAGAGCGAATGCCTTGAGTTCGCTGATCGACATATAACTGGTGGCGCCGCAGCAGTTCCAGTCGTCGAGTTCCTCAAGGGGGATACCAAGGTTATCGAATACGGCCAGAATCGATTCCTCGTAATGGCGCCCGGTGCTTTTCAGTGAACATCCGGGGAAATACAGGTAGCTCATAGATTTACCTCCCCGATCCGGGTCAACTCATCCTTGTTTTTGACCATATGTTCCTTCTCGAGCGCCTTGAGGATATTTTGCAGTTCGCCTTTGCGTTTGATCGATTCTCTTTTCAGGCTGAATCGGCCGGTAAGCATCAGTTTGAGTCCGAGGGCGGCCTGTTTTAACATCAGGAAGGGGTTGGTTTTCATGTATAATCTGATAAGAAGCGGCCCCTCGCTGTTGCGGCCGTTTTTTTCGACGCTTTTGAAGAATTCTCCGGCCAGAACCGAAATGGGAAAGCGTTTCGGAGAGACCTCGTTGCGAATGGCCAGCCGTTTGACTGCGTACATGATATCGGTCAGTTTGATCTCTTTGGGGCATTCGACCGTGCAGGCGTAACATGATGCGCACAGCCAGGTTGTGTAGCTGTTGAGAACTTCACCTTTGTATCCCGCTCGAATCATGGCGATAATCTGCCGGGGCGTGTAATCCATGTATGGGCTCATCGGGCACATACCGCTGCATGTGCCGCACTGGATACAACTGAACAGTTTTTCGCCGCCGGGAATCGAGGCTATTTCGCGGGAAAAATTGGGATCCAGTTCCGCCTCATAACGAATCTTGCGCCACCCTTGCCATTTTTCCATGGCATCCTCCTTGGAGCTAGAGTTACCCGGAGGATTCAATTCCGAACAAACCGTCCATGATGGACCTGTTTGCCGGATGCGGCGGCGCAGCAGAACCGGATCGAAATGACGCAGACGCCGGTGCTTTAAAACCGGCGCCGGCCCGAGCCGGCCGGATCGTCACCCTCCGAGCCGATACAGTTTATCCGCATCGATCCGATTCGGCGGATCGGAGTGGCCCATGGCATAACATGAACTCGTCGGATTGTCCGGCTTGGTGCGGGTTGTGAAGATGGCGCATAATTATATGACATATCGTAAGATATCGCTAATGCCGGGCGGCCGTAATATGTGAAATTATTCACAAGGCTGATGAAATAATAAAACCTTTCGCGGGCTGCTGAACACCGCGTTGGGAGTTGTTTTATTGTTCGGAATAATTTCAGGAAAGCCGCCGGATATAATCCACCAATAGAACCCGATAAGGCTCGGTGGATTGAACCATCTTGATAACTGCGCGGTAGGCGACGCTGCTGCGTATTTAACCACCGCATCGGAAATGTCCTCCCGTGTTAATATTTTTGAATATAAACATGCTGGTCGTATATGTCAACCAAATAATGACCTTTCTGGCCCTTTATATGGGTGTGTGCGGTTTTTGGTTGCCGGTCAAGCGCTCAATAATCAGGCGAATAAGCCGATAAAGAAAATGATGTGGAATATTGCAACGAGGAGTGATGCTTCGGATGATTTTGGCCACACAATCTTTTCTTTTGCCGACCGTTTGCGCCGGAAACAGGGTGCGAGTGGCGGCAACGATTGGGAGAAAATTGCTTGTGTCGGGAAATACAGCCAATATTTCTCCGGGTCATAAAAATATAGACGATTTTTAACATGCATAAAATCTGTTTAAAAACATTACTCATCCTCTTGCTTTTCGCGGTTTCTCTAAGCGCCGGCACCGGAACGGCGATCTGGCGAACCGGAACCAGTACGACGCCCCGGTATAGTATCTGGGACGGTTCCGATTTCGGCATTGCGGATAATACGGTTGCCATCGGGGCTCTGCGCATTATGGCTGGCGCCGAGGCTCCCCTGCGAAACGAGATTATTCTGCTGGGAGTCGATGATAATGAAAATATAGCGGGCATGATGCGAAGCGACGGCGTGTGGTCGGCATTTCCCTTCAACAATGTGGCAAGTGTCACCAATTCTTACTGGTGGGGTTTTGACGTCGCCTATGGAAGCCAGAGTGGTGTCGCCGTTGTTGTTACAAATAACGGGAGTGCCGGAACCAACAGTATTATATCATACACCTGGGATGGCAGTAGCTGGTCAAAAGATACAATCACGACGCCGTTATCCGGCGAAGCCAAGCATATGCATATCGCCTCCAATCCGCTGTCCAATGAGATGGTGCTTGTTGTCAGTAATGCATCAAGTCGGGATTATGCCATTGTCTGGGACGGTTCCGGTTGGGGCAACAGCCAGATACTGGATAATTCCGGCAGCGACAACCTGACCGATATTAATGTCGCCTATGAGCGGCAAAGCGGACGCGCCATGGTAGTTTACGGCAAGGGTGAAAACAAAATTTACTATCGTTTGTGGAACGGCGCATCATGGAGCAGTGAGGATTCTCTGGCGAAACCGGCCGATGCCGATGGAAACATCCGATGGACCACTCTGGCATCGTGCCCGAACAGCAATCAGATCGCGCTGGGGGTAGTAACCGACAATCAGTGTTTATGGCTTAATGTCTGGGACAGCAGCGGCTGGGTGGCTTCACAAACGGCCACCAACAGCGCCAACGGGACCACGTTTCCATCGGTGGCGGTTGTTTTCGAAAGCAAATCCGATTCACTGATGGCGGTTTATGGTGAGTCCGATTTCGTACGATACCGCACATGGACAGACGGAGACGGCTGGTCCGCTGAAAATACGGTTGCCGATATCGGTTTCAGCGTCAACACTATTATGCTCGATGCCGATCCGTATTCGGATGAACTGATGTTATCCGTTCAAGATGACGGCAGCGACTTGAATCTGGCTCGATGGGATGGTTCATCGTGGGGAACACTAACCGAACTGGAGACCAATACCAATGATGTAAAAAACCAGCCGTTTTTATTTTTGTGGGATATACATACGCCGCAGGTCTATTATGTTTCGCCGACGGGCAATGATGACAACGATGGTCTGGATTCACTGACGGCGTGGGCATCGATCGACAACGGCGACAACAAGGGACTTCTCGGACCAGGCGATACAATAAATGTCATGCCGGGGAGCTATACCATTACTTCGACCATAATGTTGACCTCATCCGGTACAAGCGCCCTCCCCATTGTCTATCGAAAAATCGGCGCTTCAGACGCAATATTCGATATGGGCGGGATCGATGATAATCTCATGCAAATAGACGGCGATTACACATATTTATCAGAATTGACCCTCACTAATTCCGCTCGCAATGGTGTTATACTTAACGGAGATTCATGTCTGATCACCGGCTGTGTCATTAATGATCATAACCAACAGGGTGTTGATGTTTTTGGCGATTATAACTTGGTACAGCAAAATATTATTTACAGCATCTCCGAATCAGGGATTGCTTTCGAAACCGGGGCCGACGGAAACAGAGCCTACGGAAACACGATTTATTCATGCGATCTGGATGGTATCCGGATCGATCCCACGGTGTCATCGTCGCGAATTTTCAACAATATAATTACATCATGCGGCGACGGTATCGAGGGGGGCGCGGGAAATATCTGCGGCTTTAACGATATATGGAATAACAGCGGCAATAATTACACCGGCGGTCTATCCGACTCGGCGGGAGGGATCTCGGCCGACCCGCTTTTTGCCGACCCGGCCACCGACGATTTTTCGCTTCTGACCGGATCTCCGGCCATAAATACCGGTCTTGATCTTGGATATCCGTATATCGGCTCCGCCCCGGATATGGGTGCGATCGAATATATACCTGCCGGTGGGAATTTATACTGGGTTTCGCCGACGGGCAATGACGATAATGACGGATTGGACTCGACCACCGCCTGGGCTTCGATCAATAATGGTGATTTAAAGGAAATTCTTGCCCCCGGAGATACGATAATGGTCATGCCGGGTACTTATACGCCCACGGCTGACATTAAATTTAAATCTTCGGGAACGGGCGAATTTCCAATTATATATATGGCATTCAGTGAGGGCACTCCTCTCTTCGACGGCGCCGGAGCCAATATCATTATATTCGTCATTGAGGGCGACCATTTGGAATTCAACGGTTTTGAGCTAACCAACGCCGACGATAATTTGCTCAATACAAAAGGTGACTATTGCATTGTCAGAGATTGTTACCTGCATGACGGCGGCAAAAATGGTTTCAGGATCGAGGGCAAGTATAACCTGATACTGCGCAACCGCATCGCCAACATGATAGAAGACGGCATTAAGAACGAGGGCGCCGGCGATTACGGCCGACTCTGGGGTAATACAATATATTTATGTGGCAAGTTCGGAATCGAACTTAAGGAAAAGACGGTCCGCACTTTCAACAATATTATCACTAACTGCGACACCGGTGTCAAAGGCGGCAATGAAAATATTTGCGCGTATAATAATGTCTGGAACAGTACCACCGTCGATTATGACGGCACGGCTGATTCCGCCGGCGGGATATCGGCCGACCCGATGTTTATGGATACCGCGGCGGGAGATTTCAGTCTGCAATTCGGTTCACCGGCAATCGACAATGGTCTTGATCTTGGGTATCCGTTTATAGGAACCGCCCCTGATATGGGCGCGGTGGAATATAATGCTCCGAATCAAGAGCCGGTTCTGGCCGCTATCGGTGCGCAGTCAATAGCCGAAAATATCAATCTGAATTTTAGTGTATCGGCAAGCGATATCGAATCGACACCAACCCTGACAACTTCGTCTTTACCGTCCGGGGCAACTTTCACCGATAATGCCGACGGGACGGGCAGTTTCGACTGGACACCGACATTTGTGCAGGCGGGTATATATAATGTTACTTTCTATGCCGCCGATGATTCTCTGGCGGTGGACAGCGAGATTGTCAAAATAACTGTCAATGAGGTCGGCAATCAGGAGCCGGTTCTGGCCGCTATCGGCGCGCAATCTACGACTGAAAATGTCAATTTGAATTTCAATATATCGGCAACTGATATCGAATCGACACCGACCCTGTCAACATCGGCTTTGCCGTCGGGGGCGAGTTTTACCGACAATGCCGATGGTACAGGCAGTTTCGACTGGACTCCGACATTTGTGCAGTCGGGTATATATAATGTAGCTTTCTATGCCGCCGATGATTCTCTGGCTGTTGACAGTGAGATGGTCACTATCAATGTGGCCGACACGGTCGGGCCGGGTTCGAGTATATATTATGTATCCACGAGCGGCGATGACAGCAACGACGGGCTCGATTCGCTTTCGGCCTGGCGGTCGATAGATAACGGCGACCTCAAGGCGATTCTCGGGCCGGGTGATATTGTAAGAATACTTCCCGGAACATATATAATTGACAGCACCCTTTTCCTGTCCACACCCGGCACCGCCGCGCTGCCGGTGGTTTATACGAAATACGGCGATGGTGATGTTATAATCGACAATCAGGGGGCGGCTTTCCCCGGCCTGTATATCTTAGGTGATTACATCGAACTTAGATCGGTGAAAATTATCAATGCCGGCGAACAGGGTATTGATCTGCAGGCCGATTCATGTATTGTCTATGATTGCTATATATATAATAGTGTATATTCCGGTGTCCGTGTCTGGGGCGATTACAATTTACTGCTGAATAATACGGTCGATCGCTGCGGCGAACGGGGTTTACTTAATCTCGACATCGCCTCCTACAACCATTATTATAACAACACGGTTTACGGATGCCTCGGTATCGGTATCTGGATAAACGATCCGATAACCACGGCCCGCATATTCAATAATATATCGGTTAACAATCTCGAGGGTATCAATGCCGGCTCTTCCAACAAATGCGGATACAATGATGTCTGGAATAATCCCGATGGCAATTATGTCGGCGGTGTAACCGATTCGGCCGGTGGGATATCGGCCGACCCGACCTTTGTCGATCCTGCGGCAGGTAATTTCTATCTTAAATTCGGTTCGCCCTGCACCGATGCCGGACTGGATATCGGCTATCCGTTTTATGGACCGGCCCCGGATATGGGCGCCAACGAAACCGAAACCAGATTTATTCGAATAGAATGGCTCGACGGGACACCGTTTGAAGATACCGCCATCACCACCGATGATGACGGCCTCGAGCTTTATTGCCGGGGATACACGCTCGGCAACAGCCTGGTCGGCGACATGTCGGTATCATGGTCGTTTGTCGGCGCCGACTCGATCGGCTCGGTCAATACCGCTCTCGGTTCATCCACTACCCTGTCTGTCCGCAGGCCGGGCGCGTTTAAAGTCGCCGCCGAATTGTCGCCGCTGATGATCGATACGACCGGAACAATCACCTGCGATATCGGCCTTCCGAGTTTCCTGACGGGTGCGCCCGATTCGGCCGTTATCACAACCGACAGTTCGATTACGTTTACCGCTCTGGCTTATGATGCCGACAGCAATCAGATAGTTCCGGGCATAGTCCCGAGCTGGTCGGTCCTCAACGGTATCGGGACAATAGATTTTGACGGTGTTTTCACCTGCCATACGCCGGGTACGGAATATGTTATAGTCACCGCCCTTGGTTTGACCGATACGCTCGGCCCCATCACGGTCAATCCCGGTTTTGTCAATTATATAACGGTCTCGCCCGATTCATCGGTTATCACGGCCGATTCAGTTTTGCAATATGATGTTACGGCATACGATAACTGGGATAATGTAACCGATCCGGGCGCTGTCGAATGGTCTCTCACCGCTCCGGTCGGAAGCATCGATTCGACAGGCTTTTTCGATGCCGGCACGGTCGGCACGGCGCAGGTTGTGGCGGTCTCGGAATACGGTCCTGTCGATACCTCTCTTTATCTCGAAGTGACACCGGGCCGCCTTTATACGCTGACAGTTACCCCCGACTCGGTCAATATAACCACCGACAGTACGATATTATTCAGCGCCGCGGGTGCTGATGCCGACGGCAATGTCGCCGATTACGGCGATTTGAGCTGGAGCGTGATCGGCGGAATAGGCGATATCGATGCCGCCGGTTTGTTTACCCCGACCACGGTCGGCAACGGGCAAATCGAGGCTGTCAGCAGTATCGATGGTGTTGCCGATACGAATTCGATCGTGATTGTCAACTCGGGCGAACTGGTTTATCTGGAAATTACGCCGGATGAAATTTCGGTCGGGATGGGCGATACGGTGCAGTTCACGGCGGTCGGCTATGATGCCGATTCGAATGTTACCGATATCGGGACAATCAGCTGGGACGCGCTGGGGCGTGTCGGAGATATCGATCCGGCCGGGTCATTTATTGCCGCCATACCGGGCCGCGCGAAAATAACCGCCATTAGCAGTATCAATAATGTCACCGACACCAGCGGTTTTATCGATGTCGAGGAACTGTACGTAACATCGATACCTCTCGGAAGTCAATTTATCAGACCCGCTGATCAAGATATCTCCGTGCTGGCATTTCGTGTCGTGAACTATTTCGATACCGACAAAAATATTACGGCCTTATCGCTTCATGACGCCTGCCGGGGATACGGCTCCGAATTGGAACTGAGGACAAATATCGACTCGCTGTCGCTGTTTATGGATGCCGACCATGATTCCGTACTGTCGCCCGCCGACAGCCTGATTGCGGTCGCGGAATATAACTCCGATGTTATTGCCCTGAATTTCGATCCGCTAAATATTCCGGCCGGTGAGGGACGGACATTTTTAGCCGGAATTTCGGCGGCTCTTTATCCGCGCGACGGGGACTCCTGCGATACGTATTTCCATCCGGCGGCGGATATATCGACCGGTGACGGAACGGTCGCGGCCGGGCCGGATTCATGCAATTCGCACGGATATGATATAATCGACGGTATGATTGCCGATCAGCTGGTTGTCGCTCCCGGAGCGGTCGATACGATCAATCCGGGCGGGCCGGTTCAAAATATACTTACGGTCGATATACCCCGCAATGGATATACCGGAGATACGCTTCGAATAGCGAGTGTCGCCAATCACGGCAGCGCCGTCGAGAGCGATCTCGACTCGTTGATTCTGTACATGGATAACGGCGATAATATCTGGGGTGGGGTCGGTTCGGAGACCAGAATATGCCTGCTTACTTTTGTCGGCGACCGCTGGATGCGAAGCGGATTGGCGGTTCCGCTGGAACAGCCGATGACCCGATTCTATATCGGTGCGGTCGCGACCGACTATCCGACCAACGGCGCCACATTGATACTGAGTATCCCCGCCGACGGCCTTGAGATGACTTCCGATAACGACGGGCCGTACGACGGCGGAACATTACCGATTGATACTGTCGTCATCACTACATTCGAATCGATCGAAGTGGATGAGATACCGATGACCGCCGGGGAACTGATACCGGGGAGTATGACCGGCCCGATTTTCGGTTTCCGCATGACCAACAGCTATAATGACTCCAGAACCATAGACAGTATTGCGGTGCGGTCGTATGCTTATGATCCGGACGGGGCGACGCAGGCGCAGCTCGACAGCCAGATCGACAGCGCCGCGCTTTATCTGAATCTTGACGGTATCGGTACATTTATCTCAGAATATGATTCACTGCTGGCAAAGGCGAATATTGCCGATGGTTACATAATATTCAAGCCGGAAGATTTTGTCATTCCCGGTCGCGGCGGCGAAGCCGAGCTGTCTGTTTTGCTCTGGCTCGACGACCACAACTGTAAAAACGCGAACCTGATCAATCTTGGTCTGGAAAGCGAAGCGGCGGTTTATCTCGCCGCTCCGGGAACCGTCGCGGGTACGTTCCCGCTGAAAAACAGCGAAGATTTTGTCATGGATATTTTCCCGGGTTCGGCCATTACGGTTAACCCGGTACCGGCGGGTAATTTCTTCGGTGAGCAGGTCAATCAGCCGGTGCTGGATATAACCCTGCCCTCAAACGGGTATGCCGTTGATCTGCTGTCCGAAATGGTCCTGCAGGAAAGCGGCAGTTTTGAAAATTCGCATGAACTGCTCAGGTTGAAATTGTGGGCCGATCCGGCTGACGACGGTTTGACTATCGATGACAACCCGGTTGGCGAATTTGTCCCCATCGGCGACAGCTGGATATTAAATGGACTGTCATACCCGGTAGCGATGCGCGGGACGAGATTTATCGTAACGCTGGACGTTGTCGGCGAGGAGTTTAAGGGCGGGACGTTCCGCCTGACAATTACGGTCGGGGGCGTGGTTTATGCTTCGGGTACGAACGGCCCGGACGATACCGGGGTATCGCATGCCGACGATCATTTGATCTTCCCCTCGGATCAAATAGTCGCTTTCCCCATCCCGGCGTCGTCATCGACCATATACCCTCAGAACCGGAGAAACGAATTGATGACGCTGGCTCTCTACAATGGCTATGTCGATAAGAGTCAGTCGTTGCGGTCGATAACGCTGGGCAATATTACACGGACGACCTCGACCACCGATTTCGCCGATACCGAGATGGGCCAGGTATCGTTGTACTATGACAATGATTACAACGGCACTTTCGGCGGCGATTCGCTGTTGACCTCGGGACAATTCTCGGATGGAAACATTCAGTTGACCGGTTTCGATATTGCACTCCCGGCCGAGTCACTGTCGTACTTTTTCGTTGTCGCCGATGTCCCCGATATTATGATCGACTCCGACAGCCTGGCGGTGGAAATCACACAGGCCATCGATATGGTATTCGGCGAAACGGTGAAAATCAACGGTAATTTCCCCTTGCGCAGCGGCGGCTACAGGGTTGTCGATGGTTCCATTCGGAGTCAATACGATATTCTGCCGATTGCCACCCCGACTCTCAGCCCCGGCGATACGGCCGTTACATTATTCGCGTTTCGTCCGGCCCTGAACGGCGACAGGCTGGATATGCTCGAATCGCTGACGGTACAAAATCAGGAGGATGCGGATACGAGCGATATAACGTCCATGGAACTCTGGATGGATCTCGATGGTGATAATGTATGGCAATCGACCGACGCCCTGATCGGTGCTTTCGATTATATCGATGATGCCTGGGCTATAGACAATGCCGATATTGGCATAAGCGGCGATGCGCCGACTCTGTTTGTTACCGGCGATATACTTCCGGTCGCCACACCCGGCTCCCGTTTCCGTGCCGGGGTACCCGTCGATGGTTGCCGATACTCATCCGATAACGACGGGCCGCTCGACAAACCGCTGATCGGAAGCGGTGTCTTCAAAATTTCGAATTCGGGTTTGAGAATTACCGCCAATCCGCTCAATGCGACATATTCGATCGGTCAGACGGTCGATGTCGGTATTACGGTTACCAACCTGCTTTTGACACCGATGAGCGATGTGATCGGCAAAGTGGTGGCGATCAGCGATTCATCCAAAGTTATCTATGTCGGTGAGGATGCCGGACCGGTTGCCCTCGATCCCGGCGCCTCGATCGAATTTATCTTCAGCTACACCGCCGCCGACACCGGTGCGGTGTCATGGCAGCTTCAGGCGCTGGAGACGATGACCGGTGATTCATCGGCGGTCATCGCAGGCGAAACAATAGGTATCCAAACTCCGCCGGACAGCGCCGTCGTGCAATTGATCAACTCGGTGCCGACCGCGGTCATACGCGGTCAGACCAATGTCTTCCCGCTCAGCATAAAGTGCCCGCATCCCGATACATCAGCCTCGGCCGCATCGCTGCGCCTCGAAAATCTTCGCCTGCGCGTCGAGGACGGAGGCGGAACGCCGATCGAGGCGAACCGGGTATTTTCGAGGATGGTTCTCAGCAGCGGCTACACCAACCTGACCATACTCGAAAATCTGCCGGATTCGACCGATGTCGATATGATTTTCGACGAACCGGTGGTTGTGACGGCGGGCGAGGAAAAACTGATATCCCTGCTGGTCGATATCGATACCGCCGCTTCGTCGAACGATTTCATTCTGTCGGTCGGCGATGCCTCGGCCATACCGCTGCTCGATGACAATACATCGCAACCGGTCGATTTCGATACTTCGGTTGTGTTCCCGATGAAGACGGTATCGTGCCGTATCGATGATCCCTCACAACAGATGGTCGTATCCGACAGCTCTCTGTTGAGAAACGCCGTCAATTTCGGCCAGGATGAGGTCGATATTATGATGCTCCGGCTCAGACACCCCGGCGAAGCCGGCAGTTCGCAGATACAGTTGACCGCCCTGTCGGTCGGTTTTGTCGATGAATTCGGCGGTATTATCGATGCCTCCGAATTATTCGATAATATTCGAATTGTCCGCGATCAGACGGTTATAGCGGAACTCGAGAACGCCGAAATCGGCACATCGCCGGTGGAGATGATTCTCGGTTCGCCGCTGACCCTCAGCCCCGGCGACCTCGATTCGCTCATAATCGAGGCGGGGATCAAAGACGAGACGGCGCTGGGCGGTTTCGCCCTGACCATTGCCGACAGCACCCTGTTTGTTGTCCGCGATTTAAGTTCGGGACTGCCGCTTGAAACCGGCAGCGATACTGCCTATACACTGGCCTCCGAGTCGGTTTTTCCGATCACGTCAGGCTGGACCGATATACAGTATCCCGCCGCCGGACCGCAACTCTGTTTTGCCTCGGCCCTGCCGTCGTCGATCGTGGGCGGGCGCGATTCGCTCGGACTGATCGATATATCGTTGTCGTACCCGGTCGGGTCGGAGTACTCATCGGTGCGTTTCGACGAAATTTATGTTACGGTGGTGGATACGGGCGGGATGGTTCTCGATCCGCGCGAGCTGTTCGATAAAGCCGGTTTCCGTATCGAAAACGGCGCCTACCAGTATCAGGATTTCATACAACCGATCAACGGGGCCGTCAAATTCGAACTGGCCGACGGTATTGTCCTCGATCCGGGCGACAGTGTCGCCATGCAGTTGGTCGGCGATTTCGAAAATGTTATTCCGTACGATCATTTTATTCTCGTCATTGAGACCGACGACGCGTTCGGTTTCAGCGATCTGAATGATCCGTCTCATAATCCCGGTTTTACGACCGGCGACGGCTGTTCGGTTTCTTTCCCGTTCTCGACCGGTGTCACCAGTGTCTTCACCCCGGCGGGACAGCCGGTCCTTAGGGTGCAAAAGCCGCCGACGCGGCTGGCCGGTCCGGGCGCGGCCGATATACTTATCTGGGAGACGGGATTGAGTTATGACAGCGAGCTTTCGCAGGGTGATCTGAATTTTAACGCCATAACCGGGCAGATCTGCAGACGGACGGCGGACGGTGTCATACCGGCCGGCGGTCATGATATATTCGAGGCGGTTTATCTGTTTATCGATGATATAATAGTCGCCGCCGATACCGTCCTTAGCGGGGATTCGGTCGCGCTGGCGTTGGCCGAACCATATATCGTTTCACGCGGCGATGATATAAGTATAAACATCAGTTGCGATCTCGGAAGCTCTGTCGAAAACGGCAACTATTTTATCCGCTTCGATGATTCCCTGTTTATCGACATCAGCGACCGTAATCTCGAGACGGCTATCTCGCCGATTCTCGACGGCGATTCATACCCGCTGGCCTCGGCCGACATTTCGCTGGCCGCTGCCGAACTTGAAAATTCATTCACCAACTATCCCAACCCGTTCAACCCGGGACGGGAGCCGACAATTATCGGCTTTACGCTGGTCGAGGATGCATATATAGATATCGAAGTATTCACCATTACCGGCGAAGCGGTGAAGGAAATAACCATGAACTCGTTCCGACCGGCCGATTCGTACACCGACGACGACTGGGACGGTAAAACCGACGGCGGGCTGGATGTGATTTCGGGGACATATTTCTGCCGTATCACGGCCCGGTATGTTTCGGGTCGCAGTGAAAGTTTTAGAAGAAAGATTGCCGTAATCCGATGAGAAGGCTCCTGATATACATATTGTGCCTGGTCCTGACGGCGGTGACGGCCGTCGCCGACGACGGCGGCACGCGGTCGCCGTTCAGTCTCGGCGCCGGTTCATGCGACCTGGCGCAGGGCGGGGCGAATCTTGCCTCGGGAGATGCGGCCACCGCGGCCTACTGGAACGCATCGCGGCTGGCTCGCGCCGAACGGTTCGGCTTCACCGGGTTCCACAGCCGGTTGTATGATTCCGATGTGGCTTACCAGTATTTCGGCGCCGTTTTCCCGACGCTCGACTGGGGCAGTTTCGGGCTGGGCGTGTTTCGTCTCGGGGTCGGCGGTATCGAACAGCGCGACGCCGACAATGTCCTTATCCCGGGCGAACTCGACGACAACCGGATGGCTTTCTACCTATCCTACGGGCGGACCATCGGCGGCTATGATGTCGGTATGTCGATGACATTCGAGCATCATTCGCTGGGCGATTACAATAGTACATCATCGCCCGGTCTCGATCTTTCGGCGGGACGCACGTTTGATTTCAAAAACGATCATATCGATAAACTCTCGGTGGCGCTGGTGGGACGAAATCTTGTCAGGCCGGGTATGGAGCTGGTCGAAGAGCGGGTGGATCAACCGACTGCTTTCGATGCCGCTTTTTCACTGGCCTTGATTCCCTCGGTAAGCCGGGGACATAAGGCGAATTTCTCGGCGGCGGTCACCAAGGTGGATGAAATCGACGCCCGTTTCAGCGCCGGGCTGGAATACAGTTTCCATGATATGGTCAGTCTGCGCGGCGGTGTCCGCGACGGCAAAATGTCGGCCGGCGGCGGGTTGAGTTACAAATCACTGACTTTCGATTATGCCCTGGTCGATCGCGATCTCGGCAGTCTGCACATGTTTACCGTTTCGACATCGTTCGGGACATCGCTCGCCGAGAAGAAAAAACAGAGGGCGAGCAAACGCGAGGCCGAATTCAACAACCTCATGAACAACCGGCTCGCCTCGCGCAACCGGAATATGATTGCCGACTTGGTCGAGCAGGGGCGGCGTGATCTTGACGAGGGTAACCTTGTCGAGGCCGACAATCATCTTGACCGGGCCCTGTTCCTGGCCCGTAGCGCCGGTGTCGATACGACCGGTATATACGAGCTGGCCATCGAGGCCTCCCGGCGCCTTCAGGAAGTTACCGACAAACAGGTTTATGGACGGTATATGGATTCGGCACAGGTCAGGTTTGACGGCGGGGATTATCTTGCGGCGGCCTATTTCGCCGGACTGGCGCTCGAAAAGTATTCCAACTCGAACGAGGCCAATGAGATCCTGAACAGGGCCAATGCCGCTGTCGAGCAAAGCGCCAGCCGCGAGGAAATGATTGTCAAACAGCTTATTTCGGCCGATTCGCTTCTGAGTTACGGACGTATCGACGAGGCGCTCAAAATTGTCCGGGCGATGCATGAGTACGAACCCGACGATGAACGGATCAGATCGGCCCTCAAGAAAACCGAGTTCGAATATTACCGGAACATGGCCGGTACCGCTTTTTCCGCCGGTGATATTAACACCGCCGAGAAAGCGGCCGATTCGGCGCTGATTCTGTTCCCCGAGCACCAGTGGTGCCTCGATATCAAGGCGCGGATCGGGCAGGAAAGAAAACGTCTCGCCGCCACCGATGCTCAGCCCCGAACGGCGAGCCGGCAGCCGACGCTCAATGCCGAACTGCTCAAAGAGGTTCGGGACTCGTACGAAACCGCCCGCAATCTGTTCGAGAAGGGCGACCTTGCCGAGGCCATCGGTTACTGGGAGAAAGTGGAACGGCTGGCGCCCGATTACCAGTCGGTCAGGCAGTACCTGGTCAGGGCATATAAGTTTGTCGGGGTCGAATTGTACGGACAGAACCGGCTTCAGGAAGCGGTCGATGTATGGAACAAGACGGCCCGCCTGGCGCCGGAGAATGAAGAAATCAAGGATTATATAAAACGTACCGAAAATGAAATAAGAAGACTGGAAGAGTTGTCCTATGAAAGCGAATGATAAAAACGCCCTGGCCGGACAATGGCCCGAGGCGAAGCAGTTCAGGAGATCGATCCGGATCGAGTTTTCGCTGTATATATCCGGGATCATCCTGGCCCTGATGCTGGCCACCGGGTATATAATGACCGATCGTTATGTAAAAACGGTGACGCAGGATGTGATCGAAAAATTGCTGGTACAGACACGGTCATACTCCGGATCGGCGGGGAAGCTGATTATTTCGACCAACGGCCCCGATGCGCTTCTTCTGAATAATATCTGCAACAAGCTGGCTTCGGACAACAGCGATGTGTACTGGGTCGGCATCACCGACCGGGACGATAATTTTCTCGCCCATACCGATATCAAACAGGTGATATCGGGCGGTACTATGGCGCCGATACAAAAAAATGATTTCGACGAGATTCTGCTTGCGGGGGAATTTTTCGAACAGAGAAACGACACTATTTATATAGCCTCGCAAATAAAAGAGAGCGGCGTGGCTGTCGGGCGGCTCGGTATCGCGGCATCGACGGCACAGATCAAGAGTGCCCGCAACGCCTCAATTGTAACGGTGGCTTCGACCACCATCCTGATGATTCTTCTGGGGATTCCGCTGACAATGGTTCTTCTGCACCGGAAACTGAAACCGATAAGCATCATCACCGATACACTGAAGGGTGTTCAATTCGACAATATCGCCATCGATATTCCTCTCCGCTCGCGGAATGAATTCGGTTATCTGGCCGAGACGCTGCACGTTATGGGCGGCAAGCTGAATGCGGCCCGGCGCGACATGGTCGAGCGGGAGCGAATTAACCGCGAATTCGAAATAGCCCGTGAAATTCAGGCCAATATCCTTCCGGGTTCTTATCCCCGCCACGGCAATTATGATTTTTGCGGGAGTTACCAGAGCGCCCGGCAGGTGGGCGGCGATTATTATGATTTTATCGATTTCGACGAGCGGCACCTGGCCTTTCTGGTGGCCGATGTTTCCGGCAAATCGCTGCCGGGTATGCTGGTTATGCTTCTGACCAGGGATATCGTGAAGACGCTGTCATGGCAGTCACGGCAGCCGGATGAGCTTCTCTGCGAGGTCAACCGGGAACTGCTTCCCAGCATAAGAAAAGGCATGTTCGTTACCATGTTCTACGGTTTGCTCGACAAGCAGACCGGGCTTTTCAAATTCGCTTCGGCCGGTCACAACCCGCTGATCAAGATCGAGGGACGTACGGGCCGGACGGAACTTATCAAGACCAGGGGCTTTCCGCTGGGCATGGTGCCCCCGGAGCAGTTCAACAACCGTATCGAGTGCACCGAGGTACAGCTGTCCGCCGATGACTGGCTGGTGCAGTTCACCGACGGCATCAACGAGGCGGTCAATCAGGACGGCGAGGAATTCGGGATGGAGCGATTTGTCGAGCGGCTCGAAACCGCCCGGACCGAAAGCCCTCCGGAACTTATCAAGCAGGTTATAGCCGAACATGAGCTGTTTACCGGTCAGGCCGAGCAATTCGACGATATTACCCTGCTGGCCATGAAATGGACCGGTAAAACCTACGATAAAGATATTAACGAAAAAAATGGTATGTCACATGCAGGTCAATTCAAAAACTGATAACAGGGCTCTTGTACCATTCGATCTGTCGCCCGACTCCGAAAGGAAGTTTTTCCACAGGCTGTCGAATATATTATCAGGGTCCGAGGATGAAATTATCATCGATTGCACCCTGCTCGAGCGGGTGACATCCAGCCACATAAATTTGCTGTGGCGGATACATTCCCGTTGCAGCGAGGCGGGGAACCGCGTGAAATACAGTTCGGTCTCGGTCAATCTCAAGCGGGTCCTCATGATGCTCGATCTATACGATCTCATAATCGGCGAGCGGATCGGTTTCACCGAACTTACCGGTCATGATATGCCCGTGAGGAATATAAAAGTCGACAAGAAACTGCATCTCGAATTCACTTCCGAGGAAGGCGATATCGGCAACGCGGTCGAGGAATTTCGTAAATTTCTCGGATCTCTCAAGTTACCCGAGTTTACCGCTTTCGAGCTCGAGACGGTATTCTACGAGGTGATTACAAATATCAAGCTGCACAGCCAAATACCCACTGGAAGCATCGTCAAGGCGCTTGTTACAATAACGAAAGAGGGGCTCGAAATGTGTTTTATCGACCGTGGCGAACCTTTCGATCCCGTCCAGCAGCCGTCGGATTTCGATCCCAATATTGCCGCCGGCAAACAACAGAAAAGGGGTTATGGTTTAATCATGATAAAACGCATGATGGATGAGATAATTTACGAGAGACAGGATGATTGTCTCAATGTACTTACGCTTAAGAAAAACTGGAGATAGATGCATGGATACCGATCGAATAACCACGGATCAAATAAATGACGATACGATTTTAATTAATCCGGGACGGCTTCTCGACAACAATAACGCCCATGAAATGTCCGAGGCGGTCTCACAGGTGCTGGCGAAGGGGTTTAGCTTCATCATCGTCGATATGAGCCGGCTGGAATTTATCTCCTCGGCCGGTGTCGGTTCGATTCTCGGGGCGGTCGAGTTGTTCCGCGATGCGGGCGGCGACTTAGTGTTATGCAACGCCTCCGAAAATATCGTTCACATTCTGAAGGTGCTCGACCTGGTCGATTACCTGACTTTGAAAAATAACCGGAATGAAGCGGAGAAACTCTGCCGCGTATAAGGACTGACATCCATGAATGAACCAACTCAGATGAGCAGATATATAGAAGCCACAGTCGGCGATCGGCTGACAATGGACAAGCAGTTGCTGGCTATGGACGCCCTCTCCAAACTGGCCAAACAGTACTCCAGCAAACCGGATTTTGAAAGCCTGGTGGAAGTGCTGATTATGACCCTCTCCGGGCAGTTCTCGGTGGCCAATGCTTTCGCCATTCTCTTTCCTCCGGGACACTCGCCCGAGGATCCCTTTTTCTACGCGACGGGAAAGTTTAAAAATAATCACCTGCTGGCGACGCTCGAGTTGACCTCGGAACACCACAGTTATTTTGTCGAACATGCCGCTCCGCAGAGAGTGAAAGAGTTGTCGGATTCCGGCAGGGTGGCCAGTCTCGGCTTCATTCTGTCGGAATGCGAAACAGGGTTGATTGTCCCGCTGGTGCATAATAATTTGCTGGTCGGGATACTCGGGCTGGGGAAAAAAGTCAATCGGAAAAAATACGAAGACGCCGAAATCAGCCTGCTGACCACCCTCATCAACACCATCACGCCGTTTATCGCCAACTCGTTTCTCTTCATGGAAATCTCCAATCTCAATGTCTGGTACCTGGATATACTTAACAGCGTCAAACAGGGTGTGTTCGTTTTCGACAGCAACCATCAGCTTAAAAAAGTCAATGTGGCCGGATTCAATATATTGAAGACATTCAAACCCAACCTGAAACATATCGAATCTCTCAACATGATTCCGATCGAGTTGATTTTTCCCGATTCGGTGTTTGTCGGCTGGGTGCATCGGTTCGAGGAAGTCGGCGCCGTGGAGCACGGCCGCCTGCTGAAAAATCTTAAAGTCAAAAGCGGCGATGTCGAACGGATTTACAATGTCCGGGTCGGGACGATTATCAGCCGGGCCTACCATGAGTCGGATATGATTATCACGCTCGATGATATCACCGGCCAGAAGGAAAGCGAGCAGCGCCTTTTCGATCTGGAAAAACTGGCCGAAAAAGGTGTCATGGCCTCATCGATATCGCATGAATTGAACAATTTCCTGGCGCTGATTCTGGGCGGGGTCGAAATGAGCCAGCTTTCGCTGGGCAAGGGCAATGTCGAGAAAGCCGACGCCACCCTCGAAAAGTTGAAATCGAATGTCGGTAAAATGGAACGGTTCACTTCCGGGTTGATGGATTACACCCGACTCAATACGGTCAAGCAGACGGCCGACATTAATGCCGTGATAACCGAGGTCCTCTCGTTTGTCTCGACACAGAAGAAATTCAAACATTGCGGAATACTGACGCAACTCGATGCCAATCTTCCCGAATTCGAAATCGACGCCGATCAGATCGCCCAGTTGCTGTTGAATTTTCTCAACAATGCCGCCGATGCCATCAACGAAGCGAAACGCGACAACGGGCGGATAGTGGTGCGGACATATCAAAGGAACGGTCGGGCGCTGATGTCGATTTCCGATAACGGCGTCGGTGTGCCCGATGATGTCAAGGAGAGGCTCTTCAAGGCCCACTTTACGACCAAACCGCACGGTCACGGTTATGGGCTGGTTACCTGTGCCAAAATTATTCATAATCATGGGGCAGAGATCGATGTCGATACCGAGGTTGACAGGGGTACGACATTAACGCTCGGTTTCCCGCTCGACCCGGCCGGGTAGTTTTCATCCGGGTAATAATGGCACGAATATCATACCGTACTAATATTATCGGGATTGTTCGAGAACGCACAAATAAATTAATTGCTTTCTATATTTTATATTTATTATAATTAACAATATAAAGCATCTGATTCTAATTTATTTGGGCAGCATCTGAAGAACTTGAGTATTAATCGTTATTGTGTCAAGGTCGAGGGGGCGATGGAACTCGACAACCTGTATCGGGACATAAGTCTTTGTACCAATTGCTCATTTCACCAGTACCGCGTCAAAACACCATTCGGTGGACTAAAATCGGGCGGGAAAGTAATGATTGTCGGTCAGGCGCCCGGCGAGAAAGAAAATCTCACCGGCCGGCTGTTTGTCGGGCCGTCCGGTAAAATGCTGGACGAGCTGTTCGACGTCAACGGCATCAGTCGTGATGAGGTCTATATGACCAACCTGATCAAGTGTTTCGTGCCGCATTCAAAACGGATCGGACAGACGCATATCGATGCCTGCAGTAAATACCTCGATAATGAGATTGCACTGATTCACCCGTCGGTTATTGCCACCATGGGGTATCTGGCCACAAAATATGTCTATGAGAAATATACATCAGAGATATTGTCCAAACCGGATATTCATAACCTGGTCGGTAAGGTGTACCGGGTGGGCGAAACCAACCTGCTGGCCCTCCCCCATCCCTCGGCGCTTATTTACAATGACTCTCTCAGGGGGGATATGATCCGGAATTACCATAAATTGAAAGTGCTTATCGACGACTGCAAGTACTATCCGTTCTGTTCCATCAAAAAGCTGCATGAGAAAGGAGCCGTTAGTGATGAGTGGGTGGAGCTTTACTGTCGCGGTGACTGGGAGAGCTGTATCCGCTTCAGGATGGAAGAGCAGGGATTGAACCCGTCCGATTGGATGCTTCCCGACGGCAAGCTGGATGAGCGCCTGAAACATTTCTGCGATTGATTCGTTTTAAATTCGAAAATTCCCGCCGGATTTCCTCAATTTCTGTATGAGACAAAAAAACTTGCGTGAGCAAGGGTAATTCAAGTATCTTTTTGTGTTGCCCGTAAATTTGAACAGGAATCTTTTAAATCGCTCATCGCAGGGAGCGGCGAACAATATACAGTATGAATGATCAGAACAAACTTGTCCGGCGAATAAATGAAATAACCGGCTGGAACATTTCCCGGCGGGTACCGATCGTTACCGACACCTCGGACTGGATGCGCATTGTCCGCGGCGATGTTGTCCGCCTGAAAGACCATGATTATGTCATCAAGGGTCACGGTTACGAGTCACGGTTCGGAATCGGCGACCAGCCGAAATACTGGGTTTTTAACGCCTATGATCTCGATACCGGGGAACGGAAAATTCTCAAGACCGTTTTCCACGAGGATTTTAACGTGCATATCGGGTTACTCAAGATTCACTGCTTCAGATCGCCGGAAAAAGAGGCTCATGTGCTTGATATCGTGAGGGAGGACAGCCGTTTTATGCAGGGGTACACTTTGCCCGACGAGATGGGCAATAAAATCCGCGTAATCGATTTTATCCCCGGAGATTCTTTCTTCCAGCATATATTCAACATCAGCAAAAGCCATCGCAGGTATTTCGAGGAGGATATTCCCGGTATTCTGCGCAAGCTGGCCGGGTGTATCGAGGCCATCGGCTATCTCCACAAGCAGAACACCTGTCACGGCGATATACGCAACGACCATATCATAATCGAGTCCGGGACCGGTGAATACCGCTGGATCGATTTCGATCTCAACCAGAATGTGGCCGACTATGATGTCTGGAGCATCGGTAACATTATCAATTATGCAGTCGGCAAGGGGATTACGACGTTCAAGTCGGTGCTCAAAGGCGATCGGTTTTCGAACGCCGTGCAATCTTCGCTCGATCCGTCCGACGCCTCCGGTTTTTTCCAGTACCGGATCATGAACCTGAAAAAACTGTATGCCTATATCCCGGAGAGCCTGAACGATATATTGCTTCATTTTACGATAAAGCCGGTCAAGTATTATGAAAATATGGACCAGCTCCTTGAAGATTATCATAATATGCTGGCAAAAGATTTCAGTGGAAACTAAGTATATATTTATAGGGAGACGGTCGAAAATATATATAAATTTCAGGCGGGGACCAATAACATGAGAACAGTTATAATCGGTGGAGGCAAGGGTTGTCGGGCCATTATCGAACTTTCCCTGGGCGGCTTCCTGAAGGAACTGCCGCTGGATGTTCTTTATGTGGTCGATATCGATCCCGAGGCTCCGGGGATCGTCTTTGCCCGTGAGCACGGTATCGATACCAGTCGGGATATGTATGAGACACTGTCGAGTACGCCCGATATCGAGTTGATTATCGAATTGACCGGCAGTGACGAGGTGCTCAACAACATCTACAAGATTATGCCGGTGGGGGCGCGGCTGATCGAGCATACTTTCGCCCATATTTTCTGGGATCTGGTCAATGCGCAGGAGGAGCAGAAAAAACAGCTTCTCGAGATAACCGATCTGGAACGGCGGATCGAGAAAGAGAGGCATTTTCTACAGAGCCTCTTCGATACCATACCCGATCCGCTGGTTGTTCTCGATCGAAACAAGAGGACAATCAAAATCAATGCCCGCCTGAGCGAATTTTCGGGATTCACGCCCGATGTCGCCCTGGGTATGACCTGCGATCAGCTATTTTCCAATACCGAACTGGCCGAGAAATGCCGCGAAACGGTGTCATTGCTCGATGACGTTATCGAAACCGGTAAGCCGCACACGGTGGTGTGGAGAACCGATCACCCGGAAGAGGCCTACTGGGAGGTAACCCGGACACCGATCCGCGACAAGGAGGGTCGGATCGAGGCGATTCTGGGAATCTGGCACCGTATCACCGAAAAAGTTAAACTGCGCCGCGAAATCGAAAGCGCCGAGCTGCGTTTCAAGAGCTTTATCGATTCCGCCCATGACTGGATCTCGATCAAGGACCTCGAGGGGCGCTATGTTATCGTCAATCCGGTGATCGCCGACGCTTTTAACAGGAAGCCGGAGGATTTTGTCGGCCGCCTGCCGGCTGAAATGCTTCCGCGCGACCTGGTCAGGACGATACGACGTCACGACCAGCAGGTGCTCGACGAAAAAAGATACAAGACGTTCGATGAAATAATTCCCTATGACGGCCGGGATCATCATTTCCAGACGGTCCGGTTTCCCCTGACCGATTATAAGGGAAGCATTATCGGCACCTGTACCATCGCCCGCGATGTTACCTCCGAGAAGGAGCTTCGCGATCAGCTTGTCCAGTCCACCAAACTGGCGGCGGTCGGTAAACTTGCCGCCGGCGTCGCCCACGAAATCAATAATCCGCTGACCGGAATACTGGCTTATGCGGAAGATATGGCCGATGATTTCGGCCCCGATGATTCGCACCATGAGGATCTCCGGGTCATTATTCGCGAGACGATGCGCTGCCGCGATATTGTCCGCAACCTGCTCAGTTTTGCGCGGCAGGAGGCGCCGCGGCTGGAGGTTCTCGATATAGGCGACATCGTCGACCGGTCGCTGTCGCTGGTGGAACGGTTGCCGCAGTTCCGAAATATCAGTATCGAGAAGCAACTCGATGCCGGGATACCCTCGATACAGGGCGATCCCGGACAGTTGCAGCAGGTGATTTTGAACCTGATGCTCAACGCCGCCGAGGCGATGAAGGATAAAGGTGTTATCAAATTGATTGCGACCTACGACGAGCGCCATGACAAGTGCATCCTGTCGGTCGAGGATAACGGGCCGGGCATTCCGCAGAACCTGATCGACAAACTTTTCGAGCCGTTTTTCTCCACCAAGGGTACCAACGGACTGGGGCTGGCGGTTAGCTGGGGGATTGTCGAGCGCCACCGCGGGACAATCGAGGTGGATATGGCCGATGACGGCGGAGCGATATTCAATATCGTCCTCCCCGCCTTTTTAAAAAACGAACCGTCGAAAACCGATCGAAACATGTCCGAGGAGCAGTAAAATGGAAAAAGAAGTCAGCGTATTGGTTGTCGATGATGAACAGATCGTTCTCGACAGCATAAAAAAACTTCTTAGGCGCGAAGCGTATGTTGTTTATTCCGCGCTGTCGGTGGATGAAGCCTTGAACATCATGAAGGAACATGAGATCGAGGTCATCCTGACCGATCTGATGATGCCCGATATCGACGGGCTGGAGCTGATGGCGATGGTCAAAAAAGAACATCCCCATATGCCGGTGATCATGATTACCGGTTACGCCACCATCAATACCGCTCTCCAGGCCACCCAGCTCGGGGCCTTCGATTATATCGCCAAACCGTTTTCGAAAAAAGAACTGCTGGGTGTGCTCAAACGCGCCTCCGATCTGGTTACGGCCGGGGCGACCGGTGTCGCCGCGGAGGGAGCCGGCAACGCCCGGCAGGAGGTGGACCGGATCAAGGCGATCGGCGACAATTCGTGGCTGATGCTTCTCGAGGACGAGACAGTGATGCTCGGTGTCGAGGGTTCGTTTATTCAGATGATCGGAAAAATTCAAAGCATCTATTTACCGGACAAAGGCGACGAAATCCGGCAGGGCGGCCAGTATTTGCAGATATTTTCGGCCGACATGCGTTCGCATACGATTCTTTCGCCGTTATCCGGGACGGTTATGGATGTCAATCAGAAAGTGCTCGATGATCCGTCGTCGGCCCTGCAGGACCCGTACGGCGAGGGATGGCTTATCAAACTCAAACCGGACCGTTTCGACGCCGAGATCAAGCTGCTTGGGTTGTAGGCCGGGGGATATTCGTCGTGCGATTAATTCCGTCGTAGATAAAACGGAAGGTTCCTGCTTATTATTTTCCGTAGGGGCACGGGGCCCGTGCCCGTGGATGGTGTCAGGTCACATCCCCCGATTATCATCGGGAGACAGGACCTGACACAACATTAAAGACTGTCCCATAGTGTCATTGCGAGGAGCGAGTCTTCGAGTGACGAAGCAATCTCAGATAATACTATTCTATTGGATTGCTTCGGTCGGCCACCCGACCAGATAAATGGCGAATAAAATTAGTCTATCCTTTCATGTATCTACTTTAAGATGTGATCGGCGGGTCTTCAGACCCGCCGGGTGTCGGGTGTCCTTCGAAGCTCCCTTCAAAGCTCACGATCTTCGACAGGATTTTGACGGAGACCCGACACCACAAAAATATTAATTTAATCATGACTTTTAAATATCAATACGGTGTAGGGACAGCACAGTGTGCTGTCCGCGTTATGGCAATATGGTTGCTATTGCAAACAAGGACAGAACAATGTTCTGTCCCTACAATGACCTAATGTATATCTATCTGATAAACTGCATCATAAAGTCTGACAAAGGAGGAGCACCCGGTGTCGATGCTCTAATAATATCCCCCCCGGCGGGGGGCCGGGGGGGCTGCGCTATGGCAAGATCCCTCCCTAAAGGATCATACGGAGGATGGTCGCCTCAGGCTTTTTCTCATACGAAGTGACTCGTGAGGGCCTATCGTATTGGAGAAGCCACAGGTGGCCATGGATTGGATTGGTACTACTCATCGAACACGGTCAGGGTTTCCACACCCTCCCCGCTTTTGCTCTCACTTTCGTTTAATTCTTCGGCTACTTCGTTTGTCTCGTTTTCTTCGATCTGCTCGGATATATCATCCGTTTCGACCGGTGCGGATGTTTCTTCCGCTTCGATCATCTCGACCGGTTCCGGCATCTCGCTGTCGGCATCGAATATAACCGCCTCGACAATTTCATCGGAACTGTCGAACTGCTCGACCGCGATTATCTCGTCAGCCGGATCGGCGCTTTCCATCTCCTCGACTTCGACAACCGCATCGGCCGGTTCGATATCCCCGGCTTCGACATACGTATCGCCCAGGTCACCCGGTTCGACCAGCGTCATGAGCGACGCTCCGGATTTCATCAGCAGACCATCGCGGTCGGTCCCGGCGATAACCTTGTTGTCGATTCGCTGAATTACATTGACAATCTTGTTTTCGAGCGAGCGCGCTGGATAGAGATTGTTGTCGAACATACCGGTGACCCCGTTGTCGGTCGCGATATAAACCATCCATCCGGCGGCATCGATATCACGAATAACATTCGAAGGAAGACCGTTCGCGACGGTCCAGGTGTCCCATTTGCCGCCGTCGAAAATGTACAGGGCGTCGTCGGTACCGGCGTAAACATAACCGCGACTGTAATCGAGACAGTTGACATCATCGAAGATCGATGTATCGCGAAGGAGGTAGCGTTTCTTGAAACTCTCCCCCTCCATACGAAACAAACCGGCGCCGTCGGTTCCCACCCACAGGCCGGACTCATCGGCGGTGAGGGCGCTGACGGGGATATTTTCGCGGACAAGTTCGTACTCGCGGCCCGCTTTGGCATAGAGCCCATCACCGGTGCCGATCATCAGCTTGCCGTCATACGACTGCATGGCCGTGATCGGCTTATCGAAATAGCGGCCGGCGGTGCGCAGGGCGCCGTTTTCGAAAACAAACAGGTTGGTGCCGCCGACATATATATGGCCGTCGTGCACGGCGAGGGCGTTGAGCTGTTCGCCGGCATCGAAGGCCCGGTGGGCGCTGTCGGTCAAATTATAGACGATCAGGCCGCACTCGAAAGCGGCATAGATGACGGAGTCTTCGACGAGCACATCGGCGATCCCGCCGAAACGGTTCTCGGTGTAGTTATCCAGTTCGACCTGATTGGCGGCAAACTGAGCGTCGATGACATTGTCAACGACCGTGTCGGTGATTTCGCCGACCACGCGGTTGACAACCGAGCCCTGCTCAGGGGCCTTGTCGGATGAACATCCAACGATGACGAGCGACAGGATGGCTATCGCTCCGGCTGCGGCAATAAGTGATTTTTTAAACATGACAACCTCCTTTAAGGTTTGGGTTTTCGTGGTTTTGATCTTCACTGAAACAACAATACAAAGTTTGTGCCAAAAATATATGATGTTGTCGTGCAACGACTTGAGTGATTTGAGCCGACAGCGAGGCATAGAAATATGTGTCAAATCTGACACAACAGCCGATATAGATTGTATAATCTGTTGAAAATCAGTAAATTATGTGTGTCAATATTGACACAGCCGATGAGATGACTTATATGATTTAATTTTGCTCTTTTTGCCGATTTCGGTTTATCGGGAAGTCAGTTGGATATATGTCGAAATTTATTTGTTCCATATTGACGGCGGTTGCGGTTTTTCTGGTTATGCCGCGTTGCACCGTGCAGGCGGGCGAGTTGAGGAGCGATATACTCCAGGCAAAATCCGACCGTTTGTATTTTCCGCATGGCCGGGAGAAATTAATTTTCGCGCGGAGCCGGTTTACATTATATAATGATAACGATTCGCTTTGTTCGGGCCTGATCGAGTTTTCGGGACCGGGTGTATCGTACAGCGCCCCGATCTACAGTCTTCCCGGCTTATTGAATATCGGCTCGCTGTATGCGCTGATCGAGACGGCGGAGATCGACAGTGTGAGTACGATTCGGATCGGTATAAATTTGCCGGACCGCCGGGGACTGTCGGTGTCGAATGGCAGGTTATTCGAGGAATCAAATCCGCCGTTGAAACTGTTTTCGGACAACGGCAACCCGTTCGAGATCGTCTTTTATGACTCTTTTCTCGAGATGACGCTGGCCCTGGAGGCGCATCGGATAGACGGTTTTATATCGTTCAAGGAGTACCGCCCGTCCGGCGGCGATATCGTCACGACGGCGCATCCGTTCGATTATTTCGCGGCGTTGATCCCAAATGTTTCGCGTTCGGTGAACAGGCGGGGGATATTATCGACATCGCTGTACTATCGTTTCGGGCCGTCGCAGTCATCGGCATATTTTACCGGCGACGGGGTGCGGCCGTTCAACCGTCTGTATATGCGGGGCGGTGATGGACCTCGGTTCTACGAATATAATCCCGGGAAAGGAAGGCGGTTGTTGAAATCGCTCGATGGAAAGCCGAAAGAAATTTCGATTGCGATATCGGAAACGATGCTGACCGAGACGGGCAATTATTTTATCGACATACTCAACCGCGACCGGATAAAATGCCGGCTGGACCGCTACCGCGAAAATTATGATCTTTATCTCGATTTCGTTCCGGTGTCGCCGGATGATCCGTCGGTCGGTCTCAAATATATTTCGAGAGTGGTGGCGTCTGATGCACCGGCGGGTGACGAGGTGAATGAGACGTTGCGGATAATCGAAAATTATATCGAACTGGGCGACGGCGCCGCCGATCGCGATGCGGCGATGTACTATTATGAGCGGGCGGAGCGCGGTCTGGTCGACGACATTGGTGTCTTTCCCCTTTTCCAACCTACAATTTATGTGACATCGTACGATTATATCCGGAATTTTGATTATGAGATATATGTGAGGGATGAATTGAAATCAATCAGCAGGATAATTCTTCCGGGAAGAGGGGACGAATGACCTTTACCGGGAAAATACGCATATACCTGGCGCTGATCGCCCTTCTGCCGCCGCTGATTGTCATGGCGGTGGTCTATTTTAACTCAATGCAACAGCTCGAGTATTCCGGTTACCAGAGCGCTTATGACGACATGCGGATATTGATCCGGTTCAAGGAGGCTTACAAAAGCGAGATACGCGGCGGCGTCGAACGGCAGGCGGAGACCGAGGCGGTGAAACGCGCCGGTCTTCTGATAGAGGCGGGCCGTCTCAATGAGGTCGATCTGGGCGGGATGCGGCCGGAATTCGATTTTTTCGAGATAATTGACAGTTCCGGTGTCGTCGTTGCCAGCAGTCACCGCCCCGGGCTTCTCGGTAACGGTGTCCAGCCCGACAGGGTTCGCGACGAGATGCCCTCGCAGGGGTTTTATGAATCGATCGAGTATGATATCGACGGGCGGCATGCCGCGATAACCTATATACAACCGCTCGAGAATGATGTTGCGATGTATGCCGGGAAATATATCGACGATGAATTCATAAATATGCTGGGGGCGCTTCGGTCGGTTTCGTTCTCGCTGGTTTTCCGGGAGGATGAGGACGATTTCGAGATCGATCTCGGGAGTGTCCTCAGGAACCAGTTGTATGAGCAGGGTGACCGGGTTTATTCGGTTCTGTTCGGCGGCGCCGATGCGGGGTACTACCTGGTGACCGAGTTTACCGGCGGCGGCGACAGGCAGATGATTGTTTCGATTCTGAAAACGACCGGTGTGGTGGCGCTGTTTTCGATTCTCGTCGCGGTTCTGCTGGGTTTATATATTACCGGCCGGGCCAAACGGGAAATCGACAATCTCGTTACCGCCACAGACCGTGTGGCGCGGGGTGATTTTTCGACACCGGTGATGGCTTATGAGGAGGGGGAGTTTTCGCACCTGGCCGATTCGTTTAGCGATATGATGATGCGTCTGCGGCAGGTCCGGAAAGAACTGGCGACCGCGGAGAAAATCGCCGCCTGGAAAAGTATCGGGCAAAAAATCGCCCACGAAGTGAAAAATCCGCTGACACCTATTGTAATATCTGTGGATGATCTTCAGCGCTCCTATGTCGAGAAACTTCCCGGATTCGAGCGAACACTCAAAGAGTGTACTTCGACTGTCCGTGACGAGGTCAATCGCCTCACCCGGCTGCTTGACCAGTTTGTCGGGTTCGCCCGGATGAATGCCCCGGTTATAATAGATGTGAAACCGGGTCAGTTCATTGAGGGGATGACGGGGCTATACCGCAAAAGCATCGAGAACGGCCAGCTGAAAATCGAGAACCTTAGCCGGCGGAGCATATTCCGGTTCGACCCGGAGGCGATCAAACAGGTTTTTCTGAATCTTGTCAAGAACAGTTTCGAATCGGCCGCCGACACGCATGTCGAGGTGGTGATTCGGGATTTTGACGGCGGTATCGAGATAGTCATCGAGGATGACGGGCCCGGTTTCGACGACCGGACACTGGAGAAAAAATTCGAGCCGTATATTTCGGGCAAGAAGGATGGTTCCGGTCTGGGGCTGGTGATATGCCAGCGTATAATTTTCGATCACGGCGGCACGATCGATATATATAATCGCTCCACAGGGGGCGCAGGTGTTAATATTAAATTACCTTTATGAGCTATGGCCAGAATATTAGTTATCGATGATGAAGAAAATATTCGCAGGACGTTGAAATCGGCCCTTGATCGGCGGGGGCACGAAACTGTTACTGCGTCCGATTATCAGCAGGGCCGCGAATTTTCGCGGGCCGATTTTGATTTGATTTTTCTGGATGTGCTTCTGCCGGACGGCAACGGCCTTGACCTTTTGCGCGAAATTCTGGCCCGCGACCGGCACTGCCCGGTGGTGATGATTTCGGGTCATGCCGATGTCGATATGGCGGTGGAGGCGATTCATGCCGGGGCGTATGATTTTATAGAGAAGCCGCTGTCGCTCGACAGAATTCTGATAACGATCGACAATGCCACACGGACGAGCCGATTGCTGTCCGAGAAAAACCGGCTGTCCTCTCTTCTGTACGGCGATTTTATCGGCGAATCGCCGCCGGTGAAAAAGCTCAAAGAGGATATCGCCCGTTCGGCGCCGAAAGCGTCGCGTTTTCTGATTCTCGGCGAGAACGGGACCGGCAAGGAACTGGTGGCACACATGATTCACAGTTTGGGGCGTGTTCCCGACGGACCGTTTATCGCCGTCAACTGTGCCGCATTGCCGTCGGAACTGGTCGAATCGGAGCTGTTCGGTCATGTGAAAGGCGCTTTCACCGGCGCCGGAAAAGATCGCAAGGGGAGGTTTCAGAAAGCTGACGGCGGTTCGATTTTTCTCGATGAGATAAGCGAAATGTCGCTGACGGCGCAGGCCAAAGTTCTCAGGGCGGTGGAGACGATGGAAATAGCGGCGGTGGGATCGGATAAAATGACCCAAATCGACTGCAACATTATTGCCGCTTCGAATAAAGATCTGAACAAGCTTGTCGGCGACGGGAAATTCCGCGAGGATCTGCTCTATCGTCTGAATGTGGTTCAGTTCGGTATTCCGCCGTTACGCGAACGGATCGATGATATCCCCCTGCTGGCGGCTTATTTCCTGGAGAAATTCGCCAACGAATCGGGGACAACGGCCAAAAAGTTGAACGAGAAAGCGGTTGGATTATTGCAGGGGTATACTTTTCCCGGGAATATACGGGAGTTGAAAAATCTTATGGAAAGGGTTCATATCTATTGCGAGGGACTGGAGATCGGTCTTGATGATATGGAATCGATTCTCCCTGCGGTCGGCGCCGGGCAAACCGTATCATTAAGAGAAGCGGTTAATCAGTTCGAGATTAAATTTATCAATACCGCGATCAGGCGCAACAAAGGTAATATTACCGAAGCGGCCCGTGAACTGGGTATTGAACGGTCCCATTTATATAAAAAACTGAAGAGGCTAAAGGATAATTAAAACCAATAATCACTGTCGGTAGCAATTATTTCCTCATAGTCAAACTGACATTACAATTTTTTTTAGAAATATTGTATTTTTTAAGAGACTTATTCCTCTTAATGGTAAATAACAATATTTTGTGTAATGATTTATATACTTCGATGATAATGCGCCCTGCAAGGGTTTTACTTAATGTGCGACCGTATTCGGCGCGTTGGGTACTTAACTGAGGGACAGCAGAGAGAGTAATTTTACATCTTTGCTGGTTTTGGCAATTTGGGGACCGTTTCCGGTTCGACTGATCCGGTTGAGAAATTGGAGGCGGGAATGCTGTAAGGAGTTAGTTTGTAAATTTTTGGATTTTATTTTGGACGGGGATATTGGCTCATAGTTTGATTCAAGGGAGATATGGTATAGAAGGTCAGATTTTTCGGCATTCGAGTGAGAGTCGTTGTTTTTTGACGGCGGTGTATCGAAAATATTCGGATGTCGTATTGTTCGGCTTATTGAAAATGCCGGATTTTTGGCCCTGATATGTCGGGCTTGTGCTTTAATTGAAGAATGCAAACACCTTGGGATAGACTAAATATTTAGAAGCTGATTTTAGCCCCGTGAGTAAAGAAACAAGCAGTGATTTAACAGCCCTGGTCAACATGTGCCTTCAGGGTAACAAGAGGGCATGGGTTGAACTTATAGATCGTTTATATCCAATTATTAATAGTATTTGTCTGTCAATGCGACTTCCGCGCGACGAGAGGTTTGATATCTTTGGTCAGGTTCAGTTATTGTTACTCAAGAATCTTGACAGTGTAAAATCTCCCGAGAGCCTCATCAGTTATGTTGCCACTATGACGCGCCGCGAGATTCGCGAGATGATACGTAAGTCCAATTATTTTAATCACATGCGGAGATCGGTAATCGAGGAAATTTATTCTTCTGATGTCAGGACACCTGATGTAATTCTGGAGAAGGTTCAGGAGGGTGAAATCCTGATGGGGGCGGTGGCCAAACTTCCGCCGAATTGCCATAAGTTGTTGAAGGCTATGTTCTTCGACCAAGGTCAACCGACTTATAAGGAACTGTCACGGATGCTTGGTATCCCGGTGTCATCGATCGGCCCGACGCGGGAGCGGTGTTTGAAGAGATTGCAGAATCTTTTGAAAGAAAATAAATGATTTTTTTGGTATTAAATCGGGCACTTATTGCTCTTTAGAGTGATGGGGGAAATAAAATGAAGAAGGACATTGACAGAGTTGACTTGATGCTCGATTACCTCAGGGGTGATCTTACCGCCGAGCAGCGTCGCCGGGCAGAGGGTATTATCGGCGGCGATCCGGAGTCGGCCGGATTGTTCGCCACGGTAGAAAGTCTTTTCACCGAGGGGCAAAAATCAGACTGGCGGCCGCTTCGCGATTCCACGCTGAAGCTCGCCGGGCGCCTTTTTGACGATTATCAGAAGAGTCGCAAACGGACAAAAATCAAAAGAGGCATCACCATTTTTGACTCCATGATGCTTCCTCTGCCGGCGGGAGTGCGGCCGGCCACGGTCGACACACGGCGGCTGAAATATAAGGTGGGTGAGATGGATCTGGAGCTTTCGCTTTATCCGGTTACGACCGATTCGTATGAGCTTATCGGGCGGGTTTACGAGCTGGAGTCGGACGGTGGTTTATCGGTCAGGCTCAAATCGCGCCGACATGAATTCAAGGAGGAAGCGGATCGGTTCAATCTGTTCCGGTTTGTCAGGGTTCCGATATCGAATTACGCTCTGGATTTGATATTGCACACGAAGAAGATCGGTACTGTTGCTCTTGAATTATGATTGAGTTGGCCCAAATAAAGAAGTTTGCCGATCGCCGCGCAATGGAGCGGTATGTTTCGGAGCGGTATGACGGCCGTGTCGCGGATTTTGTCCAGGATGTCGATCTAAGTATCAATGCGCTTCTCCAAACCGATATTAAGAAAGCGAAGACTTATATCGACAGCGCATTGGTTTTGTTCCGGCATCTTCCCGCCGAATATGAGCCGCGTCGGCTGGCCATCAGGGGGCGGTATTATCTATTTATCGGCGAATATAAGGCTGCCGTCAAATACTATAAAAAAGGCGTCGATCTGTTCAAAAAAGCCGGTAACGCTTATGGTGTCGCGCGCCTGGGCAAGGGGCTTCTGGAAGCATATAATCGACTCGGCATGTACAAAGAAGCTCTTGAGACCGGCCGATATTCCTTGCTGTATTATCGGAGGAAAAAGTTATCAGTAGATATAGCTCATGTTTGCAGTAATATGGGTAATATCTATCATCGCATGGATAGGAACATGCTGGCTCTATCTTATTATAACAAGGCCAAAAAGGCCTATCCCAAAAGGCAGGATTATTTTTTGGCGACAATGGAGCATAATCGAGCCAACATATTGGGTGACTTGAATCAGATAACGAAGGCCAGGCACCTGTTCATTAAAGCGGCCTCGATATACCACAAAACGGGATGGCATGTAGCCGAAAATAGGAGCCATTATGCTCTTGCATTTCTCTATTTTCTTGAGGATAAATTTACTGAATCAATCAGGCTTTTTGAAAAAGTACATGAAAGGTCAAAGGAACTGGCCGATCCGGTGGGGGCATATAACGCCCTTCTTGACATGGTCGAAATCGACATTCAGCTAAACCAGTATGGCTCGGCAATTATGATTACCGATCAGATTATTCCGGAATTCCGAATGCTGGGGATGAAATATGAGGAAGCGCGAGCCTATTACTACGCCTCGGATGCCCGGATACGTCTGGGTGACTATGAGCGGGCCCTAAAGCAGCTTAGGAGATCCGAGCGTCTTTTTACACTGCTGGACAACAAGTTGTGGTTGGGAATGGTGAGTATTGCAAGGTGCAAGTTTTATATTGCTCGCAGGCGTTATCAACGGGCGATCCGGGCCGCTACCGATTCACGCGCGTATTTTATCAAGAGTCATGATGAGCGTCGGACGCTTGATGCCGAGATTATCCTGGTCGAGGCATATATTGATGCGGGTGATTATGGTCGTGCTCTGAGGCTTGCGAGGAGGCTTGAAAAACGCAAGCTTATCGGTTACCAGGTTTATAATCTCAATTATCTGCAGGGTAAGTGTTATTACGGGAAAAAGGAGTATGCCGAAGCACTGAAGTATTTCCGGAAAGCTGTTAAAATTGTCGAGAAAATGCTTGAGGGATTATATCCGGATGAGATACGCTTCTTCTTTGTGATCGACAAATATGACAGTTACCGACTGTTGATAGACTGTCAGCTCAAACTCGGCCGTGTCCGTGATTCATTTATCAGCAATTTGAAAGCACTTGAGGTTCTAAATCATCGGACCATTCGGGATGATCGGATAAAGAGTGAAATTTCACCGGAGCTTCTGGAGAGAAGGGATCAGTTACGGGCGGCTTTGAAGAAATTGAATCAGTCTCCGAAGGGCGGGCAGCGTGGTTCCGAGAGCCTTACGTCATATTATTCGACCGAGCACAGGCTCTGGACCAATGAACGAAAAATCAGGACGGCTCTTTATCCACGGAAGGATTTTGCCAATAAGGGCGGATTGTATTTATACAAGGATATATTCCAATATATCGGCGAAAATGAAACGGTTATTAGTTTCTTTTCATCCGGTGATATGACCGGGGCCTACTGTGCCTCAAATGGAAAAGTCAATTTTGTTCAATATGGTATATCTCCGAAGGAACTCGATGTATTATTGAGGAAGCTTCATTTTATATTCGAAAACACCGTGTTCGGGCAGAGAGATATGGATGGTTCCCGTGAGATATCCCAATATTATCTGACTACTATTTATAATGAGATTTTCGCACCGCTGACACCCTCGATTAACGGCGGCCGGGTAATATTTATAGCGGACAGTGTATTTGGCCAGATACCCTTTATGGCGCTTCGGAGTGAGAGCGGGGAATATATAAAAGACAGGTATGAGATTCGGGTTATAATAAATCCTGATGATCTTGGCGGTAGAATCTCCAATGTTAGAAGCCTGAAGAAAAGCCGGAATGTTATATTCGCGGCATCCTCGGAATTACTGCCGTCGATCGATATCGAGGCTCGCGAGATTCAAAATTTCTATCGGCAGTCAAAGCTTTATATAGATGAAAGCGCCAGTTGTTTAAACCTAACCAGAGAATTAAAGGAGGCTGATGGATTTGTTCACATTGCGGCCCATGCTTCAAGATCGTCGGAAAATCCATTATTTTCACGGATACTAATGAATGACGGGCCGTTTTTTCCTTTTGACCTTTTTCAATCGGGAGTCAGGGCCGAACTGGTAACGCTTTCGGGCTGTCAGACCGCGGCACCCGGTCTGTACTACGGCAACTCGTTCAGTTTGGCAAAGGCTTTCTACCAAGCCGGAAGTCATCATGTATTGGCAACTTTGTGGCCGGTCTCTGATAAGCTGAGTATGCTCTTTATGATAAACTTTTATGAGACTCTGGCTGATGTGGGGAATGTTTATCGTGCATATCAAAGTGCGGTTAATCAGATAATCACCGTTACTGATAATCCCGCATTTTGGAGTTCATTTGTTTTATTGGGAACATAGAAGGAGTGTATATCATGCGAAGAATCAGAAAATTGGTGAGAGGTGCCTTGATTTTTATTTTTTGTCTTTTTGTTTTTTTTGCGTTTTTGTCAATTCAAAGTTCATTTGCGGGTAATAGGCACCATCGATTACAACGGGGGGCGGCGGTACCCAATCAGTTAATATTAAAGATGGAAAAGGGCCGGTCGGCTCATGGATTTTTGTCCGATGTCAACGGGGTGGTTGTCCGGGAATCAAAGGGGCATAATTTTACGCTTATTCGTTTACCCGGGAATGTCCCCGTCGAAAAAGTAATGGCGAATTTGCGACGGAAGGGTGGTGTACTGTTTGCCGAGCCGAATTATCTTTGCGGCCTTCCCGAGACCAGCAATCAGGACCAGATACAACCTGATCAGGATAACCCTGTTTATATTGCCGGGATCAGCCCGGGGCCCTATTACAATCAGCAGGCCGCCGGCGGTTGCGGATCGGATTCGGCCAATCTCGTTGCGACCGGTAACAATGTGGTGGTGGCGGTGATCGACAACGGTATTGATTTCGATCATCCGCTTTTCGCCGACCTCGCCGACAGCGTCGGTTATGATTTTATCGACGATGACGAGGATCCGTCCGAAGAAACCGGGGATCTGCTCGGGCACGGAACATTTGTGGCCGGGCTGGTCAGGCTGGTGGCGCCGGATTGCGAACTGATACCGTACCGGGCCTTTGATGAAAACGGCCTCGGCGACGCCTATACAATTTCGCTGGCCATATACCAGGCTATCGACGACAGCGTCGATGTCATGAATATGTCTTTCAACACATACACATCGAGTTCCTCGATCGAGACGGCTGTTGCGGCGGCGCGCCAGGCGGGTATAACGCTGGTGGCTTCGTCCGGCAACGACAGTTGCTCGACGACATCATACCCCGCATCATACGGCGGCGTAATTTCGGTGGGGGCGATCGATTCACTCGATTACCCGGCCGGATTTTCGAATTACGGGGACAATCTTGATGTGGTTGCGCCGGGTGTCCTGGTTTACAGCGCCCTGCATACGAGCTATGGCTATGACTGGGGATACTGGAGCGGAACATCGTTTTCGGCGCCGCAGGTGAGCGGCAACTGCGCGCTGGTGCTTGAATTGCGGCCGTCGATGCCGGGCGATACGATGGAGGTTCATATCCGTGAGACGGCCGAGACGGCTTTGATTTGGGGGACGGTTGCTCCGCATGACACGCTGTATGGTTATGGATGCGACGATGCCCTGCAGTCGGTTATCTGTCTTTGTCGCGGCGATGTCGATGGTTCCGGTCAGGTTGATTCTCTCGATTATGATTATATGCTCGATTATCTTAATAACGGCGGTCCGGAACCTGCACCGATTTTCGAACTGGGTGATGTCGATTGCTCGGGTGTGATCAACAATCTGGATGTCGTGTATTTGATTAACTATTTGAATAACAACGGACCCGCACCATGTTGTCGTTAGATTGCTAAGTCCGTTTTTGCGTTCTTTACTCATGGGGTGAGCCCGGTCGCGAGGCCGGGCTCTTTTTATGCTTGACATCTATGCTGAAAAATGCTATACATATCTATAATAGAGATAAATGCACTTGTCGGCTTTATCCTGTTCTCTTTTGTAAAAGAATCCATATCTCAGATCCGTGTATTAGAGATATGCCGCTTTTTAGTCTCTCTTTTATGTGGTTAGTAACAGGGGGCGGGCCGTTAGGTCCGCCCGCCTGTCGATAAGGATGGATAGTAAAAATATTAAGATAAAGTGCTAATAATTGTTTGGTATCTTTCATTATCACATTTAGTGGATTAAATCTTGTATTTTCTTTAGAAGGAGTATAATTTAAGTCTATGGTGGGTAAGTTAAAACTTGATGAAATTGGCTTTTGGTCTGAAATAAAACTTGAGATAATCAAAAAGTATGCAAATGCATACTCTACCATTATTTCCAAAAAAGAGATTTTCGAGCATGCATATATTGATGCGTTTGCCGGAGCCGGTATGCACATTAGTAAAAAAACTGGTGATTGGGTTAAGGGTAGCCCAATTAATGCATTACAGATCAGGCCACCATTTAAGCATTATTATTTTATTGATCTAAAAGGCGAAAAAACAGAATTTTTGGCTAGTCTGGTAGGAAAAAGAAAAGATGTTGACATTTTTCAAGGGGACTGTAACGAAATATTAAAAGAGAAAGTATTTCCCAATATAAAATACAGGGACTTTAAAAGGGCCTTATGCTTACTTGATCCTTATGGTTTACATCTTAGTTGGGAAATCATCAAGCAAGCAGGTAATATGCAAACAATAGAAATATTTCTAAACTTTCCGGTGATGGATATGAACATGAATGTGCTCTGGTCGGATCAGACTCGTGTTGATGCTCAACAAGCAAAAAGAATGACATATCTGTGGGGAGATGAGACTTGGAAGAAACAGCTTTTCGAAGAAAACCTGAATTTGTTTGATGAGCCTCTTATACAGAAAATGGACGCTAGAAATATTGCCAATGTTTTTAAAAACCGTTTAAAGAATGAAGCCAAATTTAAATATGTTCCTGATCCAATACCAATGAGGAATAGATCGAGAGGTATATTATATTATTTATTTTTTGCATCCCAAAATCCGGTTGCCAAGAGAATTGTGGAAGATATATTTAATAAATATAGAAAGAAAGGCTGGACATAATGTCGCTTAACTCGACTATCGAGTGGACGGATTCATCTTGGAATCCGGTAACCGGATGTACAAAAGTCAGTCCCGGCTGCAAATATTGTTATGCCGAAAGAATGGCGAAACGGTTGCATGCGATGGGCCAGCCAAATTACCGAAATGGATTTAAGCTGGAATTGCACGAAAACGCGTTGGAGCAGCCCTTGAAATGGAAAAAGCCCCAGAATATATTTGTAAATTCTATGAGTGATCTGTTTCATGAAGATGTTCCGATGACATTTATTCAAAAAGTCTTTGGCGTTATGCATAGGGCGCATTGGCACAGATTTCAAATTCTGACAAAAAGATCAAAGAGAATGCGTGAACTTAGTGAGTTACTTCACTGGACTCCAAATATCTGGATGGGGGTCAGCGTTGAGAATGCCAATTATAAGAATAGGATAGATGATCTAAGAAATACACGTGCCGCAGTTAAATTTTTGTCAATTGAACCATTGATAGCGCCGGTCGGCAAGCTAAGACTTAAAAATATAGACTGGGTAATTGTGGGCGGCGAATCAGGGCCAAAGGCAAGACCTATTGAACCCGAATGGATTAGAGAAGTCAGAGATCAATGTGTAGACAGTCATATCCCATTTTTCTTCAAACAATGGGGCGGTGTTAATAAAAAGAAAGCGGGGCGGATTTTGGAAGGCCGCACCTGGGATGAAATGCCTCACTCTGCCTCTAATTCGATTTTGGAAGCGTAATGAAATCATCACCGAACAACACAATCGCCATGCTGGGCTATGGTTCGCAGGGGCGGGCCTGGGCGCTTAATCTGAAAGATGCCGGCCGTGAGATTATTGTCGGTGTGCCCTCGGGGGATAAGTCGCGGAAAACAGCCGCGAAAGATGGTATCGGGGTGATAACCACTGTTGTCAAAGCGGTGTCTCAGGCCGATATTATTGTTTTTGCCTTCCCGGATCATCTTCACGGTGCGGTATATAAGAAAAATATCGCGCCGAATATAAGGCCGGGCGCGGCGATGGTTTTTCTGCATGGCCTTTCGATTCATTTCGGGCATATCGTGCCTCCGGGTGATTGCGATGTCCTCTTGCTGGCGCCGCTCGGGCCGGGGACGGCGGTGCGCGAGAAATACCTGGCCGGCGAATCGATCGGCTATTTTTATTGCGTCCATCAGGATGCCACCCGCACCGCTCGGAGGACGCTTGAGAATCTTATACGTGATTTGAAAATCGACAGATCGACAATGATCGCGACGACTTTTGCCGATGAGGCGGTGGGCGATCTTTTCGGCGAACAGGCGGTTCTGTGCGGCGGTCTGACCGAGCTTATCAGGGCCGGGTATGAGACACTTACCGAGGCGGGACTGTCGTCGGATAAAGCGTATCTCGAGGTGGCCTATCAGCTCGATTTGATAATCGATCTTATTAAGCGATACGGTATCGAGGGCATGTATAAGCGGATTTCGGTGGCGGCAAAATATGGATCATCATTGACCGGACCGAAAATAATCGACGCCGCGACCAAAAAGCGGATGAAGCAGGCTCTTGCCGAAATAAAGGACGGCTCTTTTGCCGGGAAACTTAGCCGGCTGACACCCGAGAGGATCAGGAAACTCGAAAACGATCTCAAGAAAATGACTACTCCCCCGCTGGATAAATCGGCGATTAAATTCAGCCCCCAAAGGCATAAGAAATAAATCTTTCGATATCATACAATAATGCAATCTTATTTTGCGACTGTTCTCTTTTGTGATTTTTGTTGATTCCGCTCGAAATGCCGCTAATTTTCGTAGAAGATAAAGAACATATCCAAATTATTAAATTGCCAAAGGTATATTATGAAAAAATTCGGTATTGCATCATTACTGTTGATAATAATCCTCGGGGTCATCTCCATATTTTATTTTGATCTGCTCAATTTAAAATACAGCAAGGAGGCGGTGCTGGCATCGATTGTGTCGGCCGAGGACACCCGCCGCGTAACCGGTAAATTCAACGAATACCTGTCCGATCCCGATCCCGAGATACGCCGCCGGGCGGCGTTGGCGGTCGGACGTATCGGCGATAACAAGGCGGCCTCGGCGCTGTTTAAACTGCTCGAGGATTCGGTCGCTGAGGTGGCCGAGACGGCCGCTTTCTCCATCGGTTTGACCGGGGAACGGAAATTCTTGTCGGAAATACTCGATCTCTGTGCCGATTATCAGCCGGAGCTTCTGGCGGTGTGTATTCAATCGGTGGGGCGGTTGTCCGATTCGAGTATGACCGACAGCAATGAACTTCTCGCCTCGTATCTTACTCATGTCGATCATCGTGTCCGCGAACAGGCGGCTTATGCCGTCTGGAGAGCCGGGTACAAAGACGCCGAGGGATACCTTGTCGATCTCTGCCGCAACGATCCGGTGCGCCCGGTGCGGATTGCCGCGCTGTATGCGCTGGTGAGAATGAAAGCGGCCGGCCCGGTCGAACTTTATGCCGACTGGATACCCGACAGCGACCCGTATGTCCGTATGCTGGCCCTGCGGGGTATGGCGCTGTCCGGACCCGACGGTGGGATATCGATTATCGCTTCCGGTCTGAATGACCGCGACAACGATGTCGTCGCGCAGGCGGTGATATCGCTGGGTGAAATAGGCTCGGACAAGGCGATCGATAGATTAGTCTCGAGATATGCGGTCGAGGAGGACGAAAAGCTCAAGGTCCTGTTACTCGAGACATTCGCGCGGCTCGAAACCGCCGGCGCCGTCGAGTATGCGCACGATGATATAAATGAGGAAACGAGTTCGAATATAAAGGCGGCCGCTGTCGGTTACCTGGCGAAAATCGAAAAAAGAGAAATCATTCCGCTCATCGACAGCCTGGCCGATCTTAATGACGCCTATCTGGATACCAAGCTGGCCGCGGCGCTGGGCGAGATCGGCGGCGAGGTGGTCAAACCTCGGCTGGCGGCGTTTTTCAACGATTCGGCGGCGGCGGTGCGGGCGGCGGCGTTCGAGGCGCTGTGCGAAGCCGATGTCGGCAATGTCGATTATTATCTCAGGACGGCGCTGGCCGATGAAGATATGCTGTTGCGGGCGTCGGCTGTCGAAAAAATCGGTGAACTGAAAAAATATGATTATCTCGGGCAATTGATGTCGATCATGAAACTGCGCGAAAAGGCTGATGTCGATGTCAAACGGGCGATTGTCGAAACGGCGGCAAAATTTCTTGAGAATGACGCCGATTCACTGGTCGAGGATATCCTGTACCATGCTCTTCTGGACGAGGAATACATCGTCAGCCGTGATGCCGCGGCGGTGTATAAAGATAAACTGGGTGTCGATAAATCGGCCTTCGTGGCCTTCCCGAGCGGGTACATCGGGACGCGCAAAATAAAATCGCTCTTCAGCAAGTACCGCGACAACCCGACGGCGACGATTGTCACACGGCACGGCGATATTCTCATCGAACTCTTTTTCGACACGGCGCCGCTGACGGTGAACAGTTTTATTTCGCTGGCGCGCGAGGGATTTTTCGATGGATTGAATTTTCACCGGGTCGTGCCTGCTTTCGTGGTCCAGGGCGGCGATCCGCGCGGGGACGGCTGGGGCGGGCCGGGATATTCGCTCCGCTGTGAATACAGCAATCTCACGTTCAAACGCGGTGCGGTCGGGATGGCTCATTCCGGGCGTGATACCGGCGGTTCGCAATTTTTTATCACGCTGATGCCGCAGACGCATCTCGATGCCCGCTATACGCTGTTCGGGCAGGTGATTTCCGGGATGCAGGCGGTCGATCAGATTGTCCGGGGCGATATTATCGAACGTGTCGATATTGAAATGAGTTACGAAAAGAAAAAATGAAAATTATACTGGTATCATTGATTATTTTTGCTGCCGGCGTATCGGCGCAAGAGAGTACCGATATCAAACCGGGGTATCTTGCGCGGAAGATGATCGAGGTGCGGGACGCGCAAAACGACGCTGTTGAGGATATGGTGTTCGACGGCTATCATTTCCAGCAGAAAATCGACGGCGATGGAAATATCACTGAGAAGAAAGAGTATCGCAAGAAGCATTATATCGCGAAGATCGATGATTCGCTGCATGTGTATGAGCAGTACCTCGAATTTATGATCGATGGCGAGATACAAAGCGCCGAGGAGACGGCGAAAGAGGCGGCCAAACGACGCGAAGAAAAGGAGAAACGCGGCGCGCGCGACCTGGGATATGATTTCACTATTCCGCTGAGGATGGTTTACACCGGTTTGTATGATCTTTCGTATGACGGTATCGCCGACGAACCGATTGACGGTTATATTTGCTATATGCTTCGATGCACCGCCCGCGAGGAAAACGATTCGTTGATTAACTGTCTCTATTATGTCGATACGGCGTCGTACCATACGGTCAGGGTGGAATTTTCTCCCGCCAAACTGGTCAATGTGTTGGTGTTCAAACTGTCCGAATTGAGCATGGCGATGAATTATAAAAAATATGACGATATAATCTGGGTGCCGCACAAATTCGAGATAAACGGCCGGGGTAAGGCGGCCTTTTTTATCAGTGTGAATTTTTCCGGCGGGGAGACATACAGCAACCCGGTGATCAACGGTGGTGTGGACAGCTCGCTGTTTTTGATGCATGACAATTAAAAATATCGGAGGATATATGAAGACGAAGATAATCGATATCAAGATTGCGCCCGATCTCAACATGATTTTCGGGATGACGCATTTTATCAAGTCGGTGGAGGATCTGTATGAGGCGATGGTGACATCATCGCCGACGGTCGAGTTCGGTATCGGTTTCTGCGAGGCATCGCAGGAGTGCCTTATCCGTTCCGACGGCAACAACGAGGAACTTATCAAGCTGGCCGAGCAGACGGCGTTCGATATTGCCTGCGGTCACACTTTTGTGATATTTATGCGCAACGGTTTCCCTATCAATTTTCTGCCGCGTATCAAAGCCGTCCCGGAGGTCTGCCGGATATTCTGCGCTACCGCCAACCCGGTGCAGGTGGTTGTCGCCGAAACCGATCTCGGGCGGGGTGTGATGGGTGTTATCGATGGTTTTATGCCGAAAGGTATCGAGACCGACGAGCACAAGGCGGCGCGCCGCAAATTTTTGCGCGACATCGGCTATAAGAGGTAGGGCCATCTTCATGTGAAAATGCATTCTCGCCTACACCAAAAACTGCATTTTTCCGGGAAGAAGCATCTTTGATCTTGTAGGGACAGCGAATTGCGCTGTCCTCCGTATAAGCAATCTGGTTGCCATATAGCGGACAGAACAATGTTCTGTCCCTGCGCATGAAATGTTGCTTCAGTAACGTATAAAGAACATTACAGCCAAATCTCTATCAATGCCACCCCAAGGCCGTAAATAATAGACTCAAACAATCCAATATGCCTGCTCGGAACGGCGTATATATTGTGTTTTTACACCGTTTTGCAGGATGACAGTATTATGTGGTTCTATTACATTAATATTCAGAAAACGTAATCTTAATCAAATACCATTACAACCCGGGATATTTTATTATGTCAAAAATCGGTATTTTTTTCGGAAGCACCACCACCAATACGGCCGGCGTGGTGGCGGCATTGAGCGAGGAGTTAAAACGCACCGGTTTCGAGGTGGAGACTCACAATGTCGAGAACGGCGGAGTTAAGTCAATGGATAACTACGACTTGCTGATACTGGCCACACCCACCTGGACCGGCGGCGAGTTGCAGGAAGACTGGCAGAACGCGATGCAACAGTTCGCTTCGCTCGATTTTACCGGCAAACGGGTGGCGCTGATGGGTATCGGTGACCAGGTCAATTACCCGGATCATTTTGCCGATGCGGTCGGCGAACTGGCCGAGAAAGTTTATCTCGGCGGCGGGCAGATTGTCGGCCACTGGCCGACCGAGGGGTACAGATTCAAGAGTTCGGCCGCGGTCGAGGAGGGCCGCTTTCTGGGCCTGATTCTCGATCAGCACAATGAGCGCGAGCTGACCCCGGAACGTATCAAAAGATGGGCCGGTATGCTTCGGGCGGAATTCGCCGGGTATTGATTGGCAGGCAATTGCGTCGCAAATGCCATCCAATATATTAAATGTCATACCCGCGTAGGCGGGTATCCATTTTTTGAAAAGCGGTAGGTCACCATCCCAAACCTGATTGGGGCGGACCGCTATAGTGCAACATGGTTGTTACTAACAAAAAAAACACTAAATGTCGTTGTGGGGATGCAAAAGGCCGCCACTGCGGCCGACGTGGCAATCTCGCCGCTATTTCCTCTAAGTCAGCCTTATTGCAACAAGCCGCGTGATTGCCGCGCTTCGATATGCGCCGCAGGCGCATCTCTTCGCTCGCAACGACATTTAGAGTACACATGACCAAAAAGCAATTAATTGGCCATACATCCCGATTGCCGGAAAGGACTCCGGCATAGAAAAAGCCGGGTGGCAACACCCGGCTTTTTTTGCACATAATTATTTTTCTTACATCTCCAGCGCCGTCTGCAAATCGCGCTCGTGTTCCTCTTCCATTATCAATATATCCTCCAGCATCCGCCGCAAACCATACAGCCCGAGTTCCTCGGCCTGCTTGATACGCTCGCGGTACCGGGCGACAGCATGCTGTTCGCCGGCCAGATCCTGTTCGAGCATTTTCTTGCTGTTGGAGGAAATCTCGATTTTTTCAACGCCGGTGGTGGGGACACCGCCGAGATAATCGATCTGCTCGGACAATGTCACGGCGTGCTGCATTTCCTCGGTTGAGTGAACAATCAGTTCCTTGATAACTCCCTCGTACTGGGGGCCGGTCATGACAGCCGCATGCTGGACATACTGGATGGCGGCTGCGAATTCCCACTTAAGGTCCTCGTTCAAAAGCGAGATCATCTTTTTCTTGGTGATCGCCATACTAAAATCCTCCGGGATAAATCATGAGATAATTTGGATTTTAATGAATATACGTCACCATTTCGAGATTAGTCAATCTCTAATGAAGAAAATATGTATCAATTATATGAACGGCTGATTTGATATCAGGCGAATCGCTGTTCCGCTTCCTTCAGTTTCCGTTCGGCCTCAAGCCAGTCGTCGCGGTCGTTGCCATGCGTGTAGCCGCGCTGCTCATACATCGAATAGGCGATTTTACGCACAAATTCGCCGATGCGGTCGCCTTCTTTACCGTCGTTGAGCTCGATCGTAGCCACACCACCATTCTTGGTTTTGACCTGCAAACGGGCATCGGTGCCGTCTTTGTCTTTTTCGACAAGCACCTGTTCGGGATCTTTGATCGAAAGAAGCGGCTGGGCCACTCTATCGGGATGGGTCCATCCGGCGTGAAGCATAAATCCGTCGATCAGGCGGCCCTTTTTCTCGAGGGTCAGCCCCATAAGCGGGTATTCGCCCGAAAATTCGACATTGTTCCGGGCCTTGTCGGTGAAGCTGATATTTGCTTCGCGGAGCATATTATCCGCCGAAAACTTACGGCAGAATCTGGCCCAGGTGTTGCGTTTTATTTCTTTGCTTTCTTTTTGTGTTTTTTGCATCCTATCCTCCATAAATTCGAATAGTCATCAAGATAAAATTATCACCTAACCGGCCGAAATCGGCAAAATCCGGCATCCGGGTGTCAAAATAATAACCAAGTGCATAAAATGCCCGATTCGGCTATAAGAATATTACGAACAGATTTGATTTTTATTGCCATCTGCCGCAAAATTAATTCACTATAAATATTTTCGACAAAAAATGGACTGGAATGAAGTGTTAAGTTGTGATTTTTGAGGTCAATTCGATAATCGGGGCCTCAGTCGGGCAGCCCAGCCGGAATGGGAACCAGTGACCGATACCGGATGAAAGATACATCCGGGCGCCGTTTTTCTCATATTCACCCCATAAATAGCGATCCGAGAAAACCGACCAGAGACTGCGCCCGTTGACACCGGCCTGACCGCCGTGGGTGTGGCCGGAAAGCGTCAGATTGATATTCATCTCCGAGGCGGGATCGAAACTTTCCGGGCGATGGCTCATCAGGATCGTGAAATCGTCCCCGGATCGACCTGTAAGCGCCTTTTCGATGGAATCGGTCAGGAAACCGTATTCCACCCGCCGCATACCGACCGGATCATCGCACCCGGCCAGATAAAGCCTGCCGCCGTCGATTTCGAGCGTTTTGCCGGAGCTTCGAAGAAGCTCCACCGGGCCGTTGTCGAAAGCGTTCATAACTTGGGTAATACCACGGTAATACTCGTGATTTCCAAGCGAGGCGTAAGCGCCGTATTTCGGTTTAATCGAGGCCGCCATCTTGAGCGCTTCGGGGAGAAGATTAAGGTCATCGGCGATATCGCCGGTGATCAGCACCAGATCGGGATTATATTTTTCGGTATTTCGGAGAATATTCTCATAATCGTCGAGATGTTTGTAAATGCCCAGATGCGAGTCGCTTAGATGGAGAATACGGAGCCCCTCGAGGTGTTTCGGCAAATCTTTGAAGCCGATCGGGAGGCTGTAAATTTTCGTGTCCAGAAATGATTTGGCGACTCCCCCACCGGCCGCCGAGAGAGTAATAAGCGGAAATGCGGCGGCGGTTCCTTTGAGAATTCTCCGGCGCGAATTATCGATATTTTCTTTTGGCGCAACGCTTTCGGCTGTTTTTTTCGGCCTGTTCGATAACCGGTTGAATATGGCCGAAAACGGTATTGATATAATCAGCGCGGTCAAAAGGACAACCACCAGCACGGCGACAACCGAGCCGAAGGTGGCGATTGAGCCCAGATCGGTGTAATATCCTGTGATCCAAAGGACTATACCGCCCAGACCGATAAACGGCGTTATTTTCACGGCGCGGCGGACCCTGTCGTTGCGCCACCATGTTTTGTCGATGTATTTGAACAGGAGCAGATTGACCAGGGTCAGTATGGTCAAAATCGCAACGCTGAATATGATTGGTCCGAAAAGTCTCATTATTCTACTTCTCTTATATTCATGGTATTTCTTATACGCTCAATATTCGCATAAGATTTCATTTCTTCATATTTAGTAACCGGTTGAAAGGCCGATTTGTTGCAGTCGAAAAATAAAGTCTTGACTTCCAAAATCATATTAACGTAATTCTATGTAGAAAATAAATATCCGTTGGGGGTGGCGTAACAATATCCGCCTGAGATTATACCCCCTAACCTGATCCGGGTAATGCCGGCGTAGGAAAACGGGATGAATCATATCGGATTCCACGTGTCCACTGTGCCGGGCTTAAACGGCAGGTGGATTTTTTGGTTTTAAAAGGGAGTCTGATATGATAAGAACTGTTAAAATTTTACTATTAACGGTGTTGCTGATATCCGGCGGCGCAGCGGCCGAGGTTTTCAGCGGTCGTGTAATAAACCGCGCCGACGATCCGATCGAGGGTGTCAATATCCAGACAAAGATATCATCGCTGATGAGCGAGACAGATGCGAGCGGCAATTTCAGCCTCGATATCGGGACCGCACAGCCGGGACATATTACTTTCAGCCACGTCAGCTATCAGCCTTACATGCTGCCGATAAGAGTCGGTATGAGCACAACCGACCTCGAGATAGTCCTTGATGCGGCGGTGTATCCCGGCCAGAAAATCCGCGTAACCGCGATGCGGGCGGTGGCGCGGCAGACGCCGGTGGCCTTTGCCGATATTACTGATGAGGATATCGAGCGCGATCACACGGTGGCCGATTTCCCGATCCTCCTGGAAACGACCCCGAACATGTATTCATTTTCCTACACCGGCGGCTCGACCGGGGCCTCGGATTACAAAATCCGCGGATTCGATTCGAAGCGTATCGGCACCTATATCAACGGCATACCGCTGAATGACCCCGAGGATCGTTTCACCTACTTTTATGATCTGGCCGATTTTGCCGCTGAGGTGGAGGATATCCAGGTGCAGCGCGGCGTGGGGAACTCGCTTTACGGCGACGCCACATTCGGCGGATCGATCAATATCGCCTCATCCGGTCTCAACCGTGACCGGCGTATTTCGATCAGTACCGGTTACGGGCAATATTTTTACGACGGTGATTTTGTCTCCGAGATGCGCAAACAGGCGATCGAGTTTTCATCCGGTTTGATTGACGGCCGCTGGTCGCTGTCGGGGCGCTATTCGAAACTGTATAGCGGCGGGTTCCGGGAGCATGCATGGTATGACGGCTGGGCGTATTTCCTGTCGCTGGCGCGGCTCGATCCCAATATGACCACCACCGTCAATATATACGGCGGGCCGATGAAGGCGCACCTGGCTTTCAACGGTGTCGATCGCGCCACCCAAAGCGCCAACCGCCGCGCCAACTGGAACGATTACGGCAACGAAATCGACGATTTCGATCAACCCCATTATGAGCTTCACAACGTCTATAAACTGAGCGAAAAAGCAACCCTTAAAAACACGCTGTACTATATCCGCGGAAAGGGTTATTACGAGCAGTACAAATCCGATCGTGATATCGATGAGTACAATATCGATACGACACTTTTGATCGACGAAAACGAGTCCGAAGTGGATCTGGTGCGGCAGAAATGGGTGACCAAAAATCAGTGGGGCTGGAACCCGAGTCTCGAGTACGAGCATAACCGGGGGACCGCGTTTCTGGGTGGTTCGTTCTACTATTTCGATTCCGAACACTGGGGGCAGGTGATCTGGGCCGAAAATATCTCCGACAATCTCGATCCGCGACACCGCTACTACGAATATTTCGGGAAGAAAATCTCTCTCTCGCTTTATGCCATGGAATATTATTCGCTGACCGACCGGATACGGCTGATGGGTAATTTGCAGTTGCGGCACCTCAATTACGATTTCGACCAGACGCGGATGGGATATCTTCCGGGTCACGAATACGATGTCAACTGGACATTTCTGTCGCCGCGGGTCGGGATAACATATCTGCCCGACGACCACAGCGATATTCATCTCAGTTTCGCGGTCGCCTCGCGCGAACCGGGCGATGTTACCATCTACGACGCCGAGGAAATAACCGCTTTCCCGAATCTCGAGGTGGATGGTATCGAGATTTTACCGGGCGGCGATACGGTGTACACTTTCGGCGACCCTCTGGTCGATCCGGAGCGGGTGTACAATTTCGAACTGGGCGGAAATATCCGCGGCGAACGATACAAAGCGGGGTTGAACCTGTTCTGGATGGAGTTCAAAAACGAAATAATAAACGAGGGCGAACTCGATGACGACGGTCAGCCGAGGCTGGGTAACGCCGACCGGTCGATGCATGCCGGGATCGAATTCGACGGCAGTGTCATGCCGCATGAATATCTGACGGTATCGGGAAATATTTCATACAACTACAACCGCCTGAAAGAATATACCGTTTACAAAGACCGCGACTGGGACGGCGTGGCCGACGATACGGTCGATTACTCCGGTAACACGACCCCGCTTTTCCCGGAATATCTCGGCAACCTTATGCTCGATTTCAAAAAGGCGCCGTTCCGGCTGACCTACCGCCTGCGGGCGGTCGGCAAACAATATGTCGAGAACGGCGAAAACGAAGACCTGGCCATCGGCGACTATATGGTGTCGGCCGTATCCGGCTCGGTTTCGCTGGGAAAATTCTCCGGCTTCGGGCGGCTTACTTTGTCGGGCAGGGTTGACAATTTGTTCAATGCGAAGTTTGAATTGTCAGGTTACGCTTACGAATGGGACGGCACATGGTACGGGGAATACTACGCGGCCGCCGAGCGGAATTTCTATGTCCAGTTAAAATGGGAATTCGAATAGGAACGCACATAGATTTTGACAACGATCGATTACATAATAATTATTGCTTACCTGGCGGCCCTGCTCGGTATCGGTATAACGCGCCGTTCGGGGCGGGAGGAATCGGCCTCCGGTTTTATACTCGGGGGGCGCATGCTGACTCTCCCCGCCTTTGTGGCGACGCTTGTTTCGAGCTGGTACGGCGGGATTCTCGGGGTCGGTGAATACACGTTCCGTTTCGGTATCTCCAACTGGCTGGTGTTCGGGGCGCCGTATTATATCGCGGCTCTGTTGTTTGCGCTGTTTCTGGCGAAAAAGGCGCGGCGGGCCAAAATCCTCACCATCCCCGATCGTCTCGACACCGTTTATGGCCGCGCCACGGCTGTGGCCGGATCGGTGATTCTGTTTTTGATGACGCTCCCCGGCGCCTATATTTTGATGCTGGCGGTGCTGATCAAATTTCTGCTGGGCTGGCCGCTCTGGGTGGGGGCGGTTCTCGGGACCGTGTTTTCCCTCTTCTATGTCCATCTGGGCGGGTTCCGTTCGGTTGTCCGCACCGACCTGCTTCAGTTCGGCCTCATGTTTTTTGGCTTTATCACGCTGTTTGTTGTGCTGGTATCGAAATACGGCGGATTTGACTTTATCGCCGCCTCGGTCCCGGACGATCATCTCACCTGGCACGGCGGCAATACGGCCGGGTATATTGCGGTGTGGTATGTGATTGCGCTGGCCACCCTGATCGAGCCCGCTTTTTACCAGCGATGCTATGCCGCCAAATCCGAGTCGGTGGCGAAAAAGGGCATCTATCTTTCGATACTTTTCTGGATCGTGTTCGATTTTCTGACCACCACCTGCGGTCTCTACGCGCGGGCGCTTCTCCCCGACCTGGCCGATCCGATCAGCTCCTTCCCGGCGGTGGCCGCCGAGGTTCTCCCCCCCGGTCTGATGGGCCTGTTCGCGCTGACACTGCTGGCGACCGTGATGTCCACCGTCGATTCATATTCGTTTCTGGCCGCCTCGACCTTCAGCCGCGATATTATCTGGCGGCTGTTCCGGGTTCCCGAGAAAGATATAACACATTTCACCCGGCTGGGTTTGATGCTTTCGGCCCTGCTGGCCCTCGGCGCGGCGCTGTATTTCGAGTCGATTGTCGATATCTGGCATCATTTCGGCTCGGTCGGCACCCCGGCGCTTCTGATACCGCTGTTCACGGCGTTTAACGGGCGGCGGCGGATGCCGCCGAAAACAGCGCTGTTATCGGTGATATTTTCCGGCGGCTTGTCGCTGGCATGGCTTCTTTCGCGATATCTCGGATCGAGCGGCGAATACTGGCTGGGTGTCCAGCCGATTTTCCCCGGTTTGATCGTTTCGATACTATTCTTCCTGATCGGAAGCAAAAAGGTTGAAAATCCTCAATAACTGATTTATAATATCATATTGGATCGTATCCACACGGGATGTGCTTTCCGGGCGGTTATGGATGTCACACATTTAACGACGGTTGCGACATGATAGAAATCGAAAAAATACAGCAGTTTTTGAAAACCGAGAAACTCGACGGGTGGCTGATGGCCGATTTCCACGCCCGCAACACTATCGCGGTGGAGTTCCTCGACCTGACCGAACATCTCACCCGACGGGCGTTTTATTTTATACCATCCGAGGGCGAGCCGGTGCGAATCGTGCATAATATCGAGAAGGATCGCTTCATGCATCTCCCCGGCACACAGATGAAATTTTCGTCATATAAAATTCTCGAAGAAAAACTGGCCGGCGTATTGAGCGGCCATAAAAAAATCGCCATGGAGTATTCGCCGGGCGGACGCCTGCCGTATATCGGACTGGTGGACGCCGGGACGATCGAACTGGTGCGCTCGACCGGGGTGGAAATTGTCCCGTCCGCCGACATTGTCGCGTATTTTCAGGCGCGTATGACGAACCATCAGGTGGAACTGCACAAAAAGGCGGCCTTCCTGGTGAACAAAATCAAGGACGACGCCTTTAAATTTATCGGCGATTCGCTCAAGAGCGGGAAATTCATCAATGAGCGGATGGTCGTGCTTCGGATTATGCGGCGATTCGAGGAAAACAACATGGAAGCCGATTTCGCGCCCTGCTGTGCGGTCGATGCCAATATCAGCAACCCGCATTATCAGCCGACCGAGGGAGCATCGACGCCGATTGTCGAAGGAAGCCTGGTGCTTATCGATCTCTGGGCCAAGCTCAAAACACCGCACTCCGTGTACGGCGACATTACCTGGATGGCCTATGCCGGCGAGGAAATACCCGAAGAGTACGCGAAAATATTCTCGGTGGTGACATTCGCACGCGACAAGGCGGTCAATTTTATCAAGCAGAAACTGCTCGAGGGGCCGGTGTATGGTTACGAAGTCGATGATGTCTGCCGGGGCGCGGTCCGCGAGGCCGGTTACGGCGATGATTTTTTCCATCGCACCGGACATTCGATTCTGGAGAGCGTCCACGGGCCGGGGCCGAATATCGATAATCTCGAGACCGAGGATCGGCGCCGCTTGCTCCCGGGGCACCTGTTCTCGATCGAGCCGGGAATTTATCTGGAGAATTACGGCGTCCGCACCGAGATCGACTGTATGCTGACCGAGTCGGGGCCGGAGGTGACGACACTCCCGATGCAAACCGAAATAATTCCGCTTTTGAGATAGACGGGAAGATCAGGCAATATGTATTTTACTGCCCGCATGGTACAGGAGGTAGCCGACCGTTACGGTTACCCGCCGACACTGGCGATGAATGTCGATGTCGATCAGGAGGAGTACGATTTTATCCGCTCGACACAGTCATACGGCCGCTGTCATGATTTCACGCTGTATATTTTCAAGGGCAGTCAGGTTATTGTCAACGCCAAGCACCATTACCCCGAAGGTTTGTACCGCGCGCCGTCGGGCGGTCTGAAACCGGGCGAGGATTTTCTCGAGGGGGTGTACCGCGAGGCATACGAAGAAACCGGGTGTAAAATCGAGTTGCAGAAATATATTCTTCAGATCAACGCCTATTTTTCATGCGCCCGCAAGACGATTCCGTGGCGGTCGCATATTTTTACGGCGACATATAAATCGGGCAAAATCAAGCCGGTCGATATACGCGAAATTCGCGAGACAAAGCTGGCCGATCTGTCCGAGTTCGATGATTACAAGAAGATAATCGCGACGATGGAATCGGGCGGGTTGTCCTACCGCGCCCGCCTCCACGACGAAGTCCTGCGGTTCTTGTAGAAAAAATTCAAGCAATAAACCAAAACCGCCGGGATTGCGGAAAGCCCGGCGATTTCGGACATTAGCTGAAGTGACTTTCGGAAATGCCCTTCCGAGATGTGTGATTGGAGCGTGTCTCCAATAAGCATTTCCCGTATTAATCTTAAATAAGCAAAATCTTAAGATCGTGTTAGATTGCCGGAATCCGGCTGTATAGAAAAAGGGGGGGCGTTTGCATATCCCCCCCTTCGCTTCCTTCTTCTATTGGGCGGGTGCATAATGCCGCCGAAATATTATGAATTTGTGAGCAAAGGCGTTGATTAATATTAAGATATCAGAAATTTTAGAAAAATACCGCCGCCGATAATTTCCATGCGCCCTATCACCCCAGCGGGCCCTTGATTAACCTGATATCGTCGATCCAGACCGTCCCGACACCATCGATAACAACATTCAGCTTGATCCGGTCAGGATGCTGACCCTTCTGCAGGAAAAACGGTGTCTCTTCATGCCGCCAGCTGCTGGTTCCGGTTATCGGTGTCTGAAGATCGCGCGAAAAATATTCCCCGAGATCGTCGAAACAGCAATACATCTCCAGATAGGCCATCCCTCTAAGATTCTCGGTGCGCATCTTCGCCTCGTAAATCAGCCGGACATCCTCGACATCGATATCATCGAGCACATAAAGTTCCACCACGGTCGGCTCATCGCAGATAACTTTGATCGAGCCGTTGCCGTCGGAGGTTACAGTCGCATCGAAATCGACATACTCGGTGCTAATAATTTTGTCGAGGTTATCGACGGGAATATGTTTTATCTCGGTTGTCTTAAGCGACGTGTGCGAACAGCCGCCGAAAATAATTACAAGCGAAAGCAGTATAATTAAATTAATAATAATAATTCGCATTTTGTCTCCTTTGGAAGTTATATACTGTATATCGGTATGAAAGGGCAACAAAAACTCATTTTATGATGATTTTTTATATGTAATAAGTGAATTACGATAAAACGGCTTACGAGACAAGAACTTGGGCCGTTGCGGAAGTTTCATTTTCGTTCTCTCCCGCATCCGGGAACCGTCATCCCATCAAATATGTTCTATATAAAACATAAGATCGGAAAAGGGGATTATTATGCGTGGTTTTATGAGAACGTTATTTTCTTTGATGTTGATATTTATTCTTGGGCATGTGATAGTATCCATTTATGATGCCCCACAGGATCGGGCGGTATCGGCTGTTGCGGAGAATATCGAAAGTTGTGACCAAAGCGAAGGAGACAATATGTCGGATAAGATTATAAAATCGGACGAAGAGTGGAGAAAAGAACTTACGCCGGAACAATACGAGATAACGCGCAAAAAAGGCACCGAGCGCGCTTTCACCGGGAAATATTATCATAATAAAGAGGACGGCGTTTATCTTTGTGTCTGTTGCGGTAATGAGCTGTTCAAATCGGAAAATAAATACGACTCCGGCTCGGGGTGGCCGAGTTTCTGGGCTGCGTTCGATGAGGGCAGTATCCGTGCCGTCAAAGATTCGAGTCTGGGGATGATTCGCACCGAGATTATTTGCGGCCGTTGTGATGCTCATCTGGGGCATGTATTCGATGACGGTCCGCGTCCGACCGGTTTGCGCTATTGCGTCAATTCGGCCTCGCTCGATTTCAAAAGGGCCGACGAGGAATAATCGCGCGTCGATCTTCCGCAGGGTTGATAGCCATTGTCCTGCAATAAATTACGCAATTTCCTTCTCGGATGAGAAAAGGGTGATTAGAGAATAATCATCCTTTTTTTATTTTATTTACATCGAAATCAGTATATTATAATAGGAGCTTAATAGTCAGGGCCGATTCATCCGGCAATACATCAGGCTTAGTTTCGTTCAACTTAGATTCGACATCCACAAAACCAGCGGGGCCCGTAACCGGCAGGGAGGTGTTTGATGAAGACCTTCGTCTTGATGACCAAACTGGCCTCACAGAATGCCAGCCTGGTCGAAATCGGTGCCAAACATAAAAGCCGTTCATGGAGCGGACGCGCATGGCTGAAAGAAATAGAGGACAAATGTCCTGAAATAAAATTCCTTGCGCATTATGCTCTGATGGGGTACTGGGATTCGATGCATATTTATGAGGCTCCGGATGAAGAGACGGCGGCGGTTGTATCTATGATGACTCGTTCGTATGGTGCCGCTCAGGTCGAAAGCTGGCTCGCTTTGCCATATGAACGGATTCTCAAGATCTCGGAAGAAATGGAATGTACTGAACCCGAAAATAAGGGATAGCCTCAAGTTACCATCGCCGCCAGTTTCCATAGTTCAGGACCGCCGACCTAATCCCCGGCGGTCCTGTTTTTTTGTCTGTCGTTATTATCCGCTTGCGGTTACCGCCGGTTGACCTTAACTTCTACGAAACAAACGGCTTTTCTGCAGTGATATGGAGGCATCGATGTTATCTGGTCTCTCGGAAATAATTTTTTGTTTATTGATATTTGTCTTTGGAGTAACCGCGGCGGATGCGGAAGAATATGATTACTCCGCGCAAATCGATTCGGTGATGGTGCTCGCCGGCGACAACCGTGTCGAACTCGAAAAAGTCCTCGAACATTATGACTCATCCGGCGACACGCTCGAATATAATGCCGCGCGTTTTCTGATCGCGAATATGGAGGGGCATTGCTATGCGACTTACGCCCTCAAAGACAGCCTCGAAAACGAATATGAGCTCGATATTCTCGAATATCCCGATTTCGAAACACTCCTGGCCGAACTCGATACACTCGAACAAACTCACGGTGAACTTAATTTTGCACGCGGCGAGTTGTATTATGATGTCGAGAGTATAACCGCCGATTTCTTGATAAAGCATATCGACTACGCCTTCCGCGCCTGGCGCGAACGCCCCTGGGCAAAAGGACTGTCATACGAGTTGTTCCGCGAGTATGTCCTCCCCTATCGCGGGAGCAATGAACCTCTGGATGACTGGCGGCCGCATTTCTGGGCGAAATACGACGGTATCGACAGCCTTATGACCGACCCGGCCGACCCGATAGACGCGGCTTCGATTATAAACGATGACATCATATCGTGGTTTAAATTCGACCGCCGCTATTATCTGCATCCCACCGATCAGGGTTTGACGGAGATGCTCGAGACGAAAATGGGCCGATGCGAGGACATGACCAACCTGTGCATTTTCGCCATGCGCGCCAACGGGCTGGCGGTCACCAGCGATTTTACCCCGTACTGGGCTAATGCCGGTAACAATCACGCCTGGAACTCGATCGTAACGCCGGGCGGCGAAGTTCTCCCGTTTATGGGCGCCGAAAGAAATCCGCGTGAGTACAAACTGCAGTACAAGGCGGCCAAGGTTTATCGCAAAATGTTTGGTCTGCAAAAAGACAATCTTGTTTTTCAGGAACGCAAACAGGAAAAAGTCCCCGGCTGGCTGGGCGGTAAAAGTTATATCGATGTTACCGCCGCTTATGTCGATGTAATCGACCTGGCTGTCGGGCTCGACTGCGAAATCCCCGACTCGGTCGATATCGCGTATATATGTGTTTTCAACGACGGCGGCTGGCGGGCGATTCACTGGAGCCGTATTAATGACGGCTCGGCGCTGTTCCGTGATATGGGCGCCGATGTGGCCTATATACCGGCTTTGTATATAAATGAGGAAATCGAACCATGCGGCCACCCGGTGCTTGTGGAGGCGGACGGCACAACCGTCGTACTGCGCGCCGATAGCAATACGCCGGTCTCGCTCAGTTTGACCTCGACGACAAAAGTCAAGCGGGACACATCGACCGATGGCGTCGATAAATCTTTCCTGACGGCCGGGACCGAGTATGAATTATTCTACTGGAGTGGCGGCTGGCAGTCGGTCGGCAAAATAACCGCCGGTGATGGGCCGCTTGTTTTCGATAATGTGCCGGGCAACGCCCTGTACTGGCTCAGCGCCGATGGTTCGGATGATGATGAGCGGATTTTCACTTTTTCCGACGGGCAACAGGTTTGGTGGTAGATATTTTTGGATATTGATGCTAATCTAAATTATGGGGGATTTTTGATATGAACATGCCGGTTATTACGATTATATATGCGATTTTATTGTTGTTACTCGGCATCATCGGTTTTTCGATTACCGGCGGCGTCAGTGTAACCGCGTTGATACCGGCCTATTTTGCGGTCGTTGTTTTGATAGCCGGTCTTCTGGCATTGAAAGAAAAATACCGCAAACGCGGCATGCATGCCGCATCGATGCTCGGCCTGATAGGTTTTATTGGAACCGTATCAGGCTTGATCAAGTTTTTTGGTATGCTGTTCGGCGGCGAAGTCGATCGGCCGGCCGCGGTTATCAGTCAGGCAATTATGGCAATACTGTCGCTTCTGTTTTTCCTTCTTTGCCTGAAATCTTTTATTGACGCCCGGCGCGCCAGGGAATAAGAAACTCAGCCGACCGGTTCCGCTTTTTCACTAAAAGCCGATACGGCCTCATCGACTGAATCATAAACATCGAACACGGTGACAATCCGCGTGATGGTCAGTAATGATTCGATTCTGTCGGTGATATTGGCTATTTTCAGCCGCCCTTTGTTGTTTTTGACAGTGGTCAGGGCGCTGATCAGCATCCCCATGCCGACCGAACTCATCCATTCCACCCGGGCAAGATCAACAACGACTTTCTTGAAGCCGTTATTGATGTATTCATGCATCTTCCCGTGAAACATGGTGGCGTCATTACCGCCGATCACTTTGCCTTCGAGCCTTATTATAGCCACTCCATCCCTGAAATCGTCTTTCATCTTCATAACGATCCTCCGGTCATTTCTCTTAAATTGTCTTTTGATCAGGCCCGCTGTATATATGACGCTGACAGCCTCAAAAAGTTACATATTTTACGTAACCTTTTTAATAATGGTTGATTACAATACCCCACCGGTTCTATTTCCAGCAGGGGGCGATGCAAAAATGAGTCGATTGCCCGAATTTATTGAATACTTTTGTGAAAATTGCAGTATATTAGACAAAGGAGGATCAAATCTATGTCAAACGGGGCAATTATAGCATCGACAACCGCCGCAACCACCGCAGCCGCGGCCGCGCGTGCCGCAAAAATGCGCGATGAGGAGGAGAATATGACTGGATACAATAAAGACGATCTCGACGGTTGGGAATTTAAAATCGTCCGCAGCGCTTTAGGAAGTTTCAGCAACTACGACAAAGTGAAAGAAGTCTGCGAACAGGAAGCCATGGGGGGATGGGAACTGGTGGAAAAATTCGACCAGTACCGGCTGAGATTCAAACGCCGGACCGAGATGCGTTCCAAGGATCAGTACCTCGATATCGATCCCTATCGCACCAATATCGGCGGCGGCGGAAAACTGGCCGGGATAATTATCGGGTCTATCGCCTTGGGAATCGGTGTCATTGCTTTTCTGGTGCTGTACCTGCGGGGTCAGCATATAAGAATCGAACCGACCGGAATTGTCATGATAATTATATCCGTCGGAATCGTGATTTTGCTGATCGCACTGATAGCCTCACGGATGGGCAGTAAAAAACAGAAGCGAAAATATAACATGCAATGAGTTACACTAAGATAGATGACTAATCGGGTTGTGCCCGCCGAAAGGCGCCAACCCGATTTTTTATTTTATATCACCACTTCTATTTTATTGTGGACCTGGCCTCGGTGGCTTGATGCCGAGGATTCATTGTGCGCGGCAGATGTCCACAGGCCTCCTGAGTTTCGAAGGATCTGCCCGTTCTATAATAAAACAAATTGTCAGTTTTAGTAGGTCGGGTTCCGAGAGAGTTTCCGGACGATCGAGAAACCCGACATCCTTCTGAAAAATCAGCTCTATATCCGCGGCGGCTTGATGCCGAGAATCCTGAGATATTGATTGAGCTGACAGCGGTGGTGGATATCGTGTTCCAGAAGATGCGTGAACACCCAGTTGCCGTCGAAATCGATCTTGTACTCTCGCCCCTCATAGACACCCTCGCGATGATATTCCTGCGCCAGCGCCTCGGGCGGCTCGTCGAAAAACTGCTCCATTCGCGCCCAGTGTTCATCGAGATATTTTTCGACCTGCTCTTTGGGCGGGCATTTTTCGATATCGGTGGACAGCTCGACGACCGGGTCGCCTTTCATGAAATCGTCGTACCACCAGTCGGATGTTTCAGCGATATGCAGGAAAATCTGCCCCAGCGTGAGCATATTCGGCGCCGGCATCCAGTCGAGTTTGTCATCGGGCGCAAGTTCCAGCGCCTCGTGGATATTTCTTTTGATTCGCTCGCGCCACAGCTTGATCTGCTCGGCGATCATTTTGTTGTTATCCGCAATCATCTCTCCTCCCGGGGGTTGTGAATTGAAATAGTGCGCGGCAGATGTCCACAGGCCTCCTGAGTTTCGAAGGATCTGCCCGTTCTATAATAAAACAAATTGTCAGTTTTGGTAGGTCGGGTTCCGAGAGGGTCTCCCGTCGAACGAGAAACCCGACATCTTATCTTTTTATGTTAAATCGACGTTGTGTTTGTATATCATATTGTCGGGTTTCTCATTCATTCGCCAATGCTCATTCATTCGGAACCCGACCTATCCGTGCTGACCTACCAAGACTAATCCACCAACCTCGACTCCGGCTTCGTCGTGTCGGCGAGCGGTAATTTGAACTGGTCCGGCTTGGACTGTAATACCGTCCGGAGCCAGCTCTCCGGGTAGCCGCGATCCTGCGGGCGGCCGGTTGAATCTTTCACATAACCGTCATTGTATTTCGTCACCAGATGTTCGCCCAGCGCGCGCCATTTATCGACCATCAGCTCGGCATGGGTCACACTGTAATCGGTGAGGTATTTGGTCATCAGAGCCGGATCGCTGTTATACAGCTCCAGCGCCGTCTTTTCGACCGCCGGCTGAAGCGCGATATATCCGCCCTCGATCTCCGACTGCACCTTCTGAATATCCTCGATCATAAACGAATATTTCAGGTAACTGTAATTGGAGACAAAATTGAACACCCACCAGGCCGACTCCCACGAAAATTTTTGCAGTGAACCGATTGTGAACGAGTGCGGGATGGCGTCGATACCGCAGTAAAGCGGCGTGTAGCAGGTGTACCAGGTGTCGTCGAGACCATACCAAAGTACCCCGCCAATCGGGTCGGGGAGCCAATGGCGCGACTGCGAAACAAATGTGAACCCGGTCTGCTGGGTGGAGATGGCGCGCTCCCAGGCATATTCGACCGAGTCACCGTTCTCATCGATCACATACCAGTTGAGCGGCCGCCAGCGGTACGGTACCCCGTACGGCCCGGCATCGACACCCTTCGTCATATCCCAGTCGGTGCCCTCGAAATGGTCGCGCATCAGCTCGAAAACATCGGCCAGCGAAACTTTTTCATCCGGTTTGACCCAGAGCGGGTACGGTTCCGCATCTGGCACGGCGCGGAAATAATCCGGCGACAGGTCCAGCGACGGCGCTACGCGGCGCAGTATGCTCCAGACACGGCCGTCGGCCCAGCGCTGATTTTTCGGCGTGGCCGGGCAATAGGCCTCGCAGAACAAAAACGGCTCGCCTGAGTCGGGATCGTAATAACCTTTATCTATGGCAAAAGATTTGACATTTTCGGAATAGACACAGTTGTCGGGATCATCCAGCGGAAATGTCCCGATACGCGCCTTGTTGGCATGGCAGGAAACATAACCGTCGGGAACCCGTACCGCCACCCAGACCGCGCCCTTGTTGTCCTCGCCCATACCGATCATCTCGAGTATCCAGGCCTCGTTCGGGTCGGCGATCGATATCGACTCGCCGGTCGAGCGGTAACCGTATTCGGCGACAAGCTCGGTCATAACCGTGATCGCCTCGCGGGCGGTTTTGGCCCGTTTGAGCGCCAGGTACATCAGGTCCCAGTAACCGAGCATACCCTCTTTATTTTGCAGTTCCTCGCGGCCGTCGAATGTCGTCTCGCTTATGGCCAGTTGATGCTCGTTGATCATATCGACCACGGCATACGTGTGTTCGACCTGTTTGATATATCCACGGACATTACCGCGCCAGTCCTCGATTTTGAGCGAGTCGCCGGTCGGGAAATCCTCGGCCGGCTCATATTCCATGTGCGGGTGGAACTCACCGTCGCAGGTGTAGGTTATCATCACCGAGCCGTCCTCCGAGGCCCCTTTGGTCACCAGAAGATTGGTGCAGGCGTAAGCGGAAACGCCGAACAATGATATAATGATAATTATTATCGCCGAAAGTCGCGCTGATTTTGTCATGGTTTAGTCCTCTCCTGTTCGAATTATTTAAGATACATCTTAATCAAGATTGTTATTTGAGACAAGGACAAAAAGACGGCCGTCCAACATAGTCTTGACACTCTACATAGTGTGGACTTATATTATATGGCAACATCTAATCGGCATATTTCATCATTAGACACGACAACCCGGGCCAAATGCCGCGAATTTTTTACCATTGGGGGAAGCCATGAAACACAACTCGCACATTTATGTGGCGTACAAGGCCATTGAGTTCATGTATGAAGGCCTTTATAATCTGTATTACACTAGCGGCAATAAGGTGACGGGCAAAAAAAGGACAAATTTGAGACGAGAGGGCAAAATTCTTGAGCGGTTGATGCAGTTTCACAAAGAGCGTGTTCTCGAGGCAAGCTGGGCGCCGGATGACATCTTGAATGATAAGATTGAGTACCACACATTTAAGCTGTTCACAGACCGTGATTTTGCCGATGCCGCGGAATACGCCACCGAAACATACGAGCGCAACGGCAACTCGTATTACCGGGCGCGCGGTTGCGGCGGATTGGCTTTCAAGATCGATCATCTCGGCAAAATTATCAACGACATCATCAAACTCAGAAATTATAATGACAGCTATTCCATGGAGCATATCATGTTTATGTTTCTTTTGCTGTCGCACTATGTGGTCGATGCGCATGTGCCGATGCATTGCGATATCCGAGATGATAAACCCACCGAGAAAAAACCTAAGGAAGGTATCTATTATGAGGAGTACGACTGGCATCCGAAACTCGAAGAGGAATGGGAGAAAGCCTGCACATACAGGGGTGTCATAGAAAATGTTCCGGGTATGGAAAACACGGATAAATACGGCAAGAAAAATGATCTGGCGGAATATGTGGAATTTAATGTGAATAGCACCGCCGACAGGAAAGCTATCAAGACTTATGTCTATGATCGCAGAAACCTGATGGAACATGCGATTGATATTTGTATCAAATCGAAAGAGAGAAGTCTTCTGCTGTTTGATATCGCCGATCCCGGCGATTATGACAAAGAGTTATTTAAAACCATGACAAGAGAGATTGTAGCCGATGCTATCGGCTGCCTGATTTCTATCTGGGTCTGTATGTGGATTTGTGATTAAAAAATCAGGAGGGACTATATTGAATATCGCTGTACCGCTGGGCGGTTTGGTGATGGTTATGCTTGGTTTTGTTCTGGTGTTGAGGTCGATGTGGCTCCGTAAACCGAACAACCCGACAATAACCGGCGGGGGCGGATGGAAATTTGCATTGTTTCCGTGGAGATATAAAGACTTATGGGCGTCGCCGGGATACAAATATTATATTATCGGCGAAATGATCCTGATCGCCGGCTGGATATTACTGGCGATTAATAATTTCGTAATCGAGTGATTGATGATGTGATCAGCTTGTGAATATTATCTACAAGGCGGGCGGCTATGACCAACTGCGCACAGTTTATTTCTTGTAGGGAAGGAGTCTCCGGTCGATGATCCCGCGTTTCGCGGGGACTCCTACCATTCTTTTGTGATCGACTGATTGGTGATGCTCGTTGCTCAAAATCCGTGTAACGCGCCGGCCCATTGCGTTAGCAATGGAAATTCAATTTCGGTGCCCTACCGCTTGCGGTAGGTTTCATGATTCAATATAGTATATTTGTGACACGATGGTTTTAAATCCGTAATATGGTCCATAACTCAACTTCAATAAGATTTTTCCTTTATAAAATGTAACTACTGTTTTTAAACTTTATATTTACTAAAGAAACCTACCCCAAGGGGTAGGGCACCAATACCTTTTCCCGTTGAATTTGCCAAATGCCACCTGCCCGGCGACAGTCCGGGTAGGTCAGGAGCCCTGTCGAAAAGACGAATGAAATGAGACTTTTCGAGCCGAAGTGAAGCGAAGGAGCTCCTGACTAATTTCTATTCACCAAAGGTCACTTTCTTATATATCATTTCGCTTTGTCCCCAATCCTCCGAATAATAACCCGCTTCGACATATTCCCTGAAAGATGAATGATGCCACTCAATTGGATTTGCTGTATATCGATGTTTCACCGGATTAAAATGTATATAATCAATATGACTGTTCATATCATCATTATCTCGTATGATATGATCCCAGAAACGATTTTGCCATATTTTACCTGCCCTCATATCCTGTCTTGACCGATAATATGAGGAAAAACTCATTTTAATTCGCTGCATAATATTGGAAATATCATGCCCGAAGGGATCAATTATAAAATGGAAATGGTCGGGCAAAATAACCCATGCGATCATATTAAACTCAATATTATTTTTTGTATTCTCAATGCTTTTCCATATTATATCAATGTTTTTTACGAGAATCGGCGACCTCTGGTAAGTCACATTGGTAACAAAATAAATATTTCCTTCCGTATGATATCTTCGGAGTATAGACATAATCGTTAAATCACTGCTTTCAAATTGTCAGGAGCTTTCTCGCTTCGCTCGAAATTTTCAATCCCATTAGGGATTGAAAACAGGGCTCCTGACCTACCAGAATATTTCCGGTCTATATTTTTTTCGTTTAATTCCACCAACCCTTTTAACTTACTCCATTATAGGATAATAGTCAAATGGAATGTTGGCGGGTCGGCGCGGCGATAAACCGCTTCGATATCCACCCAAAACCGGGGTTTGCCCGAAAATCGGCCAAAACCCGCCAAAAACACGATTCCGACTGAACCGGCACGATTATTTGTGCGTATATTTTATGGGGCGTTAAGTCGGCAATTTCGCTTGACGATTCGCGGTTTTTGCTTATATTCCCTTTTCTATAATAGATTTGAAAGCGAGACGAAAATGAAAAGAACATTTCAGCCTTCGAACAGAAAAAAACTGAACGACCACGGTTTCAGAAAAAGAATGTCAACCCGGTCGGGACGCCAGGTGCTGGCGCGTCGCCGGGCCAAAGGCCGACACAGACTGACTGTCAGTGTCAAAAAGAAAAAATAGAATAATATAAATTGCCTCGTCACAGCCTGAAAAGCAAAACGATGATTCGGTCACTGCTTCGCTCCGGCAAAAAGCTGACCTCCACAAGGCTGGAGCTTTATTTCGACAAAATTCTTGCGGAGGAAGCCGAGAATTATCAGGTTGCTTTTTTAATATCGGGGCATGCCGGTAAGGCCGTGGCGCGTAACCGGGTGAAACGCTGGATGCGTGAAGATTTCAGACAGCTTCAAAAGCAAAATAACCGCTCCGGAACATTCGTAATCAGGTTCCGGGGATCGGCCGAAAATGCCGACCATAAATTGCTCGGAAGCGAACTGGAAGAATTATATAACAAATTGAATCGTAATGGCTGACCGCAGAATATCCATATTCAGCTATCCGTTGCTCATGCTTATCACCGTTTATCGATATACGCTCTCCCCGTTTATCGGTAACCAGTGCCGCTACTATCCGACCTGCTCGCATTATGCCGAAGATGCTATCCGCGAATACGGCGCCTGGCAAGGTTCGATTATGGCGGTCAAACGCATTTTTCGATGTCATCCGTGGCACGAAGGCGGCTACGATCCGGTCCCGCTTAAAAATCAGGAAGATATATAAATGGAGTTAAATCTTGGATAAGAAAACAATCCCAATAATAATCCTGCTCGGCGTCCTGGTGATTTTCTGGGTCCCGATTATGACCCAGCTCGGAATTATCAAGCCGACCGAACGACCCCCAACCACCACGGAGACAACGCAACAGCCAGAAACACAACAGGTTAGGACTTCACAACCGGATGTGAGTCAACCGACGACTGCCGAAACGGCAGATGTCACTGCACAAATAGCCGAGGCGCCCGAGGCCGATACTGTTACGCTTCCGCCGGAAGATACCATTATTGTCGAAACTAATGTCTTCAAAATCGCCATGTCGAATTATGGCGGCGGACCGATCTCTTTAAAACTCAAGGAATATTTCTATCCCGGAACCGATGAGCCGGTCGAGATACTGCCGGATAATATCGCCGCGACGCCCGAGTTGAATTTCAACGGCGGCACCGTATCGACCAATAATTTTGTTTTTGAATGTTCGGCGCCCTTGAAAAGCAACAGTGTAACAAGCGGATCTTTCAATGTTACATACAGTTACATAAAGGACGGCGCCTCGATCAAAAAACGATACCATTTTTATGCCGACCGCTACGATTATGATCTGGTGGTCGAGGTTTCCGATCCGGATGCCTTGGGTATCGACCGCAAATACTCGCTGGAGTGGAACAACAAGCTGACACCGACCGAACTGAATCTTCAGGATGATTATAACTCGATGTGGGCGATGGCTATGCAGGGCGGCGAACGGGTCAAATTCGATGATTATGACGACGGCCGTTTCAGCCGGCAATTCGACGGCAACACCAACTGGGTGGCAACCCGCTCCAAATATTTTACATCGATTATTATGCCGCGGACACGCTATGGTGTCGGGGTGATGTCTTCGGGCACCCAGAGCAAGACGATGATCGACGGTGATAACATCACCACCCGCGAGCTGGCGGTGGGAATTATGATGGAGCCGCCATACGGCGAAAATATGGCCGACAGTTTCACCGTCTATATCGGTCCGATGGATTATGAACTCCTGAGCAGTTTCAATAATAATGTCGATGATTTGATGGATATCGGAACGACACCGTTTGTCGGCTGGATCGTCAAAATCTTTGCGGTCCCGATTATGTGGCTCCTGCCGCGCATGTATGATATTATCCCCAATTATGGTCTGGTGATCATAATATTTTCGCTTTTGATCAAAGTGATAACATGGCCGTTGTCGAAAAAATCGGTCAGGTCGATGCAGGCGATGAAAGAAGTTCAGCCGATTATGAAAGAGCTGCAGGCGAAACACAAGAACAATCCGCAGGCGCTCAACAAGGAGATGATGAAGCTGTATAAGGAGAAGGGTATCAACCCGATGTCGGGTTGTCTGCCGCTTCTGCCACAGATGCCGCTGTTCTTTGCGCTCTTCGCCGTCTTCCGTTCAACCATCCTGCTTCGCCAGGCGCCGTTTATTTTCTGGTGGAACGATCTTTCACGCGGGGCGCTGTCAATGACTGACCCGTATATAATTCTGGTGATACTGATGGTGGCGCTGATGTTCATTCAGCAGAAAATGACCATGGGGGCGGACCAGAAAAACAAGGCGCTTATATATGTGCTTCCGCTGATGATGGGTTTCTTTTTCTATAAGGCGTCGGCCGGACTGGTACTGTACTGGACATGCTTCTCGCTGTTCTCTTATGTTGAGCAGATTATATTCCGTAAACCGCAGGCGCAGACAGCCGAGGTCAAACCGGCCAAATAGGACATTCGGAGACGAATGAAAAAAAAAAGAACATATCGAAAGACGACACGATTGCCGCGATAATCACGCCGCCCGGTGAGGGCGGCATCGGAGCCATCCGTATATCCGGCCCCGGCGCCCCGAAAATAATCAAAAAAATATTTCGCCCGGCCGATTCAAAATCGAAGCCGGGCCGTTTTTTTCATCTCTATTACGGTCATATAATAGACAACAAGAACCATGTAATCGACACCGTGACGATGGTGGAAATGCCTCAAGGACAGTCTTATACGGGCCAGAAACAGGCCGAGATATTCTGCCACGGCGGTCAGTTCGTGCTCAAACAGATTCTCGAGGAAATATTCAAGTATGATGTCCGCCCGGCCGAACCGGGCGAGTTTACCCGGCGGGCATTTTTGTCGGGCAAAATCGATCTGGCGCGGGCCGAAGCAGTGGCCGACCTGATTGCATCCAAAACCGAGTACTCATACAATGCCGCCAAAAATAATCTGCTGGGCCGGATGTCGGAATATATCGACTCGATACGCGCCGCCGCGGTCGAAATTCTGGCCGAGATCGAGGCCTCGATCGATTTCCCCGAAGAGGACACCGATACCGCCGAACAAAAACGGCTGTCCGACGGAATCGATAAAATTACGACTCGCGCCAAAGAACTGGCCGAATCATACCGGGCCGGACAAATTATAAAAGAGGGCTACAAAATCGCCGTCGCGGGCCGCCCCAATGCCGGTAAATCCTCGCTGTTCAACCTGATGCTCAACCAGAACCGGGCCATTGTGGCCCCCTCGCCGGGGACAACCCGCGACTATCTGACCGAGTGGATCGATCTCGATGGGGTCGCGGTGGCGGTTTCCGATACAGCCGGATTGCGGTCGAAAGCGGGCGTGGTCGAAAAAGCGGGACAGGAATCGGCACTCAGTCTCATCAAAAACTCCGACCTGGTGATATGGATCACCGATATCTCGAGAAAAAACTGGATCCGCGAAACAGCCGCCGATATCGCAGAACTTCCGGAAAACTCACCTGTTGTAATTGCGGTCAACAAAATCGACAATATCGAGACATTGACTAAAAAATCGCTCGATAAGCTCGATGGAATCGGGCCGGATATCGAGCGTATCCCTCTCTCATGCAAAACCAAAGCCGGATTTAAATTGCTGAGAAAAAGGCTGGCGGCGCGTATAAATGAAAACATGCCGGATTTGACCGACCGGCTGGTGCTGACCTCGGCGCGGCACAAGAAAAAACTTGATAATTTTATCGCGGCGCTGGGCCGGGCGAAAAAGAAATTGAACGAGGCGGAGTCGCCGGAGATAATTGCTTTCGAACTGCGCCAGGGAATAAATGAAATTGACGAAATAACCGGCAGGATATATAATGATGAAATACTGGAGAATATATTCTCCCGGTTCTGTATCGGTAAATGATGACTTAGAAAGGAAAACTGCCCACTGGCCATAGCAGATTGATTTTGGCAAAATGACTCAAAACGGTATAGATATTTTCCGTATTAAGACTTAAGTTCAACGAGAAAGGAAACTGCCTGTTGGCCATGGCAGATTGAATTTGGCAGGATGGTTTAAAACGGGTAATATTTTCGTATTAGATTAAGTTTGCAATGAGAAAGGAAACTGCCTTCGGCAGTTGCACGTGAAACAATTTGATTTTGACATAGTGGTGGTCGGCGGCGGTCATGCCGGAGTCGAGGCGGCGCTGGCGGCGTCCCGGATGGGAAAAACGGCCGCGCTGGTGACCATGGACCGCGGCAAACTGGCCCTTATGTCCTGCAATCCGGCTATCGGCGGATTGGGTAAGTCTCATATAGTCAAGGAGATAGACTCTCTTGGCGGGTTGATGGGCAAAGCCGTCGACGCTACCGGGATACAGTTTCGCAAGCTCAATCTGTCGCGCGGGCCGGCGGTATGGTCCACCCGCGCGCAGGCCGACCGTATCGCCTACACCAAATTCGTGTCGGACTATGTCGACGCCTATCCGGGAGTAACTGTGATCGAGGCGACAGCCGGGGGCATTTTATCCGATGGCGATAAAGTCACCGGTATCGAAACTGAAGATGGTCGGAAGATATATTCACGGGCATTGATTCTTTGCACCGGGACATTTCTGGGCGGATTGATTCATATCGGCGAAAAAAAGATCGCCTCCGGGCGGATGGGCGAAAAAGCGGCCTATATGCTGAGCGAGTCGCTCGAGAAACTCGGTTTCGAGATCGGCCGTCTCAAAACCGGAACCCCGCCGCGTCTCGATGGAAAATCAATCGACTATGACCGCTGCGAATTGCAGCCGGGTCTCGAACCGATACCGTTTTTATCTTATGCCACAAAACCTTATCATATAGATCAGACACCGTGTCATCTGACCTACACAACCGCTGAGACAAAAGCGATAATCACGAAAAATCTGCTCAGGTCGCCGATGTTCTCCGGTCAGATAAATTCCATCGGACCGCGATATTGCCCGTCAATCGAGGATAAAATCCACAGGTTCAGCGAAAAACCGCGCCACCAGATATTTCTTGAACCGGAGGGTAACGGTACCGATGAGATCTATCCCAATGGCTTTGCGACCTCGCTTCCCGAGGATGTCCAGTATGAGTCGATCCGGAGCGTGATCGGGCTGGAAAATGCGATTATCACCAAACCGGGTTATGCCATCGAATATGATTATTGCCCGGCCTATCAGATCAAGGCGAGTCTTGAAACGAAAAGAATAAACGGATTGTATTTTGCCGGCCAGATAAATGGGACCTCTGGCTATGAGGAAGCGGGCGGCCAGGGCCTGATAGCGGCCGTCAATGCCTGTCTGCAGATCGACAATAAGCCTCCTTTGATTCTCAGCCGCGCCGAGGCATATTTGGGTGTTATGATTGACGACCTCATAACTCATTCGACTACAGAGCCTTACCGTATGTTCACCTCGCGCGCCGAATACCGCCTGAGACTTCGTGAGGACAATGCCCGCGACCGGTTGTTCGGTTATGCCAGAGAGCTGGGGCTGATACCTGAGGAAGATTATGACCGGTTTGAGGCACTTCGGAAAGCGACTCATGACGAGATAAGGCGGCTGAAGAAAATAGTGGTGCCGGTTTCGAAGCTTGACGGCTTGTCGAAATATTTTGTCCGCAAGGATCATATTTCGCTGGCCGACCTTCTGAAGGTCCCCACTGTTACCTATGCCGACATCGCTCATCTTGGCGGCGGCAATGGAGACGGCCCCGATGATGAGATAATCGAACGGGCCTCGATCAATATTAAATATGCCGGGTATATTCGCAAGCAGGAGCGCGAAGTTGAGCGTTTCCACAAAATGGAAAGCGAAATTATCCCGGATGATATGCCTTTCGAGACCCTGACCGGGCTTCGCAACGAGGCGCGGGAGAAATTTGCGCGTTTCCGACCGACCTCGCTGGGCCAGGCGGGGCGTATCGAGGGTGTTACGACCGGTGATCTGGCCGCCCTGTCGATTCATGTCAAAAAATTCATGGCTCTCAAATCAAACGGCCGGGATCGGTGATTTACTATCATGGCTGATCGAACCGATATCCCTCTTTTTTATTCCAACGATATTATTGCCAGATACAATATAAAGGATCGCCTGTCGGAATATATCGACGCCGCGCTGGAATATAATAGAAAGGTCAATATTGTTTCACGTGAAACATCGCGCCCGGATCTTCTCAGGATAGCGGCCGATTCCCTGATCCCGTTCGAATTCGGGGCCAAATTGGGCGGTCGTTTTTTCGATATCGGTTCCGGCGGTGGTTTCCCCGCGATTGTCATCCTTCTCGCCTTCCCCGATGCCGAGGCGGTTCTTTTCGAGCGGACCGGGAAAAAGGCGCGGTTCCTTGAGGAAATTACGAGAGCCCTGGGTCTGCGGGCGGAGATTGCCAGCCGTGATTTTGGCGAGGTTTATGCCACCTTCAAAAATAAATCGTTCGACAGCGGGACAATGAAATTGGTGCGGCCAGAGCGGCGCCTTATGCGCGGAGCCCACCGGCTCGTGCGCCGGGGCGGTAATTTTATTTATTACGGCGGTCCCGAACGTTATGACCCGTCGATATCCGATTTTGCGAAAAATCCTTCATTCCGCTACTATTTGGATGAAAATAAACAACTTCGAAGCCTGACCATTTTTTCTTAATATTTTTTAACATCTTCATATTTTACTTGCCAAAGCGTATTAAAAAGGCTACTCTCTCCTCGTAAAGTTAATAAAAACATTCTGTTGAGGTTTGTGTGGCGAAAATAATTGCGGTTGCTAATCAGAAGGGTGGCGTCGGTAAAACAACCACCGCCATCAATCTCTCTTCCTGCCTGGCGGTGGCCGAGAAGAGAACGCTGTTGATCGACATCGATCCCCAGGCCAATTCGACTTCCGGGATCGGATTCGACAAAGCTAATATTGAAATGTCAATCTATGATGTCCTGATAGGCCGCAAGAAAATGGTTGATATCGTAATACCGACGGAATTATCCTATTTGAGCGTCGCGCCGTCGTCGATTTCGCTGGTCGGCGCCGAGGTCGAGATGGTAAGCATGATGTCGCGCGAACATATCCTTTCGCAGGCGCTTGCACCTATCGTCGACATGTATGACTACATTATTATCGACTGCCCCCCGTCGCTCGGTCTCCTCACCGTCAACGCCCTCACCGCGGCGCAGTCGGTCATGATACCGATCCAGTGCGAGTACTATGCGCTCGAGGGTCTGGGACAGTTGCTCCATACGATCAAACTGGTGCAGAGCAATCTCAATCCGTCGCTCGAGATTGAGGGCGTCCTGCTGACGATGTACGATCGGCGTCTCAATCTCTCGCGGCAGGTGGCCGATGAGGCCCGGAAATTTTTCGACAGCCGTGTTTATGATACGATTATCAACCGCAACGTCCGCTTGTCCGAGGCCCCGAGTTTCGGCAAGCCGATTATCCTCTATGACATACTATCGAGTGGAGCGGAAAATTATATGGCTCTGACCAAGGAGGTAATGAGTCGATGAGCAGTAAAGTTGTACTGGGGCGCGGACTTGACGCCCTTATCCCGAAGCAGGAAGAAAATGCGACCAAAGCGGGCGGTACCTATCGTCTGTTGCCCCTGGGAAAAATTGCCCCCAACCCGATGCAGCCGCGTCAGCATTTCGACGACAGCGCATTGCAGGAACTGGCCGAGTCGTTCCGGAGCCAGGGTGTATTACAGCCGGTCCTCGTAAAACAAAACGGCGATACCTATGTCCTTATTGCCGGCGAACGGCGATTCCGCGCGGCGCATCTGGCCGAGATGAAAAATATTCCGGCCGTCATCGTCAACGAGGGCGACGAGAGCGAGATGCTCCAGATGGCGCTGGTGGAAAATTTACAGCGCGAGGATCTCAACCCGCTCGAGGCGGCCGAGGCGTTTCAACATTTGATGGACGAGGCCGGCATGACACAGAACCAGCTGGCGGCCAAAGTCGGCAAGAGCCGGGCGGCGGTGGCCAACAGTGTCCGACTGCTCGGTTTGCCGGACAAAATCAAGGAGATGATCCGCGTCGGAAAAATCTCCGAGGGACATGCCCGCGCCATACTGGCAGTCGACGGAAGTGTCGCCCAGCTACGCCTGGCCGAGCGTATCGTCAGCGACCGGCTGACCGTGCGCGATGCCGAGGAATCGGCCCGAAGGACCAAAAGGCCGCGCGCGCTTCCGCGCAAAAAAAGCCCGGCTATCGTCGAGGCCGAAAATTATCTCAAACAGTTGCTCGGAACTGCGGTAAAAATCTCACCGGGACTCAAGAGAGGCAAGATCGAGGTCGATTATTATGGTGAGGATGATTTGGAACGCTTACTGGAGTTGTTCCGTAAAATTAACTGAGTGACAAAACAGAATGGGTAAGTACTATAATTTGATGATTGTGCCCGACGGGGTCGAAAGCCCGTTCGGGATAAGGATGAAAGCCTGGCTGTTCAAGACGCTTATTGTCGCCGGGGCGGTGATGTGTGTCGGGCTAATCCTGTTTTTTGCCTTCTACGGTAAAATACTCATGAGGGCGTCGCTGGCCGGACAGCTCGAGGAAGAAAACGAGTCGCTCAAACGTTATAAATATAAAGTGGGACTTCTCGAAGAAAGAATGAGCGAGGCGCGTACCGTGGTCGATCGGATTTCGAAACTGGCCGGGGTCGAGATTGAACTGACCGAGATTCCACCAGATTCGGTCATATTTGCCGAACTCGAAAACAACACCCCGGCGGTTATGACCCGCTCCGTGGTGGCCGAGTTCGGGCGGCCCGAAGGACTGCCCCTTCAGGGCTACATGACACGAGGTTTTATCGATGACGGCGAGACTTATCATCCCGGTATCGATATCGCCGTGGCCGAGGGGACGCCGGTGCTGGCGACCGCCTCGGGTAAAGTTATTTTTGCCGGGGTCGATTCAACTTATGGACAGATGGTGATCCTCGAGCATGACAACGGTATCGCCACTCTCTACGGCCACAACAGTGAACTGCTGGTGGAAGAAGGCAAAGAGGTGCTGGTCGGCGGGCGGATCGCACTGTCGGGTAATACCGGCAAATCGACCGCGCCGCATCTGCACTATGAAATAAGAGAAAATAATGAACCTGTTAACCCTTTAAAATATATCAGTGAATATGAGGGAATTAATGAGCAAAAATGAAGGTGGAGTTATGAACACTATTATTGGTAAGGACACCGTGTTTACAGGTACCCTGGAAGTTAAGGGCGCCGTGCGTGTGGATGGACAGGTTAAAGGTAAAATCATATGCTCCGACGTGGTGACGGTTGGTACCGGCGGTTATGTCGAGGCCGACGTCGAATCGCAGACCGCGGTTGTGGCCGGTAAAGTTGTGGGAAACCTGGTCGCCACGGAAAAAATCGAACTTCAGGCCAAATCGGATATCGAGGGCGATATCAAAACCAAATCTCTCGTGGTCGAGCAGGGCGCCGTGTTTTGCGGGTCATGCCACATGAAAGAGGGCAAAGCAAACCTGGGTTTCCTTCCGCCACAGGAGAAAAAGGAACAGCCCAATGCTGATGTCAAGGCCAAAGCCGAGTTGAAAAAATAGGAAGTAGTGGCCGGTTCACATTATCAAGATCGTGTGGATAACTTACCGTGGTTGTGGATATGTTGCTATGATTATAAATAGCAACAAGTTATATATGCTACTTAATGCCTCTTTTTTCGTACTTTTCCACAACTTACACGCTTATTAGATGTTAGAATAACGGCCGTTTTATCTCCCCATATACGATTATATGTGGCAATGATTTAATGACTGAAGGCGGGCGGAATTTACCGGAAAACGGTTTACAGGAGGAAATCAATGGTTGAAAATAGGAATGATATTCAAGCGGTAGAACAACTTAACGAAGCCTACAAAAAAATTAAGTCGGAAATTGCCAAAGTCATAGTCGGCCAGGATAAAGTCATCGAACAGCTTCTGACCGCCTTCCTGGCCTCTGGTCATTGCCTTCTGGTAGGTGTCCCGGGACTGGCCAAAACTCTGCTTATCTCTATATTAGCTAACATCTTAGATCTTAAATTCAGCCGTATTCAGTTCACCCCCGACTTGATGCCGTCCGACATTACCGGAACCGAGATCATCGAGGAAGAGCGCTCAACCGGTAAACGCGAATTTAAATTCGTCAAAGGGCCGGTTTTTGCCAATGTCATTCTGGCAGACGAAATCAACCGTACTCCGCCAAAAACGCAGGCGGCGCTTTTGCAGGCGATGCAGGAGCATGAGGTCACCTCGCACGGTCAGACTTTCACGCTCGATGAGCCTTTCTTTGTGCTGGCGACCCAGAACCCGATCGAGCAGGAGGGAACATACCCTCTGCCCGAGGCCCAGCTTGACCGCTTCATGTTTCATGTCAGTGTCGATTACCCGTCGGATGTCGAGGAGCAGATGATTGTCAAGACGACAACGGTGACACCGGAGTACAAGCTCGACAAAGTTCTCGATGCCGGACAGATTATCGAACTGCAGAAACTTGTGCGGCGGGTTCCGGTTTCGGATCACCTGATACAGTATGCGGTCGATATTGCCCGCGCGACAAGGCCCGAAAACGGCGGGCTGGATTTTATCAAGAACTGGGTGGCCTGGGGAGCCGGGCCGCGCGCCTCGCAGTATATGATTCTGGCCGCAAAAACGCGCGCCATTCTCGACGGCCGGCCGACACCCGGCCCTGAGGATGTCCGTTTTGCGGCGCTTCCGGTCTTGCGCCACCGTATCGTCACCTCGTTCAATGCCGAAGCCGATGGCGTCGATACCCCCGCCATCATCAAAAAACTTCTTGATACCGTCAAAGAAAAAAGTTAAGCTATAATCATTACAGGAAAATCGAACACAGCCGGCAGGGATGCCGGCTGTACCTAATATCAGGAGATAATCATGTTTAATGAATTCAACCTGACCAAGTTACCGCCGTACGGTAAGCTGTTTGTCTCTCTTTTCTGTGTTTTGATTCTGTTTGTCGTTCTCTGGATGTCCATTCTCGGTCTGATGGAGGCACGGATAATCGGCGCGCCGACCTATGACGAAGAGGAGGCGTTCGAGGAGTATGACGCGCAGGCCGATCTCGAGACGATAGCGCTCGATGATGAGGCGGTGACAACGCCCGACTGGAGTGATTCGGGCGAGCAGAAACAGATCGAGAGCGAGGATATCCCGGAGTACGAAGAATATGCCGAAGAGCAGTTTTCCGAGGATGAGTATGCGCTGACATTCTGGGAGAAATTCGAAGAGAATATCGAGTGGTCGATGGGACATCTTTCGACCCAGACACTGCTCTTTTTCGCACTGGGTTTGCTGTTCATCATGACGACTTACTCGGCCGGAGTTAAGAAGTTTTTCCTCTGGCTTCTGGCGCTGTTGATGATATTGCACACTCTTGGTATCACCGGGATAGATTTCTGCTGGCCGGCGCAGTTGTTAACCTGGGTCGGCGGCCCGATGTTGCTGATCGTGCTGTTCATCATGGACCTGATGATCCTGGTCAACCTCCGGCAGAAAGCGTAGCGCGACTATTTTAAAATAGCGGTGTCCCGGGTTCGTAGTTCAGGCTTTAGCCTGCCTTTAATTTTTCGCAGGGCACGAGATGTTTGTGCCCCACCCCTGGGATGGGATATTAATGTGCGCGGCAGATGTCCACATTACAGGTAGGTCGAAACCCCTGTTTTCGATCCTGAACTGGATCGAAAATCGAGAGCGAAGCGAGCGAGGTTTCGACAATCTATATTTGTTCATGGTCCAAAGCTTTCCCTGTCTTTCCCGCATCATAATGTCATACCCGCATTTTACCTTTGTCATACCCGCGAAGGCGGGTATCCATATCATTATTTCCGTAATGCCATGGTGCCCGTGCTATGTGGGATGGAGAATTCCGCAGGGGAGTATTGTCGAAAATCCTGTCGTAGATCCTGAGTCTTGAGAAGGAAGCTTCGTAAGGCAATATTCCCGCGCATCGCTGGTAAATCCTGCACACCATCCGCCCACCCCGGTAAAATGATTTCAATGTTGTGGCAGGTCCTGATCCCGATGAAGACGGGATTGTGACCTGCCACACCGTAATCCACCCAAAATCCCGAATTACTACAACATTGATGGTAAATGCAGGTAAAACGCCCGTTTCTTTTACCTCGGCACCCCACCCATCGGGTGGGTCGGTAACATAACGGCCTTCTGTTGGATCTTCCCACCCTCCGCTCACCGCGGCACCCATCAAATCAAATCCATCCCAAAATCCCAAATCGCTACAACTTTGATGGTAAATGCAGGCAAAACACTCGTTTCTTTTACGCCAATTATCCCATAACTCATTGCCTTTCAACAACACCGTTTTTTCGCACTTGTAGTGGTTTTGTGGTAAATGCGGGCTGAGCGGGATATATGAAGGGGCCCTTGCATTAATGAGCTAAAATAGGTAGGTTGGAATCCCCCAAGGCTCCCTCAGGGTGCCGGCGGGGTTCCGACATCTTTCTTTAAAAAAAACGAAACGAACCCATTTCGCTGTAAACGCATGATAACAATATTATTACAGGGGAAATTGGCGTGTCAAAACATGACAATGTTTATGTTTAATAAAAAACGCCCCATACACGTCATTGCGTGGAGTTCATACCCGCCATTGGCGGATATGAACGACGTGGCAATCTCGTTGCGTCAATCACCAAGTCAACCTTATCGCAAAAGGCAGCGTGATTGCCACGCTCCAATATGCGCCGACGGCGCATATCTCCGCTCGCAACGACGTTTAAGGTACATCGATTTCGTGATCGCCGGTCGCCGGGGCGACCGCCGGGTGCCCTTCGCAACTCAGGGTCACCGACAGGATATCCGACGGTGACCCGACACCACATTGGAGAATTAAAAAAAACGAAACGAACCCATTTCGCTGTAAATACATGAGTACAATAATAGTACAACGAAAAAAGGCATGACATATTATGACAATCACAATCGAACCATGGTAATACTGGCGCAACTTGCCACATCAAAAACACTCCGCAAATTTGCCGATCGGCCGATAATAGCGTATAATAGATTATGCCTGTTGAATACCGAAAATATCTGGATCCCGAAATTGTCGGGAAACTCAAAGGGATGGAACTCCGCGCCCGGATGGTGGTCGAGGGTTTTATCGCCGGTATGCACAAATCGCCGTATCATGGTTTCTCGGTCGAGTTTGCCGAACATCGGCAGTATATGCCGGGCGACAATATCCGCGATATCGACTGGAAAGTTTATGCCAAATCGGACCGCTATTATATCAAGCAGTATGAAGAAGAGACCAATCTTAAGGCGTATATGCTGCTTGACTGTTCGGCCTCGATGAAATATTCATCGGGCGGGGCCGTGAAACATGATTATGCCGCGACGCTGGCGGCGGCGCTGTCGTATATGATGCTCAAGCAACGCGATGCGGTCGGGTTGGTGACATTCGATGAAGCTATCCGGCGCTATGTGCCGCCGCGGTCGAAATCGGGACACCTGCATGTGTTACTGCAGGAGATCGCCAATCAGAAACCATCCGATAAAACCGATATATCATCGACTCTCCATGAGATGGCCGAGCGGATTCACCGCCGCGGGCTGATCATCCTGTTTTCGGATCTTCTCGATGACGCCGATAAGATCATTTCCGGCTTGAAACATTTCCGGTACAGAAATCATGAGATAATCGTCTTTCATATTCTCGATCCGCGCGAACGCGATTTTGCCTTCCCGCGTGAGGCGGTGTTCAAAGATGTCGAGACCGGCGAGGAGCTGACGACTTTACCGTGGCAGATAAAAAAACATTATGCGCGGCTGACGCAGGAATTCTCGGACCGTATCGCGGCCGAGTGCCGGCAGAGCAGAATCGACTATCACCTGATCGACACCTCGGTCCCGTTCGACATCGCGTTGTACGCCTTCCTATCGAAACGCGAACGGTTGTATTAAAAGAGATAAGAGACTTATATAAACCAGATAACAGACGCCAATATGATAGCTATTTTGTGGTTGACAAATTTTCAAAAATGTCGATATTCAAAATCAGAAGTGGGTATTAAAGTGGAGTAAAACATGGGCGCCAAGGGAGTCAAAATAGAGGGTAACGGCCGGCGTATGACCGAAGAGGAATTGAAGAAATTAAAAGACGCCAATGCCTTATCTAGAAAACAGACCAAAAAGGATTCTAAGGTTGACAGCAATCTGCTGAAGACTGATTTCAATTTTTAGATGCCAATAGGCTATACAAAGCTGAAATTTCCTGATAGTTTTTTTGACGTTTTTGCCTACCCTGATTATCAACATTCAATCTCTATCAAGGATGCCTCTCAAAAGGAGCAAATTCGATATTTGAAAAGATATTTGGATGATATTGAATGTGCTTCAATTCTTCTAGAATTGGACTATGTCGATCATGATTACCTCGATGATTTTGCCAATTATTATGTCAAATGCTTCACTCCTTATAGAAGGTATTGTCGGAGAGCTCACTTCTGGTCGATAAATATATGCGATGTCGATATTGAAAAGGCAATTCTGGAGAATGACGTAAGCTTACTTACTGAAATTGCCCGTTCATATTTGGGTTTCATGGTAATTAAGCCCCTGCCGGATGCTGTTGTTGGAAGAACAGTATTGAAACCTTATGAATCCGATGATCAACATAGGTATTATACTGCAATAAAAGAACATACAGTCAATTTATTTGGTTTTGAACTATCTATAGAAGGCTTAGCATTTCAGGAACAGGATACTGTTTTGGCTGCATGTGCGACAACCGCGCTTTGGTCGGCTTTACAGAAAACATCGAGCATGTTTCAGACTTATTTACCAACGCCTTCGGACATAACGAAGAAAGCAACTAAATATATACAAACAACCCGGCCTGTCCCCAGTCATGGATTGAATGTAGAACAAATTTGCTATGCAATTTCTGAGGTTGGATTAACCCCTGAAGTGCAACAAATCAATGAAAATACGCCAATCAATAGCCTTATTTATTCATATGTAATTGCAGGATTACCGGTAATATTGGGATATAAGTTTATATCGTGCGGAACGACATTATATCACGCGGTTACGATATGTGGTTATCGGTTGGAGGATACTCAGCAGTTAAGTACAGAAGTCAGTGATCACAATTTGCATTTAAGATCAATTGGTCAGAGAATTAGTGAATTTTATGTACATGATGACACTCTGGGACCTTATTCACGATTGAAAACGACCATTTATGAAGCGGCCAATGATCAGCCTGTCGTATTATTAAGAGAGACGGAATTAGAATCGTTTAAGTGTCAGCCGATTATTCTGGTTGTCCCTATTTATCATAAAGTCAGACTGAGCTTTACCCACGTAAAAGGGGCAATACGCGAATTTGATAATTATTTAAGAGCTCTTGGTATTCATCAGGAAGGTCTGGCCGACCAATCGATATTTGAATGGGATATTCAACTTATGGATATCACGAATTTACGTAAAAAGATTCTGGATAAACACAATATGGATCGCAACTGCATAAGAGAATTGCTTTTCCAGAATTTGCCTAGATTTAGCTGGATTAGTATTGCCCGCCTGAATGGCGAAGAAGTCTTTTGCATAATATGTGATGCGACAGATATGGAAAGAGCTTTTAGTCTTGGCCGATTGATTTGTTTTATGCCGGGTATACGAGAAAACATTAAAAATATTATAATTGAGGGCGATCCGGATTTAGAAATGGCCGCTCAATCAAATTTGCCTTCGCCATTTGTGTATTTTCTAAAAAGGGAATTTCTTGAATAGATATTTATTTATAAAGTGAATATCATATTTTGACTCTCGCATTTTCTATTTGACACCCTATAGATCCCGACTTAACTTGATATAAATTATCCTGAATATCTCAAAAATTAAATCAATATGTCCGGCATGGATTACATTTCCGGCCGGGAGCGAAAGGAGTTGCTATGCGCAATGTTAAAACCATGATCAGTGTCGTTATGGTTGCCTCTGCAATCATGATTATCACAGTCGCGACATCATCGGCGCAGTTTACCGGCGACCTGATGATCGGAATGGGAAGCGACACGCTTAACGGCACAATCAAAGTGAGCGGTGATCATTACCGGATGGACATCACGCAGGACGGGCAGGAGTTGTTTATTATCGTCGATCAGAAAAACAAGATCACCCGCGTTTTCAGTGTCGGCGACAAGCAGTATCGCGAGATGGGCAGCCAGGATATGACAAGCCTGATGAACGACCCGTTTCAAAGCGTGATATATACGCGGTCGATGTCGGAGGAGACAAATCTCGGTTTCGAGAAAGTCGGCGATATCGAATGCGACAAATACAAATACAGCATGGATGGTCAGGATATAATGATTGTCTGGAAAGCGGCGGAGCTTAATTTCCCGATCAAAATCGAAAATCTCGCCAACGCCGGTTATGCCGCCCTGATCGATAATATCAAGCCGGGTGAAATCGACGCGGCGCTGTTCGAGATGCCGGAGGGTTATGCGCCTTTCGAGGAAAAACAGGCGAGCGACCCGGCCGCCGATCTGGATATAGTCGATGCCGCCGGGATGGGGAATATAGAGGTGTTGAAGAAACATGTTGCCAATGGTGTCGATGTGAATTTCGATAGCGGTGACGGTTACACGCCACTTCTTATGGCGGCGATGTATGACAAGCCCGAGGCTGTGAAGTATCTTCTCGAGGCCGGGGCCGATCCCAATCTGTTGACGTCGTCGGGCAGTTCGGTTATGCTGACGGCGACACAATACGGCAAACTCGAAATTGTCAGGATTCTTGTGGCCGCCGGGGTTGATGTGAATACGATATACGGCAACGGCTACACCACCGCTCTCAGAGAAGCGATTGCGTATGGTCATGTCGATGTGGCCAAATTCCTGATCGAATCCGGCGCGGATATTAAATTCAAGAGCACGACAGGCAAGGGTCTTATGGATGCGGCCAACAAGAAAGACGCCGAGATGATGGAGATGCTGCAAGCGGCCGGTGTGGAGTAGTCTGTTGCGTCTATTTCTCTTTCATCTATTATAATGAACATCTGGCATTATTGAGCGTATTTCAATATATTAAAATGCAAACATCAACATAATTAATGTAGTTCAGTAATAGATGAAGCAAATTTTCTTCGCGATAGCAATTATCGCCATTATTGTAGGTTTTTCGACGGTATGGGCGGCGACCGGGCTGATCGAGGGTGTCATCACCGATTATGACTCGGGCGAGCCGATCCCATACGCCACAATCCGGGTCGAGGGAACCGGGCGGTCGATGGTGGCCAATCAGGACGGCCGTTACCGGATTCGGCTCGAAAAAGTTTCTCATCATCTAAAATTCAGCCATGTCGCCCATTATTCCGAGCGGATTAATGTTGAATTGATCGACTCATTGTTAGTGCTGGATGTAAAATTGCGCCCATCGGTGCTGACGATTAAAGGAATGAAGGTGTATCAGCGGGCGTATGATCCGGCGCAACGGATAATAGTCGAAGCGATCGACCGCAAGGACGATATCTTATCGCGGTTGCAAAGCTATTCGTTCGAAGCTTATACCAAGCTGCTGGTACGGGATATGGATAAATCGGACAGCGCCAATATCGAAATCATTACCGAGACCCAAACCGAGTATTATTGGGAGTATCCCGATCGGCAAAAGGAAATTATCATTGCACGCAAGCAGTCGGCAAATGTAGCGGCCGATGAAAATCTTGTCGCGGTGGGCGGGCTATTGAATTTGAATCAAAACCGGGTGGAAGTCGATCAGTATTCGATCGTAACTCCGACGGCGCGAGATGCCCTTAATCATTACAATTATTATTTACTCGACACATTATATATAGACAGCGTGGCAGTCTTTCGTCTGGAAGTGGAGCCGAAAAGCCCGAGCAACCCTCTTTTCTATGGTGTCATCGATATTGTAGATTCTCAGTTTGCGGTGGTCGGGGCCGATCTACAATTCACCAAGGCGGTCGATCTTCAGTTTGTCGATTCGCTCTGGACCTCTCAGGTTTTTGCACGTTTCGATAATGACGGCTGGATGCCGGTGGAGCAACGATTTGGTGCGGTGGTTGATCTGCCGATCCCCGGTTTTCCCGTTTTCGAATTGGATTATGTGGCGGCCATGCATAATTATAGGTTCGATATAGAGTTTCCCGATGATACCTTCGATGAAATTGTTCTCGAGGTGGCCGAGGAGGCCGATGAGATCGATTCGACCGAATGGGCGGCCAGCCAGCTTATTCCGCTCACCGAAGATGAAATCGACGGATATAAGAGGATCGATTCTATCGAAAGCGCACCCAAACCGATTTATAAGCAGGCATTGAGGCTGGGGCTTGGCGCAATATTTCTGACCATGACGGCTTATGATTATTTCCACTTTAACCGGGTCGAGGGACCGTATCTTGGTATGGCTTTCAACCGGCGGGAATTATTTCCGCGGCTTGATGTTGAGTGGAAAACCGGCTGGGCCTTCCAGGGCGAATACTGGCAACACCGTTATGCGTTCGATTATACACTTTCCCGGCGGCAAAAATTGAAAATAGGGGCCGAGTGTCGTGATTTTATCGCGCGACGGCCGACGATTATTTCCAGCCCGGATCATAATCCGACATTTTTCGCGTTGTTACACGGTTATGATAACCTTGATTATTACCATGAACGCGGGTTCAGTGTCGGTTTCGGCATCGGCCTTATGAAACATACTCGTTTATCGATCGATTACAGTGATTTCGACCAGTATTCGGCGCCCAATAATACGACATTCAGTTTTTTCGATAACGGCGAGGAACATCGTCTTAATCCGCGAATAACCCCCGGCAAGTTGCGGTCCGTTTCGGGTGAATTCACCTGGGACAGCCGGCCGTTGATGAAGAGCAAAAAACGCGAAGAGCCGCTTTTTGTTCTGCCGTATATTATTTTCACAGCCGGCGGCGAGTATGCCTCGCCCGAGTTTATCGACAATGATTTTGATTTTCGCAGGTATTATGTATCATTTTTATTCCGAACGCGGGCTTTTGGAATGGGCGTATCATCGCTGACCGGTTTCGCGGGAGCGTCGGACCGAAAGCTGCCGCCCCAGAGATATTTCACGGTTGATTTTGCCCGGGAGGAAATGGTTGTCGATCGAACATTCAAGACTCTCGACGAGGTCAATTTTATCGGCAACCGGGCGGCGGCGTTTTATTTCGATCATGATTTCGGGACATCGCTGTTCAGAAGAAGCGGAATACCGTTAATAAAAGAAATCCCCTTTTCGATAAATTTGCATGGGGGCGTTTTCTGGACCGAGTTCAAAAACCAGGAAATAATTCTGGATGATTCGCTGTCGTTATCGGCCCGAAAGCCATACAGTGAATTGGGCTTTTGTATCGGGCGATTGCCGCTTTTGAATATGAAGTTGTTCTTTACGTGGCAGTTGTCAGACTATGACACGAAAGATTTTTCGTTCGATTTTGGCTTTGGCTTTTGATTGTGCGCAAAATCCCGCGGTTTATTCGGTGATATGGGATCCATGAACGACTGTATAAACATTGTTCAAAATCATGTTCGACAATTGTTCATCATTAACCGGACGTATTTTGGTCGTCAATAAGCCGTTCGAAATTTCATTCAGCCGGGCGATTTCGCTGTCTTCCAGTTTATCTTCGCTTATCAACAGCATGGTTGCGGTCGTAAGCGGCTGCATATCATCGGCGCCATAGCGGTCGTAGGGGAACCCGGTGATTTTTTTGTACCACCAGTAATAGGTCATTGTATAGAACGGGATCGTAAAGGAGCCCCGTTCTTCTTTGCGGAGTCTTATCCACCGGTTGGGTGTTAGATACGGATCGACGGCAATTATATTGTCAAGGCGGCTTTCTTCCTCGGAGGCGAGTATAGCGGCATCGGCGCCGATCCCGAAACCGACGGCGATCAGGGGTCGGTAGATACGATCATGAAATTTGAGATCGATTATTACCTGGTTGAGATCCTCGGCCTCGAATATACCCGGGGTGAAATACTGTCCCCCGGAAAGGCCGCATGAGCGCTGGTCGTAGACGACCACGGCTATACCGGAATCGAGCAGGGGTTGAATATACGGGATCATCGAACCGCGTTCGGATGCGGCGTCATGAATCAATATGGCTGTGGCCCGAATCGAGTCGAAGACGGCACTGTCGGGATAGAAATATGCGGCCGCGAGCCGGATATTATCGACTGTTGCGACATCAAATGTGTCGGGTACGAGGGCGTTTTCTACAAATACGGCGGGATCATTTTGCAGGGTGAATTCGGGATCGTCGAATTGGTTCGAGTCGGGTCGGGTGGTCATTTTGTTAACAGTTATCAGGGGATATATAATGTAGAATATAACAATCAGGGCTATTATCACGAGGACGGTTATGGTTACGACATTTTCTCTTGTTTTTTTACTCATTAATTTGGCCATATCATCATTTTTCCGCTTAAGTTGAATGTTCAGATGCTAAGATTACGGATTAATATTGAATATGGCAACCACAAATTTGCCCAATTTTGGCGTTGATTTACAATTTCATTGAGTTTTTATAAAAAAAATCAGTAAAAAATACCGGGCCTGTATAACAAGAAACAGTTTAAAAAACAGGCTTTTGTAATATACTAAAGGTGGTCGGGTATTCAATAATTGTGAACCGATTAGCATACTTTTTTGACTATTTTATTGCCTAAAATGTGCGCCCGATTTCACACCGCAAATCATGGGGCTTCCGGGAGGGCGCAAAGATAAAGGGTTTATCGGTTTTGGTCGGGGATTTGCTAATAAAAAATATGGAAATTAACGGATTTTCTTATTGACAGATAAAGGGTTTATGTTTATATTCAAGCTCGGATGATAGGTGTAATGTCCGCATAACAACCTTGTTAAAAACAATAAGGTGAACAAAAATTGGTCTTCTACTTACTCTAGATGTACACTGTCAATTTTTAGAAGAATCGGCTTTAAGTTGGCGAGGGGGAAGCTGCTTAAAGAAAGCAACTGCGCGTTAACTTGATTGATGAATTAGCTACTGAAAAAAAAAGTGAAAAAGTCGATAGTAGTGATTAGGCGCTTCGGCTATTCACTAGAATTGTAACGGTTAAGCTAAAGGTGTAGTATTTGCCGGAATAGCTAAGGAAGAGTCGACACGTTTGAGAATTCAATCAAGGAGGAGAAGAATGTCCTTCAGCTTTCTATCTCAAAGGCTGTATAAGCTAATATCCATGGCTTTGTTTATTGCGGTGCTGTGCGCGGCGCCGGCTTTGGGGCAATTCGAAGATTTGCAGATTCAGGTTGGGGATACAACCGGCACTTCCGGCGAAACCAATTCGGTGATTTCTATCTATATGAAAAATTATCTGGACACGGTGGCCGGTTTCGAGTTATGGCTGGTTCTTGACCGACCGGACATCATGGAATTTCAGATTGATACGGCCACGTTTTATGACACGACTTACTGGCGATGTACGACCTGGTCCGGTCCGACCTGTCTGCACTGGATGGATGTTACCGACTCCATCCTTGCTTTTCCCGACAGTGTTATTCAGTATGACTCAATTGATGTTCATATTTATGATTTGCTGGTTGGGAGCCATGACACGACCGGGACTCTTTGTTCCGGGTGGGAATTCGTGCGGTCGCGGAGTAGTAATACCAGCGGGCATGATTTGAAGATTGCGGCTTATGCCAATGAGATTTCTCCGCCTTATACGCATGGAATAGGTTTTCCTCAGGCCAGTCAGACACCGCTGATCAAGATTCTGGCCGATATTTACGAGATTCCCGATGAGCAGGAAGATCGGACAGTGAATATCATGGTTCAGGCCAATAATCTGGACAATTTCAGTTTCTCCGATGAGGACGGTAATGCCATCGGGGTGATTACCGACACTACTTTTGACACCACCTGGTTTCACTGCGACACGTGGAACGCGACTTTCGATACCTGTTATTTCTGGAGCGAGGTGGAATACGGCCCGGATGACTCTTTCTCGTGTTGCGATACGATTTTGAGCGGGCGTCTCGACAGCGATTATGTAGCTATATATGACGGCACATTGACGGTTCTGGCCGGAGGTAACTGCGGAGATATCGACAACGACGGAGGCATAAACCTTCTGGATGTCGTCTATTTGATAAATTATTTGTATAAGGGCGGTCCTCCGCCGCCGTATTTGAACAGCGCCGACTGCGACGGGAACGGCGATACAAACATTCTCGACGGGGTATATCTTATCAATTACCTGTATAAGGGAGGCCCGCCGCCGGTTTGCTGATGAAAAAATAACACAGCCTTAATTGAAGGCTGACGATTGTTTCTTAAATGAAATGGTGATTTATTTGAAAGAAAGAAAGGAGGTGAAACTTTAGAGAGGTAATTCTTTGGACACGCGCTCAGAAGGAAGAGAAATTATACTTCTAATTCTTCTTACCGATTCTTGGTGTTTTCTAAGGCTTGGTGGCTCTCGCCGAAGTTGACAATGAAATGAATCGGATTTCCGAGGGGGAAATTGACTCGTGAGAGTCAAAAGAATATTGACTATGTTAACGAAACAAAACAGGAGTAAAAGATGAAACGCGTTTTGTTTACATTCGTATTCGCTTCTATTTTATTTCTTTCTTTTGGGCTAGCAAATGCGATGGTTTTTGATTGCCAGGTTGACGCTTCATACTTCTGGACCGCAAATACCATTAACGCCAATACCGAATTTGTCGTGGAAGTGATGTTCGATAACGACGCACTGAACCGCGGTGGATTCAGTATGCCTCTGGCATTCTACATGACCGGTGACTACACTTCGTGGACACTCGGTGGTTACGAAGGTGTCAATGGTTTTGAGGCCGGTAGTGCCTGGTGGGCAATCAAGAATGACTTTGAAGAGATCGATTGGGATGGTGTCGCGGCTGACACTATCAACTATACTTGCGCTGGTATCGCAGGTATGCCTCCCAACGATCCGATGCAGACCAGATTCCTCTTTACCTTTACGACTCCGGATTTCACGGAACTGACGACGTCAGCGACTTTCTGCGTTGACTCATGCAGTGTCCCGAATACGGATCCTGTTGGTAAATTTGACTGGTTGTTTGAAGATCCGTCACCGAATTTCGGTGGCCCGTATTGCTGGACCGTTCAGCGTCAGCCGAACGAGAATGCCGATTTCACGAACTGCCCGACTGTCGAGATAGCCAGCCAGTTCGACATTCCGTTCAACGTTGATCTCGACGCGGACGAAGCCGAAGGCGATCTGCCGTATGAGTACACTCTGATCAGCGGCCCGGGTGCCATCGACGCTAATGGCGTCTGGACATTCACGGCTGACTGCAGCCTTGTTGGCTCGCACACTGTCGTGGTTGGTGTCAGAGACACCCAGCACAGCGACTTCAACGAGTGCACTTTCGACATTCTCGTCGAGAACACCGCTCCCGAAATTGGTGGCGCATGTCTTCAGACCCTGACGGTCGGAACAAACGACGCCAGCAAGTTTCTGGAATTCACCGCCACCGACGCCAATGTTGGTGACGTGCTGACTTTCTCGGTTGACATTCCGGGATTTGTCGGTGTTTACGCTATTGATCCGGTTACCGGTATGTTCACGCTTACCCCGGATGATCTGGATGAAGGTCCGCACACTGGTGTGGTGACTGTGACTGACTGTGACGGCGCCACGGCTACTTGCGAATTCTATCTTGATGTCATCAGTGAAGTTCCGTTCAAGATTGTTGTTGAGAAGATTCATGGCCAGCTTCAGGGTCATCATGCCTTCCTCGATGTTTTCATCGCTGAAGGTTCTGAGATCATGCTTGGTTTTGACTTCCTGATGGGATATGATCCCTCAGTGCTGACCTTTGTCGGCGCGACACAGGGTAATATTCTTACCACCAACAACTGGGAATATTTCACTTATCGTTACAACTACAACGGCAACTGCGGCAATGGCTGCCCGACCGGTCTGCTTCGTGTAGTCGGTATGGCCGAAACGAACAATGGTCCGGCTAACCCGACCATCGGCGTTCTCCCGGTTGGAGAAATGCTTCCTGATGGCACGGTTACCAATCCTCTGTTCACTCTCGACTTCCTGGTTTCCAGCGACTATAATGTCGGTGGCATGTTTGCCCCGGTTAATTTCTACTGGATGGATTGCGGCGACAACGCTGTAGCTTATTACTACAGGTCGCTTTATAACGCCGATCCGCAGGTATTGGAAGTTTACACCGGTCTTGAAAAGGGTGTCTTCTGGTATATTGGCGACGATGATTATCTGGATGTTACAGAAGCAGCTCCGGTATTCCCGACCTATGGTGGAACCGAGAACGGTTGCTTTGACAACCCGATGCCCGGCAAGCCGGTGCCGATACCGTTTGTATACTTCTACGGCGGCGGTGTTGATATCGTTCATCCGAATGACATCGACGATCGCGGCGACGTCAACATGAACGGTGTTGCCAACGAAATCGGTGACGCTGTTATGTTCACCAACTATTTCATTTATGGCCTGGCCGCTTTTGATGATCATGTCGAAGGCTCCAAGGCTGCGACCGAGATCAATGGCGACGGCATCGCTCTGACGGTTGCCGACCTCGTTTATCTCATTCGTGTCATCGTTGGTGACGCAATGCCTCTGCCCAAGGACGTCCCGAGCCCCGTGCTCCACGTCACTGCTGACAATGTTGTTACCCTCGACAACGAAATCGGCGCTGCCTATTTCGTGTTTGACGGCAATGCTTCGATCAGCCTGGCTGATGGCGCCAGCGGCATGGAACTGAAGACCGGTATGGTCGACGGTAATGCCGTTGCTCTGGTTTACAGCTTTGACAACATCACCGCCTCTGGTGCTATTCTTAACACCACCGGCGACCTGGTTTCTGTTGAAGCTGCCGACTACTATGGTGTCGCTTACTCGACAGTGGTCCTTCCGGCCAACTTCGGCCTGACCAACTATCCTAACCCGTTCAACCCCGAAACCAACATCGAACTGAGCCTGCCGATTGCTTCCGACTGGTCGATCGACGTTTATAACGTCCTTGGTCAGAACGTTGCCAATTTCAACGGCCACAGCGATGCCGGTGTTGTTCGTGTAACCTTTGATGGTTCCAACAGTGGCTCCGGCGTGTATTTCTATCGCGCCCAGGCCGGAACTTTCTCGGCTACAGAGAAGATGGTAATGCTGAAGTAATAGCATTAATATTTCTTCGCAGGGAGGTTTATCCTCCCTGCGGGGAAAAAATGAGAGGGAGAAATTTTTGAGGGATCGATAAGAGAAGAAAAATTATTTGTTTAAATTTGGGAAAAAGCTTTGGCCCTAAAAACCTTTAAAGAAGAGATACCAGGGAGGTATTTAATACCTGGGAGGTCCCGGGCCTTTTTTGTTCTGGCACGGATAGCCAGTCTTTTTATTTGCACTTATTTGCATCAAATCAGCAATTATTGTAATAGATTATCAAAATTACCCGCCATACTAAATCCTTACAATAGCAGGCTTTATATCAGGGGATGTGTATTGAGTAAAGGCTAATTGTAAAAATTATATTTACACGGATTGTAAAGCGCTGTTAGATAACGGATTATGATTTTAGTTCCAGGTGCTGAAGGATTGTAAAAGGAGGCTCGTCATTGGCTTGGTCCGGTGGCGCAAATGTTAATAAATTGACCTGTTATTGGTCTGTGAATTGCTCAAAGAGATAGTGGATAATTCTGCTTTGGGAAATTATGATTGATAGAATAGTAATTATTATCGGGGCATTTTTACTGATTGGCTTTGGCTCAATAGCTTTGCCGACTTCGGTTGAGGCCGGCAGTGCTCCTGAGTTAAAGCCTGTCGCTCGCCAGTATGTACTCGAGGGCGAGGAGCTTGAAGTGTCGATCGAAGCGGTTGATGCCGATGGTGACCCGATTGAGCTGGGAGTTGTTTCACGTCCGGCGGGAGCGCAGTTCACCGATAATGGTGACGGCAGCGGTTATTTCAGCTGGATGACCGATTTCAACGGGCCGAATTCGTCGGAGGGTTCACCGTATGCGGTCACTTTCTGGGCCGGTGACGGTGAGAATACCACTCTTATGCAGACCGAGATAGTTGTTATTAACATGAACCGTAAGCCGTATATTGTTTCGCCTGAGGCGGTTACAGCGCAGTCGGGTGATGAGTTGAATTTCGATGTTGCCGGTTATGATCCCGATCTGGATCCGGTAAGCTGGGAGATGATTGCGGCCCCCGGCGGTTTGGAATTCGAGGGCGGCAACCCGGGATCGTTCAGATGGGCCACTTCGTATGGCGATTCGGGCGTTTATGATGTTCAGGTTTGTTTGTCGGATCAGCATGGCGCCTCGGACACGGCCGAGATTTCGCTGACCGTATTATCCACCGAGGTTTTTGCTTTATCTATCGACACCATATCGGTTTACCCGGGTGAATACGCGACTGTCGCGGTTACTATGGATAATCTTGAGGCGGTCTCCGGGTTCAATATTGTTTTGAATTATGATGCTTCGGTATTGACGTTGTCATCGATCAGCGAGTCGGGGACACGGACCGAGGCTTTTGAATATTTTTCATACCAGATTAACAACCGGGGTATTATCGGTGATATACTGCTGGTTGGTGTGGCTGATCTCGAGGGCGGTGTTGTGGGGTCCGATATCGGGGTTGGCGACGGTCCGCTGGCCGAGATGAATTTTTATGTCAGCAATAATCTGCAGTATGCCGGTTTATCGGTGCCGCTCAATTTTGTCTTCCGAGATCCGCTGGTGAATGACGACAACAGTTTGACCAGTCATATCGGCGATAAAATAAGTCCGGATCAGATAACATTTTATGACGGCTATATTATAATCAAGTCTGCGTCGCCCAATAGTTTGGGGGATATTAACCTCAATGGTGTGGCGTTTGAGATCGGCGATGTCGTTTATTTCACGAATTATTTTATTAATCCCAAGCTTTACCCGATGACTCCGGAGCAGTGGTTGAATTCGGATGTCAATATGGACGGTTATGGCGGGACGGTGGCCGACCTGGTCTATATGCTTAATGTTATTATAAATGCGGGGATTGAGGGGAATAAGATCGTGCCGGTCGATGACATTGTAAAAGTAGGAATCGAACGGAGCGATGATGAATTTCAGCTTATTTACAATTCCCCGATAGAAATGGGTGGCTTGGCACTTACTTTGCAGGGAGATAATAGGTTAGATATTGAAACAGAGATTAATTCGATGTTTGAATTGTCAGGGATGGCGGTTAAATCGTCAGTGGATGGCGATATAATAAGGGTTTTAATTTACAGCGAGGAAGGGACATATATGCCTTCCGGCGTGCATCAGGTTGTCAAAATTATGAATAGTTCGAACCTGACAATAAAAGATATTCAGCTTTCGTCGGCGGACGGATTAGTTTTGCGGCCCCAGATCGAGAAATCTGCGGGCACGCTCGTTCCCGGGAGTTTCATGCTCCACCAGAATTATCCCAATCCGTTCAACCCGACGACCGAGATAAAATTCGATCTGCCCCAGTCCGCTTCGGTCAACCTGACCGTTTATAATCTTCTTGGTCGGGAGATCCGGAGCCTTGTGGACGAGACGCTTCCCGCGGGCGTTCATGTTGTGGTCTGGGATGGCCGCGATGATACGGGGCAGGCGGTAGCCAGCGGGATTTATTTTTACAGGTTAAGCAGCGATGCTTATTCGGCACGGAAAAAAATGTTACTTCTTAAGTGAGGTATTGATATATGACTGCGAAAAAAACATTCAAAAATGAAAATACTATGGGGTGGGTAATGAAGCTTATCAAAATCCCGCTGTTACTGCTAATTATACTGGCTGTTGCCGGCGGCCCGGCAATGAGTCAGATTATAAGTGATCCTGATTATAAGATAATTGTTCAGGGATTCCAGGGGCAGCCGGGCGATACGGTCTGGATGCCGATCTGGATGAAGAATTATGATACCACCCATGCCGGTGTGGATGGTTCGATCGGCGGCTTTGTTATCCGTCTGGAATATCATCAGGAGAGCAACTGGGAAACCACACCGCTTATAATGCCGCTGATTGACTATGCCGATACCAATGCGGCCGGTGATACAACTTATATTAATTACAAAAGGCGTTTTTCCGGTCGTGGTCACCAGATGGCACTGATTGACACATCGTTTAATATCACGCCCGGGTGGGATACGACCTACCCCGTCTTTGCTTTTCACGAACCGCCTGAAGATCATTTTTCCGATGTTATGTTTATACAGTTCCTGCCGACCGAATATGATACTCTTACTCATCTCAGGCGGCCGGTTATCGACGCCTCGCCCGACAGCTCGCTGATTATGGAAATTCCCTTTGTGGTTCAGGAAACAGGTATTGACAATGCCAGCACGGCGGTGCGACCCAGAAACGATCAGTTTGGCGATTTACGTATCAACCAGTTTACTGATGGTAGTGGAACGGCATATATCGAGCCGATTACGGTTGCCGGGTATTTCCAGGTGGGGAATCCTCTCAACAATAATCCGGTCGTTACTGTTCCGCAAAGCACATATACGGTGCAGCCGGGAGTTGAGTTAAGCTTTACGGTGACCGGCTCCGACCAGGATGGGGGCGATCTGCTGACACTTTCGGCGCTCAATATGCCGACCGGGGCGACATTCGATACCGAGGATGGTCAGAGTAGTGTCAGTGGAACATTCACCTGGACGCCGACAGCCGGCGATGCCGGGAGTCATGTGGTCGATTTCCGAATAATCGATACCCCGGGCGCAACCGACACCAAATCGGTGACCATTAATGTCGGCACCACCGACAATGATCCGCCAATAGTGAGTATTCCGACTTCGGTTTACACGGTATCACAGGGCGAGAATATTAATTTCACCGTGAGCGCTTCGGACGCCGACGGCGACGAGGTTTGTCTTGAGGTGGTCAGCGGGACTTTGCCGCCGGGCGCCAGTTTCGAGCCGGTCAATCCGTGCGGGACAGGTTCCACATCGGGAACATTCAACTGGACGACCAATTTTTCCAGCAGCGGGACTTTCGGTGTATCGTTCCGGGCCACCGATGACGGCGGTTTGAGCGACACCAAGACGGTCAATATTACGGTCAATGAGCCGGAGTATGACCGGTTGTATACCACATCGGTTTACGGCGACTACCCGGTCGGCGGTATTGCCGGCGCCACGCCGGTTGAATTTCCGATCAACCTTATCAGCCGCCAGAGCGTTTATGGTATTCAGTTCAAAATGTATTATCCGGGTGCAATTGCCACCCTTGATTCGTTTGCGGTTACCGACCGCATGCCGGAATATATTGTTTACGACAACATCAATGAACATCCCGACACCGTCCTGGTGGTGGCCTTCGGTCTCAACAGCGAGCCGGTGGTGGATGGAGCCACATCGGCCATCATGAACGCCTATTTCAGCATGGATTCGCTGGCCGAGTGGGGCGATTACTGGGTTCATTTCGACAGCGCCAGGGAATCGATCGATCCTGACTTTTCGGTGCCCTCGAAGCCGCTTGTGATCGACTCCGGTATTATTCAGATCGACCGTATGGGCGATGTCAACCTCGATCGGTACATTGATGTCGATGATGCTGTCAAGGTGGTTTACAGTATTCTCGGGCACACCGTTTTCCCAAAACGAAATTATGAGTGCGCCAATGTCGTGATCGACACGCTGGTGAATGTGGTTGACCTGGTGGGAATTACCAATATGATTTTCGACCGGCCGATCGAACCTTCGCCGGCCCCGTCGAATTTCGACGGCGAGCTTGCGACTCTCGATGTCGAGCATGAGGATTTGTTCTCGGGTCAGTTGACCAAGCTCAATGTTCGGGGTGAGTTCCCCGATGATGTGGCCGGTCTTCAGATGCAGATCGATTATGACCCGAATGCCATTCAGTTTATGCCTCCGGAGCTTTCCGAGGAGGCGGGCGATTTCACCTTGGTCAGTAATGACGATCAAAACGGCCGGATGAAAATATTGCTTTACACCTTTTCGTCATCGACTATCAAAGCCGGGGCGGCTGATCTTGTCAGGCTTCCGGCCATCACTCGCGAGGATATTTCGGCCGACGACGATACCAAATTCAGGATTTCGCAGATTTATCTGTCAAACCCTCTTGCCAGCGAAATACCGGTTGAACGCGACGAACCGCTTCTGCCGACATCATTTACGCTTCACCAGAATTATCCCAATCCGTTTAACCCGGATACGAGGATTGATTTCGAGATCGGCCACAACGGCAGCGCCACCCAGCATGTGCGTTTGAATGTTTTTAACATTCTGGGCCGTCAGGTAAAAACTCTTGTCGATGAAGATATGAGTTCCGGACATCATACAGTGATCTGGAATGCGACCGATAATAATGGTAAGCAGGTGGCAACCGGAATTTATCTTTACCGACTCGAGGTTGGGGACAGAGCCGAGTCCAAAAAGATGCTTTTACTGAAGTAGCACGGAGGACCGGCAAATGAATATAAGAGGAAGAATAAGAGGTTCCAACATACGTATATTGTTTTTCATCACGGCGATCGTCGCCCTGATAAGCGGCTCCGCGATGGGGCAGGCGAATCAGCCGCCGGTTCTGAACACAATCGGCGCGCAATCGACGACTGAAAATGTAAATCTGAATTTTGGCGTAAGCGCGACAGATATCGAATCGACACCGGTTCTGACGACATCGTCATTGCCGACCGGCGCTTCTTTCAGCGACAACGGCGACGGCACTGGTTCCTTCGACTGGACACC